>VOFB01002437.1_pt1 | contig 14129 bp, 23 predicted proteins | sample 5384141 | NCBI WGS metagenome assembly VOFB01 (sample SAMN12384721, study PRJNA508395) | human gut metagenome | isolation source: healthy gut A | host: Homo sapiens | reverse complement strand
GGCAAGTCCACCATGCTGAACGCCATCGCTGGCGTTCCAGGTGGATTCCGGCACCATCACCATTGACGGACAGGACGTTACCAAGCTGCCGGAGCATAAGCGGGCGGCGTTTCTGGGCCGCGTGTTCCAGGACCCCATGATGGGCACGGCCCCCACCATGCAGATCGAGGAAAATCTGGCGCTGGCAGCCGCCGGGGCCAGCCCCGGGGTTGAAGTGGGGCATCACCGCCTTGGAGCGGGCAGATTACAGAGAGCTGCTGAAAACGCTGGATCTGGGCCTTGAGGATCGTCTCACCGCCAAGGTGGGCCTGCTCTCCGGCGGTCAGCGTCAGGCGCTGACGCTGCTGATGGCCTCGCTCAAGCAGCCGAAGCTGCTGCTGCTCGACGAGCACACCGCCGCTCTGGACCCCAAGACGGCCGCCAAGGTGCTCGCGCTCTCCGACCAGATCGTGCAGGAGAATCGGCTCACGACGCTGATGATCACGCACAACATGAAGGACGCCATCGCGCACGGCAACCGCCTCATCATGATGGACGCGGGCCGCGTGGTGGTGGATATCTCCGGCGAGGACAAGAAGAAGCTGACGGTCCCCGATCTGCTGGCCCTCTTCAGCAAGGCCAGCGGCTCTGACGAGGCCAATGACAAAATGCTCCTGTCCTGAAATCCTACATACATCTCCCCCCGGAAGGTCTCTTCCGGGGATTTTTATGCAGCAATGCCCAGTAAAATAAGAAATGTGCCATTTCCTCGCCCCAGGGCAACCGGGAATGATGCACGAAAACTTCATGCACTGGCATTTGTGCATGTTCGCGGTGCGCTGCTCATGCATGCAGTTTTATGCGCAAAATACCCCGTTCTTCCGCTTTTTCAGAAGAACGGGGTATACTTTTTAAATCAGGCATGCGGTCAGTCCGCGCTGGAATTCATGACCTCGTTGGCGGACTTGACGGTGCGGCGCAGGAAGATTGTGCTCAGGGTGAAGGACATGACCTCCGCGATGGGGAAGGACCACCACACCAACTCCAGCCGTCCAGTCCGGGACAGCAGCCACGCCACCGGCAGTAATACTACCATCTGACGGCACACGGAGACGATCAGGCTGTACACCGATTGCCGATGGCCTGGAACACCGAGCCAGCGATGATGCAGAAGCCTGCCAGCAGAAAGGAAACGCTGATGATCCGCAGGGCGGGAACGCCGATGGCCAGCATGGTCTCCGATGCGTCGAACAGCTCCAGCAGCGTGGAGGGAAACAGCTGGAAAATGGGTAAAGCCACGACCATGATGACCATAGCGGTGATGTTGGAAAGACGGATGGTCTTCCATACCCGCTGAGGCCGGGCTGCGCCGTAGTTATAGGAAATAATGGGCACCATACCGTTGTTCAGGCCGAATGGGCATGAACACGAAGCTCTGGATCTTGAAATACGCGCCGAACACGGCAGTGGCGGTGGGGGTGAACACTGAAGAGGATCTTGTTCATGCCGAAGGTCATCACAGAACTGATGGACTGCATGATGATGGAGGGATACCCACCCGGTAATTTCCTTGGCCACGATGGGGTCCCAGCGGATGTTCTTTCGGCGGATGTGAATGTCATGGTTGCACTTTGATATTCACGATTAGGCCCACGATCGCCGCCACGATCTGTCCAACAACGGTGGCCACAGCAGCGCCGGCCACCCCCATCCGGGTGCGCCGCACAGTCCAAAGATCAGAATGGGGTCCATGACGATGTTGATGATGGCGCCCAACAGCTGGGTGCACATGGCCAGACTGGTACGGCCGGTGGATTGCAGCAGCCGCTCAAAAGCAGAACTGGCTGAAAATACCCACGGAAAGGCCTAAGCAGATCCGGGTGTACTGCACACCGTATTCCACGATCTCCGGCACTGCCTTGGCCTGCGCCACGAAGAAGGGCCGGGAGAGGAACAGGCCGATGAAGGCAAAGACAAGATAGCTGCAAATGGGCAGCAGGAAGATACCTGCGCCGGCAGCCCGGTCCGCCATCTCCTGCTTCTTCTCACCCAGAGAGGGGAAAGCAGGGCGTTGATGCCCACGGCCGTACCCCGCCCACGGCGATCATCAGGCTCTGGAGGGGAACGCCAGACCCACGGCGTTGAAGCGTTCTCGCTGAGCCGGAGACGAACACGCTGTCCACGATGTTGTACAAGCGCCTGCACCAGCATGGAGATCATCATGGGAATCGCCATACCGGCCAGCAGCCTTCCAACGGGCAGAACGCCCATCTTGTTTTCCTGGGGAGCCGCACCCGCGCGGCGTTTTGCTTACTCATAAATTAGATTGGTTCCTTTCATATCAGCTTTCGGAAGAAAAGAGCGCGGCCTTCAGCCGCGCCTTTTCTGGCATTTACTTTTTCAGCTCGCCGGTGGCCAGCTGCGTCAGGTAGGCGTTCAGGAAGCCGTCCAGATCACCGTCCATGACGTTATCGATCTGGCTGGTTTCGTAGCCGGTGCGGGTATCCTTCACCAGCTGATAGGGCATGAACACGTAGGAGCGAATCTGGCTGCCCCACTCGATTTTCATCTGCACGCCCTTGATGTCGGAAATTTTCTCCGCGTGCTGCTGGATCTTCAGTTCGATCAGCTTGGCCCGCAGTTGCTTCATACAGTTGTCCTTGTTCTGGAACTGGGAACGCTCCTGCTGGGAGGCCACCACAATGCCGGTAGGCTTGTGGATCAGGCGGACGGCGGAGGAGGTCTTGTTGATGTGCTGGCCGCCGGCACCGGAGCTGCGGAACACCTGCATTTCCACGTCCTCTGGACGGATGTCCACTTCCACATCGTCGGGCAGGTCCGGCATGACTTCCACAGCGGCGAAGGAGGTCTGACGGCGGGCGTTGGCGTCAAAGGGAGAGACGCGGACCAGACGGTGAACGCCGTGCTCACTTTTCAGCAGGCCGTAGGCATTTTCGCCCTCAATGGAGATGACGGCGGACTTGATGCCCGCCTCGTCGCACTCTTCGTAGTCCAGCGTTTTCCACGCAAAGCCGTGGCGCTCCGCCCAGCGGGTATACATCCGGTAGAGCATCTGGCACCAGTCCTGCGCTTCGGTGCCGCCGGCACCGGGGTGGAGCTGAAGAATGACGTTGTTTGCGTCATACTCACCGGAGAGGAGGGTGGTCATACGGATCTCTTCGATCTCGGTTTCCAGCGCGGGGAACTCTGTTTTCAATTCTTCCAGAATCTCCGCGTCCTCCGCTTCCTGCCCCATTTCGCACAGGGTGGTCAGATCCTCCCAGGTACTCATGAGCTTATGATAGCGGTGCAGCTTGTTTTGCAGCTGCTTGAGGCGGGTCTGCACCTTCTGAGAGCGCTCCAGATTGTTCCAGAAGCCGTCCTGAGTGGTCTCATCCTCCAGACGGGCGGCCTCTGAGCCACAGCGTCGATGTCAAGGGCGTCCCCAGCTTCTTCAGCTCCGGTTCCAGGTCCCGCAGCTTCTGCTTATAAACGTCATATTCGATCAAAGCCATACTGATTCTCCAATTTCCATATAGATTACTTTAGCCATGATATTATATAGGAGTTCCCCGATTTTGTAAAGGGAAATATGCACAAAAATGACGGTTTTCAAAAATTCAGCGCACGTTTGCGGAAAACAGGTGAAAAAAGAGACGGACTCTGTCCGTCTCACGCTCAATGATTCAGAATGAACTGTTCCAGCTCCTCCGCCGTCCGCACGACTGCGGCAGCCCGGCCTCCGCCAGTTCGCCGGGTGCGGCGTACCCGAAGAACTCCACGCCCACGCAGGCAAGGCCGCATTCCTGCGCACCAAGCACATCATACTTCCGGTCACCGACCATCAAAACGGTGGGCTTATCCCCATCGGTCAACCGCAGGCGGCGCATGGCTTCCCGAATGACATCCGCCTTTTCCCAGTCTGCCCCCGCAGGGCTGCCGGTCACAGCGGACAGAAAGGGTGTAAAGCCAAAACGCCGACAGATGCTCACGCACAGCTCCTCCGGCTTGGAGGAGGCCAACGCCAGAGTGTATCCCTTGGCCTTCAGCCGTTCCAGAACGTCCCGCATACCGGGGGCCCTCGTTTTCATACTGTCCCACCGGCACATAGTGCTCCCGGAACACCCGAACGCCCTCCACCGCCTTCTCCCGGCTGTAGCCGCAGTGCTCCATGAAGGATTCCTGCAGCGGCGGACCGATGAATTTCAGAAGGGTCTGGGCATCCGGCATGGTCCCGCCCAACTTTTCAATGGTGTATTTCACGGAGTTGACGATCCCCCTCCCGCGAATCCGTCAATGTACCGTCCAGATCAAATAAAATCGTGTGAAACATCTGTCTCTCCCTTCTGTAAGCAAAACAAAGCCGGGCCAACAAGCCCGGCTTCGCCGACTGTTTTGTCCCTTTACAGACGATTCTAACATGAATTCAAAGGCTCCGCAAGGAAAAGCTGCACAAGATTCGCAAATTACAGAGTTTCCACCGGCTCGTAATCCAGCAGCTCAATGCGGGAGCTCCACATATCCGCCGTTTCTGCCGGGGGATTGGAGAGCATGGTGGTGAGATACTTCTTGCTGTCATCGGCAAAGACGGTAGCCACCTTCCGGCCCGGCTCCAGATTCTGAATCACAGAGCCAAGGAAGTTAGCGCCGGAGGAGATACCCACGCCAAGGCCCAGTACACGGCCGAATTTCGCCGCCATGGCAATGGCGTCCAGATCGTTGATGTCCATTACGCCATCCACCAGAGTCTGGTCCACCACAGCAGGGATAAAGTCGTCGCCGATGCCCTCAATGTGGTGAGCGCCCTTGACAGTCCCGCCGGAAAGCAGAGGCACTGCATCCGGCTCCACAGCCACAGCCCGGACGGCGTGATCTGCCTTCAGGCGGCGGGCGGTGCCCATGAGGGTGCCGCCGGAGCCGACGCCGGCCACGAAGTCCGTCACATCCGGGAGCTGGCGCAGGATCTCAACGCCGGTAGTAAGATAGTGGGCCTCTGGGTTATCCTGATTTTCAAACTGCTTGGGCTGAAAGCCGCCAATCTCCTCCGCCAGATCTCTGGCCCCCTGAAGGGCTGCGTTGAAACCGCCGGCTTCCCGTGAGATCAGGTGCAGGGTGGCGCCGTACATAGCCATCAGCTTTTTCCGCTCCTCGCTGGCCCAGTCCGGCATGAAGATGTGGACGGGGTGCCCGGTGAGCGCGCCCAGCGCGGCAAAGGCGATGCCGGTGTTGCCGCTGGTCATCTCCACAATGGGCTGCCCCGGCTTCAGCGTGCCGTTGGCGGTGGACTTGGTAATGACGTGGGCCGCCAGACGGTCCTTGATGCTGCCGGAGAGGTTGTATGCCTCCAGCTTTGCCCAGACAAAGCCTTCCCGGCCGTCCAGCTTGTAGCGGATGCGGATCATGGGGTGTTCCCTACCAAATGTGTGAAGTTCATAACGTATCCTCCTCATCAATACTGATCATGTTGAATCTTTCCATCCTCGGAAACACGGCTGCGCAAAACAAAAGGAGCGATGTGCGCTTGCACATCGCTCCTGAAAGCTTTCTTCATGCAAGACACAGGCACGCTGAAACGGACGCCTGTATCTGCGATCAGCAGTTCAGCCGTCCTGTGTCTTACAACAACAGGTTTTTGCAAATTCATTTCTCATAATGAAATTAGTGTAGCACCTCTCTGCAGAAAAGTCAACCATCTTTCCATTCTACGAAAAAACGTCCGCTTTGTTACCGGAAAATGTTCGTATGGGCCAGCACCTGGAACAAGCAGGCCGCCGCCACGCCCGTCACCGCTCCGGTGATCAGGGAAGCACCCAGCAGGATCGGCAGATAGTACAGCGGGGCCATTGAGCCCAGCGTCAGGCAGGCCGCCGCGATCTGGCCGCAGTTGTGGGCCGCCGCGCCGCCCATAGACACGCCGTAGATAGACAAATGCCGGGACTTGGACAGCAAAATCATCACCAGCATGGCGGAAAAGCCCCCAGCAGGGAAAAGATCAGCGCATTCATATTGCCGGCGAATACCGCTCCCAGCAGGCACCGGCCTGTCAGGATCAGCAGCGCCTGAGCGGGACCAAGGGCGTACAGGGCGAATACCGTCACAATATTAGCAAGGCCCAGCTTGATGCCGGGGATGGAATGGCCAGAGTTAATGGGAAAAAGTTTTCCAGATAGCTGAGCGCCAGCGCCAGTCCTGTCAGCACGGCGCAGAGGGTCAACTGCTTCGTTGTCAGCCTCACAGTCCCCCTCCTAACCGATCACAATGTCCACATCGTTGCTGTCCGCCGCGCCGCCGGTGAGCTGAATGATGATCCGGGCCGGAAGGCACACGATGCTCTGTCCGCTGCGGGAAATAGTTCCGGTGCGGACGCAGTCCTGGGTGGGACAGTCGGAGGAACTGACCCGAAGGCCGTTTCCGTCCTCCGCCGCCACCGTCAGCGTCACGCCGTTATAAGAATAGGTGCGGGGCGCGTCCAGCAGGTCTGCCGGGGCAAAGCGGTCGATCTCCTGCCCATCAGCGGTGACCACCGCCGTCAGAGCACCGGTTTCGGTTCCGCCACGCCAGACCGTCATGGCCGAGAGAGCCGCCAGCGCAATGACCGCCAAGACCACGATCACATCCCAGAAATTGGGCTTCAGCTCAGGAAACCGTTTCATAGGTGTACCCACTGTCCTTCACTTCCTCAAGCCGGTCCGCCAGTCCGGCAGTGATGACTACCCGGCCATCCTCCGTCACCAGCACCAGATCGAAGTCATACCCGCCATTTCGCCAGAAATCCAGCGCCTGTTCCTCTCCCATGACGAACAGTGCCGTGGAGAAGGCGTCGCACATGGCACCATTTCCCGCGCCGGCCCAGTCTGGGCCATTGTCCGCCGCCACCACCGTCACCGACAGTAAACCGCTGTCCGCGGGATAGCCGGTGGCGGGATCAATAATATGGTGATAGGTTTTCCGTTTTCCTCAAAGTACCGCTCGTAGCCGCCGGAGGTGATGGCGTAGGCGTCCCGCAGAGGCAGAATCGCGGCCAGGCCGCTCTCATTCTGGGGATCCTTGATGCCCACCCGCCAGTCGGAGCCGTCGGGCTTGCCGCCCAGCACGAACACGTTGCCGCCCAGAGAAATTTTCCCACTTTCAATGCCGTTGGCCCGGAAGGTCTGCTCCACTAAATCAGAGGTATAGCCCTTGGCGATGCCCCCCAAGTCGATAGCCTGCCCCTCCCCCAGCGTTACGGAATGGGCCGGTTCCTCCTGAATTTGGATCTCGTCGCTGTTGACGTGTTTCAGCAGCTCGTCCAGTTCGGACCGCTCCGGAACACGAAAGCTGTCCCCGGTGAAACCCCACGCGTCCATGACGGGGGCAATGGTGATATCGAACGCGCCGTCTGTGGCGTCCCCGGTATTCCAGCGCCGCCGGAAGCAGCGCCCGCATCCCGTAAGTCAAGCCGGTGGTAGGCGTTGTGCCGTTATGGTTGACGCGGGACACGTCGCTGTCCGCCTTTGTGCGGGAGAGTTGGTTCTCCAAAGCCTGATCTGTCCTCCGTCTCTTGGACGGCTTTCTCCGCCTTGGGGCCATAGGCCGCAACCTCCATCACCGTGTCCATGGCGAAGATCTGGGCAGTAGCCTCCGTTGTTTGTTTTCCGCAGCCTGTCAGGCACAGGCACAAGGTCAGCTATCAGAATTGAGAACCGTTTCATGGCGTCCTCCGTTAGAATTTGATTCGATTTTTTCAGTATACCGCGAATATTGTAAAAAAAGCAATGAAGGTTTTCCTTGCAAATTGGAAAAGAGACTGGTATACTATGAACGTGTGTCGGCGGAACCGGTCTGGAATGGACTGCCCGCATTTTGGGGAAATATAACCCTGAGGTTTTAATAGATGGCAAAAAATCCGAATAAAAAGGTCGCTCCGAAGGACGAACCCATGAATGGAGCAATGAAATTTTTCCTGGCTGGCTGCGTAGCAGAACTGTATTTACTGATCCTGCGTCGTTTTTATATCAATGCCGACTCTGAACTGACCCGGATCGCCTGGTATGATCACTACCTCTGGACTCTGGCCGGGATCGGCGCGGGTGTGTTGGCAGTGGGCGTGATCGCTGCTCTGGTTTTGCGGAGCAGCGCCAAGAAGCAGAAGTCCGCTTGGATCCTTGCTGCGGCAGGCGCTTTTGTGGGTGCGGCTACGGCTCTGGTCCGCTGGAATATGGCCACCCTCTCTTTTATGACAATCGTTGTGCCGGTCATCATGCTGCTGGGTCCTCTGGGCGCTGTATGACCGGGGAATGCACTGGCTCTGACGGTGCTGGGTGCCCTCCCTCTTTGTTCTGTGGGGCGTGCGTCGGTACGGTTCCAGCGTGTATGTGGGCACCACCGTTAAGGTCTGCGTAGTGATCTATCTGGTTCTGCTGGCAGCTCTCGCCGCACTGACCAAGAGCGGCAAGCTGAATAAGCTCCTGCCCCCAAAGCGGATAAGCTGCCGGTATATGCAGCCTGCGGTCTTTCCGCGCTGGCTCTGCTGGCCTCTCTGCTGGGCGGTGGCATCTCCTACTACGCCATGTGGGCACTGGCAGCGGTGGTCTTCGCACTGGCTGTCTACTACACGGTCAAGCAGCTATAAAATGTGAGCAAACAGCTCCGGTCCAGTACGGACCGGAGCTGTTTTTTGCTGCAGCAAGTTCCAATCTGCACTTTGCTCCCCCGAAAGTACAGGGGACACCTGACGCCATTGGATACGATCTCAAGCGGAACTGCATGAAAAAGCCCCGGGAGAAACCGCTTTCTCCCGGGGCCTCTTTCCCCCATAAAATAATTGCGCGTAAGGAAAGCAGATACCCGATCAATCCGTAAAATCGGGATAGCCCTCCTTCAGGGTCTCATCATAAACGGCGCGGTCACCGCCGATGAACTTGGGCCGTACCCGGTAGCGCCAGCACAATGGCCTGACCGATGTGATCCTGCTCCAGCCGCACCGGCACCGCCACCTTTTTCAAGTGCATCCCGATGAGGGTGCCGCCGATGTCCAGTCCTGCGTCTGCCCGGATCTCCTCCAGCGCCACAGGATGCCGAAACGCCTTGTAAGCGGCGGTAGCGAAGGAACTGCCCGCCTTGGGCTGGGGGCACCACATTGACGATCTCCCCGCCGGGGACCGCCTCGTATTCCACGATCAAAGCCCGGTTCAGATGCTCGCAGCACTGAGCGGCCAGGTAGACCCCCATGGGGGCGAACACGCTGTTCAGACCACGGAAAATGGCGTCTGCCACCTCCGGCGTGGACCAGCTGCCCACCTGACGCCCTACCACCTCACTGGTACTGCATCCGATGACCACGAGCTGTCCCTTCCCGCAGATGGGCAGTCTCCGCCAGTTGGCGGGCCGCAGTGGCGGACTCCCGCTCTACCTGTTCCAAAAGCTGCTGATTCTCCAACGTATGTACCGTAGTTCCTGACATATATAAGCCTCCCTTTTGTTTTACGCACAAGGCGCCGTGTGAGATTTTCTCACACGGCCGCCTTATTTTTTCAGTTTACAGTTCCAGACCGCTCAGCGCAGGCGCCTTGCCTTTGCAGCAGCACCAGCCAGCGCAAGGCCGATGGCGATACCGGCGATCCCCTGAACGATATTGCCGGGAATACTGGTACGCCGCCAGACCCTTGCCCAGGATCATGGAGGCGTAGGCAAAATAGCCCAGGACCATAATGGTCTCCCCCACGATGCCGCTGACCAGCATGGCAGTCTTCCCGCGGCCCAAGGCCCGGAAGATCAGCGCCGCTACCAAGGCGTCAAGGCCCTTAATGATCAGGGTGCCGGGAACATAGTGTCCGTAGCCGCTGAGCAGATCCACCAGCATGGAGCCGATACCGGCCGCCGCCGCACCATACCAGGGCCCCAACAGCCAACCGGAGAGCAGCACGAAGCAGTCGCCCAGATTCACATAGCCGTTGACGGGGGACGGGATCTGAATGATGCTGGTAGCCACATAGACAAGGGCGGCCATCAAAGCACTGAGAACTAACTTTCTTACCTTCTGATTTTCCATTGCACTTCACCTGTTCCGGCGTGTACCGCCTGTTCTTGCATTCATTATATCCCAGCTTGATACTATCTCAATATTCAGAATTGCAAAATTTTATAAGGTCAGTTTAAAAAGGCAAAACAAAAAAGGACATCCTGACGGATGTCATGGCGCTCTTGCGATGAGCGGCCGTGCTTGTGCCCTTGGCAACTGCCTGATCGACTTTCTTGACCGCGACCTTGTAAGCGCCATCGGCCTCGGTGCGATTGCCTTCAGCGGCAGCCGCCTCGAACTTCTTGATGGCAGTCTTCAGCTCGGACTTCGTGGCCTTGTTGCGAGCGTTTCTCACTTCGGCGATCAGAACGCGCTTCTTGGCAGACTTGATATTCGGCAAACCAAACACCTCCTTAGGCATTTCTTCCAGCGGTGGAATAATTTCCACCGTGCAGAATGATATTTTAGCAGAGAAGTCCTGAAAAAGCAAGCTTTTTTTAATATTTCTATATTTTTGTATATCGCCGAATAATGCAAAACCTACCCTTAATACCACAAGATTTTGTGTCAGGAGGGTTCAAAATGTTTACAAAACGGACGGATCTGGCAATCGAGGCCCACGAGCTGTGGCAGGAATCCGCCGGGAAAACCACCCGGCTGGCAGGCGTAAAAGGCCACAAGAGCAAATACAGGGATATCCGGTCACACAGGGTGGATATTCTGCACCGGGAGGGGGAGGCCGCACTGGGAAAGCCTGGGGCAGCTACCTCACCATTGACCTTGCCACCTTCTGGCAGCGGGGGGATGGGTTTTTCGACCGGGCGGTGCGGGCCGTGGGGCAGCAAGCTCAAGGAGCTGACCCCGGACAGGGTCCGGTGCTGGTGGTGGGCCTTGGGAAACCGGGCCATGACGCCGGACGCGGTGGGGCCGCTGGCGGCCGACAGCGTCCTCATCACCCGGCATCTCATCGCCGCTATGCCCAGGCAATTTTCCGGCTTCCGCCCGGTGGCGGCCCTGCGGCCGGGGGTGCTGGGACCACCGGCGATGGAATCTGCGGAAGCGGTGCGGGCCTGGTGGAGACCGGCCGTCCGTCGGCGGTCATCGCGGTGGACGCGCTGGCCTCCCGGCGGGTGGGGCGGGTGTGCTGTACGGTCCAGTTCAGCGACACCGGCATCATCCCCGGCAGCGGCGTAGGCAATCACCGCTCGGCGCTGAACCAGGAGACGCTGGGGGTACCGGTGGTTTCCATCGGCATTCCCACAGTGGTGGACGCCGCCACGTTAGCGGCGGATCTATTGAAGAATCCGGGCTTCCGGAGCCGGATATGGAAATGCTGCGGAGCCGCCCTGAAAACCTTATGGTCACGCCAAGGGACATCGACCAGCAGGTGCGGGACCTGGGTAAGGTCATCGGCTACGGCATCAACTGGGCCTTGCAGGATCTGGAGATCGAGGAGATCAACGCGCTGCTGTCATAGGGTCAGAGGTCCAGCTCCAGCACCACGGGCAGTGGTCGCTGCCCGTGACCTCCGCGATGTCGGCGCTTTGATCTTGTCGGCTTCAGCCGGTCGGAGACGATAAAATAGTCGATGCGCCATCCGGCGTTGTTCTTCCGGGCATTGAAGCGGTAGCTCCACCAGGAGTACGCGCCGGTCTTGTCCGGATAGAAGGATACCGGAAGGTATCCGTAGAAGCCGCTTTCTAACAGCTGGGTCATTTTGGCCGCTCCTCGTCAGAAAAGCCGGGGTTCATCCGGTTGGTCTTGGGGTTTTTCAGGTCGATCTCCCGGTGGGCCACATTGAGATCGCCGCAGTAGACCACGGGCTTTTTCCCGTCCAGCTCCAGGAGGTATTCCCGCAGGTCGTCCTCCCACTGCATGCGGTAGTCCAGACGCTTGAGCCCGTCCTGTGAGTTCGGCGTGTAGCAGCAGACGAGGTAGAATTCCGGGTATTCCGCCGTGATGACCCGCCCCTCGTGGCGGTGGACCTCCATGCCGAAGTCATAGGTGACGGAGAGGGGCGTCTGCCGGGTAAGCACGGCGGTGCCGGAATATCCGGCCTTGTCGGCGCTGTTCCAGAATCGTTGATAGCCCTCCAGCTCAAAGTGCGCCTGCTCCGGCCGCATCTTCGTCTCCTGCAGACAGATGACATCCGCGTCGGCAAGGGCGCAGAAGGCCAGGAAGCCCTTATCCCAGACAGGCCCGCAGGCCGTTGACGTTCCAGGACACCAGTTTCATAGAGGCTCCTTCCCCGCCGCCCGGTCCCGGTGGCGGTTTTTGACAGTTTCCCTCATTTTACCTGGTTTCCGCCGGGAAATCAACTTGCCCTTTCCGGTGAAAAGGAGTACAGTAAAATAAAATGATTTTATGAGTTGAGGTGCATCGTGGGGACGGAAAGCGGAATCCGGAATATGACGGTGGGCAGTCCCTTCCGCCATATTCTGATGTTTACCCTGCCGCTGCTGGCGGGGAATTTTTTGCAGCAGTTCTACAATATGGTGGATAGCTGGGTGGTGGGCAACTATGTCAGCGACGGAGCCTTGGCCGCCGTGGGCGTCGGCTTTCCGGTAATCTTCCTGTTCACATCCCTGTTCTCCGGCATCGCCACCGGCGGCACCGTGGTCATCGCCCAGTCCTTCGGCGGCGGGAGACCGGACCGGGTCCGGAGCGCCATCGACAGCCTGTATACCGCCTTTATCCGCAGTATTCTGCCCATCACTGCCGCCGCGCTGCTGCTGGTGCATCCCCTGATGACTGTTTTACGGGTGGACCCCGCCGCCTGGGCAGAGACCCGCGTTTACCTCCTGGTGGTGTGCGCGGGCCTTGTCGGCAGCATCGGCTATAATCTCAACGCCGGCATTTTAGGGGGCATGGGCAACAGTTCCACCACACTGCTGTTTCTGGCGGTGTCCACGATTTTGAACATCTTTCTGGATCTGACACTGGTGCTGGCGGTACCGCTGGGGGTGCTGGGTGTAGCGCTGGGCACCGTCATCGCCCAATTATGCAGCTGGCTGTTCGGTATCTGGTATATCAACCGCAGGTATCCGCAGCTGGCCATCCATCCCTTCAACGGGATCTTCGACCGCAAACTGTTCTGTGAGATCATCCGCATCGGCCTGCCCAGCGGTATCCAGATGTCTCTGGTGGCTCTGGGCGCCATGTTCGTTCTCTCCAAGGTCAACAGCTTCGGCAAAGCCTTTACCGCCGGGTTCAACGTAGGCAATAAGCTGGATACGCTGGCATTTCTGCCGACCCAGAGCATGGCCGCCGCCGTGATCTCCTTTGTGGGGCAGAATATGGGGGGCAAGCCGGGAGGACCGGGTCCGTCAGGGTGTCCGGATCACCGTGACCATGGCCGCTGTGTGGACAGTTCTCAGTTCCGCCCTTGTGGTGTGGCTGTCCGTCCCTCTGTCCCGGATCTTCTCCCGGACCCGGCGGTCATCGCCGCCAGCGCCCGGTATCTGCAATGTGTGATGCCGCCCCTACGTGCTGTTTGCCATTCTGTTCGTACTGAACTCCGCCATGCGGGGCGCGGGCGACAGCCTGTATCCCATGGTGAACGTGGTGGCCTCTGTGATCCTGCTGCGGGTCCCCTTCCTGTACCTGCTGGCAAACCGCTTCGGCCCGGACGCTATGTATTGAGCTACGGCATCGGCTGGCCGTGGCCTGCGCTCTGTCGGTCTATCACTATGCTGCCGGAAAATGGCGGGGAAAGTACCACAGCGAATAAAAACAGCGGAAATCGGAAATATTTTGACCGGATGATTGACTAATCGTTTAAAATATGGTATAAGTGAGTGCAATCGAGAATGCAATGAAGGGGAGAGTACGTCCTCGCGGCATGGTTCAGGAGAGTCCCGGCAGCTGAAAAGGGACCCATGCGGTAGACAGAACATGGCCCCGGAGCCGCGCGGCTCAGCGCTTCGGCGCAGGCTGCGATGGGTGCGCCCATTACAGCGTCAGGGTATCGCGTCAGCCGGTTTCGGCAGGCTTGTACCCGCAGAGGCTCACGCCGCGAGGTGTGGGTGAATCAAGGTGGTAACACGGCTTTTTCGCCGTCCTGAGCGTATGCTCAGGGACGGCGTTTTTATTTGCGATCACTCAAAATTTATCATAAAGAAGAAAAAAGAGGAACCGGATATGGAAAAGG
>VOFB01002149.1_pt1 | contig 14134 bp, 20 predicted proteins | sample 5384141 | NCBI WGS metagenome assembly VOFB01 (sample SAMN12384721, study PRJNA508395) | human gut metagenome | isolation source: healthy gut A | host: Homo sapiens | reverse complement strand
CTTTCAGGCATTGAAAAAGGCAGTTTATGAGCTGAGGGAGCAGCAGGCTGTGCTCCATGGAGAAACTGCGGATCAGGTTTGATCCCTGCAGCAGAAGCTATCAGGAATTGACAACTGAAAAATAAGAATATAATGGAAATCCAGGTTATGAAATGGAGGATACCAAAAGATGAAATTACTTTTTATACGACATGGAGACCCGGATTACACAATAGATTCCCTGACCGAAAAGGGCTGGAAGGAAGCGGAATTTCTTTCTGAAAAGATCGCAGCTCTTGATGTCAGGGATTTTTATGTTTCTCCGCTTGGAAGAGCAAAAGGATACCGCATCCTGCACACTGAAGAAAAACGGAAGAACAGCTACAGAATGCAAGTGGCTGAGAGAATTCGACGTAAAGATCAGAAGACCGGATCTTCATGGGGGAAAAAGATCATTCCCTGGGACTGGCTTCCCAGGACTGGACGAAGATCGAAAATTTCTACAGCTTTGACCGCTGGTGGGATAATGACATCCTGCGAGAGGGAAAAATGAAAGAAGAGTATGACTGGGTCACACAGAATTTTGATAAAGTTCTGGCAGAGCATGGCTATGTGCGGGAAGGACATTATTACAGAGCAGAAAAAAAGCCAATGAAGATACGCTTGTGTTTTTCTGCCATTTTGGTGTAAGTTGTGTACTCATCAGCTATCTTCTCAGTATCTCTCCACTGGTGATGCTGCAGAATTCTGTGCGGCGCCGTCATCGGTGAGCACCATTGTTACAGAGGAGAGGCGAAAAGGGATCGCGTCCTTCCGTATGAGCTCTTTTGGAGACATTTCTCATTTGTATGCGCATCAGGAGCCGCCGGCTTTTGCTGCCAGATTCTGTGAGACATATGATAACAAAGAGCAGAGACACGACTAAAAAGTGAAAGAAAAACGGCTGTAATATTTCGTGTTTTTCCGGAAGACCATGGTAAATAATGATCAGCAGGATTATTTTGGAAAATGATTAGACTTCGTTAATAAATTTTATAAATTTATTAGAAATTGTACAAATTTCTCTCACATTTATCCTGTATGATATAAACATCTTAAGAGAACAGAAGCTCTTAAGAAAAACTCTTCCTTTCCCTAAAATATGATGAAGATAAACCACCGTTCCATTGGCAAGACAGAGCCGACAGGACGGTGGTTTTGCATTGCAAAAAAACTGCCGAATGACAGAGGAGATAAAGATTTCAATGTTTATCGGCAGCGTTTTTTGTTGTCTGAGATTTATTGGATATACAGCTTCAGGCACAGCTACGGCCTGCGATAGCGGTTAAAGCAGGAATATATTTCCTGGATCCTGGGCATGGCATAACCGCATGGAATATAAGAGCCTTCCGAGAAGAAGGACAATCCCTGCCTTTTCAGACTGAGTATCCAGATAAGTGATGATCTCCGGCAGAGAACGTTTTCCGTCAATAAGATGTTCGCAGGCATATTTCAGAAGCAACGCCAGGGATGCAGTTTGCTCGGAGTCGATCAGCTGCTCCACATAGCGGAGATCCACTTCGGTTTTTCTCAAGAGAAAAGCCATCTTTGCCGTGAACTTTGGTTTTCAGTCTTTCCGGCTGTCCGGGACGGCTGTGGCGGGATGGAGCCGCTTTGGCCTTGGTCATGATGCGATGGCTTTCCGGAAGGGGAATGCAGGGGCCTCAATGTCTGAGAGAGGATATTCCTGACAGAGCTTTCGGTAATTTCTGTGATATCCACGGGATGATAATTGTCCATCTGGATCACGATATCTGCAATGTGGAAAAATGCTCCGGAGCTTCCGGCAACCAGAATTGTGGAAATCCACTCCTTTTTCATACAGATCCCGTGCACGTTCCAGAAATGGGGTGATCGGCTCTTTTCCCTGCAGATCACACGCTGCATGAAGGAATCAGGACCATAAAGTTTGGTGGCAGAGGTATCCTCGTCAAGGAGAAACACTTTACTTCCGGCTTCCATACTTTCCACGATCCCGGCAGCCTGTGAAGTGCTGCCGCTGGCATCCTCTGTAGAAAAGCAGAGGGTGTCTTTTTTATTTGGAAGATCGTTGATAAAAAGAGAAATGTCCACATCTTTGATAAAACGGCCGTCCTCAGAGCGAAGCTTCTGGGCAGAAGGATCGGTAATGACATACTCCCGGCCATCGCCGGAAATGTGATCGTAAATTCCCAGCTCCAGTGCGTTAAGTATTAAGAGGTGGATTTGCCATGGTAGCCGCCACCTACGATCAAGGTGATGCCACAGGGAATGCCCATGCCTGTTATGGTTCCTCTGTGGGGCAGCTCCATGGAAACCATCAGGCTTTCCGGAGAAACAAAAGGAACAGAGTTTTTCATCGGGCGTGAAGAGATGCCGCTTTCCTGGGGAGGATAGATCGCCGTCACTGACAAAGGCAGCCAGAGAACGTTTTTTCAGCTCCTGACGGATAAATGCCTGATCTTCGGCAAGGCAGATGGCTTTTTCTCAGCGCTTCCGGGTCAAGATTCCGGTAAAAAATGCCTTTGTGAATACAGACCGGAAGAAAATCGAAGAGGATTTTTTCCAGTTCGGGGGAATTGATGGTTCTGCCATTGGCCGGGAAACCGATGAAGAAACGGGCAGTGATGCCTTTTTCCGTTATTTCACAGGCGGTACGTGCAAGAACCTCCTGACCACAGTGGCTTTACTGAGATCAGGCCGCTTTTTCCGGAGCCTTTTTGCATCGGAAGGTATAACGGTTTACCTGCTGTTCAAACTGGCGGTTCAGAAAGTCTCCCAGTGTGATGCGGGTCAGGGAATCCTTATAATATTCTGCCGGAAATCCGGTATCCCGGTGAGTAAGTTTCACACTGATATGAGAGGGAGATGCAAAGGGATCTCCCTGCACATGGTCAATGGACAAAATATAACGGTCAAACTGGTATGCACCCCGCAGAGACTTGTATGCAGGATAGCTTTTGCGGTTGATGCTGTGAAGAAGCTCTTTTAGCTGAGCAGATGCTTGCATGTTGTTTCCTCCTTTGCCCTGTTGGAGCATACAGGTAAAGTCTACGGTGAAACAGAAAGCTTTCCGTGTGTGAGATACCTGAAAATTTTGGATACAGGGCCAATTCTTAAGAACTACTATAACGAATCATAAAGATTTTGTAAAGAATGGGAATTGCGGTGGAAATTCGTAAATGTTTGACCTATAATAGTAGACAGATTGCAGATAATATGATGAGAAACGGCAGCTGCCGGAAGCTATAAAGAAAGGTGGACCACTAAAATGGAAAGAAGAAATGCGTGGCTTTCTTATAAGGAAGCAGAAGAAACAGAAATGGAGAAGCTTGCGAAGGCTTACAGAGAATTTTTGGATAAAGGAAAAACGGAACGGGAATGTGTTGCAGAAATCGTGAAGGAAGCAGAGGCTGCCGGATATGAATCTCTTGAGTCGAAGCTTGAAAAAGGCGAGAAGATCAAGGCCGGTGACAAGGTTTATGCGGTAGGGATGAAGAAGATCGTTGCTCTGTTTCATGTAGGAACGGAAGAGCTTTCCGGAGGTATGAGCATTCTCTGTGCACATATCGATTCTCCGCGACTGGATGTCAAGCAGAATCCTCTGTACGAGGATACGGATCTTGCATATCTGGATACCCATTATTATGGCGGTGTTAAGAAATACCAGTGGGTGACACTGCCTCTTGCCATGCATGGTGTTGTTGCAAAGAAGGACGGAAGCATTGTGGAGATCAGCATTGGTGAGGATGCGGAAGATCCGGTACTTTACATCACAGATCTTCTGATCCATCTTTCCGGAAAACAGCTCCAGAAAAAGGCAGCAGAGGTTATTGAGGGTGAGATGCTGGATATCCTGATCGGCAGCAGACCTCTTGCAGAGCTTCCGGATGATAACAAAAAAGATGCTGTGAAACAGAATGTTCTGAATATCCTGAATGAGAAATATGGTATTGAAGAGGAAGATTTTCTTTCTGCAGAGCTGGAGATCGTACCGGCAGGAAAGGCAAGAGAGTGTGGTCTGGACAGAAGTATGATCGCTGCTTATGGACAGGATGATCGTGTATGCGCTTACACATCCCTTTGCGGCAATGCTGGAGATGGAGGAGACACCGAAGCGTACCGGCTGCTGTCTCCTTGTAGATAAGGAAGAGATCGGAAGCGTTGGTGCCACAGGCATGCAGTCCAGATTTTTTGAGAACAGTGTGGCAGAGCTTCTGGATGGAATGGGCTGCTATTCCGAGCTGGCAGTGAGACGAGCACTTCGCAATTCCAGCATGCTTTCTTCCGATGTGTGCCGGCTATGATCCGGCATATGCAGAGGCTTTTGAGAAAAAGAATGCAGCATATCTTGGACGCGGTATCGTTCTTAACAAGTTCACCGGAGCAAGGGAAAATCCGGTTCCAACGATGCCAATGCAGAGTACGTTGCAAGAGTTCGCAGGATTTTTGATGATAACAAGGTTGCGTTCCAGACAGCAGAGCTTGGAAAGGTAGATTTTGGCGGTGGTGGAACCATCGCTTATATTGCTGCCCTTTATGGCATGGAAGTTGTAGACAGCGGTGTGGCTGTATTGAGCATGCATGCACCGTGGGAAATTATAAGCAAGGCGGATGTATACGAGGCATACAAGGCATATAAAGGCGTTTTACTTGATGCATAAACAGATGTATAAAATGTGTGTTCAGTTCTGAAGACATTCAGGTAATCTTTTTCGTTACAGATCAATGAGCGGGGGTTCCGGAAATGACAGAGCAGTCTGCCTGCTGCTGTTTTGGCTTGGAGCGTTCTGACGAGAAACAGCAGTATCCCCTGCAGACTTCGCTCTGTATTTTAACCTGATCAGGGAAGCTCTCTGTTTCAATGGCGAAAAGCAATAAGCAGAGGAGGGCTTGCCTGGGACTGATTTACTTTTACAAGGAGTAATTTTATTATGGAAGATGCATTGGTACGGGTAGTAGATCTGTGCAAGGTTTACAATCCTGGGGAAAATGAGGTGCGGGCATTGGATCATGTGAATCTGGAGATCCATAAGGGTGAATTTGTGGCTATTATCGGACAGTCCGGTTCCGGAAAATCCACCTTTATGAACATGCTGGGCTGTCTGGATGTCCCCCACCTCCGGGAAATATTATCTGAATGGAACAGATGTATCCACAATGAAGGATAATGATCTTCGGTGGTACGAAATAAGGAGATTGGTTTTTATCTTTCAGGCTTTAATCTGATCACTGCAAATCTTACGGCGCTGGAAAACGTGGAGCTTCCTCTGATCTATCGTGGGATCGACCGGAAAACAAGAAGAAAGCTTGCTGTGGAATCTCTTAAAAAGTCGGACTTGAGAAACGTATGGATCACAGACCAAATGAAATGTCAGGAGGGACAGCAGCAGAGGGTGGCTATTGCAAGAGCAATCGCGGCCCAGCCACCGGTGATCCTGGCAGATGAACCTACAGGAAATCTGGACTCTGCATCCAGCAGGGAAATTATGGAAATCCTGGAAGGGAATGCACAGATCAGGAGAAACCTTGATCCTGATCACTCATGATAATGGGATCGCGGCTCAGGCCAGACGTGGTCCGGATCATGGATGGAAAAAATTGAATCAGATACGATCAATGAGGAATTTGTCGAGGAGGCTTAAGAATGAAAAAAGGGAAAAGATTGTGATCGGTGTGGCAGCAGTGGCTGTTGTGGCAGGCGGTATTTATGCGGCATCAGGTGCAGGCCGCGGGGGATCACAGATTCCGCAGGTTGCTGTTACCAAAGCGGAGACAAGAGATGGGAGGAGATCGTAGATGCAACCGGAACCGTTGTCAGTGATGAGCAGAAGACCTTTTATTCTCCTGTGAACGCACAGATCAAAAGCGTATCCTTTCGCAGAAGGCGATACGGTTTCAAAGGGAACGAAGCTGATAGAGTTTGAAGTGAAGGATCTGGAGAGGGATAATCAGAAAGCAGAGCTGAATGTACAGTCCGGACAGTATGATTATAAAAATTCCATCAATAAATCCAATGAGGCCCAGAAGAAGCAGGACAGTGCAAAAGCAAAGGTTTCCAGTCTGGAACAGCAGGTGAAAGATAAGCAGAACTATCTGGCATCCTGAGATCACAGCTGGCGTCTGTACAGGCTCAGGCTGCGGCAGATGCGCAGGCACAGGCCCAGGCGGAGACCCAGGCAAAGGCAGAGGCCCAGGCTGCCAGGGATGCAGAGACTCAGAGAGCGTATTCAGAAGCGCTGACTACATATCAGAATGAGACACTTCCGCAGTACCAGCAGGAGCTGGGACAGCTGAATTCCGATTATGTAACGGCACAGAATGCTTATAATCAGGCAGATACCAGTTATAAGATGGCTTTTTGCACAGTGGCAGGCAGACCAGAGCGATGAGAATGCCCAGGCGCTGGATGAAGCGGAAGCAGCAAGAAGTCAGGCAGAGATCACCTGCCAGGAAGCAAAGGAAGCTTATGAGGATAAGAAGGTCAGCCAGCCAAAATGCCGGAGTATTCCGATTACAGCAGTAGTGCAGCCGGTGATTTTGTTACCGATGGAGCTTCAGAGGAAACACCGGGGCTGACAGATCATGCATCTGCGGATGCTTCTTCTGCAGGAAGTACAGTGGATACTTCTGCCATTGAGAATGCGATCGAACAGGCAACCTCTGATCTGGCGGATCTGCAGTCGGACCTTGCTTCCCAGAAATCCATTGCAGAGGCGGATTCTGCCAGCCTTACAGAAGAAGAGAAAGAGAAGCTGCGTGTCAGCAATAATCTTACAGAACTGGATGCAAAATCTGCGAAAGAGCTGGTAGAAGAAGGAAAGAAAGGCATTTCGGCGGATTTTAACGGCGTCATTTCCAAATCAGCAGTCCAGCAGGGCGCAGCGGCAACACAGGGAATGGAGCTTTTTACCCTGCAGAATACAGATAAAGTCAGCGTGGATATCAATGTATCCAAGTATGACTACGATAAGGTAAAGGAAGGCCAGAATGCGGACATTACCATCGGCGACAGGAAATATACCGGCAAGGTGACTAAGATCAGTCACATTGCGACAACTAACGAAAAGGGCTCCACACTGATCTCTGCCACAGTGAGCATCGACAAGCCGGACAAGGATATTTTTCTGGGAGTAGATGCGAAGGTAAAGATCTATGCAGAAAAGGCAGAGAATGTGGTAACGCTTCCGGCAGGCGTGGTAAATATCGGCAAGGATGGTTCTTTCTGTTATGTGCTGAAGGATGGTGTGATCACGAAGCAGGATATCACAACAGGAATCAGTTCCGAGGATTCTGTTGAGATCACAGATGGCATTAAAGCCGGAGATAAGGTCATCGAGGATCTGGGCCCCTGGAAGAGGGAATGAAGGCAGAGGCAGCAGCGGCAGACAGTGACAGTGCAGCAGAGACAGGGGAGACTGCTAATGAGTAATATTTATGAATATATCAAAATGGCGATCCATAATATCATGGCTAATAAGGGAAGATCCTTTCTCACCATGTTAGGGATCATCATCGGTATCGCATCTGTGATCGCCATTGTGTCCATCGGTGAGGGTACGAAGAATCAGATGAACAGCGAGATCAATGATATCGGCGGCGGCCAGATCGCTGTTTACTGCAGTGATGATGCCATAGCAGACCAGGTCTGGATCGAGCCGGAAGATATTGATGCAGTCCGGGAGCTGGATGGCGTGGAAGGTGTTAATGTTTCAGATTCCTATACAGGCGAGACCGTAACCGGAAAGGGTGATTTTAATCTTACAGTGACCGGGGAGGCCCAGGATGCCAAGCTGGTGGACAATGCTTCTGTGAAGTACGGAAGCTATTTCGGGCAGAAGGAGATCGAAGAGGGAAAAACGTCTGCGTGATCTCCGATGCCGATGCGAAGAGGCTTTTCGGAACGGATGATGTAGTGGGAATGACACTGGACATTACCTGCTATGATCTGACCAAGACATTCCGCATCTGCGGAGTCACCACACAGAAAGAGAACGGAACCTTTGTCAGCTATACTTACGATGGAATGCCGGTGACCATAAATGTGCCTTATACGGCCATGGACGACTTTACCGGAAGCAGCGGAGAATTTTTATCAGATCATAGTTCAGGCGGATAAGAGTCTGGATTCCCAGGCGGTCGCAGATAAGATCATAAATCTTCTTGAGAGACGTCACCAGTGTGCCGAGATGAATATTTCCAGGTACAGAGCTTCCAGGATGTCATGAAATCCATGAATCAGATGCTTGGCATGGTGACTGCGTTTATCTCTTTTGTTGCGGGAATTTCCCCTTCTGGTAGGTGGTATCGGTGTTATGAACATCATACTGGTATCCGTCACAGAGCGTACCAGGGAGATCGGTATCCGGAAATCCCTTGGAGCGAAAACCTCGTCTATTATGTTACAGTTTCTTGCGGAGGCGGCGATCCTGACGATCATAGGCGGGCTGATCGGTATTGTGCTGGGGATTGCAGGCGGCTATGTGATCTGTGCGGTGATCAGCAGCAGTATGGGAATGACCATCACACCTGGGATCAGTGCGGGAACTATCCTGGCGGCTACGCTGTTCTCCTGTGCAGTAGGTGTGTTCTTCGGAATCTATCCGGCGAAAAAGGCAGCGAAACTGAGCCCGATTGAGGCACTTAGACGGAATTAGAAAACTGTTGCTTTTGCATCAAAAATAGCAATAAAAAATATTTTTAAAAAAATCAAAAAAGTTTCAAAAACCCTTGACATTTTATAGGTCTTAGAGTATCATACATATTGTTGCAGCGGTGATACGAAATATCACAAAGGAAAAGCAACAAAGATGTGCGTTTAGCTCAGCTGGATAGAGCGTTTGGCTACGGACCAAAAGGTCGGGGGTTCGAATCCTCTAACGCACGTATAAAGCCTCTGGATTTGTTCCGGAGGCTTTTGTTTTGTGTTTCGGAAACAGGCGAAAAAATTGTATTGACACTGGTAGTGGGCCAGAGTAGAATAAAAAACAGAAAAGAAAATTTTTGTAAAGCTGTTTGTCTGATACAAGCAGCTTTTTCACAGGAAAAAAGTAAACAACAATGAAAGTACAAAAACACCTGAAATAGAGGTGAACCTATCAGGAGGAAAAACAATGCCAGGATATCTGATCAAAGATACAACAAAAAGAAGAACGTAAACAGATCGTGGAGGAATCTCTTGGAAATATTTCCGCAAACTGTGATGGCTGTATGGCGAGACTTGCGGATATGTATCAGGATTATATTGACGGAAAGAAAGAGATCCGTGAGATCAATATGGAGTTCAATGCCAGGTATGTCCATGGAGATATGGATAAAGAGGAAAAACGAAGCTGCCCGATGTAGCGAACGGAGATTAACAGAAGCATGGATCAAAATGAAGTAAAATATGATAAGCTGCTGAAGATCAAAACCACCGGTCGGGACGATTCCAGATCGGATCAGTACTGTTATCCATACGAGCCAACGCCGTACGGGGTGCTGGAACGGCTGGCTTATTGTGGATATCTGGGGAAAAAGAATCATCTGATCGACTATGGATGTGGAAAAAGGCAGAGTGGATTTTTTTTCTGGCGTGGCAGGTCAGATGCCGGACTACAGGCGTGGAGTACGATGAACGTATGACAAAAGCCGCAGAAGAAAACAGGCAGCGGGCTGTTTCCGGGACAAAAACATCATTTATACTGGAGAATGCGGCCCTTTTTCAGGTACCGAATCCGCAGACAGATTTTATTTTTTCAATCCCTTTTCTGTGGAAATACTGAGAAGCGTCATCGGCCGCATCCGGGGAATCCTGGTATGAAAAAACAAGAGAAATGCTACTGTTTTTCTATTATCCATCTGACGAATATATTTCATATCTGATGACCGTAGAGGAACTGGAATTCCTAGACGAGATCGACTGTCAGGATCTTTTCGACGGAAAAAATCCCAGGGAGAGGATATTGGTATTTCAGATGGGAGAGGAGTAAAAACAACATGATAAAACTGATCGCAACAGACGTAGACGGAACTCTTGTAAAAGACGGGACCATGACTATCAATCCGGAATATATGACAGTAATCCGGAAGCTGACTGAGCTGGGAATCACCTTTGTGGTGTGTTCCGGGCGGCAGTATGACAGTGAGAGGAAGCTATTTGAGCCGGTGAAGGATCTGGTGTATTTTGTGTCGGATGGCGGTACAGTGATCCGGAAGAATGATAAGATCCTGAAGGTACATACACTTCCGGATGAGGTTTGGAAACGCATGCATCATATGGTGAAAGAAAAAATGCTGGAATGTGACTGCTTTATTGCCACACCGGAGTGCTGCTATGCGGAGAATGAGAATGGAAGGATGTTCCGGTGGTTGCAGGATTCCTATGGCTATGATATGAGAAAAGTGGATGATCTTTCTTCTCTTCAGGGAAAACAGGTGCTGAAATTCTCTGTCTATCACCCGGAACGGTGCGAGGAGCTTTGTGCCCCGTATTTTACACCGGCATGGAGGGATAAGGTAACGCTGGCGGCTGCCGGAAAAGAATGGATGGACAGTACACCGCCGGAGGGCGAAAAAGTACAGCTGTTGAATTTATCCAGCAACAGTTAGGAATTTCTCCGGAGGAAACCTGTACATTCGGAGATAACCTCAACGATATTGCCATGCTTCAGAAAGCGGGAAGGAGCTATGCGGTAGCTAACGCCAGAGCGGAAGTGCAGGCAGCAGCCAGGGAAGTATGTCCGTCATACAGTGAAGATGGAGTTTTACAGATCCTGAAAGGGATTGTTTCTGAAAGCGGAAAATAATAAAGATACATAAAATATGTGCTTTCGATAAAGAAAAGTCACCGGCCAGGGGTTGACTTTTAAAAACAATTCTGTTAAATTGAAAAAAATTGAAAATTTTAATTCCATGAGGGAGTAGTTCGCACGTAAGTGTGATTTGTCAACAGACCCGGTTTTTTCTGAAAACCTGGCAAATCTTAAAGAATGAGACTCATGTATGCTTTGTTATATTTTATTGCAGCAGGGCATACATGGGTCTTTTTATGTAACAAAAGAATGCCGGAAAGAATTTTTTCAGCAGGGCGGGCGACAATGAATCTCCGGTTATGGGAAATAAAAAAAGAAAGTGAGAAGAAAAATGGAAAATCTGGTAAACAGTTCACCGCTGATCCTTGTGTTAGTTTTTCTTGTGATCGGCTTTGTGTTCCTGATGAAGGGTGCGGATTTCTTTGTAGAAGGAAGCTCCAGTATCGCAAAAAGGCTGAAGGTGCCGCCGATCATCATCGGTCTTACTATTGTGGCAATGGGAACATCTCTTCCGGAAACCGCAGTCAGCGTTACAGCGTCACTGGTTAATAACAATGAGCTTGCGGTCAGCAATGTGGTAGGTTCCATATTTTTAATCTGATGGTAGTTGTTGGAGTCTGTTCCATCCTGACGCCGATCCTTGTACAGAAGGAAACCATCAGGAGGGATATTCCGTTTTCCATGATCTGTGCGCTCCTTCTTCTGGGGCTGGGGGATCCTGGCAGCAGGAGATACGATCGGAATGAGACTTGGTCATCTGGATGGAATGATCATGCTGGGATTTTTTGCAGGCTATATTGTGGTAATGATCAAAGTGCCATGAAGGCCAGGGCAGCAGGAAAAATGTGGACATGGAAGAATGGAAGAGCTGGAAGAAGAAATTGGCATCCTTTCCTGGCCGAAGAGCATCCTTTTTATTGTGGGAGGCGCACTTGCCATTGCCTTTGGCGGAGATCTTACTGTGGATGCTGCCAGCCGCATTGCCATTGATCTTGGAATGAGCCAGACTCTGATCGGACTGACCATTGTTTCCATCGGAACTTCCTTCCGGAGCTGGTGACTTCTATCGTTGCTGCCAGAAAGAATGAAGTTGATATGGCTGTGGGAAATGCGGTAGGCTCCAATATTTTTAATATCCTGATGGTTCTCGGAGTTGCATCTGCCATCAATCCGGTGGCACTGATCCGGGAAAATATTATTGATATTGTCATACTTATCGTGTTCTCGCTGATCGTGTGGATCTATGCGGCCAAAGCAGAGAATCAGCCGGAAAGAGGGAATTTCCATGGTGTGTATGTACCTGATCTATGCGGGGTATATTATCTGGAGATAGCTGCTGTGGGCATGCAGCTGGTCCGACGTGGACAATAGTATCGTATAGGGTTTATATCAATGCAATTTATAAGAAAAGCTCCAACCGTATCAATATCGGGATACAGTTGGAGCTTTTCTGCAATTATGCTCATTTGCACTCAGAAGAGAAAGCTTTTTTTGAGGATTCTTCTGAAGCGCTCTTCTGATGCGGGGTCATATCATCACTGTCCGTCATCAGATATTTGCGGACGGCAAAAGAATGGCGATACCGATGATCCCGATCAGTGTCTGTACAGGATCGAGATGTTCCACGACCATCTGCCTTGCTGTTGCAAAAAGCAGGACTTCGACAACAGTCTGGGCGGAATGGCGGCAAAGCATTTTTACAAACTCCACACCGACTAGGACAGTGCCTGTGACAGGAAACTGGTAAAAAGCTGGTGTCCATATCCATGATGGAGGTACCGGCAGTTGTAAGGATCAGACGCAGTCCGGACAGTGCGATCACGATAATGATCACGATGGATAATGCGATTTCTGTGTAACTGGCTGTGTTGTAGATCAGTTCGTTAAAATGCTTGCGGATATTGTGGTTAACGGCGGTTCTGTCTTTCATGAGAAGTTATCCTTTCTTTTTTTCGCAGAAGCGGGATGATCGATAAAGCGGGTCGCAAAATAGCCGAATACGCAGGTGATGACCACCATACATGGCAAAAACAGCCAGAAGCGCTGCTGGCTCATGGTGTTGAACCATGGAGCATTGGCTTGCAGGATCATGATGATGGGCATATGCCACAGATAGATCCCGTACTGGTTCCGGGCTACGAAGTACAGCGGACGCAGAAACCTGAAATCCATTTCCGGCAGGAGGGAGAATCCCACAAGCAGTATACTGAGCAGGACCGCCAGGATGGAATGTGCCGGATAACCGGAGAGAGCAGTGCCATAAAGCCCGTGACTGTGATAATAAAAGATCCATACCAGGATCAGTGCGGTGCTTGCAATAGAAACCGGAAGTCCAAGCTTCAGCCGGTAATCCTGCATACGATCTCGACCTGCTTCCAGAAAGCGGCAGCAGCCATTCCCAGCACGAAATTATCCAGCGCAGAGAATACCTGACGCTCGTATACAAAATATACAGAGTTATCCGAAATCCCGGAATTGTGGAGATAGCGGACAACGGCGAACCGGCAGATAACAGTGAAAACAATGGATACAATGGCAGATACAAGATAGTTTTTCCGGACAGCCTTATAAAGGAACGGGGCGATCAGATAAAACTGAAAGATCACGCCCATCGTCCACAGCGCACCATTGATGGAACCATGAGTCACCGGGGGGAAAAGTTCTCCGTAAAAGTATAATACGCCAGGATATGCCGAAGTCCTCATTGCTGAACATCTGCGTGGACATAAAGATCAGAAGGACCGTGATACATACATAATACTGGGGCATAATGCGGATGCAGCGCTTTTTCATAAAAGCCCGCCAGCCGGGAGACAGCCTCGCGCCTCCGAAGAAGAAAGGGAAAGATAAATCCCATATCCGCTTAACAGGAAAAACAGTGTAACTCTACTTCACCTCCAAGAGTCAGAAGTGTGTGGATGGCTGTGCGACTGCCATGGCTGCCGGACAGAACGTAGCAGTGATACAGCATAATGTAGAGGATCGCCCGCACGGGCAGATCGATATTTTTGATACGCTTCATAAATAAATCCTTTCCTGAAAAAAATAAGTCTGCCCCATGACTGAAACGGGCAGACAGAGATAGGTTTAGTATAGCATGAACGTGGGAGATTGGAAAGCTGTCGGAGGGAACCGTAACGAAAATTTATTATTGCAGAATGATGTCATTGCACTGATTGACGACGCCGGAGAGACTGTAGTAGAATACAAGTATAGCAGCTGGGGAAAAATCTGTCAGAGATAAACTGGATCACTGCCGCTTCCCGCAACTTGGAACCGCTATGGGATTTTTGGAATGGTGGTTCGACAACAGGTGCAGTTGTAAGTGGTGTTACAGCAATACG
>VOFB01004696.1_pt1 | contig 14137 bp, 17 predicted proteins | sample 5384141 | NCBI WGS metagenome assembly VOFB01 (sample SAMN12384721, study PRJNA508395) | human gut metagenome | isolation source: healthy gut A | host: Homo sapiens | reverse complement strand
CTGTTGCTTCGTTCAGTTCCATCGGGCCGCAGGTGGCATTGTTCGTGGATCGCTGGATGCGCCGGGCAAACCGCGCCAATGCCCGCGCCGCCCGCCGCCGTGCCGAGTATGCGGCCCAGATGGCGGTGGAGCGGGACGCGCTGCTCAAGCGGTTCCGTACGGCCAGCACGGTGTTTGGCGTGTGCATTCTGCTGGCGCTGGTGTATGCACTGGTGTTCCGGCCCATCGATACGCCGCCACAGGCTACACCGCGCCGGATGTCCGGCAGGACACCGGTGCAGCACAGACGGCCCTTTGCCGCCGATCATAAGGGAACGCTGGATCTGGGCGAATATCAGGGTGTGGACTGCATCCGTACACACGGACGGCCTTGTGTATGCCGCAGCATACGACGGCGCAGCCTTAAAAAGCGCACGAGCGACCTTGTACGCACCGACGGCGGACACGATGCGGCCATCCTTTCCGTGGACGGTGAGCTGACCGGTTTTGCCTTTGACGGCAGCGGGAACCTGTGGCTGAGCATCCTCACGCCCGGCGGCGGCAGCCTGTGCCGCGCCGCCCACGACAGCTGGGGCACGGCGGTGGAGCAGGTAGTGACCCAGATCGACGGTGCACCGCTGGGGGCTGTCTCAGCGGTGGAAGCCGCGCCGGACGGCAGGATCTACTTTGCTGTTGCTGCCAGCGCCAGTGCCGCGGACGGGCTGGAGAGCACTCTGCGCACCGAACTGCTGGCCCACACCGGCACGGGCTGCGTGTATGTATACGACCCGGCAGCACGCACGGTGCAGAAGGTGCTGGGCGGTGTGGCCGGTGCTTCCGGGCTGGCCCTGAGCCGGACGGCAGCACGCTGTTCGTGGCTGACCTTGGGAACCGCTGTGTGGGAGCGTGCCGCCGATGCCCGCGACCTGACGGCGGGCGGTAAAAACTGCCAGAGCTTTGTTTCCGGCCTGCCGGGGTATCCCGGTGCGCTTGCGATGGATGCAGACGGCACCCTGTACATCGGCTACCGGTGGGCGCGCAGCAGCTGGCTGGAAAGAACGCCGACAGCACCCTGCTGCGGGGCATTGCCCCGCGTGCAGGCCGGAATCTGCAGGAAAAGCTGTTCAGCCTGCCTGCGGATGCGCCCTGCGCGGAAGCTGTGGATACGGCAGACGGCAGCTGGAAGCGGACGGTCTCCAGCAAGGGTGCAGGCGGTGCGACAGCTCTGTGCCCGGTGGAGAGCAGGCTGTATCTCGCCTTGCAGGCAGCGAAAAGGTGCGCAGTGCAAATCTTTGATCTTTGATAAAACCGAGGTGTTTTTTATGACAGAAGAATTCAAAAAAACAGATCGAGACGCAGGCCCGGCAGGCAGTGACCGAACTGCTGGCCGAAGCAAAGCTGAAAAAGGGCGATGTGTTCGTGGTGGGCTGCTCGTCCAGCGAGATCGTGGGCGGGCACATTGGCAAGGGATTCCAGCCTGGAAGCGGCCCGCGCCGTGTACGCGGGCGTGGCACCGGTGCTGGCCGAAAACGGCATCTGGCTGGCCGCGCAGTGCTGTGAGCATCTGAACCGCGCTATTATCATCGAGCGCGAAGCCGCCGAAAAATACGGCTGGGAAGAGGTGTGCGTGGTGCCCCGCCCCACGCAGGCGGCAGCTGGGCCACTACCTGCTGGAAGAAGTTCCGGGAGCCTGTGGCCGTGGAAGAGATCCGCGCCCACGCAGGCATTGATATCGGCGGCACCCTCATCGGGATGCACCTCAGAAGGGTGGCAGTGCCGGTGCGGCTGAGCCTTTCCAAAATTGGTGAAGCGAACATTCTGTGCGCCCGCACCCGCCCGAAGCTCATTGGCGGCGAGCGCGCCAAGTATACCGAGGAGGACTGAGCATCATGGCAGAAAAGAATCTGGAACAGATGAAGGAGGCCGTGGCAGAGATCCGGGAAAAGATGGCAGCCGCGGCCCGTGAAGCAGGCCGCGACCCGGCGCAGGTGCAGCTGTGCGCCGCCTGCAAGACCCCCACGGCTGAGACGGTGGCCGCCAGTGCCGCGCTGCCCATTGACCTGTTTGGCGAGAACCATGTGCAGGAGCTGTGCGCAAACTTTGACGCCGGGGCCTATTGCGGCAAGCCGAGCCATTTCATCGGGCATTTGCAGACCAACAAGATCAAAAAGGTGCTGGGCCGCGCCAGCCTGATCCAGAGCGTGGACAGCGAACACCTGCTGGCCGCCATTGAAAAGGAAGCCGCTAAGGCCGGCATCGTGCAGAATGTGCTGCTGGAGGTGAATATCGGCGGCGAGGAGAGCAAGACCGGCGTAGCACCGGAAGCGCTCTGGCCGCTGCTGGATGCTGCTGCCGCACAGGAGCACATCCGGGTCAAGGGGCTGATGGCCATTCCGCCCGTGAACGACGACGATGCCCGAACCGCCGCTATCTGGCCGAGGTGTACAAGCTGTTTGTGCAGGCCGGAGAGCGCGGCTATTCCAACGTGTCCATGGAGACCCTCTCCATGGGCATGAGCGGCGACTTTGAAAACGCCATCCGGGAGGGTGCCACCTTGTGCGCATCGGCACCGCCATTTACGGCGCACGCGATTACAGCAAAAATAAGAAAAAAACGGCTTCGGGTCTCAGCATCGCCTCGCCCTCTCAGGCGCTATTGCGCCAGCTCCCCCGAGGGGGAGCCTTTGGCAGTCCACGCAAACTTCATCTCTTTGCCAATGCCTCCCCTTTGGGAGAGGTGGCACGGCAGAGCCGTGACGGAGAGGGCGAGCCTGCTGAAAAATATCTGCAATACCCTGAATCGTAAAAGCCTGATAAAATCAACAAAACGGAGGAACCATGGCAAAAAATAAGATAAAGGACCCCGGGGCACATCACGCCAGCAGCGGCGCGCTGATCCGGCGCTTCCTGCCCTATCTGGTCAAAGTACAAAAAGACCCTGTTCCTGGACCTGTTCTGTGCCGCACTGACTACTCTGTGCGACATCGTGCTGCCCAAGATCATGAGCACCATCACCAACTCCGCCATGGGGGTGGGCATCACCCTGACGGCGGGCATCGTGCTGCGGCTGGCGGCGGTGTACTTCGTGCTGCGCATCATCGACGGCGCGGCCAGCTACTATATGTCCAGCATCGGCCACATCATGGGTGTGCACATCGAGACGGATATGCGCCGTGACGCCTTTGACCACCTGCTGCGTCTGGACCACACCTACTACAACAACACCAAGGTGGGCACCATCATGGGCCGCATCACCAACGACCTGTTCGATGTGACCGAGTTTGCCCACCACTGCCCGGAGGAATTTTCATTGCGGCCATCAAGATCGTGGTGTCCTTTGTCATCCTGTGCCGGGCCAGTGTGCCGCTGACGCTGGCGGTGTTTGCCTGCGTGCCGCTGATGGGCGTGGTGTCCGTTTACCTGAACGGACGTCTGCGGGCACGGTTCCGCCAGCAGCGCGTGCAGATCGGCGAGCTGAACTCCACCATTGAGGACAGCCTGCTGGGGCAGGGCGTCGTGAAGGCCTTTGCCGCCGAGGATGAAGAACGCGAGAAGTTTGCAAAGGGCAACCGGATTTTGAGCAGATCAAGACCCTCGGCTACTACGCCATGGGTGCCTTCAACACCTCCACCCGCCTGTTCGACGGCCTGATGTATCTGGTGGTCATTCTGGCAGGCGGCCTCTCGCTGGTGTACGGCAGGATCACCGCCGGTGACATGGTGGCCTATATGCTGTACGTCACCACCCTTATTGCCACCATCCGCCGCATCGTGGAGTTTTGCCGAGCAGTTCCAGCGCGGCATGACCGGCATCGAGCGCTTTGCCGAGATCATGGACACCCTGTGACCATCGGCGATGCCCCGGACGCCGTGCCCCTGCAGCCCGGATGCCCAGCGTGGAGGCCATCTCGTCCACCTCACGGGCAGCCAGTGCATCCCCGGCGCGGGCGGCGTCGAACACGTCCTTGGCTTCAAAGTCCCTGCCGCGCAGGGTGCAGGCGGTGTCCGGGTTTGCGTCTAGCAGCTTCTTCATGCAGCGCACAACGCCGGTGGCGCTGGAATACTGCTCCAGACAGCCGCGCTTGCCGCAGCCGCAGACGGCGGTCTCGTGGGGGTTGACGGTGATGTGGCCGATCTCGCCGCCGGCACCGTGCACACCGTCAATGACCTTGCCATTGACGACGACACCGCCGCCCACGCCGGTGCCCAGCGTGACCATGACGGCGCTGCGGCAGCCCTGTGCCGCGCCCATCCAGATCTCGCCCAGAGCAGCCACGTTGGCGTCGTTGCCCACCAGCACCCGGATGCCGCCCAGCAGCTCGCTGAGCTCAATGGAGACGTTGCGGTTGCCCCAGCCGCCAAGGTTTGCACACACAATGGGCACGATGCTGGAATCCAGCACCGGGCCGGGCACGCCCAGACCGACACCCTCGACCTCGTCTGCGGACAGACCCTTTTCCTGCATCTTCTGCTGCACGGCAGCAGCCAGATTTTCCAGAATGTGAGCGCCGTTATTGGAAGTATCGGTGCTTACCTCCCACTTTTCCAGCAGCTTGCCGCTGGTGGTGAACAGGCCGACCTTGGCAGTAGTGCCGCCCAGATCGATGCCAAATGCGTATTCCTTCATGTCATTTACCCCTTTGATGCGGATGCGCCGCATTTTTTATCAGTATTTTATAGTATACCATATTTTTCCGCAAAAGAGCAGTACTGCGGCGGCATTTCGTGCAATCGGACTGAAATCTGTGTAAAATTTTAGGCAGTTCCACAAGGGGATTCAGCGCACGGTGTTGGTCAGCGTGCCGATTCCCTCGATCTCGCACTGCACGGTGTCGCCCGGGTGCAAAAACTGCGGCGGGTCCATGCCCATGCCCACGCCGGCCGGGGTGCCGGTGGCGATGATGGTACCGGCTTTCAGGGTCATGCCCTGCGAAAGCTCGTGGATGACATGGTCGATATCAAAAATTTGCAGCTTGGTGTTGGAATCCTGCCGCAGCTCGCCGTTCACCCGGCTGCGGATGGGCAGCGCGGGCGGGTAGGTGTCGAACTCGTCCGCCGTGACGATGCAGGGGCCGATGGGAGTGAAGCCGTCGAGGCTCTTGCCGAAATACCACTGCTTGTGGGCGGTCTGGACATCCCGTGCGGAGACATCGTTCAGGATGGTGTAGCCGAAGACGTAGTCTTTCGTCTGCCCTGCGGGAACATCCTTCGCGTCCTTTCCCAGAACGACGGCCAGTTCACACTCGTAGTCCAGCTTCTGCACAAGGTCGGTGTGCGCTTCGATGAAGCCGCCGTCCGGCACGGCCCGGGTGACCCGCTTGGAAAAGTAGATGGCGTCCTGATGTTTGGTAGCAAAAGCGTCGGCAGAGTATTTCTCGGCTTCGTCGGAGTGGGCCATGTAGTTGATGCCCAGACAGACTACGTCCTGTGCAGGGCTGGGGATGGGGCTTTGCAGGGTGACGGCTTCCACCGGCAGCGCCGGGATGCCGCTGATGGCCAGCTGCAAACCGAACCGCACCTGCGGGGTGAGAAAGGGGATGGCGTCAGACAGGGTCTCGTAGGAGAGCCCCAGCCAGCTCAGCGGCCAGACCTGTGTGCCGTCCTGCGAGAGGATGGCAGGGTCCTCCACACCGTCCGGCAGGCGGCAGGTGACAAAACGCATACAGTCCCCTCCCCTCAGTGCCGGTAGGCGATGGCGCTGCGGATGCGGTCGGCTTCCGCTTCTCCGGCCAGCTGGCGCACCAGCTCCAGCGCAAAGGGGATAGCGCCGCCCAGACCGTAGCTGGTGGTGATGTTGCCGTCCACCACGACCTCGGTGTCCAGCACATGGGCGCCGGCCAGCTTGTCCTGAAATGCAGCGTGGGCGGTGGCGTTTTTGCCCTCCAGCAGACCCAGTGCCGCCAGCACGCTGGGTGCGGCGCAGATGGCGGCTACCTTTTTGCCCGCCTTTGCAAAGGCAACGCAGGTATCCGTCACCGTCTTGTTGGCGGCAAGGTTCGGCGTGCCGGGAATGCCGCCGGGCAGCACCACCAGATCTACATCGGAATAATCGACTTCCTCCGCCAGCGCATCGGCGGTGATATGCACCTTATGGCTGCTCAGGATCTCCCGGCTGCCGGAGGCGCTGGCCACCAGCACCTCCACCTTGGCGCGGCGGAGCAGGTCCACCACCAGCAGAGCCTCGCACTCCTCGGTGCCCTCTGCAAAAAATACAACAGCTTTTGCCATAAGAATAACCTCCTGTTCAAATCTTAAAAAGAAAAGCCGCGTGCCGCAGCTTTGGGCGGTACGCGGCTTTTGTATCAGTCAGCGGCCTTTTTTTCGGCTTCCAGCAGCGTGCGCAGTACACTGTCGTCCGCGCTCAGCACCCGGCTGACCCGGCTGATGATGGCGCTGGATGCACCGGTCTTGTCCATGATCTCGGTGTAGATGCACTTGTCGGCCAGCAGCTCGGCAATGTTGTAGCGCTGCTCCATTGCACTGAGCTCCGAATAGCTGCACACGTCCTGTAGAAAACGATAGCATTCCTCCGGGGTCTTGAGCTGCAGAAAAGCCCGGTACAGGCCGGAGTTGCCGGTGGGATGATCTTTCGCCATGATAGTCTCCTTTTTTGCACAGAATGCCCGCAGACAGCGGCTTTATTACACTACATCAGTGTAGTACAAACGCGGATAAATTTCAATGGCTATTTTGTGATTTCTCGGAAATCAATTTTCCTCTAAAGGCTTCCCCCGTCCGGGGGAAGCCTTAAATCTGCGTTCAGCTCAGGGTATGCTCATACACCAGCTCGTTGCGGGGCACGGTGCCGTTTTCCTGCTCGGCGGGGCGCAGCTCGCGGTAGCGCAGCGCCTTGAAGAACTGCTGCACCGGCAGTGCCTTGGCGTGGATGGTGCACCACACCCGGCCCTTGCCCTCGCCCTTGGCCAGCCGCTCACAGGTCTGCACGATGTCCCGGCCGATGGCTTTGCCGCGGTACTCCGGCTTGAGGTACAGGTGCATCAGGTGCAGGGCGGTGTTCTCCATCTTCCACGCGAAGTAGCCGATGAGTTTGCCCCCCAGAAACACCAGAAAATAGTTCACGTCATTGTCGATATCCTCTTCAATGGCGTCGGCGCTTTGCAGCTCCTCCACAAGGGTGTCCAGCTGCTTTGCGGGGTAGTAGCGCTTGTAGACCTCGTGCCACAGTTCGCTGGCAAGGTCGGCGGTGTTGTGGATGTATTTGGCCTTTGCGACCAGCTTATAATCAGGCTTCATAAAACTCCTTATACTCTTACGATGTAATCCGGCTTGCGGGGCGCAGCGGGCTTGGGCGCGGCGGCGGGGTAGCCCAGAATGCAGTGGCCTACGCCGATCCAGTCGCCCTCAATGCCCCACTTTTTCAGCAGTGCCTTGCCCTCGGCGGAGTCGAACTCCTCCCGGGCGCGGTTGATCCAGCAGCTGCCCAGCCCCAGCGATGCAGCAGCCAGCATCAGGTTGCCCATGACAAGGCTGCCGTCCTGCACGGCGCAGTTTGCGTGGGCATCGGCCAGCACCACCAGAATGGTGGGCGCGCCGTACATGGGGTCGCTGTCGGTGCCCATGACGGCGGCGTTCATCCGGGTCAGCTGGGCACGGGTGGCGGCATCCTGCACGACCACGATCTTAGCGCTCTGGCGTCCCATAGCGCTGGCGGCGTAGGTGCCGGCCTCCAGTACGGCGTCCAGCTCTGCATCCGTGATCTGCCGGGGCTCGTAGGCGCGGCAGCTGCGGCGGCTGCGAATGGTTTGTAAAGTCTCGTTAGTCATGAAAGATCCCCTCCTTAATAGTGGATGGCTTTATTGTACCACAACCTGCGCCGGAGTGCAAAGTGCCCGCCGGTAAAAATCATGATCGGCTTCCGAAAACGTTTGCGGTGCAAAAACACGACAGAATGCACAAAAAACAAAAGAAAGATTATGGAAAAGCATTCTTGTTGCCAGCGGACAAATCGGGTATAATAGGGCTACCATAGCGGAAAGGAGTTGTGCTCTATGGCAAAGGCATCGCAGGTCGTCATTATGGAGGGGGAATACTACATTATCAAGTCCCCCAACGGGAAGGTACTGGAAGTAAAGGATTTCAACACGGAGAACGGCGCCGGCATCCAGCTGTGGAGCTATGCGGGGCATCCGTGGCAGCAGTGGCAGTTTGTGGACGCGGGCGAGGGACGCTGGCGCATCTGCAACCGCTTTACCGGCAAGATGATGGATCTGGCGCTTGGCGGCGTGGTGGAGGGCACATGGCTGCACCAGTGGAGCCGCACCAGCGGGCTGAGCCAGTGCTGGGCGCTGGAGCCCACCCGCAGCGGGCGCACCCGCATCCGCAATGTGCTGGCGGATAAGTACATCGACCTTGTGGGCATGAACACCGCCAACGGCGCACAGGCGCAGATCTGGAACTATGTGGCGGGCGGCAATCAGGAGTGGATGCTGGAACGCATCGACCCCGACGTTGCCCAGACCGGCAAGCGTGCAGGGGAGGCCAAAGACCCTCAGCCCACGCCCAGCCAACGCAAGCACCAGAACGATCTGGTGCGCAAGCTGAACAGCGCAGGCAAGGGCCGCGCCGGGCGCAAGGCATAAATCGAAAAATGCTTCCGCTGCTTTGTGGGCATCCGCAGCGGAAACACTTCCCAAAGGGCTGCTGCACAGCGTTTCATGCAGCAGCCCTTTCTTATGAAAAGAGATACGCATATGCCGCCGCGCAGCGGCGGCATACGGTAAGCATTCTCGCCCTCTGGCGAAAAACATCGGACAAAAAAGGAGAACTATCCAATGAACTTAGGCGCATTTATGGACCCGGAATTTCCCATCTTCAGCACCACCCTTTGCTATCTGGAGCGGGAGGACGCTTACCTGATGCTGCACCGCATCAAAAAGCAGGACGACTACAACCACGACAAATGGGTGGGCGTGGGCGGCAAATTTGAGCGGTTTGAAAGCCCGGAGGACTGCCTTGTACGGGAGGTGCGGGAGGAGACCGGCCTTACCCTGACGCGCTACCGTGCCCGGGGACTGCTGACCTTTGTGTGGGGCAATATGACCGAGTTCATCCACCTGTACACCGCCGACGGCTGGCAGGGCGAGATGATAAGGGGCGATGCCTGCGCCGAGGGCGAATTGCAGTGGGTGCAAAAGTCTGAGGTGCAAAATTGCCCATTATCCTTGCGTTTTAAGAAATCTTTCACATTTGACATGAGAAACTGCCTTTCTGTTTCAAGATGGTGGATTCAATGCAAAAAACTGCATGTCAAGTATAATACCATACACATGTCAAGACAGCAAGACGAAATGCTGATTTTACTGGAAATATCTGCAATTTTTGGCTTTGTGCAATGTTTTTGCGGGCTGAGACGTATCTGTTTTGGAGCATTTTCTGATACCGGGGCGGCAGCTTTTCGGAGCTGCGCTTTGCAGTGTGCGGCAATTGACGGGGCTTGCCCGCGGGTGTATACTGAAAGAGTATTGAGAAGATGAAACGCTGCCCTTTTTGCGAAGGGCGGCATCCGGATAGAGATGCATGAGGTTTGGAGCACAGCATGAAAAAAACGTTCTGGAATAAACTGACTGCCCGCGGCACCCGCGGCAAAACGCGGTGCGCAGCGGCAGTTCTGGCATTGGCAATGACCTTTTTCAATGGGCGCACCGCTGGCACTGGCTGCACAGCCGGAAGAAAGTACCGCGGCAGTGACCGAGACTGTTTCTGCACAGCAGGAAACGGCAATGCCCACCCTGCAGACGGAGACCCCGGAGCTTGCTGCACAGGACCCGGAAGCGCCGCCCGTACAGGCCACAGAAGCCGAAGAAAACAGCACGAATCAGCACACCCCGGAAAACAGCGTTGTGCTGACCCCGGAGGAGATCCGTGCCGCGCTGGATGCTGGTGCCATGGATGCCGCCGAAGCTCAGTGCATCGACCTGAGCGATGAAAACGGATTTTTCAGCTGGCTGTTCAATTTCCTGTTTGGCTGGCTGGGCAAAAAAGATCCCAGCCGGAGCCGGTCTACTCCGGCTGGCGCACCTCCGGCGGCAAGACCTACTACTACAGCCAGAGCACCAACAAGCCGGTCACGGGCATCCAGTCCATTGACAACAAGCTCTATTACTTCAATGCGGACGGTGTGCTGGAAAATGGAAAGACCTTCGGTGTGGATGTTTCCAAGTATCAGAAGAACATCGACTGGAAAAAGGTGAAGAAAGGCGGGCGTGAACTTTGTGATCATCCGCATCGGCTACCGTGGCTACGGTGCCAGCGGCACGCTGGTGCAGGACCCGATGTTTGAACAGCACTTCACCAATGCCCGCAACGCGGGCCTGAAGGTGGGCGTGTATTTCTTCAGCCAGGCCACCACCGAGGAGGAAGCCAAGGAGGAAGCCTTTGCCTGCGCCTACGTACTGAACGGACGCAAGCTGGATTACCCCATCTACTTTGACACCGAAGCATCCGGCGCTTCCAATGGTTCCGGCCGCGCCGACGGTCTGGGATGGAGGATCGCACCAAGTGTGCCATCGCCTTCTGCGAGGAAGTCAAGGCACAGGGCTACAAGCCTGGTGTGTATGCCTCTACCCTGTGGTACCGCAAGCGTGTCAATCTGAACAGCCTGAAAAAATATACCATCTGGAACGCGCATTATGGTGTTGCAAGCAGCCCCATCGACTGCGCCCTGTGGCAGGGCACCTGCACGGCACGCCTGCCCGGCTATAAGGGCGATATGGACGTGAACATCAGCTACATCGGATAAGTGAGGAAACTGCAATGGACCGCATTCGCCTGATCGCGTCGGACATGGACGCGACCCTGCTGGACGAGTACAGCCAGCTGCCGCCAAAGTTTACCGAGACCATCCGTGCACTGGCCGGGCAGGGCATCTTGTTTGCCGCCGCCAGCGGGCGGCCTCTGTACACACTGGAAACGATGTTCCCGGATCTGCTGGAGGAGATCATTCTCATTGGCGACAACGGCGGCGCTGCCCGCTGGAAGGGGAAAGACCTGTTTGTGTCCGAAATGCCTGCCGAGGGCTGGCGGCAGCTGGCCCGCAGCACAAAGCAGGCCGGAGATGTGGGCCTTTTGTGCGGACTGCAGGCGGTCTACGCGGAAAAGCGGGACGAGAAATACGATGCCGTTTTCAAGATTTTTTATACCCGGGTGGAATACGTGGATGACCTGACCGCGGTGGAAGCGGCGGCGGATAAGTTTACCATCTATCTGCCCAACGACGACTCACAGGAAGCCTTCGACCGGACCTACGGCGCATTCCACACCGGAAATGGCGGTGCATTCTCGGTGGCAGTGGCAGGCAGAAACTGGGTGGACGTGATGAACCCAGGTGTGCAGAGCAAGACGAGCCTGAAAAAACTGGGAGCAGGGGCGGCGTGCTGCGCGATGGTGGTGTTCAGCGCCATGCTGGGGCGGTTCATCAGTACCCGGACGGTGGCGGTGGCTGCCCCGGTGAACCGTATCGAGAGCGCACAGGACATCCAGACATGGTTCACCGGCTACGGGCTGGAGGTGGACGGCGCGTCCATCACGGCGGATAAGGTCAAGATCCCCCGCAGGTGGGACGACAGTTTTTCTGCCTTCAACGGGGTGGTGCAGCAGAGCGGCATGGACCTTGCACGCTACAAGGGCAAGACCGTGGAAAAATGGACGGCGCTGATCCCGGCGGCAAGCAACGGCGAGACCAGCCGCTACGGAGTGCTGCTGGTGTATAAAAAGAAGGCCGTGGGCGCGTATCTGCTGGAAAAACCTTCCGGCACGGTGCTTGGACTGCAGGACGCGCAGAACGAACTGGCAAAGCAGACTTCCGGCGAGGATTACAGCGGCGACTGGGGCGAGCGGCACGACGAGCAGCTGACCGACAGCACCGCGCAGCAGACCTCCGGCGAACCGGAGGCAGAACCCGAAGCCGCCCCGCAGGCAGCCCCCTACACCGAGCTGCCGCTGGACGCAGAAGGGTATCCCGTGGAATAGGGACGGCATTGCTTAAAAAACGACCTTTTTTAAGCTCTTGTCCGGCAGTTGCACAAACTGCCTAGTTTTTACAAACGATTCGACAAAAATTAGACAAAACACGGATTTTTGTAGCATCCGTATGTTCAAATATAACAAAAATTCTTGTAAAAATCGGAAATATGAAACGGTGCAAAAAAAACGGTACGGGTTTATAATAATAGTATACCGATTCCCGTTGGCAAAGCCATGTTCCGGGGCTGAATGTGCAGCCCGGGCAGAGGGATCAAGTAGTAAGGAGAAAATGATTATGAAGGAATTTCAGTACACTATTAAGGATGCCTGCGGCATCCATGCCCGTCCCGCCGGCCTGCTGGTCAAGACCGTGAAGGGCTTTGCAAGCACCGCCACCCTCGAGAAGGACGGCAAGAGCTGCGATATGCGCAAGCTGATGGCTCTGATGGGCATGGGCGTCAAGCAGGGCGAGACCGTGACCATCAAGGTCGAAGGCGATGATGAAGAAGCAGCCGCAGAGGCAATCCAGAAGTTCCTGAGCGAGAACGTCTGAGCCGCGACTTGAAAGCCGAGCCCTCGCGGGAAAACTGCGGGGGCTTTTTTGACAAAACGCCGGGCGCTGCACGCCCGGCTGTAAGTGGAAGGAGAACGTGCTATGCAGGTAGGCACCGGCAAAAGCGTACTCAATGGCATCGCCATTGGCAAGCTGAAGATCTACAAGAAAAAAGATACCGCGATTTCCACCGCCCCTGTGGCAGATACCGCCGCAGAGCTGGAGCGTTTTGAAGCTGCCCGCCAGAAGGCCATTGAGCAGCAGACCGCCCTGTACGAAAAGGCACTGGCAGAGGCCGGCGAGGACATCGCCGAGGTGTTCAACATCCACGCCATGATGCTGGATGATGACGACTTTGTGGACGCCATCAAGGAGATCATCAACGGGCAGAAGATGTGCGCCGAGTACGCCGTCAAGACCGCCGGCAACAATCAGGCTGCGGTGTTCTCTGCCATGGACGACCCGTATCTGCAGGCCCGCAGCGCCGATGTGCTGGACATTGCACAGGCCATGCTGGACATTCTGCAGGGGGTGGACAACGCTTCCCTGCAGGGCACCGAGCCCAGCATTCTGGTCGCGGAGGATCTGGCCCCCTCCGAGACCGTGCGCATGGATAAAAGCCTGCTGCTGGGCTTCATCACCCGCGAGGGCAGCTCCAACAGCCACACCGCCATTCTGGCACGCAGCATGAACATCCCCGCCCTGATCCAGTGCAAGGACATTCAGGACGACTGGGACGGCAAGATGGCTGTGGTGGACGGCTACAACGCCTGTGTGTATGTGGACCCCACCCCCGACCTGCTCAAGAGCCTGAAAAAGCGCCAGCAGGAAGATCAGAAAAAGCAGGCCCTGCTGCAGGAGCTGAAGGGCAAGCCCAACACCACGCTGGACGGCAAGACCATCAACGTGTTTGCCAACATCGGCGGCATGGGCGACGTGGGCGCTGTGCAGCAGAACGACGCCGGCGGCGTGGGTCTGTTCCGCACCGAGTTCGTCTACCTGAACTGCAAGGACTTCCCCACCGAGGACTACCAGTTCGAGGCCTACAAGCAGGTGGTGGAGAGTCTGGCTCCCCGCAAGGTGGTGGTGCGTACCTGTGATATCGGCGCAGACAAGACCGTGGATTACATGAAGCTGGATCACGAGGATAACCCCGCGCTGGGCTACCGTGCCATCCGCATCTGCCTGACCCGCAAGGACTTCTTCAAGACCCAGCTGCGCGCGCTGCTGCGTGCTTCTGCCTACGGCAACATGAGCATCATGTTCCCCATGATCACCAGCCTGCGGGAGCTGCAGGATGCCAAGGCTGTTCTGGAAGAGTGCCGCGCCGAGCTGACCGCCGAGGGCGTCAAGATGGGGCAGAACATTGAGGTGGGCACCATGATCGAGACCCCCGCCGCCGTGCTCATCGCGGACGAGCTGGCCGCCGAGTGCGACTTCTTCTCCATCGGCACCAACGACCTGACCCAGTACACCTGTGCACTGGACCGCCAGAACGCAAAGCTGGAGCCCTTCTTCAACCCCCATCACCCCGCCGTGCTGCGCGCCATCAAGATGACCATTGAAGCCGGTCACCGTCACGGCATCTGGGTGGGCATCTGCGGCGAGCTGGGTGCCGACACCGC
>VOFB01001924.1_pt1 | contig 14152 bp, 20 predicted proteins | sample 5384141 | NCBI WGS metagenome assembly VOFB01 (sample SAMN12384721, study PRJNA508395) | human gut metagenome | isolation source: healthy gut A | host: Homo sapiens | reverse complement strand
GTCAACGGCGTCATCCTGCTGGTGGACCCATGCCTCAGACCCGCTTCGTGCTGTCCAAGGCCCTGGAGCTGGGCCACCGGGTCATCGTGGTAGTAAATAAGATCGACCGCCCCGACCAGCGGGTGTACGAGGTCATCGACGAGGTGCTGGAGCTGCTGCTGGACCTGGACGCCACTGCGAGCAGTTGGACAGCCCTGTGCTGTTCTGCTCCGGCCGGCAAGGCACTGCCTCCGTCCAGCCCGATGTGGCGGGCAGCGACCTGAAGCCCCTGTTCGACACCATTCTGGAGTATATCCCCGCCCCCGAGGCCGACGAGGACGCCCCCTTCCAGATGCTGGTCTCCTCCATCGACTACAATGAGTTTGTGGGCCGCATCGCCGTCGGCCGCATCGAGCGGGGCACCGTCAAGCAGAACCAGGAGATCGCGGTGTGCAACTTCCACGAGCCCGACGCCGCGCCCAAGAAGGCCAAGGCGTCCGCTCTGTATGAGTTCGACGGCCTGGCCAAGGTCCCCGTCACCGAATCCACCGCCGGCAACATCATCGCCATGAGCGGCATCGGCGACGTGACCATCGGGGACACCATCTGCGCCCCCGACGCGGTGGAGCCCATCGAGTTCGTGAAGATCTCCGCCCCCACCATCGAGATGACCTTCTCCGTCAACGACTCCCCCTTTGCCGGCCGGGAGGGCAAATTCGTCACCTCCCGCCAGCTGCGGGAGCGGCTGATCCGGGAGACCATGAAGGACGTCTCCCTCCGGGTGACCGAGACCGACAGCACTGATGCCTTCAACGTGGCCGGCCGGGGCGAGATGTCCCTGTCCATCCTCATCGAGACCATGCGCCGGGAGGGCTATGAGCTCCAGGTCTCCCCGCCCCGTGTGTTGTACCAGGAGATCGACGGGGTGAAGTGCGAGCCCATCGAGCGCCTGGTGGTGGACGTCCCCTCTGACTGTGTAGGCGCCGTGATGGAGAAGATCGGCTCCCGCAAGGGGGATCTGGTGGAGATGACCCCCGTGGGCGACCGGATGAAGATCGAATTTCTGGTGCCGGCCCGGGGCCTGTTCGGCTACCGCAACGAGTTTCTCACCGACACCAAGGGCGAGGGCATCATGGCCTCCGTCTTTGACAGCTACGCCCCCATGAAGGGGGAGATCCAGCGCCGCAACACCGGCTCCCTGGTGGCTTTCGAGACCGGCGAGGCAGTGACCTACGGCCTGTTCAACGCCCAGGAGCGGGGCGTGCTGTTCATCGGCGCCGGCACCCCGGTGTACGCCGGCATGGTCGTGGGTGAGACCATCCCTGGTCTTGGGCGTAGCGGTAAAAGATCACCGCCAGCTGCTCCCCGGGTGATGGGGGTGGGGGAAAAAGTGGTGGCGCTGGTGCCGTTGACAATGTCGGGACGCCGCCCAAGCCACCGCCTTGGCGTACCAAGCCCCGGCGGCCACGTCGGTAAACTGGCTGTAGCCGTTCGCTGGCCGGTTCTCCTGTCAACGGTAGAGCACCGTCACAATCATTCCCCGGGTGGTGGTGGCGTTGGGGAAAAGGTGGTGCTGTCTGTGCCGCCCATCAGGTTGTTCTCATAAACATACTGCACCGCGTCGCCGGCCCAGTGCCCCTGGGGCACGTCGGTGAAGGGATGCTCTCCGCCGCCAGGGCCGTGCCGGAGAAAAGCGTCAGGGCCAGGCAGAGGGGCCAGGGCCGCGCTTACCATTCGTTTTCTCATACTGCGTAGTCCTTTCTTCCGTATGATGCCCTGATTATACCAGAATTCTTCCCTGCTGAAAAGAGGAAAAACGGTCTGTTTTGCAAGGAGTTCCCGCCGCCAACTGCAAAAGCCCCCCCAAGGCGGGGGCTTCCGATGAGATACTGCATCTGCCTGTCTTTCTCCAGTCAATGGCGCAATGTCTTTTTACCCAGCAATTTCGATCTCTACACCAACGTGGATCAAAGGCTGGTCAAACACCCATTTCCATGTTGATATCTGTATTGGATTTCATAGGGCGGCTGGTAAAGTTCTCCTGACAGATACTCACAACAGATAATTCGGTAGCACAAATCGTTTTCCTTTTCTACGGCAATGGACACTCGTTCCGGCCAGATTCCTCCCAAACCTTCCGTGGCAGAGACGTAAAAAGCTTTCCATCTTGCTCAACCCATTCCTTGTATGCCACAACCGTTTCAGCAACTCCCTCCTCATAGTAACCTTTTTGGCCATCTTCAGCACATCCTGTTTTTGGTTATCCCCGCATAATTGACACGTTCATGGGTCCAGGTGCCGCCTTTGTAAGGTGCCTGGATCAAGTCATTCTTGTCCGTGTACTGGTTGTCATAAAACCAGTTCCAGGTAAAGTCTGAGGTCTCCTGTATGGCCTTGGCAATCTGAGCTGGACTTTTCTCACCCAAAGTGGTTGTATCGGAGCATTTGGTGATTGAGAACGGGGGTTGGGGGAATCTCCAGACAACACCTCGCCCTGTAAGGTTCCTCCAGGTCCAACAGCCGGTAACCGGAGGGCTTCTCCACCCACTGGTCCGCGTCAAAACGGAAGGCCCCTGATCGGTCACAGTCACATCCATCGTATAGGAGCCCTCTTTGGCATTGGTCCGGCCGGGGAGATTGTAAAAAGTCAAAAAGGGCGCGGTAAGCGCCGTTTTCCTCATAGACGGTCAGAGTCAGGCCCGTCTCCCCTGGGAGGCGAAGTAGGAGCCCTCGTGACGCCCACCAGGTCCTCCAAAGTTGTCTTTTCTGGAGAAATGATTTCTTCCAGCGTCACATCCTCGGTACAGCGCCTTAACCTGAAGATGATCGGTAAGCGCCGCAAGCTGCTGGACTACCTGATGGCCAAGGACATCGAGCGTTACCGCGCCATCATCGCCAAGCTGGGCATCCGTAAGTAATTTGTTGAATAAGGGGTGGCGCGCCTGCGCCACCCTTTCTTCCCATCTGAGACCAACTTTTCCCGAGGGCAATGCCGCTTTTTAGCAGTTGAATCCGGGCCTGAAGCGGGCGGGCGCCGGCATGAGGAGGGCCTTCCTTCAGACCCGGATTCAAGTGCTAAAGGGCTGGTATTCCACCTCCGGGACAAAAAAACTTCAACAAAGGAGTGTAGACATGTCAACCATCATCAAGCACAAGGAATTCCCCAAGTTCAAGAGCTGGACCATGGACCTGTGCGGCCGTCCCCTGACCATCGAGGTGGGCAAGGTGGCCGAGCTGGCCAGCGCCTCCGCCATGGTCAAGTATGGCGAGACCACCGTCATGGTGGCCGTCACCGTCTCCCCCCGCCCTCGGGACGGGGTGGACTTCTTCCCCCTGTCCGTGGACTTTGAGGAGAAGCTGTACGCCGTGGGCCGCATCCCCGGCTCCTTCATGCGCCGGGAGGGCCGGCCCTCTCTGCCCGCCGTGCTGGCCAGCCGCCTGATCGACCGGCCCATCCGGCCCCCTGTTCCCCTATGACTTCCGCAACGACGTGTGCATCCAGTGCACCGTCATGAGCGTGGACTACGACTGCTCCCCCGAGGTGGCCGCCATGATCGGTGCCTCTGCCTGTGTGAGCTATTCCGAGATCCCCTTCGCCGGCCCCATCGGCTGCCTGGAGGTGGGCTATGTGGACGGCCAGATCGTCCTGAATCCCAACCAGGAGCAGCGCAAGACCTCCCGCATGGACGTGACTGTGGCCGCCACCGCTGAGAAGGTGGTCATGATCGAGGCCGGCGCCGACGAGATCCCCGACGAGATCATGTACGACGCCATCGTGAAGGCCCACGAGGAGATCAAGAAGCAGGTGGCCCTCATCAACCAGATGGTTGCCGAGATCGGCAAGCCCAAGTGGAGTATCCCCACGCTGAGTTCAACCAGGAGCTGTTCGACAAGATCGTCGCCGACTTCATGGACGAGGCCAAGGCCGCCATGGATACCGACGACAAGAACGTCCGGGAGAAGCGCTGGAACGCCATGATCGAGCACTGGCACGAGAAGTATCTGGAGGAGTATCCCGACATGGACCAGTATCTGGAGGAGTTCACCTACAAGTTCCAGAAGAAGATCGTCAAGGAGTGGCTGCTGGAAGGCCACCGTGTGGACGGCCGCCAGAAGAACGAGATCCGTCCCCTGGATGCCGAGGTGGGCGTGCTGCCCCGCGTCCACGGCTCCGGCCTGTTCACCCGTGGCCAGACGCAGGTGCTGTCCGTGTGCACGCTCGCGACGCTCTCCGCCGCCCAGAAGCTCGACACCATCTGGGAAGAGGAAGAAAAGCGCTTCATGCACCACTACAACATGCCGCCGTACTCCACCGGCGACGCCCGCGCCGCCCGCAGCACCAACCGCCGCGAGTACGGCCATGGCGCCCTCGTCGAGAAGGCGCTGCAGTGCGTCATCCCGCCGGTCGAGGAGTTCCCGTATGCCATCCGCGTGGTCTCCGAGGTGCTCTCGTCCAACGGCTCCACGTCTCAGGGCTCCATCTGCGGCTCCACGCTCGCACTCATGGACGCCGGCGTGCCCATCAAGGCGCCCGTGGCCGGCATCTCCTGCGGTTTGATTCAGGACGGTGACGGCGGCTTCACCACCTTCATCGACATTCAGGGCGTTGAGGACTTCCACGGCGAGATGGACTTCAAGGTTGCCGGTACGAAGCCCGGTATCACCGCCATCCAGATGGACCTCAAGAACGACGGTCTCAAGCACGAGATCGCCCGGAGGCGGCAGAACAGCTCCACACCCTCTGTCCCGGGGCCCAGACCGTGCTGGTGGGGGCCTTTCCCTACTACGCCGGCCAGGCCCCCGGCAATCTCTCCTCTACTGCCGGGGGAGGACTACCACCTGGTCCTGGGCCGGCGGCTGGAGCAGGTCTGCGCCGGGCTCCGGGCCCCGCCATCCCAGCCATACCTTTGTGGCCGGGGCGGACAACTCCCCGTGCCGGAACTGGCCGCGGCGGAGCTGGCCGGCGTGGGCTGCCGGGGCCGCCACGGGCTGCGGATCGTCCCCCCTACGGCTCCTATGTCTTCTTAGGCACCATTCTCACCGACCTGGTCCTCCCCTCCACCGGCCCGTCCGCAGAGACCCTCTGCCCGCCCCACTGCCGGGCCTGTCCAATAGGCGGCCTGCCCCACCGGCGCCCTGACGGAGCAGGGTGAGAGGTCACCCGCTGCCTGTCCGACCTGACCCAGCGCAAGGGCCCCGCTCCCCCGAAGCCGCCGAACAGGTGCCCGCAGCCCCACGGTTTGGGGGCTGTGACCTGTGCCAAAAGGCCTGTCCCCACAACCAGGCCGCCGCCCTGACCCCCTGCCGGAGTTCCGGGAGGACCTGCTCTGCCTTACCCTGGCGGGAGCTGGAGCCCCTCAGCAACAAGGCTTTCCAGCGGCAGTATGCCCGCCGGGCGTTTTCCTGGCGGGGGATTGGGCCATGCGCCGGAACCTGGCCCTCAAGGAGGAGGCGGCCAGCCGAAGAGGAGGACCGCCCCTCCTCTTGAGACCGCCGCTTTCCCGGTCAGCTTCTCCCGGAACGTCTTTTCCGTGTATATCCGCCTGGGATTCCGCCCAAACTATGGGAAACGGAAACGAGGTGGTTTTTGCAAGTGCGTGACATTATGAACCCCCATGTGGTGTCCATTGATCCCACGGAGAGCGCCGCCCTGGCAGCCCGGCTGCTGGCCCGGCACAACGTGGGGTCCCTGCCGGTGTGCGGGTCTGGGGGCAGCTCAGGGGATGGTGACGGACCGGGACATTGTGCTGCGGTGCGTGGCCGCCGAGGAGGACCCCGGTCGGTGCCGGTGCGCAGCATCATGTCCCGGCGGCCCGCCGTTGTCACCCCGAGGACGACGTGCGCCAGGCCGCCCGCCTGATGTCCAGCCAGCAGGTCCGCCGCCTGCCGGTGGTGGACAAGGGCCGGGTGGTGGGGTGGTCTCCCCTGGGGACCTGGCCAAGTGCGGCCGCTATGAGATGGAGATTTCCCTGCCCTTACCGACATCTCCGAGAACATCCGTCAGCCCTGAACCGGGGCCGCGGGAGGACTGTTGTCCTTCCCCGCGGCCCCGGTTTTTTACGCCTGCTCCACCAGGGTACGGATCTACAGGCCTGGTCCCAGGCCTCCCTGGCGTGCTCCCAGAACAACTGCTGGAGGCAGGGGTCCGTGGTGGTCTCCGTGCCGGTGAGATAGGCGGCCATGGTGGCCTGCTCCTGGGCAAACCGCCGGCGGAGAGTCCCTAAGTACATGAAGTCACCGGCGGGCACTTCTCCCCCTCCGGCCAGTAGCGCACCCCGGAGATGAGAAAAAATAGGCCGCCGAGCCGCTTGGCCCGGCGCTTCTCCAGCCAGCCCGCCAGCACCGGGCGGGCCGCCCCCGGCCCGGCGGGAGAGGGTCTGGTACTCCCGGCAGTCGGCCAGCTCCCGGCGGATCAGCTCCTGGAGCAGCGGCGCGCAGTCCAGACACTGGGGCCCCAAAACCCCCTGGGCATCGTCCTGGGGAAAGTCGCTGTGGAGCCGCTGGCCGCCTCGGGGAACATGGGGGCCGGGAGCACCGTCTTCTCCTCCGTCTGGGCCGCCTCCTCGGTGACCAGGGTCTGCTGCTGCTCGGTTGTGGTCTGGGCCTGGTCTCCCCCTGTCTCCTCCCAGGTGATGGGGCAGGCATCGGTGTGGTCGCCCATGACGCGCTTCCAGACCCGGGCAAAGATTTCCTTTTTGTCCTCTTCCCGGTCCAGGGGTGTTAGGCATAGCTCCTTCCATGGCAATTCCTCCTTTTCTGTTTTCCCATCCTATGCCCCTGCCGGCCCATTCTGTCCGTCCGGACAGCCTTTCCCGGAAGTTTTTCCCGGCGGTGCCCCCGAAGTCTCTTGACAGACGCGCCTTTGCCCATTAAAAATAAAATCAGTATAAATATGCAGACAATGAGGCAGTCTCCCCTCTTGGGCGGGACTCCGGGACCTCATGCCCGCTTTCTGCGGCGCCGCCATCCCCCGGTTCGGCCCGGCTGCCGCGATTTTATGCGAAATTTTAGAGAAATGGAGGTGTGTCCCGACAATATGCTGCCCTATATCCTGACTGGCGTGATCGTATTTATTGTCGCGCTTGTGATAGGGATTCCCCTGGGCATCCTGTACCGCAAGAAAGTGGCGGAAAAGGAAATCCTCAGCGCCGAGGAAGAGGCCAAGCGCATTATCAACGAGGCCATCAAGAGCGCCGAGAGCAAAAACGGGAAGCCCTGGTAGAAGCCAAGGAAAAATTCTGGCGGAAAAACCAACTACGAGAGAGAAGCCAAGGAGCGCCGCTCCGAACTGCAGGAGCAGGAACGCCGGCTCCAGCAGAAGGAAAGAGACCCTGGAGCGCAAGCTGGAAAACGTGGAGCGGAAGGAGGAGTCCTACGCCGCCCGCCTGGCCAACCTGGAGGAGGCCCGGACCAAGGTCGCCAAGCCCAGGCCGAGCAGATGGAGACTCTGGAGCGGATCTCCGGCTTCACCGCGGAGGAGGCCAAGGCCTACCTGATCGCCAAGCTGGAGACCGAGGTCACCCACGAGGCCGCCATGAAAATCAAAGAAGTGGAGGCCCGCTTCAAGGAGGAGGCCGACGCGAAAGCCAAGGAAATCGTGGGGCTGGCCATCCAGCGGTGCGCCGCGGACCATGTGTCGGAGGCCACAGTTTCGGTGGTTCCTCTGCCCAACGACGAGATGAAGGGCCGCATCATCGGCCGCGAGGGCCGCAACATCCGCACTCTGGAGACCCTGACCGGGGTGGACCTGATCATCGACGACACGCCCGAGGCCATCACAGTCTCCTGCTTTGACCCCGTCCGCCGGGAGATCGCCCGGCTGGCCCTGGAGAAGCTGATTCTGGACGGCCGCATCCACCCCGCCCGCATCGAGGAGATGGTGGAGAAGGCCAAGCGCGAGGTGGACGCCGTCATCAAGTCCGAAGGGGAGCGGGCCGTGTTGGAGACCAACGTCCACGGCCTGCACCCCGAGCTCATCAAGCTCATCGGCCGCATGAAGTACCGCACCAGCTACGGACAAAACGTGTACAACCACTCCATCGAGTGGCCCAGCTGGCCGGCCTTATGGCCGCCGAGATTGGGGGATGTGGCCACCGCCAAGCGCGCCGGTCTGCTCCACGACTTGGGCAAGTCCATCGACCACGAGGTGGAGGGCTCCCATGTGGCAATCGGCGTGGAACTGGCCCGGAAGTACAAAGGAGAGCAAAGAGGTGGTCCATGCCATCCACGCCCACCACAATGATGTGGAGCCCAAGACCATCGTCGCCTGCCTGGTGCAGGCCGCTGACGCCATTTCCGCCGCCCGACCCGGCGCCCGGCGGAAAAACCTGGAGAACTATATCAAGAGGCTGGAAAAGCTGGAGGAGGTCACCTCTTCCTTCCCCGGAGTGGAGAAATCCTTTGCGATCCAGGCCGGCCGCGAGGTCCGCATCATCGTCAAGCCCGAAGTGGTCAGCGAGGATGAAATGACCTTGCTGGCCCGGGAGATCGCCCAGCGGATTGAAAACGAACTGGAGTATCCCGGCCAGATCAAGGTTCATCTGCTGCGGGAGGTCAAAATCGTGGAATACGCCAAGATTCCTACATCCCATAGTACGCCCCCGCCCTTGGGAAGCTCCCAGGGGCGGGGTTTTCTACACGGCGCCCCGCCAAAATTTTTGTCTTTTTTGCAGTTTCTCCCTTTTGTTTTTCCCAAAAATAGCATATAATAAGGAAATCTTTTCTGTTTGAAAAAGGGGAGACGGTATGCTGCTTCACCTCTTGGCTGTGGGCGATGTGGTGGCCCAGGGCGGGCTGGACTGTCTGCACCGGCACCTGCGCCGGTTGAAAAAGGAACACGATGTTCACTTCACCGTGGTCAACGGCGAAAACGCCGCCGGTCTGGGTCTGCTGCCCCAGCACGCCGAGGAACTCTTTGACGCAGGGGCGGACGTCATCACCCTGGGCAACCACACCTGGGGAAAACGGCAGATCGCGGACTATCTGGAGGACAACCCCTATATTCTCCGCCCGTCCAACTTCGCCCCCAACCTTCCCGGGCGGGGCTTTGGGCTCTATGAGGGCCCCCAGGGCCTGCGGCTGGGGGTGCTGAACCTGATGGGACGGTTTCAGCTGGACGCCAACCTGGACTCCCCCTTCCGCCGGGCCGACCGGATTCTGGCCGGGGAGGCGCCCAGGCCGATCTGCTTTTCGTGGACTTCCACGCCGGAGGCCACCAGCGAGAAGGGGGCTATGGCCTGGTTTCTGGACGGGAACGCCCAGGCGCTCTGGGGCACCCACACCCACGTGCCCACCGCCGACTGCCAGGTGCTGCCCAAGGGCACCGGCTTCGTCTCCGACCTGGGGATGACCGGCCCCGCCCGGTCCATTCTGGGGGTAAAACCCGAAAACTCCGTGGCCCGCTTCCTGGGCCAGCTGCCCCGGCGGTATGGGGGCCGCAGGCGGCCCCAACCGGCTGGGGGCCGTTCTCTTCACCATTGACACCCAGACCAAACGCTGCTGCCAGGTCACCCGCACCGACCTGACAGACTGACGGGACCCAAGGAGGGCTTGTGCATGCTGACCTTTCTCCACGCCGCTGATTTTCATCTGGACTCCCCCTTTCATGCCCTCCCCCCGAACAGGCGGCGGAACGCCGGCAGGAGCAGCGCCAGCTGCTCACCCGCCTGGCGGACACCGCCCGCCAGGCACAGGCGGACCTGGTCTTTCTGGCGGGGGACCTCTTTGACTGGACAGCGGGCCCGGCCGGAAACGGTCCAGGCCCTATCAGGTCTTGGGGAGCTGGAGGCAGAGGTCTTTCTCTCCCCCGGCAACCACGACCCCTACTCCCCCACCTCCCCTACGGAAAGTTTCCCTGGCCGGACCACGTACATATCTTCACCCAGGCCGCCCCGGCCCGGGTGGAGGTGCCCCAGTTGGGGGCGGTGGTCACGGCAGTGCCTTTACCTCCCTCTACCGGATGGACAGCCCCCTGGCCGGCTTCCACGCCCAGGAGGAGGACCTGGCCGCTTTCGGCTGCTTTCATGGGGACCTCTCCTCCGCCCACAGCCGCTACGGCCCCATCACCCACAATGAAATTGCCGCCTCGGGCCTGCACTATCTGGCCCTGGGCCACAGCCACAGCGCCAGCGGCCTGAAAAGGCGGGCGGGAAAAACCTATTACGCCTGGCCCGGCTGCCCGGAGGGGCGTGGCTTTGACGAGACCGGGGACAAAGGGGTCTATCTGGGCCAGCTGGAGGGCGGCCGGGTGTCCCTGGACTTTGTCCCCCTGGCCCGGCGGCGGTACCTCACCCCCAGCCTGGACATCACCGGCCAGGACCCCGCCCCGCCGGCTGGAGGCGCTCATCCGCCCTCCCGGCCGGAGGACATCCTTCGGATTTCCTCACCGGCACCCAGGGACCCGGACAACGAGCCCAATCTCACTGCCCTCACCGCCCTGGCCTCCGGCTATTTTTACAGCGCCAGTCTCTATGACAACACCACCCTGAGCCAGGCTCTCTGGGCCCGGATGGAGGAGGATACCCTCACCGGGCTCTTCCTCCGGGCCATGGCCCAGGGGCGCTCCAGGAGGCCGCCCCTCTGAGCGGCCCCTGCTGGAACGGGCGGTCCGGTTCGGCTGGCCGCCCTGGAAGGAAGGGGAGGAGCCTCAATGAAACTCTTGCAGCTCACCGCCACCTTCGGCTGCTTACAGGGGGGACACCCTGGAATTCGGCCTGGGGATGACCCTCATCCAGGGCCCCCAACGGCAGCAGGAAATCCACCTGGTGCGCCTTCCTGCAGACCATGCTCTACGGCCTGGACACCCGCCAGCAGGACCGCAAGGGCGCCCCCGCCGACAAAAACCGTTACCGGCCCTGGAGCGGCTCCCCATGGAGGGGCTGCTGGTCTGTGTTCCAGGCCGGGTCCTGGAGCCCGCCGGACCTCCGCCAGCAGGGGTGCCCATGGGGGATTTTTCCGCGGTCTACCGGACACCGGCCTGGCCGTGCCCGGCCTGACCGGGAGACCGCCGGGGAGATCCTCACTGGCGTGAGCCAGGAGGTCTTTGACCGCTCGGTGTTCTTCCGCCAGACTGGCCTGGCCGTCAGCCAGAGCCAGGAGCTGGAGAAGCGGATCACCGCCCTGGTCTCCCCGGGGAGGAGGATGTCCTGGACCGAGGCCAACGAACGCCTCAAGCCTGGCTCCACCGCCGCCGGTTCCACAAAAGCGGCCTAATCCCCCAGCTGGAGGCGGAGGAGGCCCAGCTCCAGCAGACCCTCACCCAGACCGCCTCCCTGCGCCAGGATCTGGCCCAGCTCCAGGCCCGGGCCGCCGGCCTGCGCCAGCAGAAGGCCCATTGGGAGAGCCGGCTGTCCATGGAAAAACGACAAATTCCAGACCATCAGCCAGCGGCGCTACGCAGAGGCCGCCGCAGAGCTGGCCGCAGCGGAACTCCAGTTACAGACCCTCCTGGCCCGCCAGCAGGCCGACGCCCCCAGACAGAGCCGGACCCCGACGAGCTGGAGGAGGAGATTCAAGACACCCTGGACGATCTGTCCAGCCGGCGGCGGCTTATGACAGGCTTTGTGACCCCTCATCGTGCTGCTGACCCCCTGCGGGTGGTGCTGCTTTTGCAGCGCCCCATGTGCCCCAGTTCCCCCTCCAGCTCCCGGAGATTCCTCCTGTTTCTGGCCCCTGTGGGGAATACTCTGGCTGCTGGTGCTGCTGTTCACCTTGATTAAGTCCGCCTGTGACCGGCAGGGGACACCAAGGCCCTGGACGAGCTTCGTGCCCTGCTGGAGACCCGCCAGCAGGAGGACAGCCACCTGGCCCAGGACCTGCGGGAGGCCCAAATGCCGGGGAGCACGCCCAAAAATACTTGAGGCTGTCAGCCAGCAGAGCGGCAGCGGCCCCTATCTCCCCCGGAGGCGGAGGCCTGCCGGGCCTCCCTACCAGGCAGAGCAGGAGATCGCCCAGATCCAAGGTCAGCTCACCGCCCTGGGGGACCCGGTCCTGGTGGGATGCCCGGCTGACGGACACGCTTCGGCGATCCGCCGCCCCTCAGGGACATGAACCTTGAGGTGGCCCTGGCAGGCCCCGGGTAAAGCTGGAGGGCCAGAACCCTACAGCCGACAGCCTGCCCCGGCCCGGGGTCTCCCAGGACGTGGGCTGCAGACCTACCGAGACCGCGGCCGCCTGACCGCGGGAAGGTTCTCCAGCTGCGCAGCGACTGCAGTGACCGCCCCTGGCGCTCTGAGCCAAGGCACCGCCGACCAGCCTCTACGCCCTCCGGAGCGGTGGCGGACCTGGTCCTCCCCTCCCCAGGCCTGTCCGCTTGTATCCTGGACGACTGGCTGTCCTCACGATGGGAAAGTGGCGGTGGTCCCTTACCTGTTCACAGAGCCCTGGCGGAGGACCGTCAGATCCTGCTGTTTCTGACCTGCCAGCACCGCCGACCGGCCATGCTGGAGGACCGGCGGTGACACCTGGTGACTTTTAACGGGCATCCTGGACGGTGGGTTCCGGCGGCGGCAATCTATGGTTGCCATCCCGGAAAAAGCGTATAATAGAGGACTGACCCTGAAATTGTTCCGTTCCAAAAGGAGGTTCCCATAATGTCCCAATCCCATCTCCCGCCGGAGGAGCCCCTGCCTGTCTTCCGAGGCGCCGCCCCAGGAGGGACCGGCCGCATCCCAGAACCCCGCGCCCCCGCGGAGGAGATACGGCCGCCCAGAAGGCGGGCAAAGAGAAGAAACCGGGGGCTTTCGGCCGACCTCTACGGCTGGCTCCAGGCCCTCACCTTTGCCCTGGCCTTTATCTTGATCTTCTTCACCTTCTTCGGCCGCGTGATCGGCGTGGACGGCCACTCCATGGACCCCACCCTCAACGACCGGGACATGCTCTTTCTCCAGTGCATCGCCTATGAGCCCAAGCAGGGGGATGTGGTGGTCCTGCACAAGGACTTTGGAGACGTTGAAACCCCCATTGTCAAGCGGGTGATCGCTGTGGGGGGCCAGACGGTGGACATCGACTATTCCACCGGCACCGTCTATGTGGACGGTCAGCCCCTGGAGGAGGACTACATCATGGAGCCCATGGTCCGCCCGGAGAGCCCCTACCTGCAGGGGACCTACTGGGAGGTGCCTGAGGGGTCTGTCTTCGTCATGGGGACAACCGGAACAACTCCACCGACAGCCGGGACAGCCGCCTGGGCCCGGTGGACACCCGGTATGTGCTGGGGCGGGCCATCTGCACCGTTCTCCCCTTCCAGCACATCGGCCTGGTGGAATAAGGAGGTGAGACCGTGCGACTGGACAAATGGCTGAAGGTCTCCCGCCTGATCAAGCGGCGCACCGGGCCAACGAGGCCTGTGACAACGAGCGCATCTCCGCCAATGGCCGGGTGGTGAAGGCCTCCTATGAGATCAAGGTGGGGGATCAGCTGGAGATCCGCTTCGGCGCCCGGACGGTGCGGCTGGAGGTTCTCTCCGTCACCGAGCCCAAGGGCAAGGAGAATGCCGTGCTCCTCTACAAAGAACTTTGATTTTCAGCGGATGGGTTCCTGTGAGACCAGGAACCCATCCGGTTTCTTTTTCCTGCCAGCGCCAAAAACCCCGCCCTGGAACATGGCTCCAGGGCGGGGTTATCTTTAAGGGGGGATTATTGATCCACCGCATCCTTCAGGGCTTTCCCGGCCTTAAAGACGGGCACCTTGGTGGCGGGGATGGGATGTCCTCCCCGGTCTTGGGGTTGCGGCCCATCCGCTCGGCGCGGACCTTGGTCTCGAAGGCGCCGAAGCCAACGATCTGGACCTTTTCACTCCTCTGTCAGCGCCTTGGTGATCAGGTTGATGGCGGCGTTCAGGCCGAGCTCCACATTCTTCCGGGAGAAGCCGGTCTCCTCCGCGATGCGCAGGATCAGTTCAGTCTTGTTCATGGTGATTACCCTTTCTCTTTCGTTTTCCGGGTGTTTCTCCCGGTTCCACAGCGCCATCAGCTGGGACACATCCAACTCCCTCATGTCCCTGCCCTGGGCTGTGACCGCCGCCTCCACCCCGGCAAACCGGCGAATGAATTTCTCGCAGGTCCCGGCCAGGGCGTCTCGGCATCTATTTGAAAGAACCGGGCAATCTTCACTGCGGCAAACAGCAGGTCGCCCAGCTCTTCCTCCACGTTGCTGTGGTCCGCCACCGCGGTCTG
>VOFB01002796.1_pt1 | contig 14174 bp, 16 predicted proteins | sample 5384141 | NCBI WGS metagenome assembly VOFB01 (sample SAMN12384721, study PRJNA508395) | human gut metagenome | isolation source: healthy gut A | host: Homo sapiens | reverse complement strand
AATGTGGCAGACTGCTGTAACTGTTCGTAAACTTCGTCCGGAGAATAATTAATTAGACCAGATTATACAAGTTTTAAAAAGAAGGAGAGGGCTTTTTGCTTTCTCCTTTTTATTAATAAGATATTTAAAATGGGTAGGTGAAGCTTGCAGAAACTTTTTTTGAAAAATATATCAATAATGTGATTAAAATATGCAAGTTTATGTTTATATTTGCACTATCAAATAAAATGAACGAGAAGTATGATGTGTTTTAACTTACCCCAGAGAATGATTAACATTGCTAAATTAGCATGTGTTATCAGTGTTGTTTCTGTTGCTTTCTCAAGCTGTTTACAGAAAGATGTATATGATCCTGCTAATTCAGGAGATAAAGAAGAAGTTACTTTAGATAACTATTTCGACTTTGCCACTACTAAAAAATATTCAATTGAATATTGATTATGGAAAGGAATGTCCTAGGGCTTATTTTGAAGTTTATGCTGAAAATCCGCTTTCTTATGTGGCAGAAGGCGGTCAGATTATAAAGAAAGCAGGGGTGTCACACATTGCAACCGGATTTACAGATATACAAGGACGTTATATCAAACCGGCTTCTTTCCCGACAGCAGTTTCAGAAGTTTATATTTATTCTCCGGATTTTGGTGTGCCGACTTTGTATAAAACTAAAGTTGTCGGTTCGGATGTCAGCGCAAAAATAACCTTTGAGAATGCTCTTGATGTTACTCCTGTGGATTCATCAACGAGAAGTGCACAAACAAGGGCTGCGGTGAAATTTATTACAGATGTAATCCCGAACGTATTAGGAACTTGGAATGCAAATTCAGGTAAGCCTGACTATTTGGATGCTTCTAAGAAGATCAACGTGGATGCAACTCTCAAGAGTTATATAACGACATATTTTCCGGAAGGAAAGAATAACGTAGGACCTTTAGTTACTGATAATGCTGATATTCTGATAAAAGAAGATGCAAATGTCGTTATTAACTATTTTGGGGGAGACACAGGGGCGAAAAAGTGTATTTGCTTATTATTGCTATCCGAAAGATGCTTCTATTGATAAAATAAGGAAGGCAACAAAGCATGCATGTGTCATATTTCCTAACGCACATGGAAATAGTTTAGGTTATTATAGTGGGGTTGCGGTTAATTTAAAATATATAAATGAGACTGGTAATTTCCCTCAAAAGGACCCGGAACGTATTCCGGCAAATACAAAGATTGGTTTCTTGATATGGAATAATGGCTGGGTAAATGCCAAGGCTAATGGGAATATGTTCTACTCAACCAAATCTTTGAATAGTGACAAAATTTCTCACACTGCAATTTTTGCAGCAAAAAATAAAGCAGGTGATAGAGTGAATGTTATCACTATGGAAGACTGGAAAAACGGTGAAAATGACTATAATGATGTTGCTTTCGTCATCTCTTCTAATCCTATTGCTGCTATTGAAGTGCCGGATGTTCCTAATCCGGGTGATCGGCAAGGAACAGAAAAGTATTCTGGAGTGCTTGGTTTTGAAGATAACTGGCCGGAACAAGGAGATTATGACTTGAATGATGTGGTCATGAAATATCAGTCAAGCGTTGATTATAATATAGATAATAAGGTGCTTAATATTATTGATAAGTTCACCTTGGCTTGGACGGGAGCTAATTATAAGAATTCGTTTGCTTATGAAGTTCCTTTCGATTTGAGTAAAGCTTCTAAAGTAACGGTTAATGGTAGTGAAGCTTCTTCCTATTCAGGTAATGTGATAACATTATTCAAGGATGCTAAAGCTGAATTGGGAGTATCCAATGTGAATGCGGAGGATATGATTAATCAGAATATTCAAGAGAAGACATATACGGTATCCATACAATTTAATAATCCTACTCTTGATAAATCAGTGGTGGTAGCTCCTTATAATCCTTTTATAAAAGTATTCAACTCTGCCACAGAAGTCCATCTGACAGATCATAAGCCGACAACTGGTGCGAATAATCGTTTCCCTTCCGGAGCTGATATTTCTCGTGGTGATGTAGATGGTACCTATTTCATTTGCAAGGATGGTTTTCCGTTTGCTATTCATGTAGATGCACGTTTGGACGCTTCTATTTTGAATTTAGATCTTAAAAAGGAGAATCAGCGCATTGACAAAACATATCCTAAATTTGCAGAATGGGCAAAAACGCGCGATCCGCAAATAAAATGGTGGAAATAGTTGGAGCGCATTAGAATAATCGACTATCTTTGAGGGTGAAAAATTAAGAATAGTACTGATGTAAAATATTGTTTGTTTTGTTTGTGTTAAAAAAAGTGTGGTTTCGGGAGAAAGTGTGCTTTGTTAAAAGGAGGATTAAGTATTTAATCCTCCTTTTTAATGAATAACATCAACCTTTTATAGAAAGGATGCTTGGCAAGGGTGGAAGCGTCTCCTAATATAACAAGTTTCATTCGTGCCCGCGTAATCGCTACATTCATTCTTCGCAAGTCATTTAGAAACCCGATTTGTCCGTCCTCGTTGGCACGTACGAGACTGATGAAAATAACGTCTCGCTCCTGTCCCTGAAAGCCGTCTACCGTATTCACGGTGATGAGGCTGCGGAAAGGGCGTAAAAAGCTGCTTCCTTTTATTTTTCCTCTCAAATATTGCACTTGTGCCTTGTATGGCGAAATCAGACCGAAATCAATTCTTTCATCCAGTATTCGCTCTTTGCCGATACGTCCGATGTAAGTTTCCAGTTCTTGCAGTAGTAGGTTGGCTTCCTGCTTATTGATGCGTCCGAAGCTTTCTCCTACAAAATCTTCGTGAAAGTCCATTTCCGAGGTATCTATCCAGTTCATGGGAGTGTCGAAGTCAAGAATCCCCCGATAGCGTACTTCCGGAGCAGCTTCCAGTTCTCCATGATAAAACCAGTCGGAGGGAAACTGCATGATGGTTTCATGCATTCTGTACTGTACTTTTAATAGAGAGACCGCGGAAGGTTTTTGCTGAACTACTTTTTCCATTAATGTATGATCCAATCCTCCACGGGAAGCTTCTATACATTTGATAGTCGGCGGAAGCTGACAATGATCTCCTGCAAGGATGACCCGGTCTGCTTTGCGGATAGCGATCCAGCAGGCAGCTTCGAGGGCTTGTGCAGCTTCGTCGATGAATAAAGTCGGAAAACGACGTCCGTTGAGCAGGCGGTGGTTGCTGCTGACTAGGGTAGAAGCAATTACGCGGGCACTGTCGAAAAGATCGGCATTGATTTGTATTTCCAACTCCGTGGCACGATCGCGGAGACGACTCATGCGATTACGCATCCCTTCCCGTTCAGAATAACTACCCCGGCGCATCCGGCTACCCATTTCGCGGATAGATTTACGGATTCCCCAAAGCTCCGGATAGGCAGGATGACTTTCAAACCGGCGTTCGTAGGTGGATGAAAGCATTTTGTCGTTTACCCGGGTGGGATTTCCAATGCGGAGCACGGGGACTCCCCGATCTACCAGTTTCTCACAAATCCAGTTGACAGCCGTGTTGCTTTGCGCACAAACAAGCACTTGTGGTTCCCGATGCAATGTTTCGTAAATCGCTTCGACAAGAGTCGTTGTTTTTCCTGTTCCCGGAGGACCGTGTACAATAGATACGTCACGCGTACAGAGCACCTTGTTGACGGCTGTCTCCTGTGTACTGTTCAGCCATGGAAGCGGACAGGGTATAATTCGCGGAATCCGGGATTTTGCGTACCCAGCAAGATGTCACGCAGTTCCGCCAGGCGGTTGTCCTTGGCACGTATCGTGTCTTCCAGTGCTTCGAACATGGCCCGGTAGGATGTTTCGTCAAAATAAAGTTGTACCCCCAGTATACCGTCAGTTTGCAGTTCCGCTAAAGCTCCCGCTCCGGGTACAACGACCATTCGTTCTTCGTCGGCGTAAGCTGACGGTAGCGATGAAATCCATATACTTCACTTTTCCTTCGAATGACTGGTGGAAAAAGCAGACGGGGCGGCCGAAGTCGAAGGAGTGCTCTATCTCTTTATTTTCGGTCCGTGTAATATCTATTACAAGCTGATTCAGCGAATTGTAGTAACTTCGGCCAAGAGAGACAGGATACCAGCAGAGACCGCGCTTCACTTTACGGGCAACGCCCATTGTTTCGGTCTGCCGCTTGAATTCCTCCTTCTCATATTCATACTCCATGCAGGAGGAGTTGCTGCTGCTGAAGGTCTAAGACCGGGCTTTTCGAATTATTACTCATAATAAGTGCAAAGGTAACGAATCTTCTTCCGGGTAGAAAAAATATTTCATTTTGTTAAACATTACTCGAACGCCGTTCGTTATTTTAATAGATAGACTAAAAAAACAAAAAGTAATATGGTATATGATATGACTATGCTAGAAGCTTTCTACGCTGCTTATAAAGGAAAGGTAGAACACGTACGGGCTATACTGAAACGCCCCCTGACGTTGGCCGAGAAAATTCTGTATGCGCATCTGTATGATGTAGCCGATGTGAAAGACTACAAGAGGGGAGGAGGACTACGTGAACTTTCGTCCTGACCGTGTGGCTATGCAGGATGCAACTGCCCAAATGGCTTTGCTCCAATTTATGAATGCGGGCAAGGATCAGGTGGCTGTGCCTTCTACCGTACACTGTGATCACTTGATACAGGCGTATAAAGGTGCAAAGGCGGATATTGCTACGGCAAGACTGACTAATGAAGAAGTATACGATTTCCTCCGTGATGTATCTTCCCGTTATGGCATCGGCTTCTGGAAACCGGGAGCAGGAATTATCCACCAGGTAGTGCTCGAAAACTATGCTTTCCCCGGTGGTATGATGGTGGGAACAGACTCTCATACGCCTAATGCAGGCGGACTGGGCATGGTGGCTATCGGTGTCGGTGGCGCGGATGCCGTGGATGTGATGACAGGAATGGAATGGGAGCTGAAAATGCCGAAGATTATCGGTGTCCGTCTGACCGGAAAACTAAGCGGTTGGACCTCTCCGAAAGACGTGATTCTGAAGCTGGCCGGCATCCTTACCGTAAAAGGAGGAACGAATGCTATTATCGAATATTTTGGTCCCGGAACCGAATCCCTTTCTGCTACCGGGAAAGCTACCATTTGCAATATGGGTGCCGAAGTTGGAGCTACTACCTCTTTATTCCCGTTTGACGGACGCATGGCTACTTATTTGAGAGCTACCGGAAGAGATTGTGTAGTCGATTGGGCTGAATCTGTTGGTGCAGACCTTCGTGCAGACGACATTGTGACCGACGAACCATCCAACTATTACGACCGTGTAATTGAAATAGACTTGTCAGAACTCGAACCTTATATAAACGGGCCGTTTACACCGGATGCCGCTACTCCTATTTCTGAATTTGCGGAAAAAGTGTTATTGAACGGCTACCCTCGTAAAATGGAGGTACTTGATTGGTTCGTGTACTAACTCTTCTTATCAGGATTTGAGCCGTGCTGCTTCTCTGGCAAAGCAGGTGACAGAAAAGAATTTGAGCGTTGCTTCTCCGCTGATCGTCAATCCGGGTTCGGAGCAAATCCGGGCTACTGCCGAAAGAGACGGTATGATTGAAGCTTTTGAACGGCTGGGAGCCACGATTATGGCAAACGCTTGCGGTCCCTGTATTGGTCAGTGGAAACGTGAGACAGATAACCCTACTCGCAAGAATTCTATCGTAACCTCTTTCAATCGTAATTTTGCTAAACGTGCAGACGGTAATCCGAATACGTACGCCTTTGTCGCTTCTCCGGAACTAACGATGGCGTTAACAATAGCCGGCGATCTCTGTTTCAACCCGTTGAAAGACAGACTGGTGAATCATAACGGAGAAAAAGTGAAACTCTCCGAGCCTGTAGGAGATGAACTTCCCTTGAAAGGTTTTGAACAGGGAAATGAAGGGTATATTGCCCCGCACGGAGCAAAAACGGAAATCAGGGTAAAACCGGATTCCCAACGTCTCCAGCTTCTGACTCCTTTCCCGGCATGGGACGGACAGGACTTGCTGAACATGCCTTTATTGATTAAAGCACAGGGAAATGTACTACCGACCATATTTCAATGGCGGGTCCGTGGCTTCGTTTCCGGGGACATCTGGAGAATATTTCAGACAATATGCTGATGGGTGCTGTAAATGCTTTCAATGGAGAAACTAACAGTGTCTGGAATCGTTTGACTAATACGTACGGTCCGGTTTCCGGTACGGCAAAGATGTATAAGTCCGAAGAAATTTCTTCCATTGTAGTAGCCGAAGAGAATTATGGTGAAGGTTCCAGTCGTGAACATGCCGCAATGGAGCCCCGCTTCCTCAATGTTCGTGTGATCCTGGCAAAGAGTTTTGCCCGTATACACGAAACGAATCTGAAGAAACAAGGAATGCTTGCTCTTACTTTTGTAGATAAAGCAGACTATGACAAGATTCGGGAACACGATCTTTTGTCCGTATCAGGCTTAGTCCATTTCGCACCGGGGCGCAATCTGACGATTATTCTTCATCACGAAGACGGAACGAAAGAAAGTTTTGAAGTGCAACATACCTATAATGAACAGCAGATAGCCTGGTTCCGTGCCGGTTCTGCCTTAAATGCAAGATAAAAAATGAGCAAAATAACTATGCATACAAAAAGATAGTACGCTATTAGTACCTGATGTGCCTACCGTACCTTACATTACAGGAGACGGAGTAGGGGCTGAGGTGACTCCTGCCATGCAAGCCGTAGTGGACGCAGCTATCCGGAAAGCATACGGCGGCAAACGTCGGATCGAATGGAAAGAAGTGTTGGCGGGAGAACGTGCCTTCAACGCGACTGGTTCCTGGTTGCCGGATGAAACAATGGAAACCTTTCAGGAATACCTGGTAGGAATCAAAGGTCCGTTGACTACACCTGTTGGCGGTGGAATCCGTTCGTTGAATGTTGCTTTGCGACAGACACTTGATTTATACGTCTGCCTTCGTCCTGTTCGTTGGTATCAGGGAGTACAGTCGCCTGTGAAAGCTCCCGAGAAGTGAACATGTGTGTATTCCGTGAAAATACGGAAGATATTTATGCAGGTATCGAGTGGGAAGCCGGAACACTGGAGGCTGAAAAGTTCTATCAATTCCTGCACGACGAGATGGGGGTGAAGAAAGTACGGTTCCCCGAAGACCTCTTCTTTCGGTGTGAAACCTGTTTCAAAAGAAGGATGGAACGATTGGTGCGTGCTGCCTGTCGATATGCACTTGAGAATAATCTGCCTTCCGTGACATTGGTACACAAGGGAAATATAATGAAGTTTACCGAAGGAGGTTTCAAAAAGTGGGGCTATGAGTTGGCTGAACGTGAGTTTGGAGAAGCTCTGGCTGATGGAAGGCTGGTGATAAAAGATTGTATTGCGGATGCTTTCCTGCAAAATACATTGCTGATTCCTGAAGAATACTCTGTGATTGCTACTCTGAATCTGAATGGAGATTATGTTTCCGATCAGTTGGCTGCCATGGTGGGCGGTATCGGTATCGCTCCCGGAGCAAATATTAACTACCAGACAGGACATGCCATCTTTGAAGCCACCCACGGTACAGCACCGAATATTGCAGGAAAAGATATGGTGAATCCCTGTTCTATCATTCTGTCTGCCGTAATGATGCTCGAATACTTTGATTGGAAAGAATCGGCTTCCTTGATAGAACATGCCTTGGAACAAAGTTTCCTTGATGCCCGTGCTACCGCGATTTAGCCCGTTTTATGCCGAATGGAACCTCCCTCTCTACTTCTGCTTTTACTCGGGAGATCGTGGAAAGAATTGAAAAATAATAGTAACGAATAAAAAACGAAAAAAGATGAAGAAAGAATATTTAGTTTATAAGCTTTCCGAGGATATGAAGGAAGCGGTACGGATTGATACCGAATTATTCTCCAAATTTGATGTAAAGCGTGGATTGCGCAATGAAGACGGCACGGGTGTTTTGGTTGGACTCACCAGAATTGGTAATGTAGTGGGTTATGAACGTGTTCCGGGCGGCGGCTTGAAACCTATCCCGGGTAAACTGTTCTATCGTGGTTATGATGTAGAAGATATTGTACATGCTATAATTAAAGAGAAACGTTTCGGATTTGAAGAAGTGGCTTATCTATTGCTGTCCGGAAATTTGCCCGATAAGGAAGAGTTGCTTTCTTTCCGTGAGTGATTAACGATAATATGCCGTTGGAGCAGAAAACGAAGATGAATATCATCGAGTTGGAAGGTAACAACATTATGAATATTCTGGCACGCAGTGTACTTGGAGATGTATCGTTTTGACGCAAATGCCGATGATACTTCCCGCGACAACCTGATGCGCCAAAGCATAGACTTATTTCTAAGTTCCCGACCATCATTGCTTATGCATATAATATGTTTCGCCATGCCACTTTCGGTCGTTCATTGCATATTCGCCATCCGCAGGAAAATCTTTCTATTGCCGAAAATTTCCTTTATATGCTGAAAAAAGACTATACCGAACTGGATGCACGTACTCTTGACCTGCTTCTGATTCTTCAGGCAGAACATGGAGGAGGTAATAACTCGACTTTTACAGTCCGTGTTACTTCTTCTACCGGAACGGATACATACTCATCCATTGCTGCAGGTATCGGTTCGTTGAAAGGCCCGCTTCATGGCGGTGCAAATATTCAGGTGGCTGATATGTTCCATCATTTGCAGGAGAACATCAAGGACTGGACAAGTGTGGATGAGATCGACACTTATTTTACCCGTATGCTGAATAAGGAAGTTTATAATAAGACCGGATTAATCTATGGTATCGGACATGCTGTTTATACGATTTCTGATCCACGTGCTATCTTACTGAAAGAACTGGCTCGTGATCTTGCCCGGGAAAAAGGCAGAGAAAGCGAATTTGCTTTTCTCGAACTGTTGGAAGAACGTGCCATCGCTACTTTCGGACGGGTTAAAAACAACGGAAAGACAGTGTCCAGCAATATCGACTTCTATTCGGGCTTTGTGTATGAAATGATCGGATTGCCGCAGGAAATCTTCACTCCTTTGTTTGCAATGGCACGTATCGTAGGCTGGTGTGCCCACCGCAATGAAGAATTGAACTTCGAAGGCAAACGTATTATCCGTCCGGCTTATAAGAACGTGCTTGATGATCTGGCTTATATCCCAATTAAGAAACGCTGATAATAACCAATCCTTTTATTAAATAGATAAGTAATCCCGGATGTGTGCCCGATCATTTCAGAAGCGCATCCGGGAAATTTTACATTTTCTCCTTTTTTATGTTCGTAAAAGAATGTTTCAGATTCTTTCTATTTTTTGTATCGTCGTTTATCTCCTTTTTGTTATTTTTGCGTGTTACAAAATAGATCGGTATGAGTATAGATACTTTTAATCTGTTTCTGGGGGTGATGAGCCTGATTGCTTTGTTTGTTTTTATCGCCCTTTACTTTGTGAAAGCCGGATATGGTATTTTCCGCACAGCATCGTGGGGAGTAGCTATCTCCAATAAACTAGCCTGGATATTGATGGAAGCTCCGGTTTTTGTGGTGATGTGTGTGATGTGGATCTATTCCGAACGTCGGTTCGAGCCGGTGATTTTCACTTTCTTCCTCTTCTTTCAAATTCACTATTTTCAGCGTGCTTTCATCTTCCCTTTGCTATTGAAAGGAAAAAGTAAGATGCCGCTGGCAATCATGTCGATGGGAGTTCTTTTTAATCTGCTGAATGGTTATATGCAAGGAAAATGGATTTTCTATCTTGCTCCCGAAACGATGTATCAAGCCGGTTGGTTTACTTCACCGTGGTTTATTATCGGCACACTGCTCTTTTTCGCAGGTATGCTGTTGAACTGGCAGTCGGATTATATCATCCGACATTTGCGCAAACCGGGAGACACCCGGCATTATCTGCCTCAAAAAGGAATGTACCGTTATGTCACTTCCGCCAACTATTTCGGTGAGATAGTAGAATGGGCAGGTTGGGCGATACTCACTTGTTCACTTTCCGGCCTGGTCTTCCTTTGGTGGACGATTGCTAACCTTGTTCCCCGTGCCAACGCTATTTGGTGCCGTTACCGCGAAGAATTCGGAGACGCAGTGGGAGAACGGAAACGAGTGTTCCCTTTCCTTTATTAGGGGCGCTTTTTATCATGACTTACGTATGACTTAAATAAAATATCAACTACTATGGAATCTAAACTTTTTAGCCCGGTCACCTTTGGTCCTTTGACGCTGCGGAATCGAACGATCCGTTCGGCAGCTTTTGAGAGCATGTGTCCGGAGAATACTCCCACGCAAATGTTGCTGGATTACCATCGGTCGGTAGCTGCGGGGGGAGTAGGTATGACAACAGTGGCTTATGCTGCCGTGACACAAAGCGGGCTTTCTTTTGACCGTCAGTTGTGGTTGCGTCCGTCTATTATTCCCCGTTTACACGAACTGACAAAAGCCGTGCACGATGAAGGTGCCGCAGTAGGTATACAAATCGGGCATTGTGGAAATATGTCCCATAAAAATATATGTGGTGTCACTCCTATATCCGCATCTTCAGGCTTCAACCTCTATTCTCCTACGTTTGTGCGTGGAATGGAAAAAGAGGAGCTTCCGGAAATGGCGAAAGCGTATGGAAATGCAGTCAATCTGGCGAGGAAAGCCGGGTTTGACGCCGTTGAAGTACATGCGGGGCACGGCTATTTGATTAGTCAGTTCCTGTCTCCCTACACGAATCACCGGAAGGATGAATACGGAGGTTCGTTGGAAAACCGGATGCGTTTTATGGATATAGTGATGAAAGAAGTGATGAAAGCTGCCGGTAGCGATATGGCGGTTTTTGTGAAAATGAATATGCGCGACGGCTTCAAAGGAGGAATGGAGATTGACGAATCCATACAAGTGGCCAAACGTCTGTTGGAACTTGGCGCTCATGGATTGGTGTTGAGTGGTGGTTTTGTCAGCAAAGCGCCGATGTATGTGATGAGAGGTGCCATGCCGATTCGTTCGATGTCTTACTATATGAATTGTTGGTGGCTGAAATACGGAGTCCGTATGTTTGGCAAATGGATGATACCCTCTGTACCCTTCAAAGAGGCCTATTTCCTTGAAGATGCACTGAAATTCCGTGCGGCTCTTCCGGATGCGCCGTTGATTTATGTCGGTGGTCTTGTTTCCCGTCAGAAAATAGATGAAGTGCTCGATTCCGGTTTTGATGCCGTGCAGATGGCGAGAGCATTACTCAACGAACCGGGATTCGTGAACCGGATGAAACAGGAGGAACAAGCACGCTGCAACTGTGGACACAGTAATTATTGCATAGGACGTATGTATACGATAGAAATGGCTTGTCATCAACATTTGAAAGAACAATTACCTTCCTCTTTACAAAAAGAGATTGATAAACTGGAGAAAAAATGAGTGAAATGAAATGGGCAATCATCACCGGTGCGGACGGAGGAATGGGAACAGAAATAACACGTGCCGTAGCCAAAGCCGGTTATCGAATCATTATGGCTTGTTATCATCCGCAGAAAGCGGAGGTTGTTCGTGAACGTTTGAGCAAGGAAACCGGAAACCCGGATTTGGAAGTAATAGCTATCGATTTATCTTCTATGCAATCCGTAGTTGCTTTTGCCAGTCAGATCTTAGAAAGGAATCTTCCCATCTCTTTGTTGATGAATAATGCCGGAACGATGGAGACAGGTTTTCATACTACTTCCGAAGGATTCGAACGAACGGTAAGTGTGAACTACATGGGACCTTATCTGCTTACCCGGAAATTAATTCCGTTGATGGTGCGTGGAGCGCGTATCGTAAATATGGTTTCCTGTACATACGCAATCGGCAAGCTCGACTTCCCAGATTTCTTTCATAGAGGGAAAACGGGAACGTTTTGGAGGATTCCTGTTTACAGTAACACGAAGCTGGCTTTGTTATTATTTACTTTCGAACTATCCGAGCAACTTCGGGAGAAAGGAATCACCGTCAATGCTGCCGATCCGGGAATTGTCTCTACTGATATCATCACGATGCATAAGTGGTTCGATCCGTTGACGGATATTTTTTTCCGTCCTTTTATCCGTAAACCCAAGAAAGGGGCTTCTACGGCAATCGGTTTACTGTTGGACGAGAAGGAAGCCGGTGTGACAGGACAACTGTATGTCAATAACCACCGGAAAAACTTGTCTGATAAATACACGAATCATGTGCAAAAAGAGCAGTTGTGGGAGGTAACGGAACGTGCGTTGGCGAGTTGGCTGAAGTAGGTTTTCTTTTCTTTTTTTATTTAAATTATCTAGTAATTACTTATATATAGGTATTGTGTATATCTATATATTTCAGTTTTGTTGTCTAATTTTTACCAATAGATAGGGATTGTTTTGCATCCCTGTTTCTGCTTACCTTTGCATCGCTTTTAGAGCAATGAAAAGGTATAAAGTAAAAAGGTAAAAAGGAGATGAGCAATAAATATTTTTTGGTTTTTCTGGCATTCTTGTTTTCCGTATCCGTATATTCACAACATGGGCGTCACCGTAGTAGTTTAATTTCGGGCAGAGTGATGTCTACAGAGAAAGAAGTGGTGGATTTTGCGACAGTTTATCTGAAAGGAACCAACCAAGGATGCTATACAGATGAAAAAGGTATATATCATTTGAAAACTACAGCAGGTGAATATACACTTGTCGTTTCGGCTATCGGTTATCAAACGGTAGAAAAGAAAGTTAAATTAGCCAAGGGAGAAAGAATAAAAGTAAACGTCACTATCGCACCGGCGGTAAAAGAACTGGGAGAGGTGCTGGTCACGACATCCGGAGTCGGTCGTGTGAATCAATCTGCTTTTAATGCGGTAGCCATTGATGCGAAGAAGTTGCATAACAGTACACAGACTTTGGCGGGTGCACTGACTAAGGTGCCGGGTGTAAAACTCCGTGAGTCAGGCGGAGTAGGATCGGATATGCAGTTGTATATTGACGGCTTTAGCGGGAAACATGTGAAAATCTTTATTGACGGAATACCGCAAGAAGGGGCCGGTGCTGCATTCGATTTGAATAATGTTCCTATTAATTATGCAGATCGCATAGAGGTGTACAAAGGTGTGGTTCCCGTAGGATTCGGTACGGATGCTATCGGGGGAGTGGTTAATATTGTCACTAACAAGCAACCCGGGAAGTGGTTTCTGGATGCTTCTTATTCTTACGGTTCATTTAACACTCATAAGTCATACGTACGCTTCGGACAAATATTCAAGAATGGTTTTATGTATGAAGTGAACGCTTTTCAGAATTTTCGGATAATGATTATTATGTAGACACTTACGTACGCGACTTTGAGATCAGAGAAGATGGAAGCGTACGTTTTCCGCCACTCGACAAAAGTAAGATTTACCATCTGAAACGTTTCAATGACCAATACCATAATGAAGCTGTGATTGGAAAAATCGGCCTGGTAGGAAAGAAATGGGCAGACAGATTGGCTCTGAGCTTCAATTATTCCTATTTCTATAAAGAGATACAAACTGGTGTTTATCAAGATGTCGTGTTCGGTGAAAAATTCCGCAAAGGACATTCGTTGACCCCTTCGTTAGAATATTACAAAAAGAACTTATTGGTGAAGAACCTGGATCTGCTGTTGACTGCCAATTATAACCATAACCTCACTAATAATGTCGATACCGCTTCACGGGCTTACAACTGGCGTGGTGAGTTTTACGAAAGGGGCAGCCGGGGAGAACAGTCTTATCAGAATAGTGAATCTAAAAACAAGAACTGGAATGGAACGCTGAGGATGAATTATCATATCGGAGAGGCGCATACGTTTACTTTTAGCCATGTGGTAAGTGATTTTGAACGTACAAGCCGCTCTATCATAGGTGCTTCTTCCAAATTTACGGATTTTAGTATTCCTAAAATTACACGTAAGAATGTCAGCGGTCTTTCTTATCGCCTGATGCCGTCGGACAAATGGAATATTTCGGCATTTGCCAAGCATTACCGGCAATACAACAAAGGTCCGGTATCGCAGAATACGGATGGCATAGGTAATTATATCAATCTATCCAATACGGCAAGCGCTCTTGGATATGGAGCGGCAGGTACCTATTTTATATGGAAAGATCTTCAGGTGAAACTTTCTTATGAAAAGGCTTTCCGCCTGCCGACCACGGACGAACTCTTTGGAGATGAAGACCTTGAAGCTGGCAAAATGAATCTGA
>VOFB01003957.1_pt1 | contig 14184 bp, 23 predicted proteins | sample 5384141 | NCBI WGS metagenome assembly VOFB01 (sample SAMN12384721, study PRJNA508395) | human gut metagenome | isolation source: healthy gut A | host: Homo sapiens | reverse complement strand
AACCAGTTAGATTTGCAGACAAGATGACACATCTCTACAGGTGGTGGAGCTTCTCTTGAATTCTTAGAAGGAAAAGATCTTCCAGGTGTAGTAGCAGCCAACGACAAATAATCATTGCATTTAAATATTTAATATTTAATACACTTTATAAACAAAATGTCAAGAAAGAAGGATATTAGTCTCATGCGTAAAACAATTGTAGCAGGAAACTGGAAAATGAATAAAACTCTAGCGAGGCAAAAGCATTAATCGAAGAATTAAAACCATTAGTAGCAAGTGAAACTTCTGATGTAGTATTCTGTGTACCAGCAATCGACATTCCAGCAGCAATTGAAGCAGCAGCAGGAAGCAACATTGCAATCGGTGCTGAGAATATGTACTTTGAAGAAAGTGGAGCTTACACAGGAGAAATCGCTCCTAACATGTTAACAGATCTTGGAGTAAAATATGTTATTCTTGGACATTCTGAAAGAAGAGAATACTTTTGCTGAAACAGATGAAACTGTTAACAAGAAAGTATTAAAAGCTTTTTGAACATGGAATTACACCAATCGTTTGCTGTGGTGAAACTCTTGCTCAGAGAGAACAGGGAGTTACAATTGACTTCGTTCGCCAGCAGATCAAGATCGCATTCCAGGGAGTAAGTGCTGACCAGGCTAAGACTGCAGTTATCGCTTATGAGCCAATCTGGGCTATTGGAACAGGTAAAGTTGCAACTACAGAACAGGCTCAGGAAGTTTGCGCAGCAATCCGTGCATGTATCGCAGAAGTATATGATGAAGCTACAGCAGAAGCAATCCGCATTCAGTATGGTGGATCTCTATCTGCAGCTAGCGCACCAGAATTATTTGCACAGCCAGATATCGACGGTGGATTAGTTGGTGGAGCATCATTAAAACCAGACTTTGGTAAAATCGTAAACTATAAATAAATTTGATTAATTAAATGATGGGTCCCTCGGATATTGAATATCCGGGGGATTTTTTCTTTTTTATATAATGGTAGAATTCGTTAAAAGAATAAAAGACTAGAAGCAAGCAATAAATCGGTTTATAATAAATAATAAGATCAAGCACAAAAAGATTCCGAGAGTAGATGAAAAGGGGGCATATGATATGGAGAAATACAAAAGAATTTTTGTCATTGTCTTAGATTCCTTGGGAATCGGAGAAATGCCAGATGCAGCCAGATTTGGAGATCATGATGTAGACACCTTTGGGCATATCTGTGATATCGTGGGAACATTAAATATTCCAAATCTAAAAAGCTGGGATTGTTAAATTTGCATCCAACAAAAGAAATGGAAGAAGAAAAACATCCAATTGCCTACTATACCAGATTAAAAGAAACTAGTAACGGAAAAGACACTATGACAGGTCACTGGGAGATGATGGGACTTAAGATCAAGAAACCATTTCTTACCTTTACAGACACAGGTTTTCCACCAGAATTGATCCATGAATTAGAAGAAAGATGTGGAAAGAAAGTTATTGGCAATAAATGTGCCAGTGGAACGCAGATTTTGGATGAATTAGGTGAAGAAGAGATTAAAAATGGTTCAATGATCGTATATACTTCTGCGGATTCGGTAATGCAGATCTGTGGAAATGAAGAGACATTTGATCTTCAGAATCTTTATCGCTGCTGTGAGATCGCAAGAGAGCTTACGATGAAAAATGAATGGAAAGTCGGAAGAATCATTGCAAGACCATATGTGGGAAAGAAAAAAGGCGAATTTGTAGAACAAGCAATCGAAGGGATTATGCTTTAAAACCATTTTCAAGAACTGCTTTAAATGCATTAAAAGATGAAGGATTTGACGTAATTTCAGTAGGAAAGATCAATGATATTTTCTGTGGAGAGGGAATCACAAAAGCATATCATTCTGAAAGCTCTGTGCATGGAATGCAGCAGACCGTGGATGTATGCAAAGAAGATTTTCATGGACTTTGTTTTACCAATCTGGTAGACTTTGATACACTCTGGGGACATCGAAGAAATCCAGTCGGCTATGCAAAAGAGATCGAGAAATTTGATGTTGGTTTAGGGAAATCTGTTAGAAGTTTTAAAAGAAGATGATTTATTGATCATCACCGCAGATCATGGAAATGATCCGACTTATACAGGAACTGACCATACAGAGAATATGTACCATTTATTGCATATTCAAAGTCTTAAAACCAACTGAAATAAAAACACCACAGAAGGAAATAAAAGATCTCCTGTGAATTGTTTTTGTTTACAATTGGTATGTATATTATTCATCTAAAATCGAATCCATAAAAGAAATAATACCAGCTTCACCTCATCTTTGATTTCATCATAATTATGAATCTCATGGCGGTAACCAGAATAAACACAGTTTTTCAATGTCCAGTATCTACAAGCCAGTTGGTAACTTCATAAATACCTTTTCCATATTCACCAACAGGATCCTGATCTCCACCGATATTATAAATCGGAAGATCAGAAGGAATCTTGCCAGCCATTCGGTACCAGTGATCGCTTTCATCATCTGAACAAAATAAAGCAGAGATTGATTTGTAGTTGGCCGATGGTAAATGCATCAAATGGATCTTCTGCATGATCTCGCTGAACATAAGGATCAGAACAGATCCATTCATTGCCTATGGAAATATTACCACAACGTTCACACATCCAGCCCATTAGATCAGCAGTAAAGGAAGGGTCAGATTCTTTCCCTTTCCTTCTCAGCTACAGCAGCCAATAAGGCAGATTCAGCTTCCGTAGCACCACGGAAATGACCAGCTGTACCACAGATTGTGATTCCTGCAAGTTCTTCTCCATATTTTGCAGCAAAATCTCTCGTAATAAAAAAGATCCCATGCTGTGTCCAAACAGAAAATAAGGAAGATCAGGATACATTTTGCTGACATTTCTTTTAACTTATGTTCATCTTCCATCATCGTATGGAAACCAGCATCACCCCAGTCACCCCAGGTATCGTTATACATTGCAGTTTTTCCATGTCCAACATGGTCATCTGCAGCAACGATATACCCTGCATCCATAAATTTTACGATCATATGGAAATAACGACGGGAATGTTCACCAAAAGCCATGGATCACCTGTACAATTCCTTTTGGTTTGCAGGCAGGTACATAAACCAACCTTGCACCTCATCACGGCCATTAAAGGAATGAAAAACTAACTTCATGAAGCATACTAAGCACCTCCAAATCTGTAAAAACTAATATGCAAAGAAAAAGACGAATCAACATATTAGTTATATAGATGGATAATGGAAAAACCAACAGTTAATTTTAGATGGATATGGAAAAATGAAAACAAAGAAGGTAATGCAGTAGCACTTGCAAAGACTCCTGTTATGGATAAATTAATGAAAGAATACCCATTCGTAAAAAGGAAATGCATCTGGAATGGCTGTAGGTCTTCCAGACGGACAGATGGGTAATTCAGAAGTTGGTCATATGAATATTGGTGCAGGACGCATCGTTTATCAGGAATTAACAAGAATCACAAAAGAGATCCAGGATGGAGATTTTTTAAGAACGAAGAATTACTTGAGGCAATTGAGAACTGCAAGAAGAATGGTTCTGCATTACATTGTTTTGGATTTTATCAGATGGTGGAGTCCACAGTCATATTACCATATCTATGGAATCCTTGAACTGGCAAAGAGACATGGAATCTAGAAATGTATATGTTCATTTATTCTTAGATGGACGTGACACAGCTCCAACATCAGGAAAAGGATTTGTCGACAGCTTGAAGAAAGATGGAAGAGATCGGAGTTGGTAAGGTGCATCTTTATCCGGACGTTACTATGCAATGGATCGTGATAATCGCTGGGATCGTGTACAGAAAGCTTACAAAGCATTAGTTGCAGGAGAAGGCAATACAGCAGAATCCGCAACAGCAGGCAATTCAGGCTTCCTACGATGAAGATGTAACAGACAGATGAATTCGTGGTACCAACAGTTATTGTTGAAAATGGTGAACCAGTTGCAACATTAAAAGAAAACTGATTCCGTTATTTTCTATAACTTCAGACCAGACCGTGCAAGAGAGCTGACAAGAACATTTTGTGATGACAGCTTTGACGGATTTGAAAGAAACGGAGACTTGAAGACAACATTCGTATGCTTCACAGAGTATGATGCGACAATCGAGAATAAGAAGGTTGCATTCCAAAAGAGAGATCTATTAGAATACATTTGGACAGTTCCTTGCAGATAATGGACTGAAACAGGCTCAGTATCGCAGAAACAGAGAAGTACGCTCACGTAACATTCTTCTTTAATGGCGGCGTAGAGGAACCAAACGAAGGAGAAGATAGAATCTTAGTAAAATCTCCAGGTCGCAACGTATGACTTTAAGCCAGAGATGAGCGCTCCAGAAGTTGGAGCAAAACTTGTAGAAGCAATCAAATCTGACAAATATGACGTCATCATCATCAACTTCGCAAATAGCGACATGGTAGGACATACAGGAATCGAAGAAGCAGCGATCAAAGCGGTAGAAGCAGTTGACAAATGCGTTGGAGATGCAGTAGAAGCGATCAAAGAAGTGAACGGACAGATGTTCATCTGTGCTGACCATGGAAATGCAGAGCAGTTAAAAGACTATAGAAACAGGAGCTCCATTTACAGCACATACAACAAATCAGTACCATTTATCCTTGTAAATGCTGAAGAAGGATTAAAATTAAGAGAAGGTGGATGCTTAGCTGATATCGTACCTACATTAATCAGTTAATGGGAATGGAACAGCCAGCAGAAATGACAGGAAAATCCTTGATCGTAAAATAAGATCTTAAAAGACATCTTGAAAGAATCAAGAAAACAAGATATAATAAGAACAACAGGCAAAGGCGCTTATGCAGTATAGCATAAGTGCCTTTTTCTTAAGGAGGTGTCCGATATGGATGTATACGAAAAATTAGAAGAATTACAGGAAAAAGCACTGCATGATGACACAATACGAAAGACATTATTAAAAACAAGGGAAGAAAAAGAACCGATTCTTGCCTTTTGCAAGCAATGTCAGGAACTAGGATATGAGATTTATCCGATGGAACTGATCAATGCTGGAGAAGAATTTTACGCAACAATGAGAAGAAGTACGAATGGTGGAGGAGAGAACTCACCCAAATTAAGTGGTGAAGATGATATGTACGAATTGTTTATGACAGCGATCAAATAAGTGCATTGATAAGAATGCTTTGACATTCATGCAAGTAATATTTTAAGAGATTCCGCAGGTAAGGATCAATGAACTATGCGAAGATACGTTGCTTCCTTATGCGAAACGATTAAATATTGACTATGTGTGGGTACATGGAGCTGCTACTGTGTTAGAAGCAACTTTGCACATTCATTAAATATGATCGGAACTCCAGTGCTTGTCGTGGAGATGGGCGTTGGAATGCGCGTGACAAAAGAGAACTGCAAACAATTAGTGGATGGTATTTTTTTTGTAGAGATGAAAGATCTTGGAATGTGGCAAGGAGAAGTTATTACACCGAAAGATCCGTTGATCTCCACGGATGGAGAAGTCCACTATCTGAATGCGGGATATGCAGGAATCTTTCTTCCAACGGTAGAACATTGGACAAATGTTAAAAAGGGAGATAAGATCGGAGAAATTCTAGATCCATTGGAGGGCGTTGTGAAAGAAGAATTATATTCAGAATGTGATGGAATATTATTTACACTAAGAGAATATCCGGTTGTAAGTGAAGGATCACTGATCGGACGTATTCTGGAAAGGCAGGCGTGAGAATGGAAAAAGTTTTACTCTATCAGATGGATTCTCTTTACAGGGATTCGTTTAAAATTTATGGATATCATTTTGGAGGAAATGAAAAAAACAGTCTGTATTGTCGGTTTGCGAATGAAATTCAACAATTATATATGTGTTCTATGATCAAAACGTTAAAATTATTGGAAGAAAGAAGATGCCTTGATGAGAATCTTGGAATTATGATCGTTCCTTCTGTTAATCCATATTCACTCAATACAAGTACAAGTTCTGGGCAACGGATAATACAGATATCAATCGAATGTTTCCAGGATATGATCTGGGTGAGACAACACAAAGGATTGCAGACGGATTTTCCAAAAAGTAAAAGATTATACTTATGGAATCCATTTTACAAGCTTTTATCTAGAAGGAAATTTCACTCCGCATGTCAGAATCATGAAAACAGGATATGAAAATGTAGAAGTGGCAAAAGAATTTGCAATGCCATATATTATGTTAAGAAATCCAAAACCTTATGATACGACAACTCTGAATTATGAATGGCAGGTATGGGGAACACAGGCATTTTTCGATTTATACACCGGAACAGATCAGGTTGATGTAAAACAGGCACGTTACGGAATTGTTGATGCAGTGATCCGATTTCTTGCATATCATGGACTGATCCATATGAAGGTGAATGGGGGATACCGTTCAAGGATCGTAGAAGAAAATGAACTTGTAACAGTAAGAACAAAGACTTCAGGAATTCTTGTCTTGAAAGTAAAATGTGGAGATCATTTAAGTGTAGGAGATGAGATCGCAGATCATAGATACCTATGAAGGAGATGTGATCGAAGTGATCAAGTCGCCATGCGAGGGATGTTTGTTTTATCATGGATCCAATCCATTGATCTACTCGAATACTGCAATTGCAAAGATCATAAAGGATACAGATTTTATTTAAATGAATCTTGACGTATAAAATAAACTCTGTTAAATGCCACTTAGTGATAAAGTAAAATATGATAGGGCATTGCGTATGCAATGCTACGGTTGGACATCCATAATCCATTTTAAGTAAGGATTATGGATGTTTTTTGGCCTATAAAATAAGATTTGGAAAGGAGTTTTTATGGAAAACTATTTATTTGAAAAATGTCAGTTCCAAAGGCATATATGAAACTTGCACTGCCAGTAGTGATTAAGTATGATCGTATCATTAGTATATCAACATGGTAGACACCTATTTTATCGCCCTGACAGGAGTGCAGGAACTGGTCGCCGGAGTGTCACTTGTAGCACCGATGTTTACCTTAATGATCGCATTTGGAGATATCTTCGGACTTGGAGGAAGTTCCGCGATTTCAAGATTGTTAGGAGAGAAGAAAGATAACGAGGCAAAGAAAACATGCGCATTCTGTATCTGGATATCTTTGGTATTTGGACTATGTATCAGTGCAATCCTATTATTATTCCGTACACAGATTCTCGGATTATTAGTTCAGCATGGTGCCAAGCAATATCCTAAGAACCGAAGGATTAGCAGTCCAGTCAATGGCAGGATCAATTATTGGTTCCATTGTAAATATCATCTTTGACCCAATCTTTATCTTTGGATTAAAACCAGGGGGCAGCAGGAGCCGCCATGGCAACAGTTCTTGAAATATCATTGCAGATATTTATTATGTATATGCGGTGATGAAGAAATCAAAGAGACTGACATGTTCTCCATCCCATATGAAGGTCACAGGAAGAAGGATCAGAGATATCTTAATGATCGGAATTCCAGCATCGATCACAAATATCATGCAGACCTTTATGATGGTCATGACCAATAATTTTTTACTTACATATGGAACAGATAAAGTCGCAGCGATGGGAATCGCATTAAAGGTTAATATGATCACAGCCTTAGTACTCGTAGGATTTGCCTTCGGAGGACAGCCGCTGGTCGGATACAACTACGGGGCTAAAAATGAAAAAGATTAAAAAATATCCTGAAATTTGCATATTTATTTGAAATGGGATTAGGACTATTATTTACGATTCTCATGTGTATTTTCGCACCACAGATCATCAAGGTCTTTATGGATAAACCAGATATCATAACAAATGGAGCCATGATGTTAAGATTCCAGCAGATCGGAATGACCTTTATGTCCGTGAGCCTGATCTCAACCTGCGTATGTCAGGCCGTTGGAAATGCAGGAGGAGCTTTTGTTTTATCCATTAGCAGACAGGGTGTGATCTATGTATTAGCACTTTTTATCATGTCAAATGTGTTTGGATATACAGGAGTTTTGGTATCACAGGCGTGTTCAGACGTGGTTACAGCATTGATCGCAGCAGTTATTATGCTTAAGATCATGAAAAAACTTACAAATAAAAATGAATAAATATACGTTGCAAGAAGAGATCAAAAAGCTGACAGTTTTACCATGTCAGTTTTTTTTACAATTCTAAGAAACTTTTTCAAAGCTTCACTTGGCTCATTTGCATACATTAATCCATAAGGCAGAGTCAGATCTGTATCCAGAGGAATCGTAACAATATGTTGATTATCAAGATCATGCATAGAAATTTGTTTGTGATCACAAAGAGGGTGGTTCTTAGGAATGGCACAACAAATTGGTGTCCTGTCAAGTTCAAGAAACTGACAAAGTCTCTTCCAGTCAGCAGACCCATAAATACCTTCAAACAGATCATATTTGCTTCCAAGAACGGAAAATGTTTCTCCTCTTTGCTGGTAGTCCGTCATTGGGAGAATTTCTATTTTTAAATCTGGATATTGCCCAATATGGAAAAGATCCGTGCGATCCATGAGCAGATTACATCAAATTTACAAGTGAGAGTCACAATCGAAGAATTGTCAAAACAATACGATATGCCAGCAACAAGCATGAAAAAATGTTTTCGTGAAATTTATGGAGATTCCATTTATTCTTACCAGAAGAGATAACGTATGAATGTTGCAGCCAATCTGTTAATGGAAGATTCCAAAGTAGAGATTCAAGAAATTGCATTGAAAATGGGATACGAAAATCCAGGAAAATTTTCATCCGCATTTAAAAGCGTGATGGGCGTGACACCAGCCAAATATAGAAAGCATTAAAAAGATCAGCAAATCGGTCATTATTTTTCCAGAAGTTTTTTAATATAGTATCTGGTTTGATTTTATTTAATTTAGCCATAGCCGCAGCTCACTTTATCGAACGTACGTTTGTTGTGTGAGGTAAGTATAACATAAATAAAGAGAAAATAAAATATATTGACAAAAAAATATAAATAAAATATAATAATATAAACTTTATAAAATAAAGAAACTTTAAAAACAAAAGGAGATGGAGAAGATGGAGAGTAAAAACATACGAAGAAGATTTTAAAATGATTCGATCTGCAATCGAAGGTGCTAAGAATCCAATGAATCAATTAGGTAGATTTTTTAAAAGCTATGCAATTGTTAATATGATAACCGTTGTGTTATATTTAATCATTAGTTTATATCAAGGATTCGTGAGGGAAATGTATATTGGGAAAATGATATGTTTTGTTTATCTGGCATATTGTATTATTCGAATGTACAAAGAAGAAAAAAGCAATGTAAATCAATATTATCAAGCAATACTTTATATTTATGGAATCGTTGTAGTTGTGATCCCAGTCATTTTATGGATTGCAGGAATTATCGGATCATTTACATTAAATAATGAAGCTTCTCAGGCAGGAAAAATGTTAGAAATGTTGATGAATTTACAGGTGTTTTCAGCAATTATCTTATTAAGTGTATCATTTTAATCGTCAGTTTTGTACGTGATAACAAAATATATGCTGTATGTGCGATAGGTAATTTAGTCGTTTACCTGATTGCGTTTGCGATAGATCAGGAATTATCAATTGGAAATATCGTGATACACTATCAAGATTTGTATTATTATGTTATGCTTATTATTGGCTATATGATATTAGCAAAATGTATAAGAAAAGAATGATTATAAATGAAAGAGGATATGTTACAGGGTGAAAGAATATCAAATACAGGAAGCATTTTGTTCAAAACTCAGACTACTGATCATCAGTCATCTGATCACAAAAAAAATTGCTTTTTACAGAACTAAAGAAATTAACAAATGCATCGGACGGTAATCTTAGTATACAGCTGAAGAAATTAGAAAGCTGGGAATATGTTAAATCTGAAAAGAAACTAATGAATGGGAAAGCGGTAACACAATATGAAATCACAGAGATGGGAATTCAACAGTTTGAAGAATATGTTGATTTTTGGAATCTGTGATTAAGGGTAAAGGTATCTAATATCAGAAGCATAAAAGTGTATTTGAATTAAAAATAAAAATCCGCTATACTTAAGACAAAGTATAGCGGATTTTGAACATTTCGTTGGAGGTTTATATGGTAAATACTTTAAAAACTGCCAGTAGGAATCGATAGTTTTGAAAAATCAGAAAGAATCGGTTTTATTATATTGATAAGACAAAGCTTATAGAACAGTTGGTGGAAACAGGTGGCGAGGTTACTCTTTTTACACGTCCACGTCGTTTTGGTAAGACCTTGAATATGAGTATGTTACGCTCTTTTTTTGAAATAGATGCAGACGAATCATTGTTTGATGGATTATATATTACAAAAATAAAGAACTTTTGTGAAGAGTATATGGGGAAATATCCGGTTATTTTTCTTTCATTAAAAAGTGTGGATGGATTAACTTTGAGGATGCCAAGTATCGCATGACAGAGTTGATAGGTCTAGAAGCAGAGCGGTTTGGATTTTGGAAGATAGTGAACATCTGTCAGAAAATGAGAAAAACGATACAAAGCTATTATTTCATTAAATAATGGTATGAATACAATGAATGAAAAAATGCTGATATCAAGCCTTCAGGTTTTGTCGCAATTATTGTACAAGCATTTTGGAAAAAAGGTGATCATTTTGATTGATGAGTATGATGTCCCTTTGGATAAGGCTTTTCAGAATGGCTTTTACAGAGAGATGGTGTCATTGATCAGAGGTCTTTTTTCGGAATGGCGTTGAAGACCAATGATAGTTTACAGTTTGCGGTTTTGACAGGTTGTATGCGGATTTCTAAGGAAGGCATCTTTACAGGTCTTAATAATTTTGAGGTTTTATCAATCTTGAATGATCAGTATGATGAGAGTTTTGGATTTACAGATGCTGAGGTCAAAAAAAATATTGAATGATTACAATCTTAAAGATCATTATTTAGAAGTCAAAGAGTGGTATGACGGTTATCATTTTGGAAACATTGATATATATTGTCCATGGATGTAATTCAATATTGTAAAAGCTTATATTTAGATGTTTCTGCTAAGCCACAGGATTTCTGGTCCAACTCAAGTGGTAATGCTATCGTTCGTAGATTTATAGACAAGGCTGATATATCGACTAGAAACGAGATAGAACGTTTAATAGCAGGAGAGAGTATTGAAAAGGATGTTGTATCAGAACTCACTTATGATGAGATTGATAAAAGCATTGAAAATTTATGGAGTGTGCTTTTTACGACAGGATATCTGACACATAAAGGTTGTACAGAAAGTGGAAAATACCGTCTGGTAATTCCGAATAAAGAGGTTAGAAATCTTTTCGTAAAAAAATCAGAGAGTGGTTTTCTGATGTATCAAGAAATGATGGAAAACATTGGAAGAGTTTTTGCAGTGCATTTGTAGATAAAGATTCCGAAAAAGATAGAACAGATTTTTTGGAGACTATCTCTGAATACCATCAGTATACGTGATACAGCAGTTGCAAAAGAAAAGAAGGAAAATTTTTATCATGGTATTTTGCTTGGACTTCTAGGATAAAACACGCCTCAAACTGGCTGATTAAGTCAAATGCAGAATCAGATACACGTCTAAGAAACCGGAATCCATTCAAAAGCGTATATCTGCAGGGATCATAATCTTTTAAAACACTCATGCAAAAAAGAGAAACAGCCAGTATGATCTTTCACTGAAGAATTAGAAGAGTGCATCAGCAAAAAGAACAAAATGTAGAAAATCAGATCGAATTACGAGAATTAAAATGGATTATTGCAAAGTTCATAGAGGAACTGCCAAAAGAAAAAGAATTTTATTTTTAAGAAGATACTGGTTTTTGCTAATCGGTCTCAGAAATGGCGAGAGATTATGAAATAACTCCAAAAATATGTCAGTCAAAACTGTTAAGGATCAGAAAAAGAGTTAAAAAGAATATCTGAAAGAGGAGGGATTTGAAAATATGAAAGACAATAAGGATGAGGAAAAAACATTATTTCAGGCAATCGATGCAGTGGATGATAAATTTTGATGGAAACATTGAAAAGATATGGAAAAGAGAAAGAACCAAAACCACAAACAGCAATTAAAATTTAAGCAAATGACACCAATGGTTAAAGCAGCAACGATTGCATTGATCTGTCTTCTGACCTTAGGAATAAGTGTTAGCGTGGCAGCAGCGACATCGAAAACATTTCGACAGTGGATTCAAAAGACATTTATGTCACAGACGATATATAAAGTAACACAAACCAAAGATGTCAGCGATCATAAGAAAAACTCAAAAGATTGTGCTAAAAGATAACATGGAAATCAAACAAGGACACAACCAAAGCTTTATCTGTCAGTATCATTACGAAGGAAAAATACGATGTCGAAGTGACAGACAAAGTATATACAATTGAAGGGAATCATTTAAAAGAATTAAAACCAGAGAAAAAATGGTTCCATGGAATTTATAATGGAAGGAAATTTTCATTTCAGTATGCAGTGATTCGTGTGGAGAAATTTATGTATACAATGTGAAAAGGAAATATCAGTGATATTTTCTGGAAAGTATGGGATGAAGATACGATTTATGTTTCTTTTTATATCATATGAATAAAAAAAGATGATATCATACAAAAAGAATGTATTGCAAAATTAAATCTTAAAACAGGAAAAGTAACAAAGATTACAGATGACACCAAAATCTGCAATATGGAGATGTCACCAGATGGGGAATGGATTTTGTTAAATTACAGAAGCAAAGGATATTGGAGTGCATTGAATCTTAAAACAAGAAAAGAAACCAAACAGCCAGGAATCAGTGGATATGCACACAATGAAGAAATTTGTTTTATTGGAAAAGACAAGATTGTAGCAATGGGAAATCCTGTCATGACAAAAAATTCTGAATACAACGTCTGGAATAAAATTAATCTAAAAACAGCCAAAGCGACAAAACAATGGGATGACCGCTCCAAAGAAGAACAATATTCAAATAACGAATGGTATGTATACAAAGAAAAGAAAGGAAAGTTACATTTAAAACATCTGGCATATGAAACATCCATTGATATTCCAGATGTCAAAACAGTACATATTATTGATGATGCTGGAGATTATGTTTTATTTGATGATGATCAGGCAATGATTATTTGTGTAATCTAAGAAATAAGACATATAAGAACGATTAAAAAATTTAGAGATGATACGCAAATGTATCTGGCAGGAAAAAGAAGAAGATGCTGGTGCAACATGGAAAAAAATATATTTGATCGATATTAGTATATGTATAAAAAACATCCAACCAAGGAAATAATACCACTATTATTTTCATAAAGAAGGATGTGACAAAAATTGAAAAATCCATTGAAAATGTTATCGGAAGGGAAGTTTTAGATTCCAGAGGAAACCAACGGTAGAAGTCGATTAGAAAATGGAGCCTTAAGGAAGAGCGATTGTCCCTTCTGGTGCTTCCACAGGAAAATATGAGGCGTTAGAGTTAAGAGACCGCGAAAAAGATACCGTGGATTAGGTGTTGAAACAGCTGTTAATCATGTGAATCACAAGATTGCAGACCGCTTGACTGGCAAAATGCACTCAATCAGATTGAGATCGATCAGATCATGTTAGAAGCAGATGGAACCCCAAACAAAGAAAGATTTGGGGCAAACGCAATCCTTGGAGCATCACTTGCAACTGCTAAGGCAGCCGCTTGTGGACTAGGTTTACCGTTATACCAGTATCTCGAGGCAGCTTTGCATCCAAACTTCCGATACCAATGATGAACATATTAAATGGAGGAAACACGCAGATAATACCGTTGATTTTCAGGAATTTATGATTGCACCAGTTGGTGCAGACTCTTTCAAAGATGCTTTGATGATGGGAACTGATGTGTATCATACATTAAAATACATTTTGAGGAGAAAGCATTTAAATACAGGTGTTGGAGATGAAGGAGGTTTCGCCCCGAATCTGGAAAGCTCAGAACAGGCATTAGATCTTTTGGTGCAAGCAATTGAACAGGCAGGATATAAAACAAAAGAAGAAATAGCAATCGCTATGGATTGTGCTGCATCAGAAATCTATAATGAAGATGAGAAAGTTTATCATTTTATGGGAGAAAGCAGGATGGCAGGCAAGGAAGTAAGAAGAAATTCTGAAGAAATGGTGCAG
>VOFB01002964.1_pt1 | contig 14192 bp, 24 predicted proteins | sample 5384141 | NCBI WGS metagenome assembly VOFB01 (sample SAMN12384721, study PRJNA508395) | human gut metagenome | isolation source: healthy gut A | host: Homo sapiens | reverse complement strand
TACGTATTGCTCAATGTCATTCGCTTTTCAGGGGTAATAACTCTCATATCTTCCTTAAAATCTACTCCCATTACTGTTGCAAACGGACTATCATCTGGCAATGTAGCACTCATATAAATTCTTCGCTTTGCATCATCAAAACTTTTAATTTTGTGTATAGGCATACAATTAGGTACAATACTAATACCTTTTAGCAGAAATATAACAATGAGATTTTTATTGAATCTTTCACAAGATCCAACTTAAATTTGATAAATTCTTTTCTATTTTCACATAACAATTGATACATTTCATAACAACTCCAAAACGGTACTAACATATTATCATAAATATTTCTATCTTCTACAATTTCAGCAAAATGCCCTCGGTTTGTACATTCATCACATCATAAAATAAAGCAATAATTTGCTCATATAATGAATCTTTCCTAGGAACTATTATAGAAAATTGTTCTTGAATATTTCAATACATGCATGCATATCATCAACAATGACACTTCAATGTTGTAATTATTTTTCTTCTCTAAGTCCAAACACACTTTTTCCATTAACCAATTTTTGAATAGTCGTCACTAAAATCGCTCTTTACGCGAATAATCCAAATCCGTTTCTGAATCGATAACCTTAATCCCTAATTCTTTTGCTTGACTAATTACCTGTTCAACCAAATACTTATCGGGAACAACATACATAGCCGGGCCTATACCTTCATTCAAACAACTTTGTAAAATCAATAAAGCCACCACGGTCTTTCCACTTCCCGTATTCATTTTATAATTGTATCTCTATTATTTCTCTGTTCAAACCATTGCTTCCAAACTTCGCCTTGCACATCTCTTGGATACTGATATTTTTTTCCTGTTTTATTGGTTAATCCCAAAGATATCTCTTGGATTAATCTGTTTTGAAATGTATTTAATCCCAACTGTGTAAAATCTATCATATTTTGCCTCCACTTTTATCCAAACACCTTCGTAATATTCTGATATCGATTTACCACTCGGTAAATCACTCCTACTTCTTACCAACCTTATACAGCACAATCTAATCTTCCCACACTACATACTTATAATCCGTCTTAAAACTTTACACGCTTAGATGGGTCTGCACCAATGTAAGGAAACTACCGTATGTTTTCAAGCTGACGGTAAATCTCCTGTTCTGTTTCCAATGCTTTATCTGCATTATCCCAAGCAATGAAATCTTTAACAAATCTCAAATCCTTTACCAATAACAGATTAATCCGTAATTTCATCAGACAGTTCTTATCTTATTCTCTCAAACTCTATCGTTCCCTGGCGGTTTTCCTACTCGTCAGATCATAAAACATAACCCTGTTCACACCCCGAACCTCATTAATAATGCGGTTCATTACTTTATTCAGCACCTCATACGGAATCTCCGCAGACTCGGCTGTCATAAAGTCAATCGTTGTCACGGCACGAAGTGCCACTGCATAGTCGTAGGTTCTCTCGTCACCCATGACACCGACAGAACGCATATTGGTCAATGCCGCAAAATACTGGTTCGGCATCCACGGCGCGTCCTTGCCATGCTCGTTCTTGTACTCCTGCGCTGCACCGTCAACCTTCGCGGTAAATCGCATCTGCATCCTGTACGATCCGTACTTTCTCCGCAGTTACTTCTCCAATAATACGGATTCCAAGTCCCGGTCCCGGGAATGGCTGACGGAAGACTAAGTAATCCGGAATACCAAGCTCTAAGCCGACCTTTCGTACCTCGTCCTTGAACAGATCACGAAGTGGCTCAATGATATCCTTAAAATCTACATGGTCAGGAAGTCCACCGACGTTGTGGTGAGACTTGATGACAGCAGATTCACCGCCGAGACCACTTTCCACTACGTCCGGATAAATCGTACCCTGAACTAAGAAATCCACGGCACCGATCTTCTTCGCCTCTTCTTCGAACACGCGGATAAACTCCTCGCCGATGATCTTACGCTTCTGCTCAGGTTCTGTCACTCCGGCAAGCTTTGCATAGAAACGCTCCTGGGCATTGACACGGATAAAGTTCAGGTTATAATTGCCGTTTGGTCCAAACACTTCCTCGACCTCGTCGCCTTCATTTTTACGGAGTAAGCCGTGATCCACAAAGACACAGGTTAACTGGTCGCCGACAGCCTTAGAAAGTAACACTGCTGCAACGGAGGAATCCACACCGCCGGAAAGTGCGCACAGCACCTTGCCGTTTCCGACTTTTTGCGGATTTCCTGAATGGAATGCTCCACAAAGAATCCATCTTCCAGTCGCCACTGCAACCGCACACATTGTAAACGAAATTCGATAACATTTTCGTTCCTTCCTGTGTGTGAAGAACCTCCGGATGGAACTGGATCGCATACAGGTTCTTTTCTCTCGGTTTTCTGCAGCTGCAACCGGGCAGTCTGCTGTGTGTGCACTGATTTCAAATCCCGGTGCCGTTTTGGAAATATAATCAAAATGGCTCATCCAGCAAACCGTTTTTTCCGAAACATCTGTAAATAAAGGAGAATCCGTCTTTACGAAAACATCCGTCTTACCGTACTCACGAACCGGTGCCTTTTCTACCTTTCCTCCTAAAATATGCATCATAAGCTGAGCGCCGTAGCAAAGGCCTAACACCGGAATGCCAAGCTCAAACAGTTCCTTCGTATAGGTTGGAGAATTTTCCTCATAACAACTGTTTGGTCCTCCGGTCAGAATGATCCCCTTCGGGTTCATTGCTTTGATTCTGCTCAATATCTGTTTTATAAGAATAGATTTCACAGTAAACGCTGCACTCACGCACCCGGCGTGCCACAAGCTGGTTGTACTGCCCTCCGAAATCTATCACGATGACGGTTTCTCGCTTCAAAACACACGTCCTCCTTCTTAAGTAATCCTACAATAAGTTTTATTATACGTTCTTGCAAAAGGCTTGTCAAAATTATTTTTACAGCCTCTCACGCACTGCCTGCCATGCCGCCTCCAGACGTTCTAACGAAAACGCAGCATTTGCCGGACTGGTGGACGGCAGTTTTACCGCATGGATGCCACAGACCGGATACACATATTTTTCATACAGGCTGTGCGCCTTTCCTCCATTGGTAAAAATGGTTTTGATCTGTGTTTTTCTAAGATCATGGAAATATCATTCGGCACCACATCCCGGATTGAACTGTCGCTCGATCCTTCGATCGTACAACTGTGGATGACATCCCAGACGGCAATCCGATGCCTCAGTAAAAAATCTTTTTCTCTGGGATCGTATCCGGTATTTCATCCTCCATCAGCAATGCTAACAGTTTCCAGAAACGGTTCTGCGGATGCCCGTAATAAAACTGCTGTTCTCTGGATTTTACCGACGGAAATGTTCTAAGATCAAAACTTTTGATTCATTATTAAAAATTGGCTCAAATGTATGCGTCACGCTGTCTGCTTTCGCCATGTTATCTCCTTTTGACGCTGTATCGTTAAAGTCCTTTCGCTAAAAATTCCTTCCGTTCCAGCCCCAGTCGCTGATACCGCTGTAGGTCACATACACTGCATCCTGCGGAATGCCAAGCTCCGTTTCATAGATGTCGCAGATTTTTGCTGTCATCTGGCTATAGGCATCCGGTGAAGCGTTTCCAAACAGGCTGACTGCCACAAATGCACCTTTTTCTAACTTCTTTCCACCCATGTAGAGTGTGTAGTCGTCATCAAATCCTACCATTAAAAACCCTTCTGATTTGTTTAATGTGGTAATCGCCTGTCCAAGCTTTGCCTTAATCGTTTCCTTTTTGTCCTCTGTCATTGATAATGTTACTTTTGAATCAATAAATGGCATTTTTCTACCTCCTGTATTTTCATATCTGATGATATTTTTCTCATAATTTTTTTTTCGCGTAAACACGCTATAGTCCACTATCATTTACAGCGGTGATGTCCCATATGTAAATATTTTCTCTTGTGGCAAGTCCACCCCGGATATGGCGTTCCTGCTTGTTGATATCCAAACCTGTCTTGCTTCTTTTTGCTAAAGACGGATTGATTTGCTGTAAACTCTGTTACATCTTTATGTACCGTAGACTTACTGATCCCAAACTCCTTTGCAGTCTGCCTTACCGTGGCATTATGTTCAATGATATATTTTGCGATCTCGATCGCTCTTTTCCTCGATATAAACTTTTCATGTCTTCCTCTGCGATATTTGTTTTTGCCAATCTATGCAGAGTTTTACACAATTATTCTATCTCATTTCCAAGGTCCATGCATCTTCATTTTGTTATAGCCCGTTACACTTAAGTACTGCTGCGGACTGTTTCTCTTTAAGGCATCATATGCTGTCTGCAATGGGATCCATTCACGGTTCCTCGACGGTCCGCTGGAATCCAAAAGACCTCATCTTTAGCCTCATCGTACAGCCACAGGGTGACATAATGTCCCGGCATATCCTTCCAGAAAGTATCGTCACTATTGCTGCTGATCAATACCAGCAGACCTTGCTGTCTTTTTGCAAGCTGCTGAAATTCCTCATAAGAAGATGGTTTTCTTCCCATCTCACACTCTATTCCCATCGTTTGCAGGGTTTCCCGCATCGCATCCCAGCCAATCGCTCCGAGACCGCTGTGTGGATTGTAATGGATACCTCCTGTGCATATTCATACATCTGCAGCGGTGTGCACTTTGTTGCCGCTTGGACGTGTACTATATATATTAGCCATACTGCACAGGCCACAGCCAAACTGGCTGAACTGCTGCCCGCCTGCCTCTTCATAGCACCAGGCACCGGACCACTCTTTTTCCTTTTCATAGGATTTCGTTCCCCTGAAGATAGGAAAATACGGCATCCTCCGGTTTTGCTTTTTCTTCCTTTACAGGCTTTTCTTCTATGATTTCTTTTTTCCTTGTCTGCCGCCTGTGTTTCCTCTTCTCCGTGGGCTTTCATAGTCTGAAACTGTCCGACGGAAATCCCTGGCATGCACCAAGAAATCCGGCAAGGCAGACCACTACCAGACCGGACATCCATTTCTTAAGTGTCTTATGTTTACTCCTCATATCCCATTGTTCCTATTCTATCCTGTTATCACCGCAAATAACTGCCTAGCCTCCTAAAGTAACATCCTGTCAGTTTTGTACCACTCCAGTGCCTTTAAGCCTTCTTCCACACATTCTTTTGTTACCTGAACAAGACGCTTCTTTTCTTCACTGACATCTCCAATCAGAAACATTCTGGAGGAATCGGAGAAATATCCATCTAATATTGTGGAAACATCCACATTAATGATATCGCCATCCTTTAAAATAATATCCTCCGATGGAATACCATGGCATACTTCTTCATTAATTGACGTACAGACGCTCTTCGGAAATCCTTGATAATTAAGCGGTGCCGGGATTCCACCCATGGCTGTTGTTTTCTCATATACCATACGGTCAATTTCTTCTGTACTCATGCCGGCTTTGATATGCTCAGCCACATAATCCAGTACTGCCACATTAATTTTGGCACTTTCCCTGATACCTTCGATATCCTTCGGTGTCTTAATCAAATCATGGGTTGGCACAATACAGCCTGCCTCACGATACTTTTCAATCTTTTCATCAAATGACTGATGGCATGTCTTATACTTTCTTCCACTGCCACACCAGCAGGGATCATTTCTACCTATTTTTACAGACATTTCTAATTCCTTCCATTCTAATGATTCAATATGATATTCCCAAAATCCACTCTGTCCCAGAGCTTCTCATTCAGTTTATACTTATGTTCTTTTAAAATCTGCTCATATGGCTCTGCCCCGGCACTGTAACCGTCAAAATCACTGTTATTCTCTGCTGCTATCTGATTCTGATATTTCTGTGCCAATGCAGATTTCTCTAACTGACAATCTATCTCTGCTTTATCAACGCCCAGTCTTTCCTGCTGTTCCTCTGTCATATCCGTCCAGAAATCCTCCTGACGGCTACGAAGCTGTTCTTCTTCTTTTTCATCCAGCGTCAGTTTCTCTGCCATTGCCTGCCGGTAAAAGATTTCATCATGTACTGCCATTTCGATGACATGGGTCTTTGCTACTTCTTTTACAAACCTTCCACTGGTATGAAGATTCCAATACTTATTCGTATCATAATAATCATAGGCTGCTGCCTCATCTTCTACCTTCAGTTCCTCATAAGGATATACATTGCCAGATCCCCAAGCTGCAGTTTTTCTCCATCTACTGTCAGGATATCTTCGGAAAGATACTCCCTGTATACAATCTTCCCCCTTCGTTCGGAAGCAAAGAGACTGATTAATAACAGTACCAGTAGAATCAGTATTGTAATGAACCATATGCGCTTCTTCTGTGATTTATTTTCACTCATACACTATCCTATTTGCAAAGCTCTGCTACAACCTGTCCGATTAATTTTCCATCTGCCTTGCCTTTTAACTCCGGCATAACTGTTTTCATAATCTGACCTTTATTTTTGGTTGCAATGACATCTGCAAATTTTTCTGTCAGAATCTTACGTACTTCTTCCTCAGAAAGCATTGCCGGTGCATATTCGCTCATAATGTCATAACGCTGCTGATATTCCGCAAGTAAATCTGTTCTTTCTGCCGGACAGGAATCAATCTGTTCTCATCACGGCATCCTTCATCAATTGCTGCCTTTTTCACTGACACCAAGAATGAAATTGCATCTTTTCTTGGTTTATCTTTTGCCTTCATTGCTGCTATCATTTCTTTTTGTAACTGTTCTATCTGCATTTCTGTTTCCTCCTTATACAACTCACACTGCTACCATTATAACACTCTCCCTTTTACTGACAATTCCTTCTCACAGCAAAAAACCTAAGAAATAAACTCTGTTATTCCTTAGGTTTCTTGTATTGATTATTTTTCTTTGATTTTGCAGATACTGCTACAATAATCGTCTTACCGTAATAATGGTCTTATAAGTTGCGTTATCGTTTCCGACGATTCCATAGGCTGTTCCCTTGGCATGGACGATCTTGCCACCGCCCATATAAATTGCCACATGACCGGCATAACAGACAATGTCACCTGGCTGGGCATTCGCATAGCTTACTTCCTGACCGCAGCTTCTCTGGGCACCGGAAAAACTTGGGATGCTGATTCCGAAGTGTGCATAGACATAGCTGGTAAATCCACTAGTCTGCACCGGTATTCGGGTCTTTTCCACCCCAGACATATGGTTTTCCGACAAACTGCATGGCATAGTTCACGACATCCGAACCGCTGACATTCGTAGTCTTTGGTGGATTTAAGTTTCCTCCCGGTACGCTTGCATTAATTTGGCTTAGAAGTTCCTCCGCTGCCCCCGGAGTTCCACCGGATGACCGGCCGATGCCGCCGCTGCTGCCTGCTGCTGTTGGATGATCTTATTCTGCTCTGTGATCGTCTTCTGATATTCACTCGCAAGGCTCTTTGCCTGCGTATCCGCATTTGCCTGCGGCTTCTTAAGTATTGCCATGGCTGTCTCTGCAATCATGCTTTGCTGCCTGCTGTTTCTGATAAAGACTTGGCTGTTTCTAATTCTTTCTTTTCATCCTCTACCTGTGCTTTTAAATCCTCTACCTGCTTTCTGGTCTTTTCATAATTATCTAACAGGTTTCTGTCATAATCATAGACTTCATTTAAAATACTCCACACGGTTGAGCATATCCGCCATACTTTTGGTTCTAACAGAAGAAATTACGGCACTGTCGCCACGCTCATACGCATGAACTTAATACGCTTTTCATTGCCTGATACTGCTTCTTCTCATTCTTCTGTGCCGTCTTTAAGTCTTTTTTTGACCTGTTTTAACTGCTTTTCATTCTGATCGATCTCTTTTTCTAAGATTCCGACATCTACCATGAGGTTGACAAGTTCTTCGTTCTTTGTGTCTAACTCGCCTTCAATCTCTTCTTTCTTATTCTCAAGATTATCAATCTTTTATTTACATCATTCAGATTCTTTTCTGCTTCTGACTTCTTATTCTGTGCCGATGTCGCATACACTACCTGCGAACTTCCAATTGTGAGTGACACTACGAGTACCAATGCCAGAACTGCTTTTGCCCGCCTCTGTAGTTTTCTCATCTGTTTTTTCCCTTATGATTGTTGTTTTTGACTAACAATCTAAGTATAGCATCGTTAAAAATCCTTTTCAACCGATTCCAGTTTTTCATAAGAGATTTGGTAAGATTATGCACCCATATTTTTTACGATAAGCAGTTTATCCCCCTTGCCCACACGGTCAGAGGACAATTCATTGGTCTCCATGATCTCGCGTACCGAGGTGTGATTTTCTTTTGCAATATTCCAGATGTCATCCCCATCTTTTACAATATAACCTACCAGTCCCGGAATTTTTGCAGGCTCTCATAGTCCGCTTCCTGACAGTTTACTTCCTGTACCCGTTTTCTGTTTCCGATGGAAAATGCGATCAGATTCAGGTTGATGACTGCCTTGATCTCCACCTGTGTATTGTCGATCAGAATGGTCGTAAGCTGCTCTAAACCACTTTTGATCTCATATCGGCTGTTCTTTTCAATGCCCGGTACTTCAATGGTCTGATGGAATGGCAGGAATCCTTTTAAGGAACCGATCGGCATTTCATCATCCGTTGTGATATAGAGAAGCTCCACGGCAACCGTTCCCTCTACATAGACCCCGTTTCCGGAAATTTCATGCGTATCGATCTGCACACTTCCCTCGGCACAGCAGATCTGCAGCATATTTTCCTGCGTTGCCTCTAATTGAAGCTGCTCGAAGCACGGCATTTTGCATTGTTTTTCATCAGTAATTTTTCAAATGTAATATCTTCAAAAACCGGACGGACATCTTCCTTTAGAGAATACACATCCTGCAGCATTTCAAACTGTTCCTCTTCCCACAGCTTGATGTCTAAGTCTGCCACGGCATCCACCACGAGCATCCGCTCTTCTCCATCGTAGTCCGGCTTTACCTCCACGTCAAAAGAAACATCGTCTACACCCACATAGGATACCAGTTGATCTCTGCAGCCGCTGCAATCCACTTCGCCCTGAAGCGGAACTGTTGTCTCTAACCATTGCAGCCGCTCATCCTCTTCATTTCCCTGATAGAGTATATAAATCAGAAGTTCTCCGTTAAATTGAATGACATCCTCGCCAATGCGGGACTCCAATCCTGAAGCTGCACATTTTCCAGAGCAGCTCACGGATATTCGGCTTATTCGATGGCAGAATAATCTCATTTTTAAAACGGCAGGTATCTTTTTTTGCCGTCACAAGCTGCAATGCCTCTATGTTTTCCTTGCGTATCTCATAGTCTTCTTCATTTTCCATCGCATAGCTGATCTCTTCATCACGCACCTCATCCATCTGCACATGAAAAACGATCAGAGAACGGATGCTCAATTTTCTCGAATTGATGATCCCGATATTTAAATCCTCAATATCCCATGTCGCCTTAACCGGGTCAAATTCCTCCGCACCGTCTAAATTTACCGTCTCTGAAAACGGGATTTCGCCCTCTAAATACGCAATGTCGTTTTCCTCGCCATCGCTGCGGTATAACACCTGAAATCCGAGATTTCCTCTTAACAGCACATGCCCGGTCTCTGCTTTGGCTTCTTCTAAATGAATTGCTCCTTTTGTTGTAATAATTCTTACAATATCCGGCTTGCTCTCCGGAACGTTATAGTCATCGTCAAGGGTGACCTGGCTCATCGCCCGTCCCTTTTCATGGCTCATATGTATATACTTCTTCTTTAATTCCATAAAAACTCCTTTGCTTGGGACTTTTTACATTCTATTCCAAACAAAGAAGTTTTATACTTTTTTCATAATTTCATGCGAATATCTCTCTCGTAATAATGTCGGTGTAACTAAAAGACAGTAACTGCGGTGGATTCTCATCCCTCTCATCATCTATCAGGATGGTAAATACACTTGGGTATGCATTCTGAATCACGCCTTCCTGGATATCAACTTTATTTCTGCCACGGTCTAACTGTATCTTTACCTTGCTTCCACACTGTTGAAGAACCGATGCTCTGACTCTGTTTAAATCCTTCTGCTGCATTCTTTATTCCTCCTAACCCACAATTGACTCACTGTATCTGCTTTAGTTTATCACAGTAATAAAATATTTGCAAGGTCTAAACACGATTTTTTACTCAAAAACCACAATATCTTCCGTTTTTTCTGTCGAGACAACTATATATGGGTAACTTTCGACTTTTTCCGACACGTCATTTTCTCCCGGTCCGATCAGCTCCGATTTGAAATAAACTGCATTTTTAGCCTGATATAAATCCTTCACCTGTATGCTGTAACCGCCTGTTTTCTGCACTCCATATCCGCGGACAATGTACAGTTTGTCACCGGACATATATGTAAGTTTCATCTCCTTTTTGCTTTTTCTCCTCAATAATCTTTTTCAGCTCATCGGGAAGCTCTGTTTCAGAGATCACGGTAAATTTCATATCACTGACTTTGGCATCACTTTTTCCTCCACCTTGCATCCGCCCACTGTCGTCGCCAACAGCATCAGCAGGATTCCTAAGCACATCATTGTTTTTAGCCGCCTCATAGATTCCCTCTTCACATTCTTCTATTCTATATAAATAATATGCATTTGATATTGTAATTGTTCCACCATATTTGTATAATAAATTTTATGTAATGAATTTTAAAGAGGTAGCATGCGTATGATTCGATTGATTCTGGTAATTATTTTTTTACTTTTATATTTTATCTTAGGACTGCCCCAGTTCTCGGAGTCCTCTGGCTGATCGGGAAGCGGAATAAACCCGCAGCAGACATTGCAAGCCTGCGGATCGTCCAGGGCATTCAAAGTGATCCTCTTTCTCTGCGGAACAAAATTAACCGTGATCGGGGAAGAAAATGTACCAAAAAGACCAGCCGGTACTCTATATTGCAAACCACCAGAGCTATTTTTGACATTGTGGTTTCCTATTCCCGCTGTCCGGGACTGACCGGTTACATTGCAAAGATGGCTTAGAAAAAGTTCCGATCCTTTCCATCTGGATGAAACGGCTCTATTGTCTGTTTTGAACCGTCAGGATATCAAAGAGGGAATGAAGACGATCTTAAAGGGAATTGACCAGATCAAACATGGGATTTCGATGTGTATTTTCCCGGAAGGTACCAGAAATGATAACCCGAAAGAACTGCTTCCGTTTAAAGAGGGAAGTTTTAAACTGGCATTAAAGACCGGATGTCCGATCATTCCGATTGCCATGACGAATACACCTAAGATTTATGAAGCACAGGCCCCTTTATTAAAAAAAAGACACACGTTGTGCTTCATTACGGCAAACCAATCCTTCCAAACGAACTGGATGCCGATACGAAAAAGCACATCGGTGTCTATACAAAATGCGTTATTGAACAGATGCTTGAAGAGAACGAACAATATCTGGAAACCCATAAAGTGAGATGCTTTTTACTAAAATGGTATCCCCTTTTTTTCAGATAAGATTTCAAATGTAACAGCAGTTCTTCTTTCAGTAGCAAAATAGAATATTTCCATGGTTTCGCTATGTTCTTCTGCACCTTTGGCTAATTCCTTAGAGAGTTCGCCGCAGCAGAACAGAGCATCCAGACCACGGCTTGCTGCATAGGCTCCCACTTCATAGTGGGAGCCTTTTTTCATCCGCTCCCTAATTCTCCCATATCGCCAAGCACTGCGATCATTCTGCCTTTTGCCTGTGTCAGTACGTCGATGGATGCCCGCATGGACACCGGGTTGGCATTGTAACAGTCATCAATGATCAGCATATCATTTGCATGGATCAGGTTCGTGCGACCTCCGATGGTCTGTGCTTTTTTAATGCCTGCACAGATCTGTTCTACATCCAGTCCTAGCTCCATGCCAACGCAGGCTCCGGCTAAAGCATTTAAGACATTGTGTTCACCCGGTATCGGTATCTCCACCTCTTTGGTACACTCCGGAAAATGAAAGACCGCTTTCATGCCGTCTAAGCCAAGATTCCGGATCTCGGTGGCATAGATACAGTTTTCTTTTACCGCACTGGTTTTTCGCTTTTTCCATAAAAAACAGGGACTTTTCCGTTTACGTTTTCTACCGTGGAGAGCCTATCGTCCTCCCCATTTAAGATCACGGTTCCCGTTCCGTTTAAATGTTCAAAGATCTCTCTGTTTTGCCTTTAAAATCCCATCGCTGGCTTCCTAAGTTCTCCAGATGACAGAGGCCGATATTTGTGATCACACAAATATCCGGTCTCGCGATCGCACCCAAACGGTGCATCTCGTTAAAACCGAAATTCCCATTTCAAGAACTGCCACCTCATCTTCTTCGCTCAGACGGAAAATGGTCAGTGGCAAGCCGATCTCATTGTTAAAATTTCCGCCGTCTTTAACACACGGTATTTTTCCGAAAGCACGGATGCGATCATTTCTTTGGTACTCGTCTTTCCTGACGCTTCCGGTAATCCCGACCACTTTGATATCCAGACTGTTTCTGTAAAAGCTGCGATATCTTTCAATGCCTGCGTCGTGGAATCTACTAAGATATAAGGGCCTTTCGGGTTTTCTAACCGCTGCTGCGATACTACGGCTGCTGCTCCCTTTTCATATACTGCATCATAAAACGTATGACTCCTGTGGCAGCAGACTTGTCGGTGTCATCCCCGGCAGAGTGGTTGCCTCCAGACAATACATATGATTTTTTCATCCAGCAGGAAATCTGAACGGAATAGGTATCCAGTCCCAATGCTTTTGCTAACCTCTACGGCATATTTACGCATCTGTTTTGTAAACCTCCTCGGGCAGATCCGCCGGACAGGTCTCTACCGCACTGCCCGCTTTGTATTTATTCTTGTAATCGTAGAAGCCCTGAATCGGCGCAATCTCAATGACCGGAAGTGCCTTTCCTTCAATCACACCAACTGAGAACTCACGTCCCTTGACATATTCCTCAATGACCAGCTCATCTTCCCAGTGAAACGCTTCATCGAGTGCTTTCTTAAACTCTGCTGCATCCCTGACAATCGTCACGCCGATACTGGACCCTCCGCAGCATGGCTTTACAACACACGGAAGTGTCAGCGGAAGCTTTGTCACATCATCCTCACGATTCTCTTTTTCATCCTGATTCCACCCGGTGTCAGGAATACCGTTTGCCACAAAGAACTGTTTTGCAATGTTTTTATCCATCGCTAATGCACTGCCAAATAATCCGGTTCCTGTATAACGGATGCCAAACAGATCAAAAGCTGCCTGTAACATTCGGCCCGAAAAATTATCGGACTGGTCTGCTCTGGATGCTTTTACTGCCGCTAGATCCGGTGCCACGGTCGGTATTTCTTCTACCTGAACGCTGACCTCTTCGGTATGTTCAAAAATATCACTGATATCTTCTTTCTTATCACTATATCCCATAAACACATCTAAAAGAATGACACGATGACCATTCTTTTCAATGCCTTGCTTACCATATTTCCTGTCTTAAAGATACATCCCGCTCTGTGCTGAGCCCACCTGCTAATACTACAATGTCCATGTTCCTGTCTCCTTTTCCTATCTTATAACCTATTGTTTTTTTATCATACAAATACTTATTAATAGTAAAACATTTTCATGTCTATGACAAGCGGTCTGTGGAGAAGAAACACTTTTTTTCAGGATATGAGCAGTTTTTTCCAAGTGTTGTATTGAATAACCTTGTAAAGTTTCTTTGAGACATCTACCCAATAGGCAAAAAAGAAAGGACAGGTTGTACTTTTTTGTAGTACACTACCTATCCTATCACTTCTTTATAACGTTTTAAGTATTCTGATTCTGTTCTGAGAACCTTGTTGGCGCCTGCACAAATGAGACATGTAAAGTTTTTTTTTTGCAATGGAAATGAAAACTCAAGGAATCGTGAAGCCCTCTGGCGCACACGATTTCTGCTTTCAGAGGTTCATTGAATGGTCTGCACAAGGAAACTTGAATGTCTCATTTGTGCACCCCTTGCCAACCACCTTCCTAACAAATTCCCACCTAAGATCATAATATCCTGACCTTTTAGAACTCCGGCTCGATCAATCCATAAGTATTACCTTTTCTCTTATACACCACATTGACCTCTTCCGTCTCTGCATTACGGAATACGAAGAAATTATGTCCTAACAGTTCCATCTGTACGCAGGCATCTTCCGGATACATTGGTTTCATGCCAAAGCGTTTGGTACGGATAATCTGGATCTCATCGTCTGTGCTGACTT
>VOFB01001239.1_pt1 | contig 14192 bp, 27 predicted proteins | sample 5384141 | NCBI WGS metagenome assembly VOFB01 (sample SAMN12384721, study PRJNA508395) | human gut metagenome | isolation source: healthy gut A | host: Homo sapiens | reverse complement strand
GGGTAAGGTTCTCGTCCACCAGCACGCGGATGGTGACGGCCAGCGACTGGGTGCCGACATTGCCCGCCATATCCAGCACCATGGACTGGAAGCAGATGACGATGGGCAGGACAGCCACCACCGACTCGAAGATGCCCACCACCGACGAGACGCCCATGCCCAGAAACAGCAGCACGATGAGCCACGGCAGACGCTTTTTTCATACTGACGGCGGCAGGCTCCCGGAGGTCCTCCTCCGAGGTCAGGCCGCCCAGCTTGGCGTAGTCATCGCCCATGGCGTCATCCACCAGCTCCACCAGATCCTGAGCGGTGAGGATACCGGCGATCCTTCCGTCCTCCGTCAGCACCGGCAGGGAATCCTCCTCATACTCTGCGATCCGGTCGATGCAGTCCTCCACCTTTCATGGGCCAACACATAGGGATAGCTGCGGCGGATGATCCCGCTCAGCGGATCGTTTTCACGGGCGATAATCAGATCCTTCAGGTCGATGGCCCCGGCAAAGACGCCGCTGCCGTCCACCACATACAGCGTGGAGATATTGTCGTGCTCACCGGCCTGCCGCACCAGCTCGTTCATGGCGCCGCAGACGGTCAGTGTGTCCGGGATGCAGACGAAATTGCCGCTCATGCGGCTGCCGATCTCCTCCTGATGAAAGGCCAGCAGCCGCCGGACATCCTTCCGGGTGTCGTCGTCCAGATGGGCGGCCAGGGTCTGCTTCTTCTCCGCCGGAAGCTCCCGCAGCATATCCAGCGCATCCGCCGTGTCCATGTCGGTGATCACCGCCGCCGCCAGATCCGCCGGAAGTTCCGCCAGGAAGCGGGAGGCATCGTCCAGATAGGGGAATATCTCTGCCAGCGTCCGGGCGTCCAGCTGCCGGAACAACCGCCCTGCTCCGCATCCGTCAGCAGGGTGACGGCCTTGGCCACATCCCGCTGGTGATAGTGCTTCAGCAGCTCCGGCAGACGGTCCCCGTTTTGGGCCGTGCGGATGACCGCTGCGATTTCCTGTGCGAACTCCTTGTTTACCATTCTGTTCATCATATTCTTGTCCTCCTTTGACGCTACTTTGGGCAAAATGGGCGCAAAAAATACACCGCCTCAGAGATAGTTGCCACAGCAAGACGTCTCCGGTGCGGTGCAGAAGGACACGACAAAGTAGAATGTGGTCAGCTCCTGTCCATGGATGACCACACCCCTGTGTCTCTGCGGGCCGCATACCCGGCTTCGGCCTGTACTATCGCAACTATCCATGAACATTCACCTCCGTTGATGGTTGAAATAGGTCTTTTTTGACCGTAACTCATCATAGCAGAACCCATCGGCACTGTCAACCGTTTCTTTCCCTGGTTTTTTGCAGCCCCGGAGGCCCCACGGCCTCCGGGGCTGCACTCCCGGCATTTACTGTCCTTGGGGCCGGATCTCCACAGTCCTGCCGCCAAGACTCTCATAGATGCGGTGGGAAACGGAGAGGACGGTGCGTCCACGGGAGGCCTGACGCGGGGCTCCCGTACACGGGCCTCCGTCTCGGCATCCAGATTGGCGGTGATCTCATCCAGCAGCAGCACAGCGGGGGGTGCCGCTGCGGCCCGTGCAATGGACAGCAGCTGCCACTCCCCCTGAGAGAATATCCCCTCCGTACACACCGTGTCATACCCCTCCGGCAGCGCCTGGATGGCCTCGTCGATCCCCCGCCAGCCGGGCGGCCTTCCTTGGCCATCTCTCCGGTGATCTGCGGGTCGCACAGGGTTATCTGCTCCAGCACGGTCCCCGGTATGCGGGAAAAATGCTGCTCCACGCAGCCGATACAGATGCGCCGCTGTCGATCCGGGATGGCTGAGGCGTCCACGCCGCCGATGGTGACTGTCCCGGCCTCCGGCCGGTACAGCCCCAGCAGCAGCTTAAATACTGTGCTCTTTCCGACCCCGTCCAGCCCACCAGCATCACCTGCTCCCCCTGCTTCACCGTCATGGAGAAGTCGTTCAAGCACGTGGCTTTCCCATAGCCGAAGGTCACATGGGAGAACACCACATCGCCACGGGCTGAGGTCCTCCCGCTCCCGGAGGAATGTCCGCCCGGCTGGGCCAGAAAGGCATCGATGCGGCGAACGCCCGCCATGGCCGACTGGATGGTCTGTATCTCCATGCCAAGGCTCTCGATGGGGGCGAAAATGCGGGAGATATAGCTGATGACCGCCACCGACGTACCCACGGACATCCCGAACAGGGTCAGCAGCTCTGCGTTGCCGGAGGCGGACAGCAGCATGACGGCGCCGACCACAACGGCGTTCAGCAGCACGACCGGGGAATAGACGGCGTCGTAGAAGTTTGTCCGCTCTACGGCGGCATAGCTCTCGCCGATGCGCCGGTCGTACCGGCGCTCCATGTAGTCCTCCAGACCCAGCGTATGAATGGTGCGGATATTGTGCAGCGTCTCCGGCACATGTCCGGACACGGTGATCCAGCTGCTGCCGCCAGCATCCGCCACATGGCGTGACGGTGCATCCACCAGCAGCAAAACCAGCCGCCAGCATCCGCGTCGTGCACATGGCGGGTGAACAGCGCCTCCACGGCATCAACAGAAGCGGCAGCACCAGCAGCAAAACCGGCAGCTCAGTTTGAGACATCTCCCGGCGCAGGGCATGGGTCATTTTCTTCCCGGCGCATGCGCCGAGGACAGGATCCCCATGACTGCCGAGAGGATGCGGCAGGCGTCCGCCACCATGCGATGATGCGATGCACCAGCGGCGGCAGAAGCGACGCCGCCACCGAGGCTGCCACACATAAAAGCGTCCCCACGGTCAGCAGCCGGTGCTCGCCGCCGCCCGGATGGCGGCAAACACGCCTTTTTCTGTCTGTTTTCATGACTGCTCCCCTCCCGTCTGACTCTTATACAGCTGGCGATACACCGGAGCGGATGCCATCAGCTCCTCATGGGTCCCCACAGTGACTTTGCCGTTCTCCATGAAGATCACCTGCCGCAGCTGTGGGAAGTGATACAGCCGGTGGGAGATCAAAACACCACCTTGTCCTTGGCATAGTCCTGCAAATGGGCGAACACCACGTCCTCGGTGCTGCGGTCCAGCGCAGAGAAGGGGCTCGTCAAGCACCAGCACCGGCCGGGGATGGGCAGGGTGCGGGCCAGCGCCAGCCGCTGGGCCTGCCCGCCGGACAGGCGGGCGCCGCCGCTGCCGATGACGGTATCGGGCCCGTTTTTCCATCGCCGACACCTCCCCTCCAGCGCCGCAGCGGCCAGATATACGGCGCAGCGTTCTGTCCCCTCCTCACCGCAGAGGACGTTATTGCAAACGGTATCGGCGCTGAGCTCCGGATCGTGGTGCCAGAGCCGCTATGACTGGATCTTCCCCGTGAGGAGCTGACCTTCTCCCCGGCGTTATCCCGGCCCTGTATCAGATCGTGGAGGATCTGGTGAAGCCCGACCATGGCAAGGTGCTGACCATGACCCCGGCCTACGGCTTCTTCCTCCACGCCTGCGTGTATAATGGCGTGGAGTTGGTGACGTCTCCCCTGAGGAAGGTGAAGGGACGGTTTGAAATGGACTGGGAGGACTTCCGGCGGAAAGCCGCCGATCCCGCCGTCTGCGTGCCTCTCCGCCACGCAGTAGGAGCCCTTGCCCAGATGCGGGTCCTCCAGATGCGCTCCAGCTCCGTCGCCACCTTGGCCGCATCCACCAGCGCACTGCACCCCTTCTCTGGGGGACTTAGAGAAGCGCCCAGCAGGATTCCTTTTACTGGGCGCTTTTACTGCTCCGACAGCACCATGGAGGCCGTCCGGGCCACGGAGGAGCGCTACCGACGGTGTTTACTACGCCAGCATCAACATGAAGAACGCCAGCAATCCGCAGCAGTATTCCATGGGCAACGCCTCTCTGCAAGGCAGCGCCAGTCAAGACCATCCATCTGACGGCTCTGGGGACCGGGGTCGCTCAGAGCATCTACGAATAAAATCAAATGCTCCGGGATTTTCTCATCCGGCTGGGCGTCAGCGAGGCCACTGCTGCCAAGGATGCCCGCAAAATGGAGCACGCTGTCGGTGCGGCAGACAGAGCATCTGGTGTACTTCCTCTGCTTCGTCAAGACCCTCCGCAAGGAGCCGGAGACGACGGAGTCCTGAGCCGCTTCTTGCAAAGTGTAAGGCTTCGGGTATATTTTCTTCTTCCTTTTATTCCGTTTCTCTGCTATACTGGAGCCATACCAAGAAACACGGCGGAGGTTCTTCCCTTCTCTGCCGGAAAATCGTAAGGAGGATACCACCATGCGTTATGAGATCAAAGGCACTCCCTTCCCCGTGGTGATCTGTCAGCTGGAAGACGGCGAGCAGATGGTCACGGAGCGTGGCTCCATGGTCTGATGAGCCCTAATATGGAGATGCAGACCCATGGCGGTGGACTGGGGCGGATGTTCTCTAAAATGTTCTCCGGCGAGAGTATGTTCCAGAACATCTACACCGCTCACGGCGCCGGGATGATTGCCTTCGGCTCCAGCTTCCCCGGCCAGATCAAGGAGATCGCCATCACTCCCGGCCACGATATGATCCTCCAGAAGAGCGCCTTTCTGGCCGCCGTGCCGGGAGTAGAGCTGTCCATCCACTTCAACCAGCGGCTGGGCGCAGGCCTCGGCGGCGAGGGCTTCATCATGCAGCGCGCCTCAGCGGCAACGGCATGGCCTTTGCCGAGATCGACGGCACGCTGGTGGAGTACGACCTCCAGCCGGGTCAGCAGATCGTGGTGGACACCGGCAACGTGGCGGGCTTCACCGCCGGGGGTGCAGATGGAGATCCGTCAGGTTCCCGGCATGAAGAACAAGCTGTTGGGCGGCGAGGGCCTTTTCAACACCGTCCTCACCGGTCCCGGACGTATCTGGCTGCAGACCATGCCCATCTCCGGCGTGGCCGCCGCCCTGCTGCCCTATATCCCCACCGGCAACAATTAAGCTGTCTGTCAGGCCCGCAGAGTCTTTCTTTGCGGGGCTTGGCAAATTTTTTTATTTTTCACGCAATAAAACCGCATCTCCACGCATTACAGGGATGACAGGAGATAAAAGCCTATGACTGCATGGCCCGCCACAACCGAATATGCCGGCAGCAGTGCTCATCTGACGGAGCTGCTGGCCGCCATCGCCGCCGGGCAGCAGGATGCGCTGGCGCAGCTCTACCATCTCACCCGAACGGCGGTGTATGGTCTGTCGCTGTCGTACCTGAAAACACCCACGACGCACAGGATATCACGCAGGATGTATTCGTTCATGTGTGGGATCACGCCCCGCAGTATCGCCCCACCGGCTCTCCCATGCGCTGGCTGCTGACGGTCTGCCGGAATCTGTGCCTGATGCTCCTGCGGCACACGGAGCGCCACGCCGTTCTCAGCGAGGCAGAATGGGACGCCATTCCCCAGCAGGAGACCGGTCTGACCCTGACAGAGGAGCGAACGCTGCTGCAGCACGTTCTGTCCCGTCTGGGAGGAGGAGCGGCGCATCGTACTGCTCCATGCCGTCACTGGGCTAAAGCACCGGAGATCGCCGCCTCTGCTGGAGCTGCCCCTCCCCACCGTCCTGTCGAAGTATCACCGAGCGATCCGAAAAATGCGTGCTGATCTGGAAGGAGATAACGCCCATGACAAATGAAAAAGCTGGAACAGTGCCTTGCACAAGCGCTGGAAAAACAGCCCCCATGACGTGGACGGCGTTCTCTCCCGCTGTGAGAAGCGGAAAGGAACGGAAATCCCCATGAAAAACAAAACCTCACCCCTGAAAAAATGGATGGCGATGGCGGCCTGTCTGGCCCTTCTGCTGCTGTGCGGCGGCGGACTGTTTCTGCGGCAGGCCAATGCTGTGGCCTCCGTGGTTCCATCGACGTCAACCCCAGCATCGAGCTGCGGGTCAACCAAAATGAAAAGGTTCTGGCCTGCGTGCCTATGAACGACGACGCCCATGCCATTCTGGCGGATATGGGCGACGGCGAGGATCTGAAGGGGGCCAAGCTGATGTGGCAGTAAACGCCATAGTCGGCAGTCTGGTCCGCAACGGCTATCTGAGAGCATCTCCTCCGCCATCATGATCTCCGTAGAGGATCGGGATCAGAGCCGGGCTCACCGACTGCAGCAGGACCTTCCGCCGCCGTGGACGGCATCCTGCGGGACAGCGCCTCTCAGGCCTCCCGTATTGACCCAGACGGTCACGCAGGACACGTCTCTGGAGAAGCAGGCCAAGGACCACCGCATCTCCACCGGCAAGGCGGCGCTGGTGAACCGTATCCTCGCCCTGAACAACAGTCTGTCCTTTGAGGAGCTGTCCAGACTCTCCATCGGTGAGCTGAAGGATCCGAGACCGGGCTCCTGCCATGCCCATCGGCATGGAACGAGCACTGGAGATCGCCCTGCTCACCTGCGGGCAGTCCGCCGACCAGCTGACCAAGCAGGAGGTGGACGCTGAGCTGGACGAGGTTCCCGCCCACTACGAGGTGGAACTGGAGGACCGCAGCGGTACGGGAGTACGAGTATCGCATCGATGCCTATACCGGCGCTGTGCTCACCTCCTATGTGGAGCCGGACGATCACAACGATGCGGATGACCACGATGACCATGATGATGACCACGACGATGACGACGACGATGCCCAGCCCACCGGCAGTGCCCAGCCCACCGGGCAGATCGGCCACGCCGCAGCCAAGGCCGCTGCCCTGACCCACGCCGGTGTGTCAGAGAGTCAGGCCTACGACATGGATGTGGAGCTGGATGACGAGGATGGCCGCTGGGTATACGAGGTGGAATTCAAGACGGATGGCATGGAGTACGAATATGTCATCGATGCCTATACCGGCACTGTACTGAATACGATATGGAGCAGGACGATTGACCCCTATAGCAAAAGAGGCAGGCACAAAAGTGCCTGCCTCTTTGTCGTTATTCCGATTCCGGCGGCGCCCGGGGTCTCCTCCGGCAGCGATGCCTCCTCGTCCTCCGACAGGGTGGGGATAAATGCCTGCGCCAGCTTTCCCTTGCCCCGGTGCTTGATATAGAAATACCCAATAACGCTGAAGGTCACGGCGCCAATAAAGTTGACGAACAGATCCTCCATGGTATCGTACAGCCCGATATCCAGATACCCGTCAAAGCCCAGATCCGTGCCGTTGACGGCCACCGAGTGGATGCCGTCGATGGTGATGGGGGTGTTGCTGTTGGTGGGGTCCAGCATCACGGAGGTAATGCTCTGCACCACGGTGTCCTTCTGCATATCCAGATGGAACACCCGGTCCATGCCGAACTCGAAAAACTCCCACAGCACCCCCACGGTCATGGAGAAACAGAAGGCCGCCAGCGCCACATATACCGGTGACAGCTGAAACTTGATGCGGCTGTTTCGGTTGAGAATATCAATGAGGGCAAAGCCGGTGGCTGCGCAGAGAAAGCCTGTAGTGGTGTGGAGCATGGTGTCCCAGTTGGGGTAGGTGATGAAATAACCCTCCAGCTCGCCCAGTATCTCCGCTGCGAAAATGAACAGCAGGATAATGATCTCCAGCACCGACGGCAGTTGGATACCGAAGTTCTGCTGAATGAAAAACGGCAGGATGAACAGCGCCAGCACCAGCAGACAGATGAAGGCGCTTTCATATTCGCCCCGGATGATTGACATGACCAGCTCCGCCAGCACGATCAACCGCAGGGCCAAATATACGGCGAACACCGCCGGCTGCTTGTGAATGGTCTCCTTCAGCCGCTGGACCGTATCTCTGGGTTTGGGCGTTTTTTCATAAAGGCTCCTTCCCGGCACAGCACTGCGCCGCTGTGGTTTTTTCTGCATGGTACATATCCCCGGTCAAAACGCAACGAAAAATGTGACAAAAATCGTGGCGGCCCGTCTTGACAAGCGGCCCGCTGTGTGGTAATCTAATAAAAATTTGCCATGTGGAGGTGATCACCGTGACCGTCGTTTTCAGGATGCCCAGATATTCCGCCGAGGTGTTCTCACCCGTGGGGATGCTGTTTTCTTTTTGAGATCCGACACGGCGCCAGTGTTTCTCCGTTCATATTCCCGCCTCTTCTTTTTGTGATATGTCCCGGTTTCGTTGATGTACACGTGCATCTTCGTGAACCGGGCTTTTCTTATAAGGAGACCATGTCCAGCGGCACCCGCCGCCGCCCACGGCGGATATACCACGGTGTGTGCCATGCCAAATCTGGACCCGGTGCCGGACAGCCTGCCCCATCTGGAGCAGCAGCTGGCCCTGATCCGCCGGGATGCCGCCATCCGGGTGCTGCCCTATGGCTCCATCACCCGTGGCCAGCTGGGGGAGGAGCTGTCGGACATGGCGGCCATGGCCCCCTATGTGGCGGCCTTCTCCGACGACGGGCGAGGTGTGCAGAGCGAGGCGCAGATGCGCCTTGCCATGGAAACCGCCAAGGGGCTTCATAAGCTCATCGTGGCCCACTGCGAGGACAACTCCCTCCTCCACGGCGGCTACATCCACGACGGGGCTTACGCCCGCACCCACGGCCACCGGGGCATCTGCTCCGAAAGCGAGTGGGGGCAGATCCGGCGGGATTTGGAGCTGGTGCGCCAGACCGGCTGCGGCTACCACGTCTGCCACATCTCCGCCAAGGAGAGCGTGGCCCTGATCCGCCGGGCCAAGGCGGAGGGGCTGGACGTCACCTGTGAGACGGCCCCCCACTATCTGCTGATGGACGAAACCATGCTGCAGGAGGACGGCCGCTTCAAGATGAATCCCCCTCCGCAGTCCCGCCGACCGGGAGGCCCTGCTGGAGGGGCTGGCCGACGGCACCATCGACTGCATTGCCACGGACCACGCCCCCCACAGCGCGGAGGAGAAGTCCCGCGGGCTGGAGAAGAGCGCCATGGGCATCGTGGGGCTGGAGACCGCCTTCCCCTGCTGTATACCTATCTGGTAAAGCCGGGCCTGCTCTCCTTCCCCGCCTGATGGAGCTGCTCCACGATGCTCCCCTGCCGCCGCTTCGGCCTCCCGCAGGGGGAGATGGATGGCCCCACGCCGATTTCACGGTCTTTGACCTGTCGGCTTCGTATCCCATCGACCCGGCGGACTTCCTCTCTCAGGGGAAGGCCACCCCCTTCACCGGCTGGCCGGTACAGGCCCGCTGCCTGCTGACGGTCTGCAACGGCCGCCTCGTCTGGCAGGACGGTGATCTCTTTTCCAAGGAGGACCGCACATGAAGCAGGTCACATGGACCATTACGGAAAATACGCCCCTGACGTCGGACACCTACCGGCTGCGCCTCTCACCGGCGACACGGAGGCCATCACGGCCCCGGTCAGTTCGTAAACCTGAAGCTCTCCGGCTTCTACCTGCGCCGCCCCATCTCCGTCTGCGACTGGGAGCCCGGTGCCGCCACCCTTATCTATAAGGTGCTGGGCCACGGCACGGCGGCCATGACCCATCTCCCCGCCGGAACGGAGCTGGATGTGCTGACAGGGCTGGGCAACGGCTACGACACATCTCTCGCCGGGGGAGCGCCCCCTGCTGGTGGGCGGCGGCGTCGGCATCCCGCCCCTGTACGGACTGGCCCGCCGCCTGACGGCGGAGCATCGTCAGGTCACGGCGGTGCTGGGCTACAACCGGGCGTCAGATATTTTTCTGGCGGAGGAGCTGCAGGCGCTGGGCGTCACCGTCCGCCTCCTCACCGCCGACGGCAGCGCCGGGACCTGCGGCCTTGTCACCGACGGCATGGAGGGCGTGAATTACACCCACCTCTATACCTGCGGGCCGGAGGCCATGCTCCACGCCGTGTGGCAGCGCTGCCGCACCGATGGGCAGTTCAGCTTTGAAGAGCGCATGGGCTGCGGCTTCGGTGCCTGCATGGGCTGCACCTGCCGCACCAAGTACGGCCACAAGCGCATCTGCAAGGACGGCCCCGTCCTGCGAAGGGAGGAGATCGTATGGTAAATACCGCCGTCACCCTCTGCGGCCTGCCGCTGGAGAATCCCGTCATCCCCGCCAGCGGCACCTTCGGCTATGGGTATGAATTTGCACAGATCTACGACATCAACTGTCTGGGGACCTTCTCCTTCAAGGGACGACGCTCACCCCCGGTACGGAAACCCCACCCCCGCATCGCTGAGTACGCCGGGGGCCTGCTGAACTCTGTGGGGCTGCAAAACCCCGGTGTGGAGGCCGTCATCCGGGAGGAGCTGCCCCGTCTGCGGGAGGTCTTTCCACAAGCCGGTAATGGCCAACGTCAGCGGCTTTTCCGTGGAGGAATACGCCCAAGTATGCCGGCAGCTGGACGGGGCGGAGCAGGTCGGCTGGCTGGAGGTAAACATCTCCTGCCCCAACGTCCACGGCGGCGGAGCGCTTTGGCGCAGACCCGGACGGCAGCCGCCGTCACACGGGCCGTCCGTGACGTGACGAAAAAGCCGGTCATCATGAAGCTCTCCCCGGCTGTCGGCGGATATCGCTGCCGTGGCACGGCCTGTCAGGAGGCCGGGCCGACGGTGTCAGCCTTATCAATACTCTGCCGGGGATGCGGATCGATCTGAAGCGCCGCCGTCCCCTGCTGGCCAACGGCACCGGCGGAATGTCCGGCCCCGGCATCTTTCCGCTGGCGGTGCGGATGGTGTATCAGGTCTACGAGGCCGTGGACATTCCGATCGTCGGCATGGGCGGCGTCAGCACTGCCGAGGACGTGCTGGAGCTGATGCTGGCCGGGCCACCGCCGTGGGCGGGAGCCGCCAATCTGGTGGAGCCCTGCGCCTGCCGGAAAATCATACAGGACCTGCCTGCCGCCATGGAGCGGTACGCCATTCAGCAGCTTTAACGGATATCATAGAGGAGCATCATGGTAAAGACGTTATCATTGCACTGGACTTTGACAGCCGGGAGAAAACGCTGGCTTTTTCTGGACCGCTTCACAGAGGAAAGCCCTTCGTCAAGGTGGGCATGGAGCTGTTTTTACGCCGAGGGTCCCGCCATCGTCCGGGAGATCCGCCGCCGGGGCCACTGCATCTTTCTGGATCTGAAGCTCCACGACATCCCCAATACGGTGAGAAAGGCCATGGCCGCCCTGTCGGCGCTGGATGTGGACATCATCAACCTCCACGCCGCCGGTACCGCCGCCATGATGACCGCCGCTCTGGAGGGCCTCACCCGCCCCGACGGCACCCGCCCTCTGCTGATCGCCGTCACCCAGTTGACCTCCACCGATCAGGAGCGCATGGAAAAGAGCTGCTGGATCGAAAAAGCCCTGCCGGAGGTGGTGATGCACTATGCCGCCAACGCCGCGCAGGCGGGCTGGACGGCGGGTGTGCTCCCGCTGAGGCCGGAGCCAGTCCACCGGCGCTGCGGGGCCGACTTCCTGACGGTGACCCCCGGTGTCCGGTTCGCCGGAGGGGATGCCGGGGATCAGAAGCGGGTCACCACCCCCGCCAAGGCCCGTGAGCTGGGCTCTGATTACATCGTGGTGGGCCGCCCCATCACGCAGGCGGAGGGACCCTGTGGCGGCCTATCGCCGCTGTCGTAGAGGAGTTTGTGGACTGATGCGCTGGAATACGGTACTTTTCGATCTGGACGGCACGGTGACGGACCCCAAGGAGGGCATCACCTGCAGCCGTGGCTACGCCCTGCGGCAGCAGGGCATCATCGCTGACCCGCGATACCCTCACCTGCCTTCATCGGCCCTCCCTCCACGAGCCTTCCCGGCGCTGTTCGGCCTGACGGAGGCGGAGACGGATCGGGCCGTGGCAGGACTTCGAGTGTACTTCGCCCGGCAGGGCTGGGCGGAGAACATCCCCTACAAGGGCATGGCGGAGTTTCTTGAGAGCCTGCAAGCGGCCGGGCTGAAGCTGGTCGTCGCCACCTCCAAGCCGGAGGAATTCGCCCTGCGCATCATGGAGCACTTTTCGTCTGGCCGCTATTTCCACCTCATCTGCGGCGCCCATCCGGGAGGACCGGGCCAGTGCGCAGAAGGCAGCGTGGTGCGCCGACGCCCATGCGCAGCGGCACGGACGGCCCCCTGCCGTCATGGTGGGCGACCGCCGCTTCGACGTCGCCGGCGCCCATGAAAACGGTCTGCCCGCCATCGGCGTTCTCTACGGCTACGGCGGCCGGGAGGAACTGGAAAACGCCGGAGCGACTATCTGGCCGCCGATCTTCAAGAGCTCAAGACAGCATTCTGCTGCAGGAATAGGAGGAACTTATGGACAATATCCGCACCCAGTACATTGCCCGGCACCTGCTCTCCATCGGAGCGGTGTTTCTGCGGCCCGACGAGCCCTTCTGGGCCAGCGGCATCAAGAGTCCCATCTACTGCGACAACCGACTGATCCTCACCGCCCCGGAAGCCCGGAACGAGGTGGAGCAGGCCATCTGCCGACACCGTCCGCCGCGCAGTTATCCGGAGGCGTGAGGTGCTGATGGGCACCTCTACCGCAGGCATCGCCCATGCTGCCATTGTGGGCCACCTGCTGGATCTGCCTATGGGCTATGTCCGTTCCGGCAATAAGGACCACGGCCGCAAGAACCAGATCGAGGGCAAGCTGACTCCCCGGCGAGAGGGTGGTGGTCATCGAGGACCTGATCTCCACCGGCGGCAGCTGTCGACACCGTGGCCGTCCTGCGCGAAGCGGGCGCGGAGGTGCTCGGCGTTGCGAGCATCTTCACCTACGGCATGCAGAAGGGGCTTGACCGGCTGGCCGAAAACCGGCGTGAAGAACGTCAGCCTGTGTGACCTTGACACCATCGCCGGTCGCGGCGGCAAGGGCTATATCACGGCCGGAGGACATGGCCCGGCTCTTCAAGTTCCGGGACAACCCTTCCGACGAAAATGGATGAAAAGGAGGAAATAAACCGACATGAAATTTGATTGACATTTTGCAGCTGTCCCCGACAGGAGATCGACGAACTGGTCGCGGTGGCCGATGACATTGTCGACCATCCCGCCGTATATGCCCATAAGTGCGACGGCAAAAGCTGGCCACGCTGTTTTTGAGCCCTCTACCCGTACCCGCCTGAGCTTTGAGTCGCGATGCTGGAGTCTCGGCGGCAGGTTCTGGGCTTCTCCGCCAGCAGCTCCAGCTCCGCCTCCAAGGGCGAAACCATAGGCGATACGGTGCACACGGTCAGCTGCTACGCCGATATCATTGCCATGCGCCACCCGAAGGAGGGCGCGCCTCTGGTCGGCCTCCATGCACTCTGACCGTACCCGTCATCAATGCCGGTGACGGCGGTCACAACCATCCCACTCAGACTCTGGCGGACCTGCTGACCATCTACCGCAAAAAAGGGCCGCTTCCGACGATCTGACCATCGGCCTCTGCGGTGACCTGAAGTTTGGCCGGACGGTCCACTCTCTGGTGGCTGCCATGAGCCGCTATACCGGCGTCCGGTTCGTGTTTGTCTCCCCGGAGGAGCTGAAGCTGCCCCGGTACGTCAAGGAGAGAGTACCTCGCGGCAAGAACATCCCCTACATCCAGCAGAGACCTCCGATCTGGAGGCATGCCGGAGTTGGATATCCTCTATATGACCCGTGTCCAGAAAGAGCGGTTCTTCAATGAGGAGGACTATCTCGCCTAAAGGACAGCTACATCCTGAATCCTGAAAAACTGGAAACGCCAAGCCTGGACCTGCGGATCCTGCATCCGCTGCCCCGCGTCAATGAGATCTCCGTGGCGGTGGATGAGGACCCCCGTGCCTGCTACTTCAAGCAGGTGCGCTACTGCGAAACGCAGGCGGGTAAATAGGCTTTGTAAGGCAGAAGTCGAGAAGATCCTGCTTGCAGAGAAGTATGCAGAATCAGACAAGCCTCGACACTGGAGCCTCCTCTCAGCACGCTGTACTGTCGGGCATAAAAAGCCGAAGGCTTCAGATGCACCATGGAGGATGCTCGGCATATCATCACAATAGAGAGAATCTTCGGATACCCTCTATTGCAGTGATGCAGGAACAATGAAAGTCTTTATCAATTAGGACATGGCGATGAAGGGCCCGGAGCATGTTCTTCTGTTTTAAACTGTAATCATGGTAGAGACGTGGGAATACCTCGGCCAAGCCGGGATATTCCTTACGCGGGCAAAGCTCCATGTTGTCGGTGGCCACGCCCTCATGGCGTTGGTATAGTCTGCTAAACTTCTGCCACTTCATTTCTGAATGGTCTCCCGTTGCTTTACAGCTTGTAGCTGCCAGACAGCATTTCTACTATAACAGGGAGATTT
>VOFB01002903.1_pt1 | contig 14216 bp, 21 predicted proteins | sample 5384141 | NCBI WGS metagenome assembly VOFB01 (sample SAMN12384721, study PRJNA508395) | human gut metagenome | isolation source: healthy gut A | host: Homo sapiens | reverse complement strand
CGCAGAACTTTTGTTACTTCGCCGGCGCCCTTCTCTCCAGCTCGCGATCTGCTCGGGCGTGTAGCCGTAGTGCTCCAGGTACTTCGGCGGTGTGGTAGCCGATGGGCTTGGAGAGGATGATCGGCGGTCGCCGTAGCCGCCGAAGCGGGATGGGCGTGGTGGGCAGCGCATGCTCGCCGAAGGCGTGCTGTACCACCTTGCGGATGGCGTCGTTGGCGTAGGCCTCGTCGTCCCTTCAGGATGTCGGTGGCGGGAAGACTCGGCACGTCCCCACTCGGCCAGGATTCAGCCCCCTCCAGATCCTTTCTTCGAGAAGCCCTCGTCCAGGGATGGTGATGAGCCCGGCTGCAGGTGGTTCGCCTTCACGTTCTCGATGGTCAAAAAGCGGATCGTCCACCGTCGTCGCGGCCGATGATTTTCATCATGTCGTTGTAATAGCGGTTGTGCTGCGGGAAGCTGGCAGATGTAGAGCCACTTATCGTCGGCGGTCGTAGGTGTTGTTGAAGGTTGGGCACGTGTGGGGACTTCGCAGTCGGCGCCGGAACTGCTGGGGCGCAAAGGTCGATGGAGCCGCCCCAGATGGCGGAGTGGGTACAGGTTCACGACCACCTTGTCGCCTTGGCCGGTGCGCAGCTTGTTCACGAGCGCGCCGAGCAAGGGCGGCCATCATGATGGCGGTGTTGTAGTCACCGAAGGCCTGCGGGGATGGCGGGGAGGTGTGTCCTCTCGGGGAAGGTACCGGCCACGCCGCGGGCGGCCCAGCACGGCATCGTAGCCGGGCATGGGCGAACTCGCCGAACTCGCCGTAGCCACCGCGCATCTGGCCCCAGATCAGCCCCGGGAACTCCTCGTGCAGGGTCCGTAGTCGAGCCCGAGCTTCTTCAGGGCGGCGGTGCGCATGTTGTTCATGAAGATGTCGGCCTCGCCGATCATCTTCTTCGCGATGGCCAGGCCTCGGGATCCTTCAGGCTTGAGCGACACCCAGTTCTTATTGGTGTTGTTCAAATCGATGGTGGGATCTTGTATCGGTCAGCTCGCAGCCGAAGCCGGGGCCCTGGGTGCTGGGTATCGCCGGCGAAGGACTCGATCTTGATGACCTCGGCGCCCATCTCGGACAGGACGCGGACGGTGGCCGGGGCGGCCACGTAGGTGCACATCTCGACGACCTTGATGCCGGCGAGCGGGCCGTAACCGTTGAGCTTCGGTGACTGTCATCGGAGCATCTCCTTTCATGCAAGTGGTTGGTCGGGCGGTTCGTTTGTTTGCATCCCTATCATCGCAGGGAAAGAACCCCTATCTATGGACAAAATGAAATATGTGTGTAAACAGACTCAGAAATTGAGTAGAAAATACCACTAGATGGGAAAAGTTATCCCTATGCAAACAGGACAACAAAGGTATTCTGTTTCAACAAATCAAAGGAGTGGTGTGCTAGGTCATCGTGTAGAATGCACACTATAGCAAAGAGAAGGGAGCCATAGATGGACTTCACGCTGACCGACGGGCAGAAGAAGCTCGTCAGCGCCTTTCGCACGTTCAGGGGCCGACACCTTCACGCCAGAGCGCGTGGCCAAGTGGTGCCGCGACCAGGGCTCTGCCCGATACGGTGATGAAGGAGTTCGTCGATCTGTACTACGAGACCGCCGGAGCCGGACATCGCGCCCGATCTGGCCCACAGCCTGCTCTCGCAGGTGCTCATCACGTGGGAGGAGCTCTCCCGCTGCGCCGGCACGACGCTGCCGTTCCAGAACGACTTGTTCAACCTGCAGATCATGAGCGGGTTCGCCGGGGCCGCCGAGGCCGCCCCATCGCCGAGGACTATCGCGCCGACGGCCGCCTCATGTTCGCCCTGGCCATCTCCGAGCCCGACGGGGATCCGACACCATGGCCATGAAGACCTCGTGCCAGACCGTGGACGGCCGACTGCTTCGAACGGGCGCAAGTCCTATGTGAACAACGGCGAGTACGCCCCTATATATTGGCGTCGCCATCGACAAAGACGCGGGGATACGGGCCGCTACCCGTCGCTGTCCTTCTGGCTCGTGCCGCAGCGTGCCCGGCATCAACGCCGTACCCATCAGCAAGATCGGTCAGTCCATGCTGCCCTTCGCGCTCATCTCCTTCGACGATGGAGCTGTCCCGAGTGGCGTCTCGATGCGAGCGAGGGAGGGTTCCAGCAGCTGTTCCATCTGCTGGAATACGGGCGTGCTTTTTGTGCGCCTCCAGTTTGGGCATGGCCCAGGCGGCCATGGACGACGCGGTGGCCCACGCGCGCGCCCGCAGGCCTTCGGCGTGCAGGTGGGGCGCTTCCAGCAGATAGACCCTTCACCGATATGGAAGTGCGCCTGCGCAACATGCGCTCCATGGTGTACCGCGCGGCCTGGTTCATCGACGCCGCCGACGAGACCGAGCGGCTCGACGTGGCCCTCATGAAGCGCCACGTGCCGGAGGCCCGGTGCAGGTGGCCTCCGGACGCCATGCAGATTCTGGGGGTCTTGGCTATACCGAGGGCTCGCGCGTGAGCCGCATCTGGGAGGACTGCCGCGGCAACCAGATCGCCGAGGGAACGGATCAGGTGATGGTCTACATCGCCGCGCCCTTGATAATGGAGCACTACCGGTCTTTCTAGAAGGGCTGTGAGCATTCTTTATTAAGAAACGATCACAAGAAACTGGGGGAAATATTCTCCCAGTTTCTTCTATTTGTGAAACCTATCAATCATAAATCTTTTCGATATTAGGACAAATTAACTAAATCTGTCCTATTTTTGCAAAGAATATGGGACAAAGCATCCCTTTTTGACCATCCTCAAGGGAATCGTTCTACGGTACAAATACGATAGCGGCGAAAAGATCGCCCGTCCACGGCTCACACGCCAACAGGGTTGACGTTTGCGCAAGAGTAGAAAAAATCGATAGAGGAGGTTTACCTTGAGTGGGACCGTTACCAAAGAGAAGCTGACCGTGCGTCACCTTCTCGTCGTTCTGACGGGCATCATGATCACGTTCGGATGCTCGGCTCTATGCTTCTCCACCTGGGGCCTGTTCCAGCCGGTCGTGGCTGAGGGCCCAGGCGTGGAGGTCACCGCCTTCGCCATGTACGTCACCGTTATGTACCTGACCATGACCATCGCCTCGCCGTTTTGCGGGCAAGCTGCTGCAGACCATGGACATCCGCATCCTTTTGTCCGCCTCTGCCGCGCTCGTGGGCTGCGCCTTTTTTGCTGATGAGCTTCGAACACCATCGTGCTGTTCTACGTGGCCGCCGTCATGCTGGGCCTGGGCGAGATCACCATCCTGTGGCTGGCCATCCCCACGCTCATCAACCGCTGGTTCGTGGAGCGCGCCGGCTTCTTCATCGGGTTGTGCATGGCCTTCACCGGCATCGGCGGCGCCATCTGGTCCGCCGTGTTCACCGCGCTGACCGCCTCGGGCGTCGACTTCCACACCATCTACCTCATCTGGGGCGTCATCGCGCTCGTCACGAGCCTGCCCTTCACGCTGTTCTGCGTGCGCAACTCGCCCGAGGACTGCGGGCTGGCCCCCCTACGGCGCCTCCATGCAGAAGGCGGCCTCAGGCGCTGAGGTGGCCGCCAAGCCCTCCGGCCTGTCCGCCGGCTTCGTCATGAAGACCCCGATGTTCTACGCCATCTGCATCTTCGCCGGCCTCATCAACATCGCCATCCTCATCGCCATGCAGTTCCCCACCTACACCAAGTCGCTCACCGACGTAGCCTTCGATGTGGCCGTCGTCGGCGGCGTCATGACCTCGGTCATGATGGTGGGCCAGGCCATCTTCAAGGTGGTCCTGGGAGCGGCGGCCGACAAGAACGCCAAGGGCGCCCCCATCTTCGCCTTCGCCGCTGGCGTGGCGGGCATCCTGCTGTGCTGGTTCGGCACCTTCTCCGAGTACGTGATGTACGTGGGCGCCTTCATCTTCGGTGGCTGCTACGCCACCGCCGTGGTGCTCGTGCCGGTCATCTGCCGCCAGTCCTTCGGCACCCGCGAGTACTCGGTCATCTACTCCCGCGTCTCCACGGTGTTCAATCTCATCGCCGCCTTCGCCGCTATGATTTGGGCGTGGCTCGGCTCGTCGTTCGGCTTCACCGTCGAGTTCGTCGTGGCGCTGGCCATGCTTGTGGTCATCCTGCTGCCTCGGCCTGGCCCATTCAAGGCCGCCGCCGGCTGCAAGAAGGACTGGACGACCGAGTAGTCCGATCCCTTGAACCGCTGGCGGGCTCAAACGGGAAAGCGGGGGAGTGGAGACTCCCGCTTTTTCACTTATAGGAAATCTTATGAGCCAAGATGAGTTTGATAAACTACGATCAAGGTAGAATCGCGCAATCTGAGAACGGGCCGACCAGCCTACTTTGCCTTTGGGGGAACCATGAACCTCTCAGCTGAACTACTTCAAGAAGCTCGCCGAGGTGCTTCACTACACGCGAGCGGCGCAGGAGCGTTCATCACCCAGCCGACCCTCTCCGGGGCCATCTCGTCTTGGAGAAGGAGCTGGGCGCTCCCTTGTTCGAGCGTAACGGGCGCTCGGTGCTCACGCCCACGGCGAGGTGTTCTACGAGAGCACGTGTGCCTGGGCCCCTGCGCGCCATCGACGACGGCGTGGCGGCCGTGAGCGCGCGCTCCTCGGCCTCGTTCGGCACCGTGAACCTCGGCACCACCTTCACCACCCAGGACCACTACCTGCCGAGCCTCATCCGCGACTTCGAGGAGGCCTTCGACAAGCGGGTCATCGTGAAGGTGTCCCAGGGATTCACCAACTACCTCACCGAGCAGCTGCACCGGGCACGCTGGATGTGGCCTTCTGCGGCAAGCGCGACAACGAGCCCGACATCGCGTATTTCCCGGTGGAGCACTGCGAGCTGGCCTCTACGTGCGCGACGACCATCCGCTGGCGTCCCGCGAAACGATCACCTTTGGCGAGCTGAACGACGTGGATCTGCACCTACCGCCGCGGCACCCCCATCGGCGAGCGCGTGGCGAAGATGCTGGAGGAGGCCGACGTGCGCGGCGTGTCTCTGGGCTACGACGACGATGTGTCCATGGGGTCGTTCCTCTCCTACAGCGGCGGCAACGCCGGGCGCTTATGCTGGACTCGCTGGGCGCCCAGCTGTTCCAGCAACCTGCACCAGGTGCGCGTCGGGGCATCCCGGAGCACTTCTACACGGTGTATATGGCCTACACAAGCACGTGCGCTCGCGGGCCGTCACCGACTTCATCGACTTCGTCAAGGCCTATCCGGGCAACGACCTCATCCAGCCAGGTGCTGCCCAGCGGCGGGCAGTAGGGGCGCCGGGCCCGATCATCGGCGGACGTTTGGGTCTGGTCGTCCGATCGCCGGAGCCCGCCGATCGCCCAGGCCGCCTGACTGCCGTCTGTGGTCATTTGCGCCGTATGCGACTTGTTGCAGGGCTGGCAAAGCGCGACCCGTTGTGAGCCGGCCTGCTGTGCAGATCGTGCACGGACATGCTTCTGGAGAAAGTGGGACTTTCCCGCTTTCTTTTGTTGTAGAGGCCGTGGCCCGAAGTATGGGAAGCAACGGAAAAGGAGGCCGACAGGACGGCCATCGCTTCTTTCCGCCTGGAGCCCCGACGGCCTCCGGGGCGTCGAGATCGTACGCTGGAGATCGTCGGCTCGAAGGGCGCCGACCATCCGCGTCTTCGGTGTCCGGCGGCATCAGCTTCGACGAGCTGGCCCGCACCCCCTGGGTCAGGGGACGTCATGGACGAGCTGGGGGGCCTACATGCTGGAGGTGTCCTCCGGGCATCGACCGGCCGCTGCACGCCGGACACTTCGCGCGCTTTGCCGGCGAGACGGTGACGGTGAACGACCGGCCCCATCGACGGCCGCAGCTCGTTTACCGGCGAGCTTCTCCGGCTTCGAGGACGGCTGCGTCATCGTGGCCGCAGACGGCGCCGACACCTTCCGCATTCCGTACGACAACATCAAAAAGGCCCGCGTTAAGGGGCACCATCGACTTCAGCGCCTAGGGAAAGGATTAGATACGTGGCAAGTTCAAGAACTGATCGGGCCCTGCAGGCGCTGGCCCATGAACGGAAGATCGACGAGTTCTACCTGATCGAGCGTTTGGAGCAGTCCCCTGGCGAAGAGCTACGGCGCATCCTCGATCTGGAATGGGACGCGCGCGTGACCATCGACCGCCAGACGGGCCACATCTACGTCTACGAGCTGGTGCCGGTGGGCGAGCCCGACGAGGAGACCGGCGAGTACAGCGAGTTCGAGGAGCGCGACATCACCCCCCGACGACGTGAGGCCGCATCGCCGCCCCAGAACGCCAAGGGCGTCATCTTCGCTCGTGCGCGAGGCCGGGCGCCAGTCCATCTACGACAGTTCCGCGGCCCGCGTGGGCGATTGGTCACGGGCACCGTGTTGCAGGGCACGCCGGACTTCACCATCATCAAGATCCGCGAGGGGGCGTCGAGCGGAGCTGCCCCATTACGACGCCAAAGCGCAGCCCGGGCGAGCGCAACGAGCGCCCGTCCAACGGCACTACCGCCACAACCAGCGCCTGAAGGTGCTCATCATCGACGTGCGCGACCCGAACTCCGACGCGCCCCGCGCCCGCGGCTCAGACAGGCGCGCCGGCCATCGTCGTCTCCCGCACCCACCCACCTCATCCGCCGTCTCTTCGAGGATCGAGGTGCCGGAGATTTACGAGGGGTCGTGGAGATCAAGTCCGTGGCCCGCAGGCCCGGCGCCCGTTCCAAGGTGGCCGTGTTCTCCCGCGAGGCGAACCTCGACCCGGTGGGCGCTTGCGTCGGCCCGAAGGGCTCCGCGTCCGCATGGTGGTCGAAGGCTGCGCAACGAGCGCGTCGACGTCATCCAGTGGGCCCCGACCCGGCGGTCTACGTGGCCAACGCCCTGTCGCCGGCGAAGGTGAGCCACGTGAGCATCGACGAGGACAACAACTACGCCACGGTCATCGTGCCCGACGACCAGCTGTCGCTGGCCATCGGCAGAGAGGGGCAGAACGCGCGCTTGGCCGCCCGCCTCACCGGGTGGCATATCGACATCAAGCCCCAAGAGCTTCCAGGGTGCGTCTTTGGTCGATGTCGAGATGGACGACGAGGTGGAGGAGGACGACGGCTTCTGCATCTTCGTCGACGAGGACGGCAACCGCTGCCGCAACCACGCCCGACCGAACAGCCAGTACTGCGGCGTCCATGCCGATGCCGAGGCAGAGGCCTAAGGGGAGGAACAGTGGCGCTGGGACGACAAAGCGCCAGCGCACCTGCATCGGCTGCGGCGCGACCCTTGGGGAAGGGCGCGCTTCGCCGCATCGTGCGCAACGGCGAGGGCCTTGTGAGCTTCGACCCTACGGGCCACCTCGCCGGCCGCGGCGCCTACGTCTGCTCTGAGGACTGCCTCGCCGCGGCGAAAAGACCAGGAAGCGAGCGCGCCCTGCGCTGCAAAGTGACCGACGAAGATTACGAGCGCGTTCTTCGCGAGCTTGCCCTCGCCGAGGCACCGGGAAAGAATGAGGAGTGATATATGGCCAGCATGCGCGTACGTACGAGTTGGCGAAGAATTCGATATGTCGAGCGGGGATCTGCTCGATCGCCTGAAAGAAATGAAGATACCGGCGAAGTCCCATGCGAGCATGCTCAACGATGCCTACGTTGACAAGATTCGCAAGAACCTGGAGCCGGAGTCCGCGCCCGCGCCGGCGCCCTCGGGCCGAGGCCGCGGCGCTGGCCGCCAGGCAGAGGAGGCCGAGCGCAAGCGCGCCGAGGAGGAGGCCGAGCGCAAAGGCCGCGCGGGAAAAGGCTCGCCGAGCGAGGCCGCCCGCGCCCGCCGCGAGGGTCGCGCTCCGACGACGACGCCGGGGCGAGGGAGCACCAGGCGCGCAAGCAGGCATGGCAGCCCTCCGCCTTCGCGAGCCTCGAGCAGCAGATCGCCTCGGAGAGGAGCGCGTCGAGCGCGAGGCGCCAGGGCCCGGGCCCGTGCCCGCGCCGAGAAGGCGGCCGCCGAGGTGGCTAAGAAGCGCGCCGTGGAGGCCTTGCGCCGCGGCCACAGAAGCCCGCGAAGGCCGCGCCCCGCCCGGCGCCGGCCCGTCCGGCTCCGGCTCCCGCGTCCGTCCCAGAACAACTTCGACTCGCTGCTCTCGCAGATCGAGGCCGAAGCAGCACATGGAAGCGGCCAAAGCGCCCAAGCCGACACCCGCGCCCCCGGGCGGCAAGAAGGGCAAGAAGGGCGGGGCTCACCAGGTGGTGCCCGAGCTCAGGCCCAATGACCGCCGGCGAGGACCGCTACTGCCCAGATGGCCGTGCAGGCCGAGGCTGCAGCGCGACAAGGTGCTCGCCGAGGCGCGTGCCGCCGTTGCTGCCGCATCGAATAACGAGGGCGAAGGCCGTCGTAAGAAGCGTAAGGAAAGCGCGAGGCCGGGCCCGCGAGCGCGCCCAGGAGGGCCATCGAGCGTGGTCTTGATCCCAGCTGGTGCTGGACGACTCCGTGGTGGAGGTCCCGCAGGGTTCGCGTCAGTGGCCAATTCGCCGACTTCTCGGCGTGCAGCCCAATGACGTGATCAAGCGCCTGTTCCTGCTCGGCCAGGCCCTCACGCTCACCCAGACCATGAGCGACGAGACCATGGAGCTCATCGCCGATGACATGGGCCGCAAGGTGCGCGTCGTGTCGCCTGGAAGAGGAATTCGCCGTCGTGTACAACGACAAGGAAGAAGACCTCAAGCCTCGTCCTCCCGTGGTTACGGTTATGGGCCACGTCGACCATGGCAAGACCTCGCTGCTCGACGCAATCCGCCACACGGGCGTGGCGGGCGAGGCCGGCGGCATTACGCAGCACATCGGTGCTTCGGTCGTTGACATCAATGGTCCGCCAGATTACCTTCATCGACACGCCCGGGTCACGCGGCGTTCACCGCCATGCGCGCCCGCGGCGCCCAGGTAACCGACGTTATCGTCGCTTGTGGTGGCTGCCGACGACGGCGTCATGCCGCAGACCATCGAGGCCATCAACCACGCTAAGGCTGCCGAGGTGCCTATCGTGGTGGCCGTGAATAAGATCGACAAGCCTGGCGCGAACCCCGACCGCGTGCGCCAGGAGCTCACCGAGTATGGCGTCATCCCCGAGGAGTGGGGCGGCTCCAACATGTTCGTCGAGGTGTCCGCGAAGAAGAAGCTGCACATCGACGACTTGCTCGAGACCATCATCCTTCAGGCCGATGTGCTGGAGCTTAAGGCTAACCCCGACGCTTCTGGCTTCCGGCTTCGTTATCGAAGCGAACCTCGACAAGGGTCGCGGCCCCGTGGCCACGGTGCTCATCCAGCGCGGCACCTGCAAGCCGGCGACGTCCGTTGTCGCTGGCGAGAGCTACGGTCGTGTGCGCGCTTATCGAACCCGCACGGCAATCATGCCAAGCAGGCCACGCCTTCCGATCCTGGTCGAGATCCTTGGGCCTGTCGAGCGTTGCCTACCGCGGGCGACGAGTTCCGCGTATTCGAAGATGAGCGCGATGCTCGCAAGCTCGCTGAAGAGCGTGCGATGCGTGCTCGCCTGAAGGAGCAGCAGACCAAGAGCCATATGAGCCTCGATGACCTCTTCAATCGCATCGAAGAGGGCACGACCGAGCTCAACCTGGTCGTCAAGGCCGACGTTCAGGGCTCCATCGAAGGCTGCGCGACGCGTTTGAGAAAATGGACCAGTCCGAGGTCAAGATTCAAATCATTCACTCTGCCGTGGGTGGCGTGACCGAGACCGACGTAACGCTGGCCGCCGCGTCCGACGCAATCATCATCGGCTTCAACGTGCGCCCGACCGCAGGTGCGCGTAAGGCTGCCGAGCATGAGAAGGTCGACATTCGTCTGTATCGCGTTATCTACCAGGCGATTGAAGACATCAACGCAGCTCGTATCGGTATGCTGGCGCCTGAATTCGTCGACAAAGACACCGGTTCTGCCGAGGTCCGCGACGTGTTCCGCGTTCCGAAGGTCGGCAATATTGCCGGCTGCTACATCACCGAGGGCGAAATCTCCCGCGATGACAAGGTGCGCGTTGTTCGTGACTCAAGGTTATCTATGAGGGCAAGATTTCCTCGCTGCGCCGCTTCAAAGACGATGTCAAGTCGGTCAAGCAGGGCTTAGTTTTCCACGACTGGTGCATGGCTCTTGGTTTCAACTCTATACCGAAAACTATCTGTCCATACTCGATTGAGGAGATGACGTCATAAAGCAATGCCGCGCTTCCAACCGCAAGGTCAACGAGCAGAGCCCGCGGCCTTGATCGCGCCGCGTTCGACGTGTCGATCCGCGCCTCCATTTGGTCACCATCACCGGCTGTGAGGTCAGCTCGACCGTTCCGTCTGCAACGAACCAGCGCCCAGCGACTGACGCTACGCCGGCATATTCCGCCTTCGAGGCCGCCGCGGGCCGCCGTTCTCTCATGGCCAAGAAGCTCTCCTGGCGCGTAGCGAAGTGAGCTTCTACGTGGACTCGTCCGTCATCAGGCCGAGGCCATCTCCCAGGCGCTGAATTCCGAGCGCGAGCATCAGGAGAAGCGCATCGGAGGAGATCATCAGGAAGATCGGGGTACTAGTTTCATGACGGTGACGCCCCATTACCAGTGACGCTTTCCGAGGGTCGCCTCCCGCGCTCGCCGAGCGCGACCACTTCGTCATCGGAGGCCATGTGAGCCCTGACGGTGACTGCCTTGGTTCGGCGCTGGGGCTCGCCTGGGCCGGCGGCGACGTTGGGCAAGAGGTCGCGTGCGTGCTTGCCCGCGACCCGCAAACCGCCGAGCGACCTCATGCGGAATTCTGCCCGGCGCCGACGGGCTCGTTTTGGCCGCGGGCTTCGAAGGGCCCCGATGGCGACTGCTTCATCGCCGTGGACGTTGCCCACGCCATGCGACTCGGCGACGGGGCGCGCCTGCACGGGCGGCGCCCTTCACCGTTACTGTGGATCATCACGCCGTGCCGCAGGCCAACGAATTGACCTCAGCTACACGGATCGGACGCCGCCTCCACGTCACTGCTTATCTGGGAGCTGGCGATGTGCGTTCAGGCGCGGGCGATCGCGGCGCCTCATCGCCACCTGCTGCTACACCGGTCTCAATGACCGTTGACCGGCCGATTCGCCGGCAACACCGTGCTGCCGCGTTCAAGGGGCGTGCGAAATGGTCGCCGCCGGCGCACGTTCGAGATGGCTCAGCCCGGGAGTTCTATCACCGAACCGCAGTCTCGCCTCTATCACCGAGCTGGAGGGGCGCACGGTGGGCCGAACATATGAGCTGTCCGGCGGGCGAGGGGTGCTCTCGTGGCTCTCGCTCGCCGATTTCGCCGAGTGCAGGGGCCGTGAAGGCGATGCCGAGCCCATGAGCGATCTTTTTGCGCCCCTGCGCGGCGTGCGCGATTGCCATGCTGCTGCGGAGCAGGACGGAGAGGTGCGCGGCAGCTTCCGTTCCAAGGACGACACCGACGTGGCCGCCATCGCCGGCGAGTTCGGCGGCGGCAGGACATAAGGCCCGCGGCTGGATTTACCATTCACGACATTTGCCGAAATGAACCGTCGCGCGCCGTTTGGGCATCGAGAGGACCTTGCCGGGGCAGGAGCGTCTGAATGAAGCGGGGGACGACCGATCTGCCTCGTGCTGGCCGTGGATAAGCCGAGCGGTATGACCTCCCACGACGTGAGCCGCGCCCGGCGCATCTTCGGCGAAAGCGCATCGGGCCACACGGGCACTTAGATCCCACTCGCCTCGGTGCGCTGCCCCTGTGCGTGGGGCTGCCACCCGGCTCCGATGCCTTCCTGGTTGGCCACGACAAGTCCTATGTGGTCTCGGTCGTCTTCGGTGCTGCCACCGATACCGACGACTGCGACGGCGAGGTCATCCGCACGGGCGTTGTGCCCGATGAGGTGTTCGACCCGTTCTTCGCCAGCGTCTTCGTGGGCGGTTTGGGGGAAGTCCAAGCAGCTGCCCGCCGGTGTACTCGGCCATCAAGGTGGGGGGGACCAAGGCCTGCGATGCGGCTCGCAAGGGGCGCGTTATCGATCTGGCGCGCGCGACATCGAGGTGTACTCCGCCGAGCTTCTGGGCATCCAGGGGGCGCCGACGGCGGAAGCCGGCCCGCTGGGACATCGCCTTCAAGGTGTCGAAGGGCACCTATATCCGCGCGCTTCGCCCGCGACCTCGGCCATAGCCTGGGGTGCCCCGCCCATAATGGGGGCGCTGCGCCGCACGGCGGCCGGCGCGATCGGCATCGCCGACTGCGTGACGCTGAGGTCTTGAGGAGATGGGGAGCGCGCCGCTCTGGATCCGTTGAAGGTGCTCGGCATGCGCTTCATCTACCTCGACGATGCCGCTGCGGCGCGGGTACGCAACGGAACCTGCTGACGGGGCGCCGTGGAGCTCTTCGAGCGCCGCAGCGTCGATCCGGCGGCGGAGCTGTGCGCCTACACGGCGGGGAGTGCGCCCCAGCTGCGAGGCGCCGCACGATGGCGAGGTCGTGGCCCTTGTCGCCGATAACCGCATCGTGGCATTATATGAGTATCATGTCGACAAGGGGCGTTTCGCCCCCCGGATGCGTGTTTCAATAGGAGTTTCCGTGGCTGTAGTGATCTCTAGGAACGATCCCGCCTTCGACGGGCCCTGCTCGATCGCGCCTCGGTGGTGGCTTTCGGTGTCTTCGACGGCGTCCACGAGGGACAATTGTCATCATCGGCGAGGCGGTGAACACGGCCCGCGAGGAGGGACGCGAGCGCCGTCATCACCTTCGATATCGATCCCGACGAGGTGTTCGCGGCTGATCGGCTGAAGAAGCTCATGACCAACGAGGCGCGCATCGCCAAGCTGGCCGAGCTGGATGTGGACGCGGTTGTGGTGCTGCTGTTCTCCCGCAGTTCGCGCCCAGAGTCCCGAGGATTTCATAACGCCTGCTTTGGCGGCGGCGTGCGCTGAGCCCCATCCACATCGGCAGCGATTTCCATTTCGGTCGCAAGGCCGCGGGCAATGTGGAGAGCTTGCGCGCATGGGGCGCCGAGCGCGGCATGGAGGTGCACGGCCACGAGCTGGTCGCCGAGGGCGGCCGCCCGTGACGGCCACGCGCATCCGCGGCCTTCTGTCCGAGGGTCCGGGCCGAGGCGGCCGACCTTCTGGGGCGCCCCCCTATACTGGAGGGAACCGTGCCCGGGCCGCGGCGAGGGTCGCGACTTCGGCTTCGCCACGGCGAATCTGGAGGTGCCGCCGGAGCTTCTATCGGAGAGGGCGTCTACGCCTGCTATGCCGTAGTGAATGGCGCGTCCGCTACAAGGCGGCCGTAACGTGGGCGTTCCTGCCACCTTCGCCGACACGGCCAAGGAGAACATAGAGGTGCATCTCCTCGATTTTGATGAGAACATCTACGGCCAGGCATCGAGGTGGAGTTCATCGAATGGCTGCGCCCCATGCGCGCCTTCGAGAGCACCGACGAGCTCATTGCCACCGTCCAGTCCAACATAGCCTGGGTACGCGAGAACCTAGGGGGCTTTCGCGATCACGGGCTGAAGCCAGGGTGGGCAGGCGCGAGCGCTAGCCGCGATCGTTGCCGAAAGCTGGTCGTACTGGACGATGGCGTAGGACTTCCAGGGCGTCCTCGGCCTTCTGCTGGGCGTCCGGTTTCCACGGCCTCGCCGAACCAGTGCCACGTTCCTCGGCATCCGGTATCCATTCAGGTTCACGGCGGGCAGCGCCTGGCGCAGAGCCGATCGGTACAAGGGCACGCGGGCGATCGCGGGGCAGCCCCGTTGCGTCCAGAAGCAGAGTCGAGAGGGTAATTCAGGCTCGTGACATCGGCGTCCTCGATACGCGTGAGCGATTCCTCGTACTCCGCGGGCCGCGGCGTTCGCCCAGATGAAATACGCGTCCGGTAGCGTGCCTGCACCTCTTCCAAGCCGGCGTCCTCCACGGGCTTGCCGAGGTCTCCTCGAAGAGCCAGTCCACGGCGAAGCCCGGGTTGGCGGGCGCCGAAGAACACGACGATGGTGGGCTCGTTCCGCGTTCAGCTCGTCCACGAGCCAGCACAGATCCTCATCCGAGCGCCGGATGGCCGCCAGAAACTTCGTCCACCTCGGGGTTTCCACCTCGTCCGATTCCATGCACGGCATCAGCGGCGGGAACAGGCCCCGTGTCGTATCCGCCGTGGTTCTGGATGGTGACATCGAAGACGAACTGGGGCCCAGCAATACGTAACT
>VOFB01002171.1_pt1 | contig 14223 bp, 24 predicted proteins | sample 5384141 | NCBI WGS metagenome assembly VOFB01 (sample SAMN12384721, study PRJNA508395) | human gut metagenome | isolation source: healthy gut A | host: Homo sapiens | reverse complement strand
CAATTTCGCTTATGTTGCAATCAAACTCTAAAGTGAAATTTTCTATTGGTGTCTTGGTAAGCGTTACCCCCACCAATGCCGCCGACTCAGCCGGAAATTTCATTTGCCGTCTGCAACGGATACACCCGGGTTGCGGCATAGCTCTCGCCCAGCGCCGCACCACTGAAATCATCTGTAAACACTTCGGCTGCCGCTGAAGCAGACAGCGAAAAATCCTACAAATACCGCCGCTGACAACAGCATGCTTAAAATACGCTTTTTCATTTTAATAATCTCCTTTTTCATATTTTGAAAGTCCGTTGCTTCGGACTTCAATACCTGTTAATACTCGACATCGTTTCCTAATTTGTCGACAAAATGCTTGATCGTCATAACCAATAGAATGCCGACAATCGAGAATATGACACCAACTGTTGCGGCCCAGTTGTACTGATTGGTTTCGGTAGCAGACACCACATAAAGCCCAATTGTAGAAGAACTGAAATTCGGACCGCCGCCGGTCAACAGCTTTGGGCCGCATAAAAATCGTAAAAAGCAGAGGTGGTTCCTGTCACCAAAAGAGTGCCGATCGTTGGCCATACCATGGGTATCACCACACGAAACAACTCCGTTGTCAGTCCGATTCCCTCCAGATTTCCGTACTCTATCAAATCGTCGGGGATCCGTCCCATAGCGCCTCCCAACAATACCACATTAAACCCGATACCAACCCAAACGCAATAAAAAGAACACCATAGGCATTGCAGTGTTGGGATCTCCCAGCCAAACCGGCGGGTTGATGAAGCCCAGCCGTGATAGATCATTCACCACGCCGAATGTGCTGTCAAACATAAAGGAGAAGCACATGGTCATGATCGTGATGGAAACAATAGACGGCAGGAAAAAAGTGACGCGATACATCCGGGAAAACGGTACTTTTTTATAAAGAAAGTAAGCTGCAAGCACTGAAAGTGGCGACAGAATCAGATTGGTAACAGGGATGAACAAAGGGAATTAATAAAAGACCGCTGTAGGGAATAAGACTGTGCCATCTCTGAAAAAAACTTTTAAACCAATACAATCCTACGAATTCATTTTTCCCCGCCATTATATTAAACCGCTGAAAGCAAAGTGCAATCGTATCAAAGTTGATATACACGGTAAACACCACAAAATGCAACGGATAAATCAACATCAAGGCGATAAAAATGTTTCGCTTGGTGTTTTGTTTGCGTTTGGTTTTTACATACGGTTCGGTATTCCGTTTCATGGATATTCAACACCTCTGTTCAGATAGAAAAGCGTTTAGCTAAGACCAAGTTCTTCCCTGGTTTCATTCCACTTGTCTTTCGCAAAGTTATAGTCATTGTCAAAGGCTTCCTGCGCCGTTTCGTCACCGATCTGGATTCTGGAATATGGCGCGCCAGCAAACGGCCAGTAGAAATACTTCATAAAATAAACGGGGTTATCGGAGTACATATATACCTTATTGGCTGACTGCCAAGCAGATATCACGCTTTTCCGAATTCACTTAAGCCATCTACGTCGGTCGCATCATAGTCAAACGGACGGGGCGTTGCGGTATACTTTGTGAAAAGCTTCAACATGTCATCCTCACACATAAATTTCAGAAAAAAATCCATTGCAGTCTCAACATTTTTTGGATTTTTTAGGAATGAACATCATATCAGCAGAGGTACAAACTGACACATTGGTCATCTTAGCACCAGTTACCGCAGGAGCCAGCATAATTTTTTGCCTGAAACTCTTCCGGAAGCGAATTGCGCATTTCGCTTTCAAACCATGCTCCCATAGGGATCATAGCCGCTTTTCCCTGTATAAATGCCATCTGAGACTGCGTATGATCCATTCCCATGGCGCCTTCGACATAATTGGTTTTATCGTTTATGATTTTTCAAAAATCTGTAGCGCCTTCAAACGACCATCCTGTTTATAAACTTCCGGGCTCTCCATTTTTGAAACTCCCGCATGCCTTCCTGACCTTCGTACTGAGCCCACCAGGCTAATACAGGAAAATCCCAATAAGAGATGACCTTTGCCGAAAGCAAAGGGGGTAACGCCTTTAGCTTTCATAGCATCCATCAGTGTGAACATTTCGTCTACAGTAGCAGGAACTTTCCAGCCATTCTCACGGAAAAGCTTTTCATTATAAATAAATCCGTTGCAGACATCCGCCCATGGCACCATATAATATTTTCCGGCATACTTACCGACTTCCTGATTTTCCTTTATAATTTTATCATGAAGCGTTCCGTTTTCCATTTGGGAATTATAAAGCTCTGTCAGATCAGCCAAATAACCTTTTGCCGCATATTGCTGCCAGTTTGTTCCCAAAACCATAGCAATATCCGGAACGTCAACACCGGCTTCCAACCGGGTGCCGATTTTCACAGTCATATCCGCATCGCCGTCTAACTCAAAGGTAACATTAGGATGCTCTTGGTATATGCATCACAGGTTGCCTTCAGCCATTCATCGCCAAAACCTGCTTTCACAAAAGAAATTTTCAGCTTCACTTTGCCGTCGGCATCTTTGCCTGTTCCATCGCCGCAGCCTGCCAGCAATGACCCCATTACGACAGAAGTCCGAGTGATAAAAGTTTCATCCAACGTTTTTCATTTTTCTTGCCTCCTATTATGATAAAATTTGAATAAATTTACCTTCGCCTGATTCCAAAACAAGATCTATTTTTCCGTTTTTCAGCACCATGCGTTCTTTTTTCGCCTCCTGTATAAACGTTCAAAAACCCTTTGCATCGGAAAATTTCACCGTAATTTCTGTCTGTTCCTCTCTGCCGGGATCGGTCATGTTCACCAGCATAATAGCATGGTTTCCCTTTGCATCCTCGAAACATCCCATAAGAACAGGACCTCCTTCCACAGTCTTTACCGGTGAAAAAACTTCAAGCGGATCTTCCATGTAGGTATATACAGGTGCATCTTCCGTTGACCACACCATCTGTCCAACACTTTTATAAGAGAGAAATATGTGATCGAACTTCAAAAGTTCATGGTTCAAAACGACTGGCATAATCATATATCGGCGTCTTGCTTCCGTTTGTGTCAATCATTGCTTCGCCAAAATATTCTGTTCCGGATTGCGGTGTCCAATAGCAGAAATGCTGAATGCCGCGTGCACCAAAAGCCAGTGCGGTGTATGCCTGCCAGCGGATATCCTCATAATCGGGACTGCGATTCGTCAAACCGTATGCCATCGTTTGTAAAAAGCACCAGAAAGGAATGTCGGCTTTCTTTGCCGCCTTTGATATGATTTCTAAGTTATAAAGGTAATCTTCTGTCACCTGTGTTTCTCCCGATAATTCCTTCAGCGGATAATGATCGAAAGAAAGCACATCAGGCTTCACAATATCGATGTACTCCTGTATGTGTCTTATAATCTTTTCCATTGCGCTGTGCTAAGGAAGAATAGGTCGGGAAAAGATTAACATAAAACAGTGAATTTGGTAGCACCTCGTGATATGCTTTTGAGCTTAGCTAAATAGGGAAACCCAGGGTCCCGGCTCGTCAATCGCCAAATGCCCCAACAGCGCGGGATGGTCTTTGAATTTTTCCAATCGAGCCGGTAGTAAATCGAAATCTTCTTCCGAGATTCCGGCTAAAGACCGGTCTCTTACCAGATATTGAATTCCATACTTTTTCAGCCAGTTCCAATGCTTGAACTGCATTGTCGTCTGCATCCTCGTAAATCGCATAAATGGCATTGATTCCACTATCAGCAACTTCCTGATATGTTTTTTTCATTAATATACCCAGGAGGCGGAGCAACCCAGCCGCCAATATGTAAAGTCTGTGTATCGAAAAATCCGGTTCTTTTTATCTCCTTTGGAGAACAAGCAGACAGCAGAACCAGCACAACCGTCATACACAGCGGCAGTATACGACTGAAAATGCATTTCACAACATCCTCCCCCTCCTTTTTTAATGTTAGGTATTTGAATCAACTAAGTTTCAAAACAGTAGCCGTGCACAGTCGTTGTATAGCCGCAAACGCCTAAACGGATACCAGCCAAACCATAAACCTTTTTCAACAATTTTGATATATTTAACTTTATTAATTTTATATGTAACAAAATAGCAAATAGCAAAGCAAAATAAGGTTTATATCTTTACTGCATTTGTATTATAACATCCATTGATGGCATTGTCAACATTATTTTTAAAAAAGTACCATGTTTTTGTGATTCAAAAAATGATTAATTTTTCCATCAGGAAAAAATTAATCATTTGCAGCGTTCTAAAAACATTTAAATAAGCCGCATATTTTATTGATATGAAATCAATATTTATTTATTTTTTGTTTATTTAGATTATTAATAAATAAAATTAAATAAATGTATTGATATTTTGAAAAATATCTGTTATAATTACCAATAGCAGAGCACTTAATCAAAAAATATTGCGCCTAAAAGTTAATATTATCCGCTTTTGAGCCAAAAGAACAGATTGATTTTGGCGGATATAAATTCGTTTTTTTGCTTTTTTACCCTGTTAAAAATCATTTTGTTCAATCATGTCCTTAAATATGAATAGATTGTTCCATCCATTGCCGCCTTTTTGCAATACCGTTATCAAACGAATCATATTATAAACGTAGATTTGAAATCTTTCAGGCATCAAACATATTGTGAGTAAAAACAGCAACACGAGGTTTAGAAAGGAATGAATCAATATGCCAGCGCAGGTAAAACCAAAGTTACTTCCCTCCTATCCATTCAAGAAATCACCGATCGGAGCATGGGATCCACAGAAATGGCCGATAAGTATTACCAACTGGCCAAAGGGCTGGCATCAACATATTATACGGTCTCTAAAAATCTCGAAAGACTGACCGGAAGATGCTCTTCTTTTGCCATGAACTGTGCACTTCGGAGTCAATTACGCTATCTTGCCTTTTCCTCTGGCATTCCGCAAAAAAAGCATAAAGAAATGCAGACGGAATTAACCAGCTTTTGCACAGATCATCCCGCTTATCTCGGCGTATTGGCATATGACGAACCTGCAGAGCAGAGTTCGATCGCTGGAAAAAACTGGCTTCCCTATTATCAAGCCGTGTTGCCCGACAAACTTTTTACGCCAATCTGCTTCCGTATTGTGCAAAAAGTGACACAAATAAAAAAACACAAACAAGATGAAAGCGGGCGCTACTACCACTCAAGAATACAAGAAATATCTGAAACTTTCATTCAAAGTTGAACCCTGTTGTTGTTTCTTTCGATAATTATCCGTGCGAGGGGCCCTTTCCAGAAATGGCGGATCACTATTTTGAATCTCTCCATGGTTTCTGCGGCAGCGCGAAATATAACAAACCCGTGGTGCTTTTATCCAAACATGCTCGTGGAACAATAATGTCAGGGTTCCCTCTGATGTGGAAATACTGTGGCAGGTCAACACGGCTTTGGCTTATGGCATGAAAGGCATTCAATATTTTACATTTTGGCAGCCATTGGTTGATGGAGTCTGGCGTGGAGGAATGATTGCTCCAGACGGCGAAAAATATCCCCAATATTATTATGTACAGAATGCCAACCGTCAAATTCAGCTTTGTCAGCATTTGCTGATGAACAGCCATTTTGTCGGTCTTATGGTGCATTTGTACCTCCCCGCGCCCATTCCCCAATCAGGATTTGCTCTCCTCTTTCGGACCGCTTATAAAGATTTCCGGTAATATTCCCTCTCTGGCAGGTTGTTTTAAATTGCAAGACAAAGCTGGGTTTATATGTGGTCAACAACAGTTTGACACAAAAGGCGAAATGATATTGCAGTTTTGTACACCGGTCAAGGGAGAAATTTATCAGCTTACCGGGGTTCGCTCTTTTTATGGGAGAGCATCTCACCATTGCCCTGGAGCCCGGTGGGCTGCGTATAAAAAATAGATAGTGGGTTGTTAACATGCATCAAACATTAATTTTTGCAGAACAGGAACTGAACCGTTACATAACTGTTATAACCGGAAGCTCAGAGCATGGCATCAAGCTCTGTCAGTCCCAGCCGGAAGATTCGCCATATACCGATCATTATGCCATTCAGGTAGAAGGTGGGAAGGGGTAATTTCGGCGCAATCAGAAGCGTTTTAATTGGTGTCTATCGCTTTTTTTGTTTTTGATCGGTTGCCGTTTTATTGCCCCGGGCAGGACGGAGAAACCCTGCCTGTCAAAAAACTCAGTGATTGCCATGCACGAGAAGAAAAAACCGTCCCGACCCGGCATCGCGGCATTTGTATAGAAGGCGCCGTTTCCCGTGAAAATGTGCTCGACATGATCGATTGGCTGCCAAAGGTCGGATTCAATTCGTATTTCATTCAATTTCGGAAGGTCATACCTTCTACGAAAGATGGTATACCCATCAAGGAAACACTCTACTCCAGCCGCTTCCCATACGGTAGAGGAAAGCAGACAATTTGTAAAGGAAGCAGAAGCAGAAATTGAAAAAAGAGATCTCATTTATCATAAGGTCGGACATGGGGGACTTAAGAGAGCATCGGATATCCCTCTACCGGATGGCATAAAGTAGAGAATCCGGATGTTCCGGCGAATCTCCGCCGCTACTTAGCGGAACTAAACGGTCAGCGTTCCTTTTGAGGGAATCCCATTAAACACCCACCTCTCTGTTCCAATCCGGAGGTACGACAGCGTATGACAGAGGAGGTTGTCCGTTATGCAAAAGAAAAACCCCAATGTATCAGCGCTCCATGTTTGGCTGGCCGATAATTATAATAACATTTGCGAATGCGAGGCATGTCAAAGCATACGCAAACAGACTGGTATATTATGCCGCTGAATGAGATAGACGCCGCGCTTACAGAGCTTGGTTTGCAAACCAAACTGGTATTTCTGATCTACTTTGAGTTGCTCTGGCCTCCCAAGACGGTAACGCTGAAAAAACCCCGGTCGTTTTCTTATGATGTTTGCTCCGATCACCCGCACCTACACCCGTCCTTTATGCACGGCCGATGAAACCGCTTGCCGAAAAAATCCACCGCCGCTGCCGACTTATCGCCTTAATCAAATGGTCTTTCCATCGGATACCAAAGAGAACCTCGCGTTTCTGTATCACTGGCAAAAAGAGTTCTCCGGTGACAGTTTTGACTTCGATTATCATTTAATGTGGGATATAGACAAGGAATTTGGACTCAAACTGGCTAAAGTTTTATATCAAGACTGTATCCGATTAAAGGATATAGGACTCAACGGTTTAATAAGTTGTCAGCAAAACAGGGCTTCATTCCCATCCGGGCTATGTCAATATGTCATGGGAAGAACACTGTTTGATCCGTCCTGCGATTTTTCCGACCTGGTTGAAGAATATGCTCAGGCAAAAAGCATACGGCGAGAATTCCAGGCTGGCGTTACGATATCTGGAACTTCTCTCAAACGGTTTTTCTCACGCATATATGAGAGAGGAGAAGAGGAAGGAAAACGAATGCGGATTATGTCGTGCTCTTTGCACAGGCAAGCCGGCATTTGTCGGAAATCGCCCAGGAAATTACAGAGGCCGCGGATAAATACCAGACCCGGGGCTGGCGTGTCTTGGCAGAAAGTCTCCCTATTTATCAACATTTGGCATCTGCTTTAAAAAAGGAAAGTGGAAGGAGCCTCGGCAGATGAAATGCGGCAGGCTCAGAGCGTTTGAGAGCACTGGTTTCCGCGGCTGAAGGCTCGATTCAAAAGGATTTGGATGCCATGTATTTTAATTTACTTATCGGTGGTTTTTTGGAACAGACAGAAGAAAAAAATATCAAAATTGAAATTTTCGGGAAGGAAAGAAAACTAGAATGAAAACAGTGAAAGAAAAAATACCTCGTGGTCGGAGCGGACTTTGCCGGTTACCCGCTAAAAGAAGTGGTGGTAGCCCATCTGAAGAAAAAAGGGATGGAAAATTACAGACCTCGGGGTGACAGACCCGAACAATGAAGACACCGAGAACATGTTTCACCGAGTGGGGCTCCGAGGGGAAGCAAAATTTCCGAAGGTGAATTTGAGCGAGCCCTGCTTTTCTGCGGGACCGGTATGGGAATTCATTGCGGCAAATGCCCCCACGTCCATGCAGGAGTGGTCGAAAGCGTTCCAGCGGCTCTGCGTGCAATTACCGGGAACGGCGTAAATGTCCTGGCCATGGGTGCGTTTTATGTCGCGCCCCAGATGGGCGCGACATTGCAGACGTCTACCTGAACGCAGAGCTCGGAAGCGGATATGAATGGTGGAATAATTTTTATGAGTTCCACAAGCTTGCAATTGATGAATTGAAGCCTTTGATTACGAAACCTATAAGAAAAACGGTTTCCGAATGAAACATCTAGGAACTTTCCGCTATCCCTGAGACAAAACCGGAGGAGTAGTCCATCGCCGACTTTGAACTGAAAAAGGGAAAATAAGCAGGTCTGGTTCAGGCAATTCGGCTTGGGTATGCCGTTTTAGAACGCCTACATATTTATTTTACTTTTTAACATTTGTATATGTTCCCGTGGCATGTCCAATTCCGGCTCAATATCAAAGCCCTCCCGGACATACAAATCCACTACACTTTCCCATGTTTTTTATGATGTTGCGAATATCTCCGGTTTTTTCAAACATCAATGCTTTTGAATACAGGCATGAGCAATATACCGAATCTACTGTATATGCATGGTCAAAATATTCAAGTGCTTCATTGTATTTTTGCAAACTGACACAAATATCTCCGGAAATTGTCAATTGTCTTGCATTATCGGTTGCAAATTTTTCTGCGCTTTTAATATATACTGTCCATTTTCAGCTGCATGTATGGTATACGGATTATCCTTATCTTTTCGCCTTTTTGGATGATTGCCATCCATAACTTCTTTTCCTCCAATCAATCGTCTTTTGTTTCAAAACGATTGATTGGGACAAATCTCGGCATTTAAAAGTTATTTTAAATTTAGGGTATAACAATACAAAGCAGGCATTCAGCTGGAGAAATCTCTCTAACTGAATGCCTGTTTTTAATACTGCAATGATAGTATGTAAAACAGCTTTTTTATCTTTACCTACGTGAAAAGTTTATCGGGAATTTTATTAATACAGCACAAAATCGCATCCAGTAATGATACTGTAATGATTAGGCTTTTTACTGTTAAAAATCCAACTGTCACCATTCGCTGTCACATCCTATTCGTATATTTTTTTATTTTGCGATACTTATGCTTTTATCATTTTCAGCGATTCAGCATAAACGCTCAAAGCTGTAACGCTATTTCTTTTCGGTTACTGCACGGTCATTTATTGCATCTACTTTTATCACATGGAGATATTATCTTTCTCAATTTAAAAATAAGTCATTTGATACGTCTATGTTTATATCAATGGCACCATTACTAACCCGCCCTATATTTTCACTTCCGCCGGGACCATATGATTGATACCCTTGATAGTTTCCATCTTTATCATAAACTGTGAACTCACTTGTAGCGTTAGGATTATACTTGTATTTATGGTACAAAATGGCTGCCGGGTTATTTCCCAGTTCATCTTCATGACTAAAAATGTTGTTAATTGCTGTGCCCGTACCGTCGCTATCTCATGAGCTTTGGGTGCAGTAGATAAGGCAATGCATCCCAGCTTTGTCCGTTCGGCATTAATCAGTTCCAGCACCCGGTCGGCAATCCACTCGCTGTCTGCCGCCGATATATTGCTGGTATTTGAACTGGTTGAACTACTTGAAACCGGTATTCGGCTCGATGGATTTGCCTTGCTACTTGTTCTTGAAGCAGTATTTGGCTTACTGCTGATCGGACTGGATTCTGTTTTCACAGCAGCCTGAGATGTCGTGTTGTTCTCTGCCATAGCCGAGGAAACCGGGAAATCAGTCCCGATCCATTCAGACGATGCGCTTTGCTCCGGCGAAGCGGTCGATGTATATTAGCTGACTGATTCCTTTCTGCTTCAGAACTGTTTTGCTCTGTGCTATTTCCGCAGCTTGCCAACATCAAGGATATGGCTACGATTACAATACCAATATTTAAGTTTTTCATCATATTTCTCAGCTCTCCTATTCATTTTTAAGTACATATTTTTCGGAAGATCACATTGTACTTGAAATGTTGAATACGGAAATATTACACTTGCCTACAAATAGGTATGAGCCCCAACTGCTATTCGCGCTGTCGCAATTGAGGCTCATATTCATTTTTTCCCCGGAGAGCGTCTTATGGAAACACAAGACGATTGGATAAAACAAATAAGACGACTGGGCATCGAACCAACGACCACGCTCCTTGAAACATGGTCGCGCTGTCGTCTGCGCCGACAGCTCTCCCTGTTTCTGCGGTCTTCTCCTGCCTTGGGTTTTTGCCGCGCCGACAGGAGAAGCAGCTTTAACCACGGCCTATGGAAACACAAGAACGATTGGATAAAACCAAATAAGGATAGTAAAAAGAAGCAGACACGATTTTCGTGTCTCTTCTTTAACTCCCCTGTTGGGCTCGAACAACGACCCTGCGGTTATGCTCTACCAAATGTACATATAAACTACGGATTTTGCACGGTAGGCCAGAAGAACTTTCATATATATATATATGCTCTTTTTGCAATAGCCTATCGTCACTCATACCATGAAAAAATTGTTCATAATTCATATTAAACCTGATGTTCATTTCATATCCTCTTTGGAATTCTATTCTGGATATTAACTGACAAATAATCATCTTTTGTTGTTCCATTGACGCAGATTCAAATTCGTTTGCCCAACTTTGAAACTGCTCATAGTAATAATCAAGCCGTTTCATTGCTCCCTCCTGATCCAGTATTTCAAATTCCAGATCCGTTAGTTTTTGTTCATTGATTCGAATCTGTTCTTTCGATGATTCTATCGCCATAGAAAGCGTATCAATCGTAAACTTACTTTCACCAGCAAAGAGCATTGGCTATTTCATCCGTAAGTCCCTTTCAGCTTGGTTTTCAGCTTTTTCATTGTCAGCCTCCAGCTTTTTTCGCACCGTTTTGCGCTCGCTGATTTCCATTGTGTATTTTCTTTCCAAAGCAACATTTTTGGGTGTCGTTTTAATTCTGGCCAGATATTCACAGACAAGCTCCTTGACCGCATGATCTACCTTCGTAGCTACGTAAGCCACCTGACCATCGCAAGAAGAATGATCTCTCATCTTCCCTGTGCAAACATACCGTTGTTTACGAACCCTGTGAACCGTCCCGTCTTTACGAACATGTTGATCCACATAACTGGTGGCATTCATTTTAGCGCCGCAGCTTGCACAGTAAATATTTCCGGACAGCAAGGTTTGACCTTTGGTGTTCTGCGCAATATGCTGTTTCTTTTGATCATCACGGGAGCGCTGTTCTAAAATATATTGTGCCTGTTGGAACAAGCCTTCGTCAATAATCTGAAGCTCGTCTATTTTTGTGAACAGGCATCTCCGTTATGCAAATATCCGCAATATATCTTATTCTTCAGTATCCGATTAATGGTGTTACATTGAAAAGCGCTGCCGTTCATTGTCTTTACTCGAGTTCATTCAGATACCTTGCCATCCGATAGGAGCCATATCCGTTTTTGACCGTCATCTCAAAAATCATACGTACATATTTTGCTGTTTCATCGTTAATTACAATTTTCAACAATTCTTTTCCTTTTTTGTTGATTTGACCGCTTTTTACCAGGGCATATCCAAGTGGTACTGCCCCGCCGGTATAGCTACCTTCTTCAGTGAGCTGTCTTAATCTGGTTTTTACCCGAGTAGACGTTTTCGGCTTTCGCCGCCTGCTTGCCAAAATCGCATATAGTTTACAAGATAATCCGCTTCATTGTCAAACCTCTGCTGACCTTCCTGGGTGCTCCATACTTCTATGCCCTGCCCTACAAACCATTCTACCACAAACGGTGTTTCATTCTGCCGTCTGCCCAGTCTGTCAAACATAAACACCAGTAATATATCAAACTCATGTTTTTCAGCAGCCGCTTTAATATCTTGTATTGCATCGCGACCATCGGCAGACACCTTGTAGCCTGATATTCCCTTTTCATAAAACTCTTTGCTGATAACCCAGCCTTCCTGCCTCCCGGCAAACTCATGACATGCTGTTTTCTGCATCGGAATATCGTCCTTATCTACCTGACCTTTTTGTGGACACTCGATACAATGTATATACTCTTTTCATGGTAATCATCCTTACATATCATTATTTTTGATATGCAAGTGTGACAAAATCCGTATTTATATGTCAAGATACGTGGACCTTTCCTTGCCACAAAGCATATCACAAGAGCCTGGCAATGTCTAGCGATTATTGAAAATTTTTATCATAAGTATTTTCGATTCTTCTTTTGATGTGGAAAAAAACGAGCAATTTGTGGTACAATCACCCAAGGTGGAGGTTGTTTTCATGTCAAAGATTACCGTAAAAATACAGAGCAATTTATAATATTTATCTGCACATAATGTAGAAAAGCGGCACGGAAAATCCGCGCCGCTTGTATCTATACCATACTTAACTGTCTTGCCTCAATATAAAGGTCAATGTCATTGATAATATAATTCGTGCCGGTCGTGTAGCGCCTCGTAGCATGTATAGATATATTCCCATACCCGGTACATTCTGAACAACTCCGAAAGCGCCTGCCGGTCAACCCTTTTTTGCCATTTTGTACTGTTCAGCACAGAACACCATAAAATGCCTTGACTGCTCATACTTATGTCTCCTCCGGTAAAGTAAATTTACCCATCTTTTTTTCTTCGTCAAACATATTAAACAAGGTGAGAGGACTGAAATGCCACAGCTTTGTGTCCTCCTGCTCCAATAACGAATACACCTCGGAATTATAAAATTCATCTGTGGCAGTCATTTCGTCATAGGGATAGTTTTCAGAAATCAATAGGATAACTTGGGGTACAAGAACACTCATCACAGCACCAAATTTTCGGTTCCCATTATAATTCCTCCTTTGAATGATTCCGATAAACTTCAAGGACAATGCCTTTTGGGAGCATAGCACCAACTGATTATACAACTTCTTAATTTTCAAAGCCTCTAATGTCTGCTCTTTACTGAGTACTCCGGCGGATAAAGGGTAAAGGTGGTATAAACATCATCGTTGGCAACCGGGCCGAAAACGACATCGTAGACATGACCGTTATAATTGCCCGACCGATTATCTGATACAAAGTTTAGCCAATCCTCGTTGGCAGAATCAAAGCGTAACACCGTACATTCGGCAAACGCCTTGGCTTCATCCATTTCATAAATGCTTACCGTCTTTTCGCCGGACTTGCGGCGTTTGGTTATTTTTCAGCAAAGCCGATGGCCTGTATCTTGTTTGTGGTAGTATAGAAGCCGTAACCGAAACTCAAAAACCGATTTTGCGCAATCAGTCGCGGCTCGGATACAACCACATTACTTCCATGATAGACAATCATACATTTTCCTCCAATGCTTTATCTGCACTCGTTTTTTCATCACGCGCCGATTTTATCATTGCCTCTGTGTAACGGCAACGGTCAATTTTTCCCGCATGCCGTGAATTTCCTCTTTGCCGATATATTGAGAAATCATCTTTTTGCTATCCATGTATTTGAGATAGTAATAGATTTTTCGCCACATTCTTTTGAGAGTTCGTGCCTTTCGGCAGTATTTCAAGTCCCGCCTGGTTCTTTGCCAGCATAAATTCAATTCGTTGCTTTTCCTGCAATAGCGTATGCGTAATTAAATTCAACTTTATCGCCCAACTATATTATACATGACATCTAGCAAAATATCAATATATCGTTGTGTAATTTCAAAAAAGCGAGCCAAATATCAAATTGTGTTTGCTAAATTACCTTTGATAGATTTTAAGAAGCCAGCAATTCCGGATTCAGTTTTACATATTCCGCATGACTCTTTTCTCAAAAACATCGGTTAATGTAAAAGTACATTTTTCACTATCACAGGATTGTTTCGGTCTGAAAAGGTAAGATGGACCATACACTCTCCGATTTTTCTGTCTACCTGTATTTGATTGTTAACATTCATTTCGTTCATTTTCTGTTCCTCATTTATAGGCAGCGATTTGTTTCCACGACAAACCGCGCCTTATCTCTTTTCATCAATCGTTTTGCTTTTGACCATATTTATTCTCAATCTCCGTGGTCAGCGGCATCTATCAGACTATCGGCAGCGTACCGGCATCACGGGCATTCAACCCTTCCGAGGTTCTCTCCGAACTGCCCTCATTGCCTGCAAGCTGTGACTGGGCA
>VOFB01002968.1_pt1 | contig 14224 bp, 24 predicted proteins | sample 5384141 | NCBI WGS metagenome assembly VOFB01 (sample SAMN12384721, study PRJNA508395) | human gut metagenome | isolation source: healthy gut A | host: Homo sapiens | reverse complement strand
TATTACGTATTGCTATTTCTAATGCCAAAAATGAAAGATAATATAATAAGAATAAGTAATCGAATATTTAGAAGAAATAATTTCTCCCTATGATGTGTTAAAAGTTTTCTAAACAAAATTATGATGAATATCATACTACTTTATGATACATTGTCAGCAAAAAATATTTGGAGAATTAGATGATATAGATGCTCACCTTTGTTCTGCAATTCAAACTAATCAAGATTTGTATAGACAAAATAGTGACATAGATATCATGTAAAGAAGAAGATTTACCAAAATAATTAAAAATTACAAGAAATTGGATATAGTGTAGAAGATAAAAAGAGGAATAAAAACTAATAATATAATAAATTTTGATGGTAATTTTAAAGTTGGATGTCATGATATAAATACGGTATAAAGAATAGTACCTTATTAGGTGTTGGATTGTTTGTTTATAAAATAAATAATGATGAAGTGACAACGTATAGTTATGCTTTGATGAAAGGATTGAAAGTTTTGTTGGTACAGAAAAAATAATATCTAAAGAATTATTTAATATGATATATAATAAAACGCCTGTTAATTATAAAGGTATTAATTTAAAGACTCAATCAAAAGAATATACTTATCTGTCTAAAAGCAAAGGAGCAAGAGAAAAGATAAATTGATGCTTCAATTATTGAACCTACATTAGATCAAAAATCAATGAAAAAATATCTAAAATAAGAGAATTGGAAGCCAAAACAATGAAATATGATCTCGTATTTGATAGTTATGGACAAATTGAGTCAAAACATAGAATACCTTCTCTTAAGATAAATTACATCTTTAACTTCTTTATATAAATAGTTCAACAAAACACCAGAGCATATTGTAAATGATGTATTACAAAGTGAGCAATATAGTAGAATTATTGTTGAGCATCCTGAAATTAATTCATTAATAAATGAATGGCAAGAAAAAACTAAACATTATACATATAGGACAAAATAAGATTAATTAATATAGATTATTCTCACAGCAAAATTCTAAGCTTTGATAAAAGCAATAATAGATAATGCTTTTTGGATTTCCCGCAGAAGGCATCAAAATCAGGAAAAAATAATGATGATATTGAATTAGAATCCGGAAGCAATTAAAATATTACTTTTGAATTAATGACAGAATACGGGCAATCAATAAAAGAATTTTTGTTGATAATTGTTGATATTACACATATAACCAGTATTGCTCCTGGGAAAAGTTATTAAGGGCAATATTAAGAAAGTCTATTGATAGAGCTAATAATTACGAAACGGAAAGAGTTAATGGTATTTGCTCTTCTTCTCCAATTGATGGAAATAATCCTTTATATTGCTCGCAATAGTTCAGAATGATTATATTAGAAAATCAACATATTTATGGAAATGATAATATTGAAGTAACTCAAGATTCAGAAAGTAAAAAACATGCTATGTTAAGACATAAATTATATTTATCATATAAATCCTGATAGATTTATCCAGTATGTAACTTAACTATTGATCCAAGAAGTCATGAGCCTATTTTGAATTTTCAGAAGAATGGATTTCAGATTCAGAAATTGGATATATTAGACCATAGTCAAGTTAGAAGCATTGAGCAAGTAAAAGATGTAACAAGTTTATTAGAACACTATGCCAATTTTATGTGATACAAAGTCAGGAATTGGTAAGGAAGGTTGGGGACATTCTAAAACTAAAGATGAAGTATTAAAGTTCATTGCAAATGAAAATAAAAGATGGTAGTAGCAGTCATAAATCAAGAAACTGAATAAATGATAGGATTTATCAAGTACTGAAAGATAAAAATATTATATAAATAGATTTTAGGGTGCAAAAAAAAGTTTTACTCACCCTTTTACTAACTAACAGTTAATCAATTCAGAATACATAATTCTTCAGCAGAATACTTATAATTATTCATAAGTCCAACCCATTTTAAAGGGTCAGTATCTACTAATAATAGATTTTATCTAGTATTTGTTTCATATTAAAATTTCGAATTTTTCTTTAGCTTGTTTATCAGTATCTATAATATGTTTTTCAAAGGCCCTCTTAAAAGCATTATAGTATAATCTGCCTTTTTATATTTTTTTCAAATATTCTAGTCTTAAACGACCATAGTTTTAATATGATACTTTTTTCGTATTCATCTTTCTGCTAAATATAAGTCAGAATATAAATCTTCCTTTCTTTTATGATAAGTTATTTTTTCATAACTTAAAACCTCCTTAACTATCTTCGCTACAAATGAATTAAAATTTATATCATATCCAACTGTCAAAACACTAATGTGTAAGGAAGAACTAAATAAGAACTATTTTGTCCTTTATTTAAGTTCTCCCTACCTTCTTTTTTTATTTAAGTCAGTAAAGAATGATTATCTTTATCTATACCATTAAATAAATTTTCAAACAGGAATTTAAAAAGCTTTCACCACTTTTCCATAAAGTAAAAACACTAATTCCTTGATTAATTTTATCACTCTCAACATTAGCGTAATTAAAGCTGTTGAAAACATCAGCTTAATTCTGCAAGTTTCTCCCTGAGTCATTTTTTACCTTTTCAAGATTATATAAACTAAATATTTAATATTTTACCAATTACTTTGAATAAATCAGTTGATTGTATATATTCCATGTTATACTTTCTCATTATAGTTTAGTTTTATTAACCTATAACATAAAATTATTTTCTAATTTTAATTGATAAAAAACAATAGACCGAATGATAAATCATCATTGACAATGATGAAGGTTTAGGATATACTTTTTGTTGTACATACTTTTATGAGAAAACATAAGAAGTACAGAATGTAAAATTATAAATACTGAAAACTAAAGAAAAATGGAATTTAAATGAAAAAATGTACATGGAATAACACTAATAAAGTATTATAATTATAATAATAGTATTATTAATACTAGCAGGAGTATCAATCGCAATGTTAACAGGACAAATGGAATATTAACACAAGCTCAAAATGCTAAAGATAAAACAGAATATAAAAACGCAGAAGAAAAAGTAAGGTTAGCGGTAATGGGAGGAATAATGCCGATGATGGGACATTAACAGTAGAAAAATTAAGAACAGACATGGCAAATTATAAAGCGAACAGAAGGGAGAAACATTTCCAGTAACAGCAACTGTAGATGGAAAAAGTTTCACAGTAAATGCAAATGGAAGTGTAGGAGAGAATAGTACCAGAACCAAAAGGATTAGAAGTAGGAACAGAAGTAACATATACACCAAGCGGAACATATAAATGGGAAGAGAATATTGTTCATCAAATAAAAACAGTAGGAACAGATGATGTAAAACTAGATAGTAGTAATGATAACTATAAAATAAGTAAATGGAAAGTACTAGATATAAAAAAATGGAAAAGTAACATTAGTACCAGAAGATAACAAGTGGAACTGTGTATTTAGGACAAAGTAATAAGGATATAATAATGCAAATTATTAAAATGATGCATGTAGTAATTTATAGGAAATGCAAGTAGCCGAATAGAAGCAAGAAGCATAAACATAGAAGACATAGAAATTATAAAGACAGATGATGCAAAGAACGGAAACAAAATGAGCATATAAATATAATAATGGAAATGCAATAACACCAAGACCTCAACCCATATAAAACTTATAAAAATATCTGAATCAATATATAAAGAAAACCAAGTAAAATAAATGGAACAACTAATAATACGGGCTAGGATGAGTGAACAAACAAGCTTCCAATAAGAAGAACATGAAAGTGCAACAGGATGGAAAATTAGAAGCAAGTATAAGTATTCAATCATATCAAACATAGTTGGTATAAAGATAATAGTTTTATGCAAACAGCATTTGAAGTTATTAATAATGGAAAAACTATTATAATTTATTAACACCAAAAGCGACCAATATTATTACTGGTTGGCTTCGCGTCATGTCATTTTACTTCCTTTGTTACGAATCCTCTGTGTGCAAAAAGTATTGTGGTGACTGGTGGCGGACGTTGGTAAGCGGCATTGACCAACGCCAACTACGGCTCTCGCGAGCGTTCCGCATACTTAAGCTCTGGTTTTATGAAATGCAACAGATGGTTTTACAGTAAATAATAAAATAAAGAAATAATTTATTAAAAATAACCTAAAACGCCAACAATATAAGTAACAACGGAAAGAAGAGAACAAAATCAATATTATATTTTTTTATTTTTTTTAGAAATAAAATACCCAAATTCAAAAAAGTAACTTGAAAAATCCCAATGAAGATTGGAAAAAAGAAAAAGAGTGAATCATTAGACTATAACTAATACCAATTCCTAAACTATCAAAGATAAAGCAAAACCAAGTGTTAATAGCCTCTTTAGGTCAATCAAATTGAATTGTTAAAATAATAACCATTTTTTACATTATTAGAGTTAGAAATAGATTTAAAAATCATACTAACACTGCAAATAAAAACTACAACCAATAATTAAATTTGCAAAAGAATTAAATAAAATTATTTATAAATCTCTAACAATACAGAAGAAAAGAAACAAAACACGAAATAGTAAACAAAAATTAAATCCTACTAATTTTAGAAAATTTTTCATATTTTTTAATACCATATATGTAAAATAATCTGTAAAGAGTCCAAACTACTTGATAAAGCTGGTAAAATGAGAATTAAAATTAACATGATGAAACCTCCTATTAGATAATATGACAAAAAACTAAAGTTAAAATCAAAATACAAAACAAATTAGTAATAAATAAAAGACAAGCCACAAAATTTAATAAATAACAAGACAAAGGAGGAAATTATGTGGAAATTAAGAAAAAGAGGTTTTACAAAGCTGAAAACAGACTCAAAAATTGGACTTGCACAAAGAAATACAAATTAGAAAGCAAAAATATGGAACAAATAAATTAGAAGAAAAAAGAGAAAGAAACATTATTAGTAAAATTTATAAAACAATTCAATGATTTTATGATAATAATACTAATAATAGCATCTGCTCTATCTGCACTAATATCGTATTTTCAAGGAGAAAATGACTATGTGGATTCAATTATAATAATAGCAATTGTAGTATTTAATGCTCTAATGGGAGTAATTCAAGAAGCAAAAGCAGAAAAATCAATAGAAGCATTAAAAAGAAATGACACCACCAAAAACAAAAGTTATAAGAAACGGAAATACAAGAAATAAATGCAGAAGATTTGGTACCAGGAGACATCATAGAGTTAGAAGCTGGAATTTATGTACCAGCAGATTGCAGATTAATAGAAAGCCATAATCTGGAAAATAGAAGAATCAAGCTTAACAGGTGAAACAAGAGCCAGTGCTAAAGATGCAAATATGATAGCAAAACCAGATATTCCACTAGGAGATATGCTAAATATGGCATTTATGGCAAGTATGGTTGTAAATGGTCATGGAAAAGCAGTAGTAACAGAAACAGGTATGAATACTAAAGTTGGAAAAATAGCTAATATGATTATGGAAGACGAAACACCTGAAAACACCAATACAAAAAAGCTATCACAAGTAGGAAAAATACTTGGAATAGTATGTTTAGCAATATGTGTGCTAATATTTGCAATAGGAATGATAAAAGAAAATAGACCCAATAGAAATGTTTATGACATCTGTGGGACCAGCAGTTGCAAAGCAATTCAGAAGGTTTGCCTGCAATTGTTACAATTATGTTATCCAATAGGTGGAAGCAAAATGGCAAAAAAATAATAGCATAATAAGAAAATTGCCAGCAGTTGAAACATTAGGATGTAGCAAAAGTAATATGTTCAGATAAAACAGAACATTAACTCAAAATAAAATGACAGTTGTAGAAATAAATGCAAAAGACAAAATGTTAGCAACAAGACTGGGACAATGTACAGATAGAATATTGTATATGAAAATGGAAAAACAGAAATTAATGGAGAACCTACAAAATAGCTTTAGTACAAAATGCATTAAAATACAACTATAATAAAGTTGAATTATATAGAGAAATGCCAAGAGTGGCAGAAATACCATTTGATTCAACTAGAAAATGATGACAACAATTACATAAAAAGGTTACAAGATATATAGTTATTACAAAAGGCGCACCAGATGTATTATTAAATAAATGTAATGTTACAATAGGAGAAAAAATAGAATTGAAAAAAGAAAATGAAAATATGGCAAAAAAGCATTAAGAGTAATAGCAGTAGCATATAAAAGAAATACCAGCAATGCCAAAAATTCAAATTAAAATTCATGGAAGACGGACTAAATTTTTGTGCGGATTAATTGGTATGATAGACCCACCTAGAGAAGGAGTAAAAGAAGCAGTAAATACGTGCAAAAGGGCAGGGATAAAACTGTAATGATAACAGGTGATCATATTGCAACAGCAAAAAGCAATTGCAAAAATTAAATATATTAGAGCCACAAGATAAAAGCAATAACAGGAAAGAACTAGACCAAATACCACAAGAAAGTTGGTTAAAGAAATAAAAATTATTCAGTATTTGCAAGGGTTACACCAGAACATAAAGTAAGAATAGTAAAAGCATGGCAAAAAGCAGGAAGTGTAGTTGCAATGACAGGAGATGGAGTAAATGACAGCCCTGCTTTAAAAAATGCAGATATAGGAATAGCAATGGGAAAAATGGTACAGATGTAGCCAAAAATGCAGACAGATATGATATTAACAGACGACAATTTTGTAACAATAGTAAAAGCAGTAAAACAAAGGAAGAAATATATATGACAACATAAAAAAAGCAATACATTTTTAATATCAACAAATATAGGAGAAATAGTAACAATATTTATGGGGCTAGTTTTAGGGATTAAAATCTCCTCTATTAGCAATTCAATTATTATGGATAAACTTAGTAACAGACTCATTACCAGCAATCGCAATAGGATTAGAAACCACCTGAAAAAGACATAATGAAAAAGACCACCAGTAGATAGCAGAAAGGGAATTTTTGCAGACGGATTATGGAACAAAATAATAGTAGAAGGAATAATGCTTGGAATGTTAACACTAATAGCATTTAGTATAGGAAATAAATATTATGGACTAGAAGTAGGAAGAACAATGGCATTTATAGCATTAGGAATGCTTGAACTTGTCCACAGTTTTAACATAAAAAGTGAACAATCAATATTTAAAATAGGAATATTAGAAAACAAATATTTAATAGGAAGTTTTATATTAGGAACAATAGTACAAACAATAGTTGTAATAATTCCACAATTGGCAAAAATATTTAAATTAATACCATTAAATCAAACACAATGGTTAATAACAATTGCAATATCATTACTTCAATTCCTATAATGGAATTACAAAAAGAGTTAACAAAATAAAACTAGGAAAAATAATATATGTAAAAAACAAGAAGCTTAATAAAACGGGAGAATAATAAAACAATTAACTTTAAATTACGTTAACCATTGTAATAATATAATAAATATGTTATTATCTAATAGAAACTTTGTTTTAGCCAAAACTTCAAACCAGTCATCAGCAGAGATACAAGATCTCGAGTTAAAAGACGGCAGAAAGGTATATGAAGCAGTTGCTGACAAAATCAAAGAATGGGGAGATTATACCAACCCACGCCGAGAAAAATATAGTTTAGTGGGAGCAGTTATAGGAGCAACACATCCTGAACAAGCTAAAGAATTAAGAAAACGTATGCCAAATACATTTTTCTTAGTACCAGGCTATGGAAAGCAGGAGCAACAGCTAATGATGTTGCTGTAAACTTCGATAAAAGGTGGAGGAGCGACAATAAATTCATCCAGAGGCATAATGTTTGCATATAAGTCAGACATTTGGAAAGAACAATATTCCGAAGAATTCTGGAATGAGGCGGCATGCTGAGGCAAATCGAGCACAAACAGAACTGAAAAGAGCTCGGATTAAATACAAACAAAAAACATTGTGCGTTTAAGGGCGATTTAAGAAAAAATCAATAAACCCTTGAAATCAAACAAAAAATTATGATAAAATAGCTATGCTTTTGAAAAAGGCATAGTTATTTTTTATGCAAAAATATAAGTTAAATATAGAAAATAAAAATGAATTTTTCTCAAAAATTCTACTTGCAGAGAATGCAAGTTAAAAATCCAAAGGGAGGTGAAAAAATAATGAATAAATACGAAAGTATAATCATTGTTAGACCAAATGTAGATGAAGAAGGATTAAAAGCCTTAGAAGAAAAATTTACAGGTTTAATAAACAATGCTGGTAAAGTAGAAACAGTTGAAAATATGGGGAAAAAGAAATTAGCATATCCTATCAAGAAAAATGAAGAAGGAACATATATATTATTCAACTTCGAAGCAAAACCAGAATCAATAGCTGAACTTGAAAGAGTTTACAGAATTACAGATAATATATTAAAATATATTGTTGTAAGAAAAGAAGACTAATTTTAAATAGTTATAAAAAACAAAAATACAGGGGCCTATTAAAGTAGGAAAAGGTGATAAAAATGAACAAAGTAATATTAATGGGAAGATTAACAAGAGACCCAGAAGTAAGATACACACAAACAAATAATACACTAGTTGCATCATTTAGTTTAGCAGTAAAACAGAAGATTTGCTAGACAAGGTGAAGAAAGACAAGCTGACTTTGTAAACATTGTAGCTTGGAGCAAATTAGGAGAATTTTGTAGTAAATACTTTAAAAAAGGTCAACAAGTAGCAGTTATTGGAAGATTACAAACAAGAACTTGGGATGATGACCAAGGAGTAAAACACTATGTAACAGAAGTTGTAGCAGAAGAAGCTTATTTTGCAGAAGGTAGAAGAGATACAGAAGCAAACAATTCAAGCTTTGAAAATACATTTGGAAATGCACAACCAGGAAGCATGGGTGCAGATTTTGAAATATCTTCAAATGACGACTTACCATTCTAACAGATAGGGGGGGAAAATAAAATGGCAGAGAAAAAACAAAATAGAAGAAATAAAAACTATGATGATGATTACAATCCAAGATTTAGAAAACAAAGAAAAAAGTTTGCGTATTATGTAGTGACAAAACTTTGAATTAGATTATAAAATCCTGAACAATTAAAAAATTCATTAATGATAAAGGAAAAATCTTACCAAGAAGAACAACAGGAGCTTGTAGTAAACATCAAAGAGATATAACAAAAGCAATAAAAGAGCAAGACATATTGCAATATTACCATATACACAAAACTAGTATATAAATAAAATGTAGCTATAATCGTTAAAACCAACGCTTATAGCTATTTTTTTAGATTTGTTCTAAAATATTTACAATTATAAATGCTTATGATATAATCATTTTGCAAAAAACAAAAAGAGGTGAAAAAATTTGAACCAAATATTAAGTGTAGAGCAACCAGTAAAAAGAAAAGGAAAACTAAAAATAGTGGACCAATAGAAATAGAAAAATAGTAAGATTTTTTGCTATTGCAATGATTATTTTTGAATAGTAATAATAAGTTCTGCATCATATGCAATGTATAAAGGAACACAATTAGAAAACAGTCAAGCTAAACCAACAATATATGTAGAAGACATTTCAGATAGTCAATTAAAATTACAAGTAACACATAATAAACCACTAGAAAAGGTAACATATAGTTGGAATAATGAAGAAGCAGTAGACTTAAACGCAAAAGGAAAAAAGAAGTGTTGAGCAAACAATCGAAATTCCAACAGGAGAAAATACTTTATATGTATATGCAGAAGACCAAGATGGAAAAGAAATAAGTTATCCAAAAACATATACTAGACAAGGAGATATTGATATAAACTTTGAAGTTGATGGAAGCAACTTAAAAAATAACAACAAGTGGTAAAATGAACTTTCATACATGACATATAGATGGGATGAAGATGAAGAGCAAACAATAAATATAAATAGTATACAAACAGAACAATCAATAGAAATTCAAAAGGACAACACAAATTAACAGTTGCAGTTGTAGATAAAAATAATAATACAGAAACAAAGAACAAGAAGTAAAAGGAGTTACAAAACCAAAACTAGAAGTTACAACAGACGGTTCTGCAAACTTTGTAATAAATGCATCAGATGAAGAAGGAATTACAAAGAGTAGAATTTATTATAAATGAAACAGAAAAGAACTTCTTAGATTTAACAAAAGTATATTCATCAGCAGAAGAAAGAAAAAGAACTTTAAGTACTCATATCCATTACATGATGGAGAAAATAAACTAAATGTAACAGTATATAATGATAGCGGATAAGTGAAACATCTAGAGTACTAGTAAGAAAATAATTAATAGAGCCTCCCACAAAGGTAAAGGTGGGAGGCTTTTTGACTAAGAAAGGAATACTAGAAAATGAAAGAGGAGCTGTTTACATTATTAACATATTTTGTCATATATTCATTTTTAGGATGGATAATGGAATCTGTATTTAGATCAATACTAGAAAAGAAATTGATAAACACAGGATTTCTAATAGGACCACTTTGCCCAATATATGGATTTGGTGCATGTATAATGTTTCTATTTTTTAGAAAAATTATCAAATAATGTAATATTATTATTTATAGTCTCATTTGTAATATTAACATTATGGGAATACATTGTAGAGTGCTATTAGAAAAAATATTCCATACAAAATATTGGGACTATTCAAATCATAAAATAAATATTCAAGGTAGGATATGTTTAACAAATTCCTTATACTGGGGTGCATTAGGGTAATTTTATAAAAATAATACATCCATTAGTTCAAAAAGGAATTCAAAATGTAGACATTAAATTATTACATTATATAATAATTATAGCAACATTGATATTTATAGCAGATATGATTGTGTCAATAATAAAAGTAAAAAATATAAAAGTTACTTTAGAAAGGTAGAAGAATTAAACAAAGAAATAAAAGAAAAATTGAAAGAATTAAAACTAAAAACAAAAGAAACAAATGGAGAGAGAGAAAAATCAAAGTTGTAGATGGAATACAACAAATAGTAGAAAAATTGAAAAAACAAAGAAACAGAACAATATTGCATTTATATAAAAATGTATATAGGCTAAAACGAGCATTCCCAGCAATAGATACTAAAAGAAATTAGAGAATTTTAAACAAAAAATAGAAATAAATAAAATAAAAAGAGTTAAAAAGAAAAGGAAAAAAAAAAAGGGCCAAAGCTACTTGAAAAATAAATGGAACTTTGTATATAATAATAAAAAATCCATATGAGTCTTACTAAAACAAAGGAAGGAATGAATTTAAATATGTTACAAAAATATATATAATAGATGATGATGATTCTTCAATAGTAATATTTAGGGAATTATTTAAAAACGATCAGAATATAAATTTATAAGTGTAAAAACAGAACAAATAGATATTGCATTAAAAAACATTCCAGCATTAATTGTAATAAATGAAGATGCAATAGATAGAGATGTAATAGAATTATGTAGAAAAATCAGAAAAGATGAGGACAACACAATAACACCAGTAATAATTGTATCATCAAAATCAAGCAGAGAACATAGAGTAAGAATATTAAGAGAGTCAGTAGAATATTTTATAAAAAAACCAGTAGATGAAAAATATTTATATTATACAGTAAAAAATTTAAACAGATTATTAGCAAGCAATAGAACAGTAAGTCCACTAACAGGGCTACCAGGAAATGTACAAATACATGCAGAATTAAAGAAAAGAATTCAACGTAAAGAGCCATTTTCAATATTGTATGTAGACCTAGATAATTTTAAAGCATATAATGATGTATATGGATTTTTAAATGGAGATGAAATAATTAAATTTACAGCAGAAACAATAGTAAACTTAGTACATAGTGATAAATTAGAAAATACATTTGTAGGACATATTGGTGGAGATGATTTTGTAGCAATAGTGCCAGGAACAAATTGTGAAAAGTTATGTCAAAATATAATATCACATTTTGATACAAATGTATCTAAATTTTTATACAAGATGATTTAGAAAAAGGATATATAGAAGTAGCAAATAGAAAAGGAATAATAGAACAATTTCCATTAACATCATTATCAATAGGTGTAGTAGCATCAGATGTGGGAAGATTCCACAACATACTAGAAATAGGAGAAGTAGGAGCACAAGTAAAACATGCAGACAAAATCAGTAATGGGAAGTAGTTATGCAATAGATAGAAGAAGATAATTCTAAAGCTGATTTTGGGGTCGGACAAAAATCATTTTAAAACAGTCAAAAGTAATAATAAATAAAAACTCTTAATATAATAAAAGTATATTAAGAGTTTTTTGTTAAAAAATGTAAGTTAAATGATTGTAATTAATCAGAAAAGAATAAAAATAATTTTAAGTTGTATATTAATATCATTATTTGTTTTACAGCTAAAACTTATAATAAGCAAAATAAAAACGACGGTGGTGAAAATATTCAAACCACAGCAACACCTGCATCTGGAAAAACAATAATAATAGATGCAGGACATGGAACTCAGACGAAGGAGCACAAAGCAGTTCAGGAACAACAGAGGCACAAACTAATCTAAAAATAGCTTTAAAATTGCAAAATCTATTAGAACAAAATGGTAGTAAAGTAATTTTAACAAGATCAGATAATAATGCAATTTATGATTTAGATAGTAAAACATTAAAACAAAAAAAGATCAGATATAAAAACAGTGGAATGCTTTTATAATACCAAAAATGAAAAAATTTAAAAAATACAAGAAGCAATACAAAAAGAAAATACAAGAGGGCAATGAAATTAAATACAGTATATATTATGAAAAAATATTGAAATACCAATAAGTATAGTGGAATGTGGATTTTTATCAAATCCTGAAGAAGAAAAAAAGCTATTAGAAGATAGTTACCAAGATATATTAGCATGGGGAATTTATAATGGAATATTAGACTATTTTTATAATTAGATTAATTAGTAAATCAAATAAAAATAAAGAGCAAAAAAAGGCAAAATTGGATTTTTTTGCTTTTTTTATTTAAAAGTGTTATAATATAGGTGTATGATGGTATTCAAAGGAGGAAACTATTATGAAGGATAATTTATATAATTTTGAAAAAAGAAAAATCAAGAATGGATAGAAAAAAAAGAGAATTTAGAGAAAATCTTGATGCAAGAGAATATGTAAAAGAAAACAAAGCAGTCGGAGATGATGGTGGTATAAGTGCCACAATTTGTAAGAACAAAAAAGAAACAATAGTTATGAACAAGCTTATGAAAATAAAGAAAGAATACACAAAAATATAAAATTCAGGTAAAAAAATAAAGGTAAAAAATCAAAAGGAAAATATAAAGAAAAGCATTAGCAATATTGGGACTTTCTGCATTACTTACAATAGAGGAATAACTGAGTAAAATCATATGCAGACTATAATACACCAACACTAGAACAAGCATTAGAAAATGGAGAAACAACTGAAAGCCTTCAAATAAGTGAAGAGACATTAAAAGAAATTCAAGGATTACAAAACAACTTGAAGAAAATGTGGATGTAAATGATTTACAAAAGTATAGGAAATGATATATGACTTACAAAGAAGTATAATAAAATCAAAAGTTGCAAGTCAAATGAATGTTAAACCAGAAGATATAACATTAAAATCATATTATGAAGCATCAGATGGCATCAGAAATAGAAAGCATTAAAATTGCTGGAGAATATAAAAGTGAAGATATTAATTTTAGAAGATAAATTACCAAAGAAGTAGAAAAATTATATAAGTTCTATAGTTAATACACAAAGACAAATGGGAAAAAAGTAGAAAATGGAGAATTTAACAAAGGAAAGATAATAAAAGAATATAAAGAAGCTTTAGAAGAATCAAGTGAGTTTGGCAGCAGGTGATCTGAAAATAGAAACAAAAAAGGTGACGGATTTTAAATACTAAAATAACTAAAATGACATATACTCAAACAAAACAAAAGACTTACAAGAAAAAAAGAATCACAAGAGCAAGATGAAGAAAGATAAAATAAAAATAATAAAAGAATAAAATTACCACTCTTTGCTAACAATATGTATAAAACATAGCAAGGGCGAGTGGAATTTTTTTGAAAATATTAAAAAATGGGGACACCATTAGATAAACAACAACTAGAAATTACTTACAAAAAAAGTAGCAACAAACCATAATTTGACAGAAAAACAAAAAAATACGTATCCAACCACATTTATTAGAAAGTTTAGAACCATACAAGAAGTATATAATCTGATAGCAATGCAGTAACTA
>VOFB01004850.1_pt1 | contig 14231 bp, 21 predicted proteins | sample 5384141 | NCBI WGS metagenome assembly VOFB01 (sample SAMN12384721, study PRJNA508395) | human gut metagenome | isolation source: healthy gut A | host: Homo sapiens | reverse complement strand
GGTGTCTTTCCGTTCTGATGATAGGAAACGAACAGACCATGCCGTCTGCCGTCGGTATACTTGCCCTTTTCCCGCAGGCTGCCGTTGCGGAAACGCCTGTACTCGCCCTGCATAACCCCTTTGGAAAAATGCACTATTTCCTCATCCTGCCCCCGCAAGATACGGAATTTGCCCGATAGCGGACGTTTTCCGCCCTTCAGATAATGGACGACTGTTCCATGCTGTTCGTCCGTGGTGGTTCGCAAGTCACCGGATTCCACGATCCGCTGTGCGAAGGCAGAACAACACAGCAGCGTGAGAACGATGGCCGCAAGCATTTTTCTTATGTTTCCCTTTGCCTTTCTCATTCGTCCGGATATTCAAGTTTCAATGTCATGCCGTCCAAAGCGATGCCTTCGCTAAGCGTGATGGCAAGTTTCTGTTCTTCGGAGAATCCTATGGTTTCCCCGTCCTGCAAGGTGACATCATCCGACAGGATATAATGCACGATGTCCATTAGGAAATCACGGATGTCACTCAGATCGGCAGGGGCATACACTTCGATTTCCTCTTTCCCGAATTTTCTCAGTCCGTAGGTATAGATGCCGGGGATTCCTTTCTGTGTGCGGTAGATGCCGAACCATACCCAGTCCATGACGGGCAGTTCATCTTCTTGCAGGAGTGCGGCCATATCCCTGTAAAATTCGGGTTGGAACACCATACCGTCGGTATATACCGCTGTAGCGTAGGACTGTTTCAGGCAGGAAGACGTGGCTCTGGTGAACAGTTTGGCTCTCTCCAGCAGGTTGGATTGGTCTCCGGTCACGGATACGAGGATATGTGCCTCGTGTTGTCGTGCCACTTCTGTTGCATCTTTCCACAGGTAGTTGCCCTGTGCATAGTGTTCCGCTTCTCCGTTGGGTACGGGACCGGGCATGATGGCTATTGCCAATGTCATGCCGCTGAACATTCCGACAAGTACGTCACCGTTGTCGTCGTCATCGGTAAGGACGATTCCCCAGTCTTCCTCGAAGTCATGGATGAACTGTTTCTTGTCCCATTGATTTTGTGAAAGCAACACGGACGAGACAAAGCATCCTTTGATATTATCCTTTTCCATATAGTTCTTTCTTTTTGAGTCGTCAATTATTGAAGATTCTTGCGCAAGATAGGTATTTTACCCTGATTCCTTGGTACTTTCATCTGTTAATATACGATAAATGCAGGCCCTGCCTGTGACTTTACAGATAAAGGTTGCGCTCCGTTCAATAGATGCGCACATACTGTACTTCCCCGTCAAGCAGTTCAACATAGCGGTTGTCGGAAAAGCGCAATGTCTCCAGAGTCCTGCCTTCCTTCTTGACTTCCGATTTGTGGTATGGTTCGCCCCATGCGGCGATGACCATTTCCCTCGTCATGCCGGTATCGACCTTGCGGAAGGCAATCAGCTTCCCGTATTTCTCGCCGTACCGTTTTTCCAGCTGGCCGATACGTGCCGTGCTTACAAACTCGTACACCTCGTCACCGCCTATAGGAAATGCTTCCACACGGACACCGTCAGCACCTTCCATCAGCAGAAACGCCCCGTCACTGTTCATCTTCAGGCCGATGTCCACACAACGGTACTCCGCACCTTCAGCCGGGGTGATTACCTGACCGTCCTCGGTCTCGACGGCCTTGGCAAGTGACAGGAATGTCTGTCCGACAAAGCGTTTCAGTTTCTCATAATACCCTATACAGGTCATGCTCAGCGGATACCTGAATGGGTTGTAATACATCTCATCACCGCTTTCTTTTTCACGGAGCAGCAGGCAGCATCCAGCCGACAGGTAGTCTGTCTTTGTCCAGACCTTCACTACCTCGTAATATTTCCCCACCACCTCTTTAGAAGGGGTGGTACTGATGTTGACCGCCTTGTACACCGTTCGGTCATCCCCGGTAAGGAAATTGACCGTATAGAAAGCATCCCAGTAGCCGTTCCTGTCATTTTTTACCCCATGCATGTACAGGGTCTGTCCCGGAAGGGAAGTGAAACTCCGCTTCTCCACGTTCGTCAGGCTGTCATAGGGGTGGGCATTTGTCACCGTGTACTCTTTCAGTCCATCGTTCTTGGGAACGATGTTAAGCTGTGCATGGGCATACATCACCGTGCACAGGAAGAAGGTTATAATTGGAATTGTTTTCATACTCAATCACTTTTTAAGTTTACAGGTGGCATCCGGGAAAGAGCACTCAGCTATTTGCCGGAAATAGAGAACAGGTACAGAGACAGTCCTATCCCGACGGCAAGAATCACTCCCAGCCAGAACCGGAAAGTTTTCGGACCGAGCAGATTCATCCAGAAGTTACCTCCTGTACTACCCGGACGGGAATACGTCCACTTCCAGCCACAGATGACACCGACAAGCCATATCAGAAGCAGGCCCGCCACGACCAGATAGCCGTAGCGGGGTTCCTGCTGTATCAGATTCGGAAAATCCTTTATTTTATCCAACCATTCCATATCTCACCGGTTTATTTTTTCAAGAGCGCCGCAAATTCTTTAAGCTGTGGCAGTCCGTCAAAGAAATCAACGTCAAATTTGGCCGTTGAGCCGTTGGCGAGGGTGATTGTCAGAATACCATTGTCGTAATTGTAGTTTGAACTGGATATTTCCGACAATGTAAAAAGAACACATCTCAACATTTCCTTTCACGATGACCGGGTATGTCACCTTATCGCCGTCAACCGTGATGATACAGCTTTTGGCAGCCAACTTGCGGGCCTTATGTATCTTCCGCCAGGCTCTGAACAGCATGTACAGTCCGACAAGGGCAAGGATGATGGCTGTTGGTAACGGTCCGAGGATGCGAAGTGTACCGACTTTTATACCGAAAGGATAAACTACCGGTACTATTATCAGTCCGGCACCGACAAGGATTTCAGTCAGATTGTCCTTGATGGACGATTTGGAAGAATAATTGAATGTAGCCATATTCGGATATTAGTGAAGTTATTCGTTCGGTGATATTATTTTATGAAAAAGTACCAGATAAGCAGAGCCGCGGTGATGATTATGGACAGGACCGTCATGGCCGACCTGTATTTTTCGACAGCAGGCGATTCCTGCGGAGCTTCAAATTCCAGTATCGTAGGTGCTTGGCCTATCGCGCTATTAGGAATAGCCTCTATCTTGAACTCGTTGGGCTGTTTTTCAATGCCGATCAAGGCATAGGCACAATCAAGCTGATTGGCCTTTCTTGGCGAGAATACCGATTTGCTGAACAGGATGACGCCGTCATAATGATCGCTTATTTCCATTACCGAATCCATATCCCGTTGTCCTGTCAGTATATGACGGCCTGTATCAGGATCTACTATGTAATAGTCATAGCCACAGGACTGTACGGAATCATAACGGATTTCACCGATTTCCAGCGTATCCACTTCAGCCTTGATGCTCTGAAGGGTGGCCTCGTCAATTTCAGTCCCTTTCAACGGGCAGGCATACAGGCAATAGCGGCTGTCTTCGTGCATCACGGTTCTGATGGGATAGAGGTTTACTACTTTGCGGTTTTCCAGTTTGAGGTATGTCTTAGACAATTTGCCGATTGCTTTCCCGTTATAACCGGCCGGAACAGCACCTCCTTCAAGAATGGCTGACAGATTTTTAAGTTCGCTCATGTTGTAATTCTTTTTATTCGTTTTCGATTATTGTTGATTATTTGATTCCATTTTCTACAGTGAGACAGAAGTTCACCTCCCTGTACAGTTGTTCCAGCAGATGTTCGTCATCCAGCGACTTCCTGCCGGGACGTAAGAAACCGTCCGGAGTGTCGGATGCGTAGTAGAACATGTTCCCGTTGAAGGAGAGCATCAGGTCACGGCTGAAGGATTTCCGCAGGGCGGTCAGCTTCCGCATCATCGCCGGGGTGAGCACCATGCGGGCTTCCACCTCGTCATCCGCGTACACGGCAAAATGCTCTCGAACTCCGGGTCTTCCAAATGTACGAATTTTGCCCCGTACTTTTCCTTCATTCCCTGGATTGTTTGCGCCAGGTAGCCGATTTTGTTTTCCAGATGGTCGGGCAGCAGCATCACGTAGCCCCTGAAGGTGCGGTTCAGCTTGCAGCACCCGAACATGCCCCTGAAACTGTGCATCGTGCTCTCTATCCTGACTCCGAATATCGGACGGATAAAATACTGGTACGGCACTTCAAGGAAGTTGAAGGCCGAGAAATCTTTCGAATTGGCTGAAGTCACACCGGCATCCACGACAGTCATCATGTCATTTCCGACGGGAATGTCAAGACGGCCGTAACAGGTCGAACTTACCGAATTGCCCGATGACAATGCCGTTCCGAACAGGCGGCTGTCCGCAAAGACTTTCGGCTGTATGGAACCGGAAGGATTGTACCTTGCTCCCGGGAACAGCAGGTAGATGATGTGGGCCATCGTGTAGGTTTCCCTCTTGTTCAGCGCGGCAAAACATTTCATGAATGCGAAATGAAGTACAAAAAATACGGCAAAGCCTATCATGAGGTATTTTCCCGTGGTGACGGAAGTCTCATAGTCAGTACGGTCCACGAGGAATCCGCCGAAGATACAGAAACCGAACCACACGACGGTACACAGATAGACAATGGAGGTCAGGATGCGGAACACAATCCGAGCATCCTGATACGGGACATCTCTTTCTTCATGTGAAGGGAAATGCCCTTGAAATCTATATTCTGACTTTCTTCCATGCTTTACTTGAATAATTCTCCCACTTTCACTTCCTTGATCTCACTTTCCGGGAACTCTATCAACTCCTGCTGCTCATGCTTGCGCCAGGATGCGATTATCGACGACGGAAACATTTCAATGTAATTGTTATAATCGGTAGCAGCGGCATTGTAGGTGCGCCGGATTGCCTGCAGCTCATTCTCCATGTCCTCGATCTGGACCTGAAGATGAAGGAACTGCTGGTTCGCCTTCAGCTCCGGGTAGTCTTCCACCGCCACATTCAGTCTTGACAGAAGCGAGGACATTTCCGTACCGCTTTTTATCTGCTCGGACTCTGTAGCGTTCGAAGCCCTTGACCGCAAATCGGCAATGCGGATGAGAATCTCATTCTCGTGCCCCATGTATGCCTTTACGGATGCGACAAGATTGGGGATCAGGTCATTCCTCTGTTTGAGGACCACGCAGATACCACTTCTGCATTGCTTGACCCGGTTCTTCTTTGCAATAAGGCTGTTGTTAGTGAATACTGCCCATAAAATAATTATGAGCAGTACCACGATAATACATATAACGGCTATAATCATATTTTCAGATGGATTTAGACATACAATTCAGCCGGTATGACTCTGATTGTCCCTTCCCAGTAGAAGTGGGGGACGATGCCGTCTGAAGGAAGATAGCCTTGGGGAAGTTCCTTGTAATAAAGGACAAGTTTCCTTACTTCCACATCGGCGCCTTCCACGATTTCACCACTCAGTTTCACGGTTGACCAGCAGTCCTCCTCCTTGGCAAGACTGACTACGCCCTCACATCCGGGAGCTACCGGCTGCCTGCCTTCACACATGTTGCGCAGCTTTTCCATCACTCTCTTCAGCCATTCCATATCGTTCATGTGTCCCTTGTCCAGTGCGTATATGCCAATACCATGGAAAGAGTCGTCCTTGTGCTTCACGCCTTTCCACGCCTCTGCCGGGGCACTGACAATCCCCGCGTAAACGATATATCCTTCCGTGAATTTTCTCAACCACTTGCTTTTGCCCAGCCATGGTGCCTTTCCTGCAAGTTTCTTGAAGAACTCGGTCTCAGAACTGCGTGGCGTCTGCATGTACGGTTTCATCTTGTCAAGCTGTGTCGGGTTCTTGTACAGTTCCCTGTCTCGCTTGGCTTCTTCGGCCTCCTTTGCACGCCGTGCGGCCAGTTTCTCCCTGTATTTACTTACGTCAAGACCTTGTGCTTCCATTTGGTCAAGATCATTCTCTGTCATGGTTTTCTCCCATTCTGTTGCTGCATTTTTGAAAAGTGCCATAATCGTAAAACTTTTAAGATATTGTTGATTCTATTTTTTTTGGATTCTACCATTCGATTGCCTTCCAAGGGGAATCTTCTTTATTGAGAAGCGCTCCCACGACTTCATCCGCAGTCTCGTAGTCATCTGTTTCGCCTCTCCATATTCCGCGTCCCACGGCAAAGCTGTTGCCGTATTCTTCCCATGAACTGAAGGATTCCTTGGCTATGCCGGCAGTGGTTCTGATGGCTTCCCACATTTCGTCTTCATTGATGTAGCCGCAGATGAAAGCCCAACGGGCCATGTTCACGGCACGTACAAGGTCCCATGCCAGCACGGTTTCGGGCAGGTCCGCTTCCGTCGTTTCATTTACTCCCATTACAAATTCAGCTATCGTGAACGCATCGCCGATCTTGCTGTCCTCGTCCGCCTTTTCTTCCTCGGTGATGGCCTCGATTCCACGCTGGCGGATTTCAGCCAAGGCCGGATCCGCACCGGCATGTTGGCCTTCGTTCAGCAGCCATGAGATGGTCTCCAGGGCACTCTTCCTGTCAGTAACTTCCCACCATTCCTCAAGCATTTCCTTAAGGGTGTCCGTGCCTGCTGTACTTTCAAGGGAGTCCACGTTGTCATCGTTGTATAGGAACAGAGGTGCCCCATAAGCCAGAAGTTTGTTCTGTTCAGGTGTCAGGCTGTTGTCGCCCTTGCGGGTGATTTCCCAACCTGCATATACGTCAAAACCGTCCGAGAAATCCGGTAAACCTTCCGGCATGAATCCGGCATTCATTGCCTGCTGCATCATGTTCCCTGCGAACTCGATGTTTTTGCTGTAGGTCTCCATTATCGCCTCGGGATCCTGGGCGGATTCTGCCATCATCTTTGCCTGGTATGCCTGTGCCTCCGCAACTCCCGGGAACATCTCGGCCGAGTCCTGCATCAGCTTTTCATGCATCTTCATCAGGTCGGTGCCTTCAAATCCGGGTACGTTGCCATACAAGGCTTGCGCCTGTTCCAGTGCTGCTTTCATGGCCTGAGCCTGTGCTTCTCTTGCGATTTCCTCGGGTGTCTGAGGTGTCTTCTTGGTTTCTTCTGCCATATCTTTCTAATATTAAATTTGTTAATGAATATCTTACCTGTTTATTCCGCTCCGTTTTCAAGAAGTTTTTCCACGATTTCGTTGAAGCCGCGCTCTCCTGCATAGTACAGGGCGGTGTGCTGGAGGTTGTCTGAGATGCTAACATTCGCGTGAAATTCAAGCAGGACGGACACAAAATCGTTGTGGCCCTCCTTGGCTGCAAGAATAAGCGGGGTTTCCCCGTTGTCATTCTGTGCGTCAACCGCAGCTTTGGCCTTCAGCAGAGCCTCGCCTATAAAGCGGTTACCTGAAATGGCCGCGTAATGTATCGGGGCATTGCCGCTCAGCATAGCTTTGCCGGGATCGGCTCCGGTCCCGAGAAGAAGGTTGACCATGACAAGATTCCCCTGCATACAGGCGAGTATCAGCGGAGTCTCTCCGCCGTCATTCGTCGAGTCAAGCATGGACTTGTCTGACAGGAGCAGCGTGCGGACAATTTCACCCTGTCCGTTATACACGGCCTGATGAAGCGGGGTGTTGCCACGTGCATCCCGGTCATTCCCGCACGAGAGTCGGGCGACCACTTCCCGCAGCCCGTGGGCTGTGGCATAGTCGATGGCCTTGTGGCCGGAGGCATCGGCGACCTCCGTATCGGCTCCCTGATCCATCAGGAAAAGGGCGGCATCTGTACGCTTGTTGTCAAGCAGGCATATTAGCGGGGTTCGTCCTTCATTGTCCGTCACGTTGATGTCGGCCCCCTTCTGGAGCAGCTTCCCGAGGATTTCCTTGTTGCCGCTCCGTGCCGCCGCGTGGAGCGGGCTTTCGGAACGGTTGTTGATACATGACGCGTCGGCATCGTTGTCAAGAAGCAGAGCCACTATGTCCCTTGTAGCCTTTCTGACAGGCATAATAAAGAGCAGTGTTTCCTTCCTGATCCCTTTTGTTGATGTCAATTCCTCCCTTTTTCAGGAATATCTGGACAATGCTTTTCTGCCCGTTTCGGCAAGCATTGAGAAATGTCTGGTTGTTGTCCATATATCTTTGTTTAAGAATATTTCAATAATAGTCTTACGAGATTGTCATTGTTGTAGTCTGCCGCCACGTCCATGGCCGTTTTGCCTTCATTGTTTACGGCATTTACGTCAGGCAGCTTGAAGTCCAGCAGGAGTTCAATCGCTTTCTGTGCCATGCTGTCACGACAACATGCCGCCACATAATGCAGGAGGGTGTTTCCCCGGTTGTCCGTCTTGTTCACGTCAGCTCCGGCTTCGAGAAGCTTTTCGAGGATTTCCGTGGGGTCGTCAGAACCGGCTGACCAGCCGTAAGGCACATATTTTTCGTTCGCCTTATGACCACCGAAGAGAATCATCATGGGAGTTTGGCCGGAAAGATTGGCGGCGTTGGGGTCGGCCTTTCCCTTTGAGCAGCCAACCGAATGCCGTTTTACCCAACCTGTAGCCGGTATGGCGGCAGGAAAGGGCAAGTGCCGTGTTGCCTTCCGTATCAACAGGAAGCTCGGGATTCCAGCCTTTTTCCTTCATCAGGTCAAGCAGCCCCTTGTAAACCTCGGTATCCTTGCAGAAATAGTCCTTACTCACCCATACCGAAAAAGCCGTCTCTTCATTCGGGAAACGGTAATTCGGATTCGCTCCGCCGTTCAGAATCATGGCCGGAGCATCCTGTATGCTGTCAAACCAACTGAACGCACAAGCGAGGGGCGACTTGCCTTCAAAGTCATACATATCCTTGTGCTCGCACACCGTCTGCAGGTCTGCACCCGAACGCAGAATGGCATCCAGCGCCTCCATATCCTTCATGTACATAGCCTGGAATATGTCCATGTTGCCGTGCAAGGCCGAAAGTTCGTCAACATCGGGGTCGCTTCCGGAAAGGAAGGCCGCGATCTTCATCGCCTTGTTCTCTATGGCGGCATCCCAGGCTGTCTTTCCACTGTTTGACTTGTCTTCCGGATCGGCCTTGTCTTCTTCAACAAGCCTTCTGGCAAGTCGGTAGGCGGTTTCGCCATCATCCTCCAGCCTTGCAATCCTGCTCCTGATTTCCTCTATCTTGTTTTCGGGGTAACGGTATTGTACGGATTCGTCCAGTTCCTTTTTCGCGAACCGGATATCCCTTCTGATGTCGCCTGAAGCGGCACAAAAACCGAAAAGCACGTTCTCGCCGTTAAGGTCGGTTGAGTTGACGCGTGCTCCGGAATTTATGATCGCTTCCGCCATCTTGAAATGACGGTTCCTTACGCACTCGATAAGGGCCGTCGTATTCTTGGCCGAACGCGGTATATTCGCTCCATGTTCCATGAGCATGACAGCTATTTCTTTCAGTTTGTCTTCATCTGCACGGCCGGCACTGGTTCTGCCGAGGATATGAATCGGGGTGGAACCGTTTGCATCCTTCGTGTTGGGTTCGGCATCACGTTCAAGAAGTATCTTGACCCCCTCCGCGTCTCCATACTGGCAGGCAAGATGCAACGGAGAACGGTCTTCGTACTGTTCGTCGCTGTCATCGACGGGCACTTCCCGGAGCGCCTGATGAATTGCATCCTTCGGCTGACTTGTCGAATAAAGTCTGTATATGTCACTGTATTTCATGGTTGTATGTTTTTTATCAGTTCTTCAATGTGTTGATATTTATTGCCCAAACGGGCGTGGATAGTCCGCACCTCCGTGTGCAGGTGCAGTCTGGCCGACACTTTCGCTTTCAGCCTCAACAGTTGTACGGCGGCGAGGTTATCGGGAGCATCCTCCGGCATGGGACAACCGGCAGGGCTTTTTTCGTATTCCCAGCGGAGGACGGCTTCCGGCAGGTTTTCCGGCAGACGTTCCGTTAACGGTGGCAGCAGCCTCTCCGCTTCCAACAGCAGGGAACGGCAGTCATTATACAGAGAAGGTAGTAGTAGCATAACGCCTTGTTGTAAAGTGTCGGCACGTCAGACTTTCCTGCCTGCGTGAAACAGGAGAAGGCAAAGGCATATTCGCCACTTACCATATAGGTAATACCTGCGGAAAAAAGTTCTTTTTCTGGGATTCAGGCATGGTTTGTTTATTTCCATATATTCCAATCATAGATACTTAAACACTAAAAGAGATTTCAGACTGTTATGGGTGGAAACAAAAACCGACGATATTCGGGCGCAGAGAACGCTCCCCAGTACCGTCGGACCATAAAAATATCCTGCCTTTTTTGAGACAATATGGCAGAGGATGAGTATTTATAGGAACTTTTGTCGTAAGACAAGGATAACCCCGGATAATTGATTCCGGTAATCCATTGTAAATTAAATGTTTTATTATATATTGACGCGCGATAATTGTGTGTGTGTGTGTGTGTGTGTGTTTACACGAATTTTCCACACTGCCAAATTATCAATACACTTTTTAAGGGAATATGTAAGGTAACTAATGCACACAAGAAAAACGTCCGCTTTATGCGAAGCTTCGCTCAAACAAATATCATTTGTTAAAATCGAGCGACATTTTACAATGTATCCATTGTCATACATATCAGTTTATTAGAGTGAATACTTCTTCAAATACAAAATTAGAAAAATGTTTTGTTCTGCAATGAAATAACCGACACTTTTTTCAGGGAAAAATAAAAATGGCTTTATTATAATTGCCTTGTACCATAGAAAACGGGCAGAGAGCATGCAGTTGCTCATCTGCCCGTCCTGTAGGGAGAACCGTTTCATGCCGCTATCGGATTCACTTTCAATGTAGTCTGAAAGATGAACGCCTCTACTTTCATGTTGATTATGAAACATTGTTGGTGTGCGTGATAAGACTTCATGCCTTATTCAAACCTAAATCCAACGGGCACAAAAACAAGTAAGTAATTATTCAATGTCTTGAGATCATTAAATACCGCAAAGGCAGTAAGGAATATAGCAGATTGGATTATTCTAAAAGGCCAAATTTATATCTTCTTTTGGCGGCATATTACAAGGAACTTGCCACCCGTTCAGGGGGCTCTTGTGGAAACGGAACTAACAAACAAGCAGTAATTTCGTTTCTTGTTCATGGTAAAGACTACGACAACAAATCCGGTAGCGGTATTTACTGTTATTTAGGTCAGCCACGGGTTTCGATACGGGTCATAATCCGTCTGGAAAGTAGCCAGTTGCCAATCGGTAACCGGCTTTTTCGTGTCATCGACTTTACGGGGGATTTGTGGATTAAGTCGCAATTTGGCGGCATCATTGAGCCATTTCATGCTATCCTCGTAATCGCGCATGCGGACAACACTGACATTATTCGGAGCAATGAGTTTCGTGAGTTCGTAGATGGCCAGCCGGACCATGTGCTTCTTGAGATTGTAGTTTCGTGGATCGTGTAATGATAGGTTTAGACCGACTTGCGGTGTGTCCGCGTTCACATCCGTTTCCGGGTAAAATACCCGTCCGTCATAAACGACATATTCGTGTTCCGACAACTCGTAGGCATTGTATGATGAATCGTAATCGGCTATGGCTCCCCAACAGTCGGACACCATAGGGTCAAGATTGCAATCGAAACAGTCAAGCGTCATCAAAGTATAGAACGCCCCTTCATACTCAACGACTGACCACAGAGGATACTCGACAGGCTGCCATAACGTGACTTCCGTCTCGATCCAACCGCCGACCATCGGGATACGGATATCATCGAACTTGTACCCGTTTTCGGCAAGGCAAATATAGACAACACCGTTGTAGTTTACTTTATCTCCCGGATAATAGGTGTTGAACTGGGAATAATTTACAACTTGTCCCGCATCGACACGGATATCAGAACTCTCTTCCCAATAGACAACCGTTGCCGGCTTGCGATAGCCGCTGACGGAGCGTATCACCTCATGGATTTGTCCCTCGAAATAGACATGCACACCCACGGGATAGGTAATCCGACGGTCGTATTCGGCGATATATTTTCCTTTTGCAAGTTCCTTTTCAATCTCGTAGTTCTCCGACAAATATTCCACGATACTCATCTCCGTCGATTCTTCCGCCTGGATGAATCGTGCATCATTGCCCCGCGTGAGTTGTGCCAGTGCTTCCGGAGTAATTATCCCAAGATAGTCGTCATTATTGAGAAACCGTCTGTACATATCCTTGTTCCGTTATTAGTATGAAAATCCTTCCTGAATTACCGATGTGGATACCACATACCCGTTCCCGTCGCCTCCGCTCTTGAACTTGTACCAGCTGTCGCGCAGGTAGTAACAGAGCAGGTAGTCAAGGCAGTCGGACAAGTGCCCATACCGTTCATATTTGACACCGGTTTTCGGGTCGGTGGTCTTCTGTTTGCTCTTGGTACCGTCCTCGTTACGAAGCTGGTAAATCAGATCCTGGGTAAGTTTGCGACCTCGTTGACGAACTCGCACCGTGTAGCCTGCGGAGGCTGCTTGCGTAACAGCTTTACCTTCGGTCGCAGGATTCCTCTGCCGAAAGTGTCCGTTATGATGGTATAGTTGTTGATGCCGTCCTCGTTGGTGGTGGAGCGTTGTAACCCGGAAGGGTCACCGGTCACATCCACTCCGCCAATATGCTTGTCCCGGTAAAGTTTTAAGCGTACTTTCCGTGCCAACGCAGGTGTGTTGTTCTCCTTTTCCTCCGGCTTGCCGAGTATCTCTTCCAGTACGGATTCAGGGTCCGCCTCGTATTATTCGTCTCAAACACGGAAAAAGGTTCAGGACCTTGTCTCCGTTTTCGTCCTGCACGCAGCATTCTCAGGTCTTGAATGTCTCATGGGTTCTCCAACGCGGGGAGAACTTCGTTTCCGACACCTCGTCCACCATGGCGATGGTGTATTCGAAAAGCGAAACGCTATTGGGGTCGCTGGGGATATCCGCCATCTCCTTCATGATGATGACCGAGTCATTCCAGGAGAATGTGAGCGTGCCTTCGAGGTTGTTTATCTTGTAGTTTGTATCCTCTTTCAGTCCCCAATCCTTCAGAATCGACTTGATGGTATTCCATGTCGATTCCTTCAACGAAGTCTTACGGGCCACCACCGCACGGATATTCTCGAACCGGATACATGAAGACACCAGCCAAACGCTGCCGATATACGATTTTCCGCCGCCGGCCGCTCCGCCTCCCAGTATCAGCTGCGGCAGGTTCTGCGACTTGCAATGCCTGCATTGGGGCCTGTACTGAGGGTTGCCTTGCTGGTCATAGCCGATAAGGATTTGCTCGATCTCCCCGCCACAATGGGGACAATAGTTCGGTTGCAACAGTTTCCAGAGTTCATACTGCCGTGGGGACGGTTTGAACTCGATTCGCAGAATTCTGGGTGGTTTGAGCCTGTTGACCGCCATTAGATTTATACAATCTGAATGGTTATGTCCCTTTTCGGACTCGAAATTATAGCATACCAGTTTTTGGAATGTAGTACGGGATTCCAAAACTTTTCCCTTGACCGTATTCTTTCCCAACGACAGCCGGCGGGAATCGACTTCGGTATTACCGGAATGGATCACCCGAGGAAATGCGGCACATCATGCAGATATGGCATTTCTTCTTGTACCTGGGACTGTACTGAAGAGTGACTTTATAAGTCCCGGCAGGAATGGCTGCCGGCATAGACCTTTTTCCTTGCAGGTACAGGAACGGCCGCGAGGAGTATCCGGACAGGTTGCCGGAAGTTCCCTCACGGCATCTTCGATGGTATTACAGAAAAATTTGCCGTCGATGGACAGGTCACCTATGGTATAGGTCTGACCTTTGAATTTGCGGTTGAGTGTCAGCTTCATACTTCGATACTATTTGTATCGAAAGAGTAGAGACGGACGCCGGCTAATGTTTATTATATGTGTTTGTAAAAGGAGGATATTTCAGGAAATGATGTATCTTTGTGAACGGATTGACAGTATTTAATCAAGAGTTAATATGACAAAAGATTCGTGGATGGTGTTGTCATTAGGATCCGACTCCAATAAAGCCCCCGCCTTGTTTTCATCGATAAGAAGCATTTCTATGCCTTGTACGGTGGCGGCAGTTGCATCAGCAGGAATTTTCAAAAGTTCATCCATCAGATTCATGTCGTTCATAATATCTCCGTATTTGGCTTGAGTCCCGTCAAGCATTCAATGTACCAAGACCAAAAAGCGTGGGACATAACCCGTAGCACCGAGGTTCTGGTAAACCTATCCGCAAACAAGTTAAGCCCACGCAAAAGCATAGGCGAAAAC
>VOFB01004021.1_pt1 | contig 14248 bp, 23 predicted proteins | sample 5384141 | NCBI WGS metagenome assembly VOFB01 (sample SAMN12384721, study PRJNA508395) | human gut metagenome | isolation source: healthy gut A | host: Homo sapiens | reverse complement strand
TATGAGGATGTCAGAAAAAAAATTCGCGTTTCAGACAGAGACATTTTCTTATGAAAGCCATGTGGCATGGTATAAGGAGAAACTTGGTGATAAGCAGACGCAAATTTATGTTTTTGAAGCTGGATGGAGAAACATCGGACAGGCTCGTGTGGATTTGCACGGAGTGGATGGAGAAATTTCTTATGCGCTCTGCCAAAAGGCAAGAGGATATGGATATGCTAAATGGATGTTAAGATGCATGGAAGATAGACTACGGAGCAGGCATTTTGCAGAAAATGACGGCTGAGGTTAAAAGAGAAAATATTGCATCACAGAAGATATTTGAAGGACTTTCATATTCGTCAGTTTCAACGGATTACGGATATATTTATGAGAAGGAAATACCACTTTACCATTATTATGTGTACTTATAATTCTGCACAGACAGTGGATGCAGCAATATCATCCGTGAAAAACCAGAAGTTTGATGGATGGGAAATGTTAATTCTTGATAATGGCAGTTCCGATGCAACTGTGGAGAAATTGAAACAGTATGAGAGGCTTGATGAAAGGATAAAATGCATATACCGTAAAGACAATATTGGTTGGTGTAAAGGGAATCAGTGAGTGCCTGAAAATGTCGGTGGGAAGCTATATGATGTTCCTTGAGCGGATGATTTTATGACAACAGAACAGACATTGTCAGAGGTCGCAGGGAAGTTGTTAAGCACCATCCACAGGTTATTTTCACAGGAAGCTATTATGCGAAATATGAGCAAGGTAGATTTCGGATAGTAAATCAGACATTGCCGGAGTATAGGGTGTATAAAGAAAATAGAGACAAACTGACATGTATGGCAGAATTGATGAAAAATGTCTATTACAATTCTGTGATGCACTACGTGAAAATCGACTTTTTAAAAGAAAATGGGATTGATTTCTATTATCCATTTTATGGGGATTGCCAGGGAATGACGGAAGCAATCGTGAGGGAAGAAAAAATTGTGGTTATGAGTCAGCCGGAGTACGTATTGACACTAAATACATCGCAATCGTCAAAAGATGTGGATATAATCATGATGAGAAACGTCAGTGGGACAGCATAAAAGCAATTTTACCAGATAAATTTAATGCAAACGATACCAGAATTCAATATATAGCAAGACGGGTGTTAGACAATCTTACAGAGAAGTATCAGAATATCGCGCTTGGAGAACCTCTTTGTGACAGTTATATGAATGCAATAGAAAAGAGTTTGCCGGAACGTTTTGCACGTGTAGAAGAAATGATTTCTACACAGGAGATGGGTGAGATGATCAATTATGCCGGACGGGAAGAGTATGCGGAGTGCCTTATCGGGGCTGCGGGAGTAAATTACTGGATTTGTAAGAAAAATAAGATGTTATTAGACGAAATTTGCCGTAACAGTAAGTGGTTGGCGGAATTTGTGGAAGCTGCAATGGAAATGGATGAGACGGCAGGCATGGTTATATGGAAAAAACGGTTTGACAGAGATGCGGGTGAGAGGCTGTTACAGATTTGTCAGAATCCGTGGAATCGTTTTAAAACAGGTGTTGAGTTACTGTTAAAAGACGATGTCTGGTATGAAGACACCAGAATAAGGGAGAAACTGTGCGAAGTAAAAAGAAAGTGGTGTGATATATGCAATGCACAGTTTCACTTAATCGGTATAAATATTACAGAATGCCTGATTTTTTCAAAAGAAGCTCATACTGGTCAAGAATGTGATAGAGCTGAGCGTTTTCCCGTGCTGCAGCTCACTGACATAAGTATTGACAGTAGAATCCATCATAATCTCACGCATGGTATCTTCCATGATTTCATGATAAAAGGTGTTTTGGATGCGTAGTCCCACCAGAGCTGTTCAATATCACAGTGCAGAAAATTTCCCTGCCAGGGTTTTGCGGTTGCGTAATGGATAACAGTTGTATTTTGTTTTACATCCTCGTAATGTAAGCCTTTATCAGTATAGGCACGTCTTGCATAGAGATTGTACTGCATGGAATCAAAAACAATACGTCATTCCGATGGCAATAATTTAAAAGATCCTGGTCAGGAAACTGGATTTTATAGTTTAATTCCCGGACAGTGTCCATATAGCGGTTGAAATTGTATTCGCCACGCAGTGCAGAAAGGTCAAACAGAGTAATACCAGCGTTAAAGTAAGTAAACCCTTCAGGGATTACGTCACGGAAAGTATCATCCCGATAGTCGCCGAATGGAGCTTTTACAGATAAAAATCACGGCAGGCGGCAAGGCGTTTTCCTGTAAATCGCAGTAATAAAAGTCCTCGAGGGAACGGTTTATGATCATATCCGAGTCGATATAAAGGGCACGATCGGTACTTCCTGGGAGCGCATCAAGGATTGCCAGCCGGAAGTAGGTCTCGATACCCCAGGAGTTGGAGGCACGGACATCTGACGGTGGCAGCAGTTCTTCAGTCAGTCTGCAGTAGTGAAAAGTGACAGGATAGCTCTCGGAAAGCCTGCTAAATATAAGCTCGTCCTCTGCAGTAAGGTCGCAGTGCAGGACATAGACATCAACCGGATCAGGATTATTTAGAAGCAGGGAAGTAAGCATGATATAGGAATAGCGGACGTAGCGTCTGTTTACAGCAATTACGATATTCATTGGATTTCGTTTCATGTGCACCTCGCGAATAGTTTGATATCTATTTTATCGGAGAAATAAAGAAAATATTTAGAGGGGGCGCCCTATGAACAGAAAAATCAAGGTTCTTTTTGTATTTACCGCAAATCAGTATAATGTATTAAATGAGATGCTCTGAAACTGGCGGATTGCCTGGAACAGAAGCATGGATATATGGTTGGAAAATATCGGTTGGACGATTATGAGATAATATGCGGATTTGAGTGGGATGTTGTTTTCTGTGGGCAGGCGATTGAATTTTCCCGGTTGCAGAAAGCGGATGGAAGAGTACATATGACCTGGTTTGTGGATCATCCGCGCTATCTGTTTCCGAGGATTCTTCCATATGAACAGAAGGAGAATGTCTGGATTGGTTGTGTGGATCGTAGACATATGGAATTTTTAAGGAGATATTATGGAATTCAAAATACATTTTTTGCCCCACATTTTGGATGGAAAGCGAAAAAACTTTTGGCAGAGCCAAAGGCTTCTTATCAAGACCGGAAATATGAACTCTTTTTTCCGGCTTCTAATGTGAGATGGGAAGAAGATGTTGCGTATCGCTATCCAGGTCTGACCGGGGCACTTCGCACGATTGCGGAAGAAACAATTCGGTTCCTTTTGGAACATACAGAATTTTGTTTGGAGGAAGCGATGGAAGCAGTGCTGACGCGGTATGGCGAGACGGAGGTACTTGAGCTGTCAAAAGAGTGTCTTGAGGCAGCAGGGGAATATATTGATTTTTATGTAAGGATCCATGCGAGAAATCAGGTGATCCGGTCGCTGCTAAATGCGGGAATGACGGTTACGGTATGCGGAAGAAACTGGAGTGAATTTCCGAAAAATGAGATGGAAAAAACACATTTACAGATTCTTGGGAAGAACTTCCATATGAGGAAGTGATCGAGGTGATGGCGGACAGCAAGGTGGTATTAAATGTGATGCCGTGGTTTAAGGACGGAAGTCATGAACGGATTGCGATGGGAAGCATGAATGGAGCAGTCTGTGTGACGGATGCGAGCAAATATGTCCACGAAATCTGGGGCGAAACAGGAGTGGTTTATTATGACTGGCGTAAGCCGGACGAGCTTGTTAAAAAACTGCGAAAATTATCAGAAAACAAAATAGAGGCAGAGCGGATTGCAGCGGAAGGGCAACGGATTGCAGAAGAAAATATGACGGTTGAAAGATTTACTGAAATTATAAAAGAAAAAATAGAGTCAGTTTTGAAAATGCACAGGATAGGGAGGAATAAGCATTGAATGAATTTTTTGACACTGATTTGTGATGTGATGGAACATATGAAAATTGGCGGTTTCACTAAATTGCGTGAACTGGAACCGGAATTAAAGAGGCAGTATGATGTATTAGATCAACAGAGTCAGTGGGATTGTCTGGGGGCGTGGCAGAAGCTATAAAACAAAATAGAAAATTTCAAATGCTGCTGTTTTCATACCTACTGAGTGCACTTAGAGATGAAAAAGAGGAATATTTTATAGAAAATCTGTTGATAGAAGAAAGTACACCACTTTTGAGCAGAATAAATACCATCCGTCAGCTCTGGAAAGCAGTTTTCAGTTTCCCGATGGTTACAGATGAAAAGCGTCATTATATCATTCAAAATAGCATTTATATAGATTTGATAGCACAGATTCGAAAAGAACTTAATATGAAATTGCAATATGTTCCATTTGCACAGAGAAACAAAAAAAGAGTTGTACTTATGATAGAACCTCTTCTGAGTGAAGTTCATGCGCCGACTCAAAAATGGTAAATATTTATTGCTGGTTACAAAAGCTGGGATATGAAGTTTATGTATATGCCACAAATATGAGACAAATAGAGAATTCAGAGTATTGGAATTGGTATAACTCCCTGGTGGATGTATGCTGTTATCCGGAAACGGGGAGGATGGAATTAAAACTTTTAGGGGTACATATAAAGGATACAACCTGAATTATACAGAAGAGAATTATTTTGAAGAATTGAAAATGCAATACATGATATTAAAGAATATAACCCGGCATTTATACTGACGGTTGAGATTCTAATATCCTGGCAGATCTATGGGGGATTTTACGACGGTCTGTGCGATGGCATGTGTGAATCAGCCGGCTCAGACGGCTTCGTCTGTGATTGTAAGATACTTTCGATGTACGGAGGAAGAAAATAGAAAATATTTAGAATGGACCAGATCAGACCAGAAAATATTTGAAATGGTGTGTGGGATGAACTGAATGCAAATGTAGAAAGTGATGTCGATAGAAAAGATTTTGGAATTACGGAAGATAAATTTGTAATTCTGATTGCAGGTAATCGTCTGGATACAGAAGTGACCGAAGAAGTAAAGCGGGTATTTCAAACGATTTTAGAACAAAATGAGGTGCTGTTTGTTTTATCGGAGATTGTCCGAAACTTGAAAATGAGTTAGCAAAAGAGGCAGACCATTACCGCTTTTTGGTGCAGTGAATGATTTTAAAGGGATCATGAGGATTGGAAATCTCTTTTTAAATCCGCCGAGACAGGAGGAGGAACTGGAGCATTTTATGCGGTGGAAATTGATGTCCCGGTATTGACTCTGCCAGATTGTGATGTGGCACAGGTGGGGAGGCATTTACCTGTGAAAAATTGTGGGATATGCCGGAAATCGTAAAACCGTTACATTCATGATGCTGCATTTATGGAACAACAGAAGGGAAATTGCAGAAAGAGTGCGGCAGCTATCTATGGAGTAGACAGCCTTGAAATATCAAAAATTTTTTGCAAAGAATTGCAGGAATATATTATAGAAAACGAGAATAACAGGGAAGGTTAGAGAAAACAGAGGAAGAAAGATGGATGATAAAATACTTGTAACACAAAGCTCAATGCCTCCATTTGAGGAATACGTGGAAATGATAAAGCCACTTTGGGAAAGTCATTGGCTGACTAATATGGGGGATTACCATAAACGTCTGGAAGATGAATTGAGAACTTATCTGAAAGTGCCGGAGATATCGTTGACGGTAAATGGGCATATGGCATTGGAATTGGCGCTTCAATCATTAAATCTTCCAAAAGGTGGTGAAGTAATTACGACGCCATTTACCTTTATTTCCACTACTCATGCGATTATACGCAATGGACTCGTACCGGTGTTCTGTGATGTGAAGGAAGATTATACCATTGATGAGAGCAAGATTGAAGAACTCATTACGGAACGTACTGTCGCTATTGTGCCTGTGCATGTGTATGGAAATATTTGTAATGTAGAAGAGATTGAGCAGATTGCATACAAGTATGATCTGAAAGTTATTTATGATGCGGCACATGCATTTGGAGAAACTTATCAGGGAAAAGGGGTCGGAAGTTTTGGCGATTTATCGACGTTCAGTTTTCATGCAACAAAAGTATTCCACACAATTGAAGGGGGCTGTGTTTGTGCGAAAACAAGAGAACAGTATGAAAAGCTGTATAATCTCAAAAATTTTGGAATACGGAATGAAGAATTAATCGTTTCTGTAGGGGCAAACGCTAAGATGAATGAATTTCAGGCAGCAATGGGACTGTGCAATTTAAAATATTTGCAGCAGAATATTGAAGCTAGAAAAAGAGTTGTGGAACGTTATTGTGAAAACTTTTCGGGAGAGACGAAGCTTCGGCTGAATCAGTATCAAAAAGGCGTAGAGCCGAATTATGCTTATATGCCGGTATTGTTTGAAACGGCAGAATTACGTGATAAAGTATATACAGGACTGCGTCAGAAAATATTTTTTCAAGAAAATATTTTTATCCGATTACTGCAGATGCAGCCTGCTTTAGGAACAAATACAAAAAAGAATGATTTAGAGCACGCGAGAGATTATTCTAACAGGATTCTTGTTTTACCGTTGTATGCCAACTTGCGGATAGAACAGGTGGATATGATCTCTAAGGCGGTTCTTGAGATACAAAAAAGAGGGATAAAGTGTGAAATTCCTTTTTGGTATTGAAATGGAGAATGTGATGAAAGTTGGAATTATGCAGCCGTATTTTTTTCCGTATATTGGATACTGGCAACTTATGAATGCGGTAGACCGATATGTAATTTATGATGATGTTAATTTTATTAAGGGTGGTTGGATTCATAGAAACCGTATACTGCTTGGAGGAGAGGCAAAATATATAAATGTGCCGATGCTTGGAGCGAGTTCTTTTAAAAAAAAAAATTAATGAGATAATGGTTCATCATGAAATAGCACTTGAAAAAATAAAAACTTAAGGATGCTTGAAAATGCATATGGAAAAGCACCATATTTTCAGGAGATATTTCCGATATTAGAGAGGATAATCCGAAATCCAGAGGAATCACTTGCATTGTATTTGGCGGATTCTATCCGTGAGATTCATGATTATCTGGAAATGAAATCAGAACTTGTTTTGTCATCTGATTTGAAAAAGGACTGTAGCAAACGTGGACAGGAAAAGGTACTGGAAATTTGTAAGTTGCTGCAGGCAGATACCTATTATAATGCAATTGGTGGTCAGGCACTTTATTCTTTTTCTGATTTTAAAGAGAATGGGATTACGCTTAAATTTTTAAAGACCGGAGAAATAAAGTATCAGCAGTTTGGAGATAAATTTGTTCCGGGACTTTCCATAGTAGATGTGTTAATGTTTAACAGTAAAGAAGAAGTTCGTAAACAATTACAGAATTATGCACTGGTGCAGGAAGAAGAATGAGAGAATTTGGCGGATATATTGAAATAGAACATTACAAAGGAAATGAATATCACACAGAATGTCTGGCATTAAACAATGGCAGAAATTGCCTGAGATATCTGATCCGTACGAGACGGATACGAAAAATAATGCTGCCGTATTTGCAATGCCGGGTGATTGAAGAGGTATGTAGGAGAGAAGGCGTACAGATACAGTGGTATGAGGTAAAGTCGTTTGAAAAACCTTATCAGTGGAAATATCCGGAGGAGGATGTTTTTTTATATCTCATCAATTACTATGGACAGCTAGAGAAGAATTATGTGGAAGAATTGTTTGCTGGGCATAAAAGAATCATTGTAGATAATGCGCAGGATTTTTCTGTAAGCCAATAGATGGTGTGGATACAATTTATACCTGCCGGAAATTTTTGGAGTGCCGGACGGTGCATATTTATATACGGATGTGCAAGCGAAAATTACCTTACAAGCAGATTTCTCTTATGACAGAATGGAATTTTTGCTTGGAAGATATGAATGTGGTGCAGAGAAGTTTTACCGGAATTATCAGGAGAATGAAGCGTGGATGGACAAGCGGGAGCTGTTTTGCAATGTCGGCACTGACACATAACATCTTACGAAGCATTGATTATGAAAGAGTAAAGAAAACACGTACCAGTAATGCAAAGAGACTAGATGCAGGGTTGGGTGAAAAAATCTTTTGACGGTAAAGAATATGACAGGTGCTTATTTATATCCTTATTTTTGTGCTGATGGGGAAAGGCTTCGAAGAAAATTAATTGAACGCAAGATTTTTGTGCCAGTTTTATGGCAGAATGTGTTAGAAGATTGTGAAATACATACTGCGGAATATAACTATAGTAGAAATGTGGTGCCGCTTCCTTGTGACCAGAGATACACGGAGAATGATATGGATGAAGTAATAGCGGTGGTCAAAGAATTGGAGGAAAGGTAGAATGAAAAAAATTATTATTTTTGGGGCAACGGGAAATGTAAGGGGCTTATGTTTTGAAATATGCGAGAGAATATTTTAATCCAGAAGAATATGAGGTAATTGCATCCGGAAGACGTAGAACGGATTTTTTCGAAAAACAGGGAATTCCGTATTATTCTGTGGATATTTCTCGTGAGGAAGAGTTTGAGAAACTTCCGAAAGAGGATGTGTATGCGGTAATTTATTTAGCTGCAGTCATTCCTTCTTACATGGAGGAGTACAATCCGGAGAGTTATATTAAAACGAATATAGTTGGAACATACCATGTGTTAGAGTATTGCAGACGTGTTCATGCAGACCGGATATTGTTTTCCACGACGGTGTTTGATATTTCACTTTTTGCAACGGACGGCACAGTTTTTAAAGCCGGATTTGCCATACAATTTCAGTTATAAGGGAGACCATGCAGTCTATGTTATTACGAAAAATACAGCGATTGAGCTGTTAGAACATTATCATCAGGAATATGGTTTGAAAAAGTTTGTTTTCCGTTTCCCGACAATCTACAGTTATAGCCCATATCACTATTATTTTCCGAATGGTAAAAGACATTGCGTCCGGTATACCGTATGATTGAGCTTGCTATGAAGGGAGAACCAATTGAACTGTGGGGGAATCCGGACTATTCTAAAGATATGGTGCATGTTTATGATTGTGCTCAGATGCTTTGCGAGGCGGTAGAAGCAGATCGTGAAGAAGGTTTTTATAATGTGGGTACCGGAATTCCAGTGACGTTAAAGGAACAGATCGAGACAATTATTGAAGTGTTTTCACCAAAGGATCATCCATCCCAGATTGTATACAGACCTGATTTGCCAGCATCAGGGGGATTCCTGATGGATGTCGAAAATGCGAAAAAAGAGCTTGGATATGAACCGCAATACGATTGCAGAAAATTATTTGAAGATTATAAGGCGGAAATGAAAATCAATCGTTTTAAGGAATTAAGGAAGCAGGATTAGAGGAAAACTATTATGAAACAGACAGAGCCGGTCAGCATCATATTGCCGACTTACAACCGGGCAAATCAGGTTGGAAAAGCAATTGAAAGCGTGCTTGCGCAGACCTATGAAGACTTTGAGCTGATTGTTGTGGATGATGGCTCTACGGATGAAACAGAGAAAGTGGTTACTTCGTATAAGGACTGCAGGATTCGTTATCACCGGATGCCGGAAAATGGGGGACAGTCAAGGGCTAGAAACTGCGGAATGAAACTGGCACGCTATGATTATCTGGCATTTGAGGACAGCGATGATTTGTGGCGTCCGGGAAAATTAAAAGCACAGATGGAAGCGATGCGTAATGCCGGGACGAATGTGGGGATGGTTTACCATAAGTTCCGCTACGGCCTCGGAGCAGGGGAGAGGCATGGTTCTTCCGGATGAAAAAATTCCATATGAAAAGAAAAGCGGGGATATCTATGCACAGCTTTTGTGGGACAATCTGGTAGGAATTCCGACAATGTTGTTAAAGAAGGAATGTGTTGAGGCAGTCGGGGGACTTGATGAATCGTTACGATGTCTGGAAGATTATGATTTTGCCTTGCGGATTGCAAAAAAATATCAGGCGATTTTTTTCTGGATGAGATATACCTTGATGCCAGTTACTCGGTTTCGGGAGTATCAGGCGGTGACAGTGGACAGTATCTCATCGCAAGCTTTCTGCTGCTTGCAAAGTATAAGGCAGACTATCTTGCGACCGATACTTTTAATCACAGAGTAGAAATTATTTTACGGGATGCCGGGCGGCTTGGTGCCACGGAACAGATTGTGGAACTGTTAGAAAAAGTATTGCAAATGTAAGGATTAATTTTACATCACCAGTCATCTTTGTTTTCCAGAGTAAGGAGCCTTTGACATTGCCCAGTCAAACGGGACGTCGGCACTGCAGTAGCGGCAGGATTCCATTGGTATCCCAACAATGAGAAATGGAGACGTTTTTCATGTTCCATTTTTTTGTCCCATTTCCCATTTTGCCGGTGAGTCATCCTTAATTGGGTTCAGTACAGGTCGATGCCCTCATCATCCTCTGGAAGGAAACATCATGCATATTTGCATGGAAATATGAACACCCACTGCCTGCATCAACACCGCATATGTTAAAGTAGTGAATTCTGGTTTTTAACGAAAGGCTGGCGTCAACAATGTGCCACCACATGCATCATTTTTGTCGACCATCAGCAAAAATTTGCGAGAAACGTACATCCGTTTGTTGTTCATTGAAATCGGATACAGTTTGCGTAGAAGACCCGTTCCTTATCGGAGTTAAACCAAATCTGCTACATGCGGATTTAAATACCAATAGGTTTGCGACCGCGCTGAAAACACTATGACCATGGATTTTCCTTCACGCAGATCAGCGGAGATGGAATTAATGCATGTGCCTGGATAAAAGGACGTCGCACCTGGTAAATATTGGTGTATTTTATCACGGTCAAGGCAGGTATAGTCTGAAATGTCGTGATGAACAACGAAAGGCTGGCAGCATGCGATTTTCCCTTTGATCATCTGAATGACCTGTTCCTTATCCCCCCTTTTAAATACTTGGAAAAACACTCTTTCCTTCACGCAGGAGAGAAGAAGCAGTCCGTTTGTGACAATAATCAATGATTCGTATAATCAGGGAAATGCTTTGCGTACAGTGTTGATGTAGACACCGATTTCCGGGTTTAATAACGGTTCGCCTCCGAGCAGATAAAAATCATGAATCTGCGAGAAATAGCCGGTAAGCTGCTGAAGGTCGCGCACAAACTGTTCTTTATCCGGAAAGACAGGCTGTGGCACGAGGTTGGAAAAATGGCTGCATCCCTTGCAGTTTAAGTTGCAGTGGTCGGCAAGGTGAAATTCAAGCTGCATCAAAGCTCTGGGAGTACTTCTTTATAAGGATAAAGAATGGCATCGCCGTCAATGGATTCGGAAAGCTCGAGTTTCTGGTAAAGAGTATGTGGAATGACATAGATATTTTCAATGCCAAGTTCTTTTAAAAGACGGAAATAGTAGGGATTTTCCCCTTGAATGTTAATGACACCGTCAATCTGGTGTGAACGGTAGAGGGTCGCGGTTTCCTCTGGCGTATAGGTCACGGAAGAGGAAGCAAACTGCCCAAGGGAAACGCTCGAAAGTCCGGCGATAAAGATATCCGGCCGGTAGGTCTGAAGTAACTGTAGGCTTCTATTCCAGTTTGGAATATCTCCAAATAAAATCAGTTTCATGTAAATTCTCCTGTAAAGTATAAGATATCGATGATGCAGTGATACAAAGTATAAAGTGCATATCTGTATATATCGGAGAAAAGAGCGGAAATGTAAATGGATTTTAGAACATTAAAGAAGAAAAATGATGTAGCCGATAAAAAAACAGTATGGGACGTTGTAAGGGAGAGATTTATGAAACGGGTTTTAAGACAGGTGGCAGAAGGAATTTCGTTTTGGAACTTTTGTTAGATGAGACGATCTGCGAGGGAGATATTCTGATCCCAAAAGAACTGATCCAGTTAGCGGGTGGCAGAAATGACCGGCTTCCGGCGAAAAAAAAAGTATGAGCTTTTACTTCGGATTGCACAGAGAACGTCATTTGATCTGACAGAGGAGTCGTCCGGGGACATGGGGATGGAACTTTTGACGGATGACACCGCAGAAGAGACGGCAGACGGCTGGAAAACAGATTGTTACATCATTGGAAAATACAGTCCAGATATTACAGGAAAATCAGGTGTTTGAAATGGCAGTGGCATCTGTGCTTGAGGAGGCACAAAGCCATGGGCATTATGAGCAGGCGGTTTCCTTTTTGGAGGCAATGATAGGGCATGCGGAATTGTTTTATGAACTTGACGCGCCAACAGAGCCGGTGTTGATTTACAAGGGAGATGATGTGTGTCACAATGTGCTGACCGTGTTTGCAGAACAGTTCGGGGAGGCACTGGGGAGAGCAGGGAGCACAGATTATCTGGTATGATATGGCAAACCAGCCGCTAGAGGAACTTTTTGCAGTACCGGAACCGGCACTTTAAGGCGGTTATCGGCGTACAGAGTTATCTGTTTTCTGTGAAGATGAAGGATGATTCATTATCTGCACGAGACAATTTACGGGCCGAAATTTAACTTCATTTTTTTTTGATCACCCGGTGTGGATGAAAAAAAACATTTGGAACATCAGTATCCTGATTTTTATGTACTCACATGATGCGGACTATGCATTTGTGCAGAACTATTTCAGAAAAATGCAGTGTTGTTTCCACCAGCCGGGATTGAGCCGACGTGTAAGAATGAGGTTACCAGAAAATATGATCTGACATTCGTGGGAACTTATGGAAATTACTGGAATGAAATATTACTGATTCACCAGATGGAGCGAAAGGAGCGTTTCCTTGCAAACCGGTTTTTGCTTGTGATGCGAAAAAATCCCGATTTGTCATCGGAGGAAGCACTGAAAAGAGCGCTTATATTTTACGGCAGAAGCGTGGACAAAAAGGAATTCGTGGAAATTTTATATGGACTGCGCCGAGTCATTTACTGCGTGATGCACTATTACAGAGACCGGGTGCTCCGGGTTCTGTTAGACAGCGGACTTACGGTGAATGTGTTTGGTGACAGCTGGAGGAACAGCCCGCTGGCTGCGTATGAGAATCTGATCTGTCATCCGGATGTCACAGTGGAGGAGAGTCTTTTTGATCTGGCAGCAGTCGAAGCTTTCATTAAACATTATGTCGTGGCATAAAGCCGGGTTTACCGAGCGGATGGCAAATATTATGCTGGCAGGGGCGGTGCTTGTGACGGACGATACCAGATATTTGGAAGGAAGATATGAAAACGGAAAAGATTTGGTAAGTTTTGGACTTGCGGAGCGGGAGACACTACCAGAGCGGATAAAACGACTGCTTTCCGATGAGGCGGAAAGGGTACGGATTGCAGAGAGCGGAAGAGAGAAGACAAAGCAGTTTCATACCTGGGATGTTCGGGCAAAAGAATTTTTAAATTGCTTGAGACACTGAATAAAATGGGAGGTAATATAAATACGATGGAAAAATATAAAAAGCGCTTGGACGAGGAACAATGGGGAGAACTTTATAATAAAGAGCAGGCAGAGCAGGTTATTAATGGAATACTGACGGAGCAGGTGTTCTGTTGGACTGAGGAGTTATTAAAAATTTCTGCCGAGGGAGACAAGATGTGTGAGGTTGGCTGTGGTTCAGGTCAAAGTGCCGCATATCTGCAAAGGCATGGAAGAAAGGTGACAGCGCTTGACTTCTCCAAAGAATGTGTAGAATTGGTTAATGTGATAAACAGCCATCTGAATCTTGGAATGAATGTGGTCTGTGCAGATGCGACAAAGCCGCTTCCGTTTGAGGAAAAGAATTTGACTATATTTATCAGTGCGGACTTCTGGAGCATTTCCATACAGATGAGAGAATTGATTTGTTAAAAAACTGGAGCCATTATACGAAACACATGATTTCCATGATTCCGAATGCGGCAAGCATCGCATACCGCACTGGAAAGGCAATGATGGAGCAACAGGGCGTCTGGTCATATGGGTTAGAATTACCGCAGTACAGTCTTGGCAGCGAGTTTGAGCAGGCTGGGATCCACAATGTGAGAGAGTATACGATTGGCGCAGAGCACGCACTTGCATTTCTGCCGGAGGAGCATTATTTAAGAAAAGCATTGCAGCTGTGGCTGCTAGAGAGCAGACAGCTTGGGATGGAGGATATCTGTGGACAGGGGTATCTTCTGGTAACAATTGGGGATTGCGAATAAATTGCAACGTCTTTTGGGATTAAACTAAGGAAAATGTCACTTTATGCCGATATAATATTTAAAGTGTAAGAGAAAGAACGCCAAAATGGCATTGCTATTGTTGGCAGGGAAGAATCTGGAAGATAACAGAAAAAGAGCAGATTGAGGCACTGG
>VOFB01002015.1_pt1 | contig 14254 bp, 14 predicted proteins | sample 5384141 | NCBI WGS metagenome assembly VOFB01 (sample SAMN12384721, study PRJNA508395) | human gut metagenome | isolation source: healthy gut A | host: Homo sapiens | reverse complement strand
TTGTAATAGTCGATGTAATCGACAATAGCCTTTTCGAGCTGGTCAATGGAATCAAATTTTTGCGGTATCCGTATCGTTTTTTGTTCTCGTTGAAGATTATAACAATCTGTTCCTTTACCATCTGGTATTTGGCAGAATTCTGAGACTGGTGCAGATAGTAGTAGAACGTGCTGCGAGGAAGTCCGGCAAGTTGCAGCAGTGCCTTCAGGGGATATTTCTGCCTCAGTTCCTGAACTACTTGTGCTTTCTGTTTTGGCGTTCCTCTTCCAGCACCAAGGCATTCAATTTTTTTAAGTAGTCGATCTCCATCCGAAGTCGCTGATTTTCTGCAATAAGATCTTCTTCTACTTGCTTATCCAGCTTTGGCTTCCGACCTTTCTGCGTCCCACTGGCGGCACAGGCTCGTCCTGATGTTGTCACCGGCCTTCAAGCTGATGCGGGCATCCAGATTTTCCTCGGGCTTTTCGGGGATGGGCAGGGGTTTGATGTTGGGTCCGCGGATGATTTCGACCTTTTCCAGTTCCTCGTCCGGCAAGGGCTTGATGAACATGGAGTCGTCGATGAAGTAGTGTTCCGGCTCATGGACAGCGGCCAGCTGGCTGACCTCTGCGCCCATCACTTCCTCAGCCGTGGTGAAAGTACCGGCCACGGCGGTGGCGGCGGCAGTTTCCGGGCTGACCAGATAGAGCTGTGCATTCGCACTGCCGCTGCGACCCTTGAAGTTGCGGTTGGAGGTGCGGACGGAAATGCCGTTGGTTGCCGGGGTCTGACCGATGCCGCAGCAGGGGCCGCAGGCAATCTCAATCAGGCGGACACCGGCATCCACCAGCATATCCAGATAGCCGTCGTGGAGCAGCTGCTTATAAATTTGCCGGGTGGCAATGCCGCAGACGCAGCTGACATTCTCGTTGACGTGACGACCCTTGAACACCAGAGCGGCGCGGGCAATGTCGGTGTAACTGCCGTTGGTGCAGCTTCCGATAAAGACCTGCTGGACGGGCTTTTTCTCCACGTCCTTCACCTTTTGACGTTATCCGGCGAGTGAGGGCAGGACATCAGGGGTTCCAGCTCGCTCAGGTCGATTTCCACATACTCGTCGTAATCACAGCCCTCATCGGCTTTCATTTCCACGAAATCCTTCTCGCGGTCCTGTGCGATGAAGAAGCGGCGGACGGTCTCGTCAGCCGGGAAGATGGAACCGGTCGCGCCCAGCTCAGCACCCATGTTGGCGATAGTGGCGCGCTCCGGCACCTCCATCGTCTCGACACCGGGGCCGACATACTCATACACACGGCCCAGGCCGCCCTTGACGGAGTAGCGGCGGAGCATCTCGAGGATGACGTCCTTGCCGGAGCAGCCGGGGCGCAGACGGCCGGTCAGGTTGACCCGGACGACCTTGGGCATCTTGAGACGGATGGGCAGACCAGCCATGGCCGTTGCGCCGTCCATACCGCCGCCGCCGATAGCCAGCATACCGATAGCACCGCCGGTGGTGGTGTGGCTGTCGGTGCCAAGGCTGGTCTTGCCCGGGATGCCGAAGCGGGCGTACTGCACGCTGTGCATGATGCCGTTGCCCGGGCGGGAAAGCCAGATGCCATACTTCCGGGCGATGGAGGTCAGGAAAATGTGGTCATCCGGGGTGTTGGTGTTGACATAGAGCAGGTTGTGGTCCAGATAGCTCACCGACACGTCCGTGCGGACACGTTTGATGCCCATGCCTTCCAGTGCCAGATAGCACATGACGGCGTTGATATCGTGGGTGAGGGTCTGGTCAAACTTGACGTATATCTCGTCCCCCGGGTTCATGTCGGAGGGCTTGGTCAGGTGTGCGGAAATGATCTTCCGCGTCAGATTCATCGGCATAGCAGTTGCTCCTTTTTTTCTTTTACAGGCTGTGAATGGTGTCCAGCAGATAATCGGTGAACTCAGCCGCCGTTGCACCATCGGTGTCGGTGGTGACGACCAGCCTTTTTCTCGGTGTTGCAGCAGATGTCCAGGGCCTTTTCCAGCTTCTCGTTCCGGTCGCCGTAGCCGATGTGATCCATCAGCTGACCAGCTGCACGGATGATGGAGCAGGGGTTGGCGTAATTGCCGCGGCCATGATTGATGAGGAAGGGAGCGGTGCCGTGAATGGCCTCGAACAGGGCGTACTTATTGCCGATGTTGGAGGAAGAAGCGCTGCCTAAGCCCCCTGCATCTCAGCAGCAGCGTCGGTCACGATGTCGCCATAGAGGTTCGGCAGGACAAAGACTTCGCAGCCCTTGGTGAACTCGGGGTCTGCCATCTTGGCGGTCATGGCATCCACCAGACGCTCCTGCACCTCGATGTCGGGGGTACTCGGTCTCGCCGATGTGGTGGACAGCCTTCAGGAAGTTGCCGTCGGCCAGCTTGACGATGTTGGCCTTGGTGATGGCGGTCACATTGTGCTTGCCGTTCTTGCGGGCGTACTCGAAAGCAGCGCGGGCGATGCGCTCACTGCCCTGCCTGGTCTGCACCTTGAAGTCGATGGCGAGGTCATCGTTGACCTGAATGCCCTTGTTGCCCCAGATGTACTCGCCCTCGATGTTCTCGCGGAAGAAGCACCAGTCGATGTTCTTCTCCGGGATCTTGATGGGGCGGACAGCGGCAAACAGATCGAGGCTGCGGCGGAGCAGACTGTTGGCGGAGACCATGTTGGGCATCGGGGTGCCGTCGGGGAACTTATCACCGGCGCGGGGCGTGGTGAAGGGTCCCTTGATAAGGACGTTGCACTCCTTGCAGGCGGCGAGGACATCGGCGGGCAGGCTCTCGCCCAGCTCCACGCGGCGCTCGAAGGTCATGCCCTCAATGATGCGGATCTTCACCTTGCCGCTGGCGATCTCGGGAGCCAGCAGCTGGTTCAGAACGCGGAGAGCCTGGGTCATGATGAGGGGGCCGATGCCGTCACCGGGCATCACGCCGATGGTGATGGTCTCCAGCTTGGAGAAATCGGTCACTTCCTGGTCGGCCTTCATCCGCTCAATGCGGGCGAAATCGCTGCGGATAAGCTCTGCCAGCTTTTCCTGTGCAGCCTTGATCTGCTGTTCCTGAAGCTCAGTCGTTGCCATGATGTTACCTCCTGAATACTCGTTTTATCCTGCGCTGAGCGGTACACCGCTCTATCTTGTGATTTCATTGTATCAGGAGATAATTATAATGTAAAATAGTGCTTTTTACAGAATACTCATTCGAAATTTGCATAATCTGTGGTAAAATTCGGCAGAATGCCGATTCAGCACCAGAAATTTGAGCAAATCAGACAAATCCGGCAGGTCGCTTTTTCTGGTATAACAAAAATGGCATACTTTGCATCCATATATTGAATAAATTTTTGTCAAACAAAAATGAGGTCGATGCCATGCACCGACCTCATTCAAAATAGAGCCTCAGGAACGGGACTGATAGAATTCCAGCAGAAGCGAGAGCAGATACTTTTCAGCCCTGGTCTGGTAGCGTCCCTTGCGGAAAGCGGCCAGCACACCCCAGACGATAGGCGGGTTGGAAATCGAGTAAGTGTTCACAGCTACACAGCCCTGATGCATCTTTACGATACGGTCTGGTATCAGAGCAAGTCCGATTTTTGCCGCCGCCATCCGCAGCACCAGCGCGTTGCTGTCGCACTCAAACGAGATTTTGGGCTCAAAGCCATATTGCTTGAAGAGCTTATCGCAGAGCCGACGGCTGCCATGGCCAGAAGTCAACAGAACAAAAGGATAGTCCTTCAGGCGGGAAAAATCCACCGTCTTGCTGAAGCCATCCAGACAGTTTTCCCGACTGAGCACACCCTCGCCGCAGACCAGCTGAAATTCCTCCCGGCCCAGCACCATGATGTCGATAAGCTCATTGGCCTGCAATGAGGTCTGGTCAGGAAAAATAACCAAATCGACCTGACCTTTCAGAAGTGCCTGTTCCAGATAGGAAGAATCCTGCTCGCAGGTGCGTATCTGGATGCCGGGATACCGCTCCATAAATTTGGGCAGGACGGCGGGCAGAGTATATGCCGCCCGCTGGCTGGAGCATCCGATGATGATTTGTCCGCTGGAGCAGTCGGTGATGTCTTTCAGCTGTCGGTTCAGATCATCGTTGAGTTCCAGCATTTTCTTTGCGGTGGCGTAATATTGCTGTCCTGCAAAGGTCAGGCTCAATGGGCGGCTGGTGCGGTCCAGCAAAAGCGTGCCTGCTTCTTCCTCTACCGCCGCAATGCAACGGCTGAGAGAAGCTGAGAAATATAAAGCTGCTGCGCCGCCTTGGTTACGCTCCGACATTCTGCCACGGCGATAAAATAACGCATCTGGTCTAGATCCATCGTCTGCTCACTCCGTTTCCCAATTTGTGCTGATTTACTGCTATTATACTCATGTCCGACCTTTTCCGCAACCCTGTGAAAAGCAGCAGAGCCGGGACTCTATGAAAATCCCGGCTCTGCCATATGAAAAGGAAGTCTTGGTGATAATATCGAAGATTTGCTGAAGCTGTCGTCTCAGAGCCAGAAAGAGAACACGAAAGAGGCAATGATAAGGACGATAGCGCCGCCCAGACGAGAGGACAGCTGTGCATAGGCCATCAGTTCCATACGCTTTGCGGCACCCAGACAGGCGAGGTCGCCGGAACCGCCACGGTTGGCCATGCACAGACCGGCGGTCAGAGCAGTATCGACGGGATAGAAGCCGACCAGATAGCCCACGGCACCGGAGCCGATGACGGCACCACGACGATGGCCAGAGCCATAGCTTCTACATTGCCCGGGTCATGACACTGAACAGCTCGGCAATATCAAAATCCGTGCCCATACCGACCATGATGACCATGCCCATAACGGTACCCATAAAGTTCTGCATCCGCTTTGCACCGGCGCGGACACTCTCCGGGATGATGCCGGAAGCGGCGAGGATAACGACGAAAATGATCATGTAAGCGTAAGCGTGGATGGAAAGCACCTGCGATCTTGGGCAGAATGACTTTGCTCATCAGACGACCCACACCATAGCAGCCCAGGGTCAGGACGACTGCGCCCAGCTCATCCTGCATGGTGCAGACGACCTTTTTGTCCTCACGGGCCAGATGCTCACCGCCGCGAACGATGGTCTTTTGTCGCCGGTCAGGAAGGAAACTTCTCGCCCAGCGTGTTCAGCAGAGCGGAACCGATGATAGCGAAGATGTTGCCGATAGTCAGGATGATGATGGCGAAGCCGTAGAAGTTTGCAGCGGCATCGCCGGTGACCGTCTCGTAAATGTTGCTCAGGGGAACGGCACCAGCGCCGTTGCCGCCGCCCATAATGGGCAGGACGTACTTCATAATAGTGGTCTGGGGGTCAACACCGACAGCCAGACCAGCGAGAACACCAAAGAGTGTGGCCACAGCCAGACCACCCAGAATTGCCGGGATATAGCCAACAAAGCTCTTGAGCAGGATATCCTTGTCCAGAGCCAGAACAGAACCTGCAATCAGGAAGATGATATAGACCTCCAGCAGGTTGACATCATCGCCGGAGATGACACGGTTGATGTTCTCCAGCGTCTTTTCGGGATGATGTTGAAGAATTTCAGCAGTGCGGTGCCAAAAATGCCATCAGCAGGCCGCCGCCGATGTAGTTGTTCCAGATGGGGAGACGCTCGCCCAGCTCATACAGGATGACACCCAGACCGAATGCGGAACACAGCGTACCAGAAAGGCTGCTGGACTGCACGCCCAGATAGATGCAGGCCATGCTGATGAGCACGACTGCCAGTGCCTGCCACCACGGCAGACCACCCAGCCGCAGGATCTTCTTTTCTTCGTTTGCCATAAATTTTGCTTTTCCTCCTTGCGAACGCACTGCCTTGCGCAGGGACAGTTGACGACACATTGACATTTTTCTGACGATTTGAAGCCCGGCTTTTCTGACAACATTCTAGCATCTTTTCACCTCCCTTTGAAATGACGGTTTCTGTATGGGCATTATGCAGCTTTTGCATAACGCCCCATGAAGTATCCCACGGTTTGTGCAATCCGCTTGATATGCAGTGACTTTTCTTGTGAGCTTTCTCTGAAACAAAAAGAACTTGATTTCTCTGACTCCATTGGAATATCAAAATCAGAATAGTTTCCATGCAAAATACAAATAGAAGACTTCTTGATTCGTTGGAGACCCGCCTTTATACTGTTCCGGGAATAATAAATAGTTCAAAAGGAGAAAAATTATGCGCGAGTATGCAGAAACCTTCTGCCCCATCGATCACGCTTCCATTGATGTAAAAAATATTGCCGAGTATACCCGATTCTTTGAAAATGTGTTTGGGATGAAGGTCTGGCGAGTCAAAGGCCCGGCAGAATCTCCTGATTCTCGTCGCAACTACCAAGAAGGCAAAAAGAAAAGCACCGTACTTCAAACGAAGTACAGTGCTTTTTTGGTGGAGAATAGCGGGATCGAACCGCTGACCTCTTGCATGCCATGCAAGCGCTCTCCCAGCTGAGCTGATCCCCCATAGCCTGTGTGCCGTCCCTGACGACGTGTATTATTATACCAGCCAAAAGGAGAGTTGTCAATAACTTTTTTTATTTTTTGTGAGCGACGCTGCGGCTGGTGCTGCGTTTGTAGTAGAACAAGTACTGCTGTACGATGCCAGCCTGCTGATCATAGGAAGGAAAAGGGTCGCGGCCGCCGAATTCCTCATCAATGAGTCGCTGTATCCAGACATCAATGGGAGCCATCGCGGTACGGCCATAGCCAAAGAGGCAGACGCAGTTTGCTACCTTTTTGCCGACGCCGTCCAGCTCGAGGAGGCGGGAAAAAAGAGCGCGTCGTCGGGCAGCGCCGCCAGAGCACCGAGGTCGAGTGTGCCGCTAGAAGCCTGAGCGGCAGCGTTCTGGATGTAACGGGTGCGGTAGCCCAGACCAAAGCCCATCAGCTGCGCCTCAGAGAGGCCACAGAGCTGCTGCGGGGTAGGGAAGAGGAAAACTTCATCGCCTTCGGCACTGAGCGGTTCGCCGCAGCACCGGGCAAGGTGTTCCACGGCGGTGCGGATGGCCGGAATGCTCTTGCGCTGGGAGATGAGAAAGGTGATGAGCATTTCCCATGGGTCCTGATGCAGGATTCGGATGCCCTGCCCGAAATCGAGCGATTTGTCCAGATAGCTGCTCTGTCCCGCCAAGCTGCACCGCAGCGCGGCATAGTTCCGGCCCAAATCAAAGTAGTCGGCCCAGTACTCCCGATCTGAGCCATACCATGCGGCGTCGTATTGACCATCGCCCAGCGGAGTCAGATAAAGAAGTGCGCTGCCGGAAAGAAAACGGTAGCGCCCGTCGGACAAAGCTTCTGTGGCCGGAAGCACTGGCCGCTTTCGATAATCTTGTCGAGGTCAAAGTCGTCCTGGATGGCGACGAGCTGATGGGTGAGGGAAACTGTATGCATGGAAAACTCCTTTTTGGAAAAATTGTGGCGATGCCCGATTCGCGGTGGAAACTGGTTTATCCGTACCCTCCGCGAGGAGGGTGACGTGGCTCAAAAGTTGGGAGAACTGATTGATAAGATTTCTATCCACGCCCTCCGCGAGGAGGGCGACGCAGTCTGGACGGCCTGACCGTGACCGGTGTGTGATTTTCTATCCACGCCCTCCGCGAGGAGGGCGACTGACGGTAACGGCACCCTGCGCGGGGAACTGGTAGGATTTCTATCCACGCCCTCCGCGAGGAGGGCGACCAGAACGCCGCCCGGCGGGAAAAAATATCGTCACATACATTTCTATCCACGCCCTCCGCGAGGAGGGCGACCCGGTCACCCCGCCCCACCAACCACCGAGGATAAATTTCTATCCACGCCCTCCGCGAGGAAGGGCGACGTGGGCAGGCCGTCCATCAGGCCCTGCATCAGGTTATTTCTATCCACGCCCTCCGCGAGGAGGGCGACTTCGATCGGTTTGTCCCAAGGCTGATACGGCAGCATTTCTATCCACGCCCTCCGCGAGGAGGGCGACCGACGCTCTGGCTTTGGCTGCCGTGCCGCCGGATATTTCTATCCACGCCCTCCGCGAGGAGGGCGACGGCTGTACCGGCATAGTCAAGCCGATGTTGTCAATTTCTATCCACGCCCTCCGCAAGGAGGGCGACGCAAACTGCTCGACCATCTTATCCGAGAGAGAGCCATTTCTATCCACGCCCTCCGCAAGGAGGGCGACGTATTCGGTATGCTCCCATTTCGGTCGGTAAAAATTTCTATCCACGCCCTCCGCGAGGAGGGCGACCGCCAGCGTTGCGCGGGGGTACCCCTCCGCAAAGATTTCTATCCACGCCCTCCGCGAGGAGGGCGACGTCGGTGGTGACCCGGCCCTCGGTCTCTTTGGCATTTCTATCCACGCCCTCCGCGAGGAGGGCGACGCTGGCCCACAACTACGAGAGCGGCCTGAACGGATTTCTATCCACGCCCTCCGCGAGGAGGGCGACCGCTCACGGTCAGGCTTTCAGCTTTGCCGAGGTCATTTCTATCCACGCCCTCCGCGAGGAGGGCGACGAGCGCAAGTTTACCCTGTCGTTCTCCAGCGAGATTTCTATCCACGCCCTCCGCGAGGAGGGCGACCTATCTCCTTACGGTGCCGCCCACGAGCATCAAGATTTCTATCCACGCCCTCCGCGAGGAGGGCGACGATGTAGGCGTCGACGACGTCGTCCACATAGCTCGATTTCTATCCACGCCCTCCGCGAGGAGGGCGACCCGAGCCTCGTCAACAGCAACCTCGACCTGTTCCTATTTCTATCCACGCCCTCCGCGAGGAGGGCGACTGTCGCCGTCGTGCGTGTATGCTTTGCACTGGAAATTTCTATCCACGCCCTCCGCGAGGAGGGCGACCAAGGCCATTGACGACTACACCATGCAGCTGATCATTTCTATCCACGCCCTCCGCGAGGGGCGACCGTCGACGGCCCCATCAGCGTCCAGCTGGTGGAATTTCTATCCACGCCCTCCGCGAGGAGGGCGACCGTCGACGGCCCCATCAGTGTCCAGCTGGTGGAATTTTATCCACGCCCTCCGCGAGGAGGGCGACCCGATCGTTTTCCGCCTCTATCTCAAACTGGAGGTATTTTATCCACGCCCTCCGCGAGGAGGGCGACACGGTCAGCGGCTACACGAAGGCACAGGTGGTCGAATTCCTATCCACGCCCTCCGCGAGGAGGGCGACTTGTATGCGCCAAGAACAAAACTCCAGCATTTGTATTTCTATCCACGCCCTCCGCGAGGGAGGGCGACCCCACAACGCCGGTGACGGTGCGGTGCATATTCTTATTTTATCCACGCCCTCCGCGAGGAGGGCGACGATGTCCGGGCAGGGCTCTTTTGTTCCTACGGAAGATTTTCTATCCACGCCCTCCGCGAGGAGGGCGACGCCTGCTGATTTGCGCGGCTGATCTCGGCGGACATATTTCTATCCACGCCCTCCGCGAGGAGGGCGACGAGAAAGCGCAGGATTAACCATCCGGGCCTTGGCAATTTCTATCCACGCCCTCCGCGAGGGCGGGCGACAACGCCTTCACCGCCAACGAGCGGGCGGCTCTGCTATTTCTATCCACGCCCTCCGCGAGGAGGGCGACGCGGCTGAACTTCCGGGCGTCGTCAATAGTCGGGTATTTTATCCACGCCCTCCGCGAGGAGGGCGACGGGCTGTTCACCGTCCCCTACGAGGCCGTGAAGATATTTCTATCCACGCCCTCCGCGAGGAGGGCGACTCTGAAAAACGGCTGCGCCTTTGTTTCCATGAACATTTCTATCCACGCCCTCCGCGAGGAGGGCGACCGGTCATCAACTACGAAAGCACCCACCGGGACGATTTCTATCCACGCCCTCCGCGAGGAGGGCGACCTCCATAGCCCTGCCGCAATGGTTCTGGATCGCACAATTTCTATCCACGCCCTCCGCGAGGAGGGCGACGGTTGCAAGTTGCGGAATCTGCGGGATGTTGAAGCTATTTCTATCCACGCCCTCCGCGAGGAGGGCGACTGGCGGGTGAGGTGATAGACCACGCTGAAAAGGCATTTCTATCCACGCCCTCCGCGAGGAGGGCGACATGGCCGTGCTGGCGGAGTGTTGCTGCTCGACCTATTTCTATCCACGCCCTCCGCGAGGAGGGCGACGGGAAAGAATCATCTTCGCCCCAGCCATCGACCGATTTCTATCCACGCCCTCCGCGAGGAGGGCGACCCCCAAAAATAAAAAATCCCCCGATGCTCCAAACGATTTCTATACACGCCCTCCGCGAGGAGGGCGACCCAAAGCCAGACCATGAATGGCCGGTATCCACGTTATTTCTATCCACGCCCTCCGCGAGGAGGGCGACCAGAGTTTCCAGTTCGCAATGCAAACCGTGAAATAATTTCTATCCACGCCCTCCGCGAGGAGGGCGACCGAGCTGGACTGCCAGAAAGTGCTGGGCGTAAGGATTTCTATCCACGCCCTCCGCGAGGAGGGCGACGGCAAGCTGTACTGCGGCGAATGCGGCCGCCTGATATTTCTATCCACGCCCTCCGCGAGGAGGGCGACGCGAGGAAAGAGCTGGCGGCGCACCACCAGAAGCTATTTCTATCCACGCCCTCCGCGAGGAGGGCAACCGAGCGCTTACGGGTACCTCGGCTGTCGTCTCCAAATTTCTATCCACGCCCTCCGCGAGGAGGGCGACTCGCCTTGGCGAGGCTCTTCGTGCACGGAATGGATTTCTATCCACGCCCTCCGCGAGGAGGGCGACAAAAATTCCCAGTCAAACAATAGATGTTCGACTGGATTTCTATCCACGCCCTCGCGAGGAGGGCGACGCGGACGGATGCAGCGCAGAGGGCGCCGTGCTGGTATTTTATCCACGCCCTCCGCGAGGAGGGCGACAGAGGCACTGGCCAACTACAGGCAAATGAACGAGGAGGATTTCTATCCACGCCCTCCGCGAGGAGGGCGACAGCTGACAACCGCAAGCTGGCAAAAGGCAAGATTATTTCTATCCACGCCCTCCGCGAGGAGGGCGACAACTTTAGAACTTAGTTTTTATTTAACTTTTCAAAATTTCTATCCACGCCCTCCGCGAGGGAGGGCGACATCTGGAGGGGGCTGACCGTGAGATCCGGCATCTGATTTCTATCCACGCCCTCCGCGAGGAGGGCGACTGGATGGCGTTTCCGATGGTTTGAGGTGATGTTATATTTCTATCCACGCCCTCCGCGAGGAGGGCGACCAGTGGGACGCCAACGTCGACCAGCTCACTCGGATTTCTATCCACGCCCTCCGCGAGGAGGGCGACACGAGGCCCGGCAGATGGGGCTCGCCTCGTATCTATTTCTATCCACGCCCTCCGCGAGGAGGGCGACCAAGGCAGCCGGCCAGATCGCCAAGCTCATGCAATTTCTATCCACGCCCTCCGCGAGGAGGGCGACTTGCTTGTAAAGGAGGTAAACCCATGAAAAACCAATTTCTATCCACGCCCTCCGCGAGGAGGGCGACAGAACGTCTTGATGAGGGTGTTGGAGACGTAGTCATTTCTATCCACGCCCTCCGCGAGGAGGGCGACACTACGTCACGAAACTCTAAAACCGCATAGAAAAGCAATTTCTATCCACGCCCTCCGCGAGGAGGGCGACTCCTCCGCTGCGTCTCCAAGGGCATCCCCGGCCTATTTCTATCCACGCCCTCCGCGAGGAGGGCGACTATTTGTTCTCCAAAAGTCCCAAATATTCTTCGATTATTTCTATCCACGCCCTCCGCGAGGAGGGCGACGGGAAAAGAGCCGGACAAAGTTCATCCTTGAAAAATTCTATCCACGCCCTCCGCGAGGAGGGCGACCATCATCGGGCAGGAACTTTTCTTTTGGTGTTTTATTTTATCCACGCCCTCCGCGAGGAGGGCGACTCGGGGGTGTCGTAGTAGATGCGGCAAGGCACGAATTTCTATCCACGCCTCCGCGAGGAGGGCGACCAATGCCGTCCAGCTTATCCTTGAGAGCCTCAGTATTTCTATCCACGCCCTCCGCGAGGAGGGCGACTGGAGTTGAATGTCTCCGATACGGATGACACTGAATTTCTATCCACGCCCTCCGCGAGGAGGGCGACGCGGCGGGCCTTGACAGGATCCGGCGCATCTGCTGATTTTTATCCACGCCCTCCGCGAGGAGGGCGACGCCGCGGGCTTCAAAGTCACAGCAGGGGCAGGTATTTCTATCCACGCCCTCCGCGAGGAGGGCGACCAAGATTGGGACACACTCGCCAAACCCTGCCGGATTTCTATCCACGCCCTCCGCGAGGAGAGCGACCGACCTTATCCACGTTGAAGCCGAGAGCGAGGACATTTTATCCACGCCCTCCGCGAGGAGGGCGACCGATTTTCCGTGCGGTATGAGTTCCGACACAGCCGATTTCTATCCACGCCCTCCGCGAGGAGGGCGACCTCCAAGTCCTTCACGGCCTTTACATTCACCTGTATTTTATCCACGCCCTCCGCGAGGGCGACGGGCGCTTCTCCCCCGCAGGCGAGCAAGGCGCAAAATTTCTATCCACGCCCTCCGCGAGGAGGGCGACTTACATCCCGCAAAAGGAGTGGAAAGCCATGTGGATTTCTATCCACGCCCTCCGCGAGGAGGGGCGACGGCTGGGGCGCGGGTTACGCCGCCTGCGGGCGGATTTCTATCCACGCCCTCCGCGAGGAGGGCGACCGAGACAAAGCATTTGGAGGAGCTGAGTGGTGCATTTCTATCCACGCCCTCCGCGAGGGAGGGCGACCGGCTGGGGCGCGGGGTTACGCCGCCTGCGGGCGGATTTCTATCCACGCCCTCCGCGAGGAGGGCGACACCGTGCAAAATGTACCCGGGGACAAGCTATCAGCTATTTCTATCCACGCCCTCCGCGAGGAGGGCGACGCCGAGACAAAGCATTTGCAGGAGCTGAGTGGTGCATTTCTATCCACGCCCTCCGCGAGGAGGGCGACGCAGAACGGTCAACACCGAGGCCAACCCGCACGAAATTTTTATCCACGCCCTCCGCGAGGAGGGCGACTGGCTGCGGCGGCCTCCTTGCGGATGGTCACGGTATTTCTATCCACGCCCTCCGCGAGGAGGGCGACGCGCGGGCCCGGCACGCCTCATAGACCTCTTGGGTATTTCTATCCACGCCCTCCGCGAGGGGCGACCCGTCGTCAAAATGCACAAAATTTTGCGTCTTGAAAAATTTCTATCCACGCCCTCCGCGAGGGAGGGCGACTCCATTCAGCGACCGGCGAAAGAAACCGGTCATAATTTCTTATCCACGCCCTCCGCGAGGAGGGCGACGTTGGAGCCGGTCAGGGTGAGCATACCGCCCGGATTTCTATCCACGCCCTCCGCGAGGGGGGCGACCTGCACGGCCATGAGCAGCGTGGGGTGTCGTAATTTCTTATCCACGCCCTCCGCGAGGAGGGCGACCCGCCCATGTCGTCGGCGTCGATGTTCCACGGTTGATTTTATCCACGCCCTCCGCGAGGAGGGCGACACCAGAATAAGCGTGTATGCACTGTGAGTAGCCAATTTCTATCCACGCCCTCCGCGAGGAGGGGCGACCGGCCCAGCTTTTTCAGATCTTCGATATCCGGGAATTTCTATCCACGCCCTCCGCGAGGAGGGCGACCTACCAAACGCCCGTCGTTGTCCAGTTCGTACAGATTTCTATCCACGCCCTCCGCGAGGAGGGCGACCTGAGGTATGCGGCGCGGATCGCCGGGTCTGCGAAATTTCTATCCACGCCCTCCGCGAGGAGGGCGACAGGCGTGGCCTTGTTTACATTTTGGGGGGTTGATTTCTATCCACGCCCTCCGCGAGGAGGGCGACCGGCAGAGCTGGTGACAGCACCGTGCCGGAATCATTTCTATCCACGCCCTCCGCGAGGAGGGCGACTGCCTTCAGTTCACTGTTGCCAGCCGTCGGAAAATTTCTATCCACGCCCTCCGCGAGGAGGGCGACCTGGTATCGCATACGCACACCGGAAACCTTGGCAAATTTCTATCCACGCCCTCCGCGAGGGCGACCTGGGGCATGAACAAGCTTTTAGGCGGCAACATGACCATTTCTATCCACGCCCTCCGCGAGGAGGGCGACACAGCGCAGAGGCGGCAAAAATCGAGCGTGGCAAATTTCTATCCACGCCCTCCGCGAGGAGGGCGACTCGCTGGTGGTCAGACTTGCCGCCGATCAGGGCCGATTTCTATCCACGCCCTCCGCGAGGAGGGCGACCAACAACTCCTATGGTGTTCGCCCTGCTCTG
>VOFB01004208.1_pt1 | contig 14288 bp, 23 predicted proteins | sample 5384141 | NCBI WGS metagenome assembly VOFB01 (sample SAMN12384721, study PRJNA508395) | human gut metagenome | isolation source: healthy gut A | host: Homo sapiens | reverse complement strand
CAGACTGTACGGATACCTGCTTCATATACCTGTTTCATAGCAGCGATACGGTGCTCAATGCTCGAAGCAGAATCCATATCGTTCTTGAAATTTTCATCCAGTGTGTTGATCGACCATGAAACGGTTACACGTCCAAGCTTCTTCAACAGATCAATATCCCGTACCACAAGATCCGACTTTGTGCAGATCAGAATATCTGCGTCACTGCCGATCAGCTGCTCCAGAAGTTTTCTGGTATTCCCGAATTGCTCCTCCTGTGGATTGTAGCCATCTGTCACAGAACCGATGACCACCCGCTGTCCGGCATATTTCTTCGGATTTTTAATTTCCGGCCAATGCTTCACATCAAGGAAAGTGCCCCATTCCTCCTTGTGCCCGGTAAAGCGCTTCATAAAAGAAGCATAGCAATACTTGCAGGCATGTGTACAGCCCACATAGGGATTGACCGAGTAACCGCCTACCGGCAGACTAGACTTAGTCATGATATTCTTTGTTTCCACCTCACGAATGAGGATTCCATTTATTACTTCTTCCATGATTTCTGTACCTCTAACACTTTATTAAATTCTTCCGGCATTTCCTGAATCATATTTTCATCCCCTATGATAGGGACAAGGTCTTCCTTCATAAACACCGGAATGCCGAGCTTATGTGCCTGGTCCGTCAGAGACCATGCCCATTCCGGCTCCGTATGAATCTTCCTGCTCTGAGCTCCGGTCATGGTGCCGACAACGATCCAATTGATTCCAGAAAGGTCAACTGTGCCGGGATCATCGAATAACGGCTCAAAGGTAACATGGTAATGTTTTGCTCTAACGTTTTTCCGAAGGGCGTCGATACGCCACCGTTCTGCTTTCCTCGTCACCGTAACGCCAAACCATGCGTTTTCCAGATCGGTATCAAAATCCAGCAAATCAGGTCGCTTGGTAAGGAACAGGAACTGATGCTGTGGATTTTCACGGATCTTTGCAAATACCTCGTCTCTCCATTCCGGCTTCCAAATGACGATATTCATGTTCTGAATCTGATCTTTATAATTTCGACCTATCATCCAATACGTGTCATCATTTGTGGTCACATTATTTTCATACTTTTATAGTATTTTTATATATCTCTTCCTATAATTATGCCGTTACGCCTATCATTTTCTGTTAACGGGCGTTTTGTGGTGTTTTTCAAGAACAAAATACTGATAACAAAGGATGTTAAATTATGTCTGATTTCTCACAACTACTTTCCTGTCATATCCACAGTAAGGATATTAAGACCTATGCATTAGCACAATACTGTGGACTTGACCGGTCAAATATGTACAAAATCATTAACGGAAAAGGAAACCGTCTTCACGGAGCTGGTCTTAAAGATATGCAAATTTATGCAGCTTTCCCATGCCGAACAAAAGGAAATGGAACAAGCTTATGAGATTACTCTGATTGGGCATGACACTTACTATCGCAGAAAAGCTGTCGTTGATTTTTTTAATAATTTCCGTTTGTCTAAACTGAATCTGCCGGTTTTATCCGAACTTAATACGGAAATATTATTTGAAAAAGGATCTGTTACGCTGAATACCATGGCAGAAGTGAACCGTTCGCTTTTGTATATTATTTCTTTGGAAGTAAAAAATCCAACGGCACGATCGACCTTCTCGTACAGCCGGACTGCGATTTTTTGATGAATATTCTTGCTGCTGAGAATTATGACTGCTCACAGACTACGATCCGTCATATCATCTGTCTCAATAACAGTACCTCAGAATCCATCACCTATCCAAACTATAATCTGCACTGTCTGGAAAAGATTCTTCCGTTGTATAGTAACGTGGATAAATATAACTGCTTTTATTATTATGACCATATTGATTCTAAATGCAGTAAATTTACTTTATTTACTTATGTCATCATTACCAGTCAGTTTGCCTGTCTGCTGACAGGAGATATGACACAGGGGATTCTGACAAACGCCCCGGAGTCTTTAACTTTATTTAAGGATATCTTCAATCAGTATCTGTCCATGGCATCACCATTGCTGCGTCCGATCAACGATGTAACCGAGCAGATCAGCTATCTGGATAATATGATCCATGTTGTCCGTTCGGGTTATTCTTTTCAGATGGTTCCATGCCTCACACCTTATCTGACACGTGATATTCTTGACAAATATATTATTGAAGACCTTCCAAACCGTTCTGAATTTATTCAGGCAATGGACAATTATATTAAAGTATTTCTGTCCTCTCATATGACACCCGATAATATCACATACATTTTTTCTTTAAACGGGGTAAAGAAATTTTTAGACACTGGCAGAGTCAGTGAATATCCTTATGATATTTATCATCCTCTGGAGATGACCGACCGAATCCACCTGATTCGCAAACTGATGCTGAATCTTCCTATCCAGAATTACCGGGTGTTAAAGAAAGATATCGGGCATTTGGATAATGAGATTTTTCTTCAGGTCACCCAGCCGATGGGATATATTATGTTCTCAACTCCACAGGATCACCGTCTGATCTATCTGGATATTGAAGAACCCGGACTTTTATATACTTTCTGGGATTTCTGTGAAACTTTGATGATGCCTTATTCTATACGACAACTGAAGCTATAGAAATACTGCGTGATTTAATTGAACAATACAAAGAACTTAGATAAATATTTTACATATTTCCCCTCTTTCCGCACATCCTATTCCTGACTATTTTTATTTTTCAGGAGGTTTATCATGGGAAATAATATGGAACTCGATTATGAAATGTTCTGCTACCAGTGTGAGCAGACAGCCAACGGCAAAGGCTGTACCCGTCTCGGTGTCTGCGGAAAGACACCGGAAATTGCCAATCTGCAGGATCTTTTAATCTTTCAGATCAAAGGCATCAGCTGCTATGGAAAAGTTCTCTCAGAGCTTGGACATCCAATTGAGAAAGCAGTGATCGCTTTTATTGAATCTGTACTTTTACAACCCTGACCAATGTGAATTTTGATGCAGAAGTGCATGTGCAGCTTCTGCAGGAATCTCAAAAGATCAAAGACTCTCTGCGGGAAAAAGTGTCTGCTTCTGAAGGCAGTTCCAATCTTCATGACTCCGACTACTGCAGTTGTCATACTGCTCAGGCTCAGTACCGGCTTCCTTCTACAAAATCTGAAATGCTCCACGATGCCCCCATTGCCGGGATCATGTATGACAAGTCACTTGACCCCGATATCCGTTCGCTCCGGCAGACAATCCTCTATGGCTTAAAAGGGATCAGTGCCTATGGACATCAGGCACGGGAGCTTGATATTGCAGCGATCAGGTCGATTCTTTTATATTACCGCACTGGAATCACTGACCGATGACCGACTCACAGTCGAAGAGCTGATCCGCATGACAATGCGAACCGGTGAGGCTGCGATCGAAGTGATGAAAGTCTTAGATGAGGCAAATACTTCTGTCTACGGAAATCCATCCCCTCACACCGTCAATGTCCATATCCGGAAAGGACCGTTCATCATTGTATCCGGTCACGACCTGAAAGATCTGGAAATGCTGCTCCGGCAGACCGAGGGTACGGGAATCAATATTTACACTCACGGAGAAATGCTGCCGTCCCACGGTTATGAGGGGCTGAAAAATATCCCCATCTCGTTGGAAATTTTGGTGGAGCATGGCAGGATCAGCAGAAGCAGTTTGATGGAATCCCCGGCTGTATTCTGATGACAACCAACTGTCTCATGCGTCCACGTGAATCATACAAAGATCGTATATACAGCACCAATGTTGTCGGATGGGATGGTGTAAAATATATTCCGAAAAAAGCCGGATGGAACAAAAGATTTCAGTGAGATCATCCGTCATGCACTGGAACTTGGCGGATTTACGCAGGATGTCGAGCCACACGAGATCATCGTCGGATTTGGTCATCATGCAACGCTCTCTTACGCCGACAAGATTGTTCAAGCTGTGGAAAGTGGAAAATTGCGACACTTTTTCCTGATCGGAGGATGTGACGGTGCCAGACCGGGAAGAAACTATTATACGGATTTTGCACAGCTTGTTCCAAAGAACTGTATGATCCTCACTCTTGCCTGTGGAAAATACCGCTTTAACAAAATGGATTTCGGGGAAGTGGCAGGACTGCCGCGACTTCTCGATATTGGACAATGTAATGATGTGTACTCAGCGATCCGCATCGCAACCACCCTCGCTGATGCATTTAACACGGATGTGAACGGACTTCCGTTATCTCTGATCATTTCCTGGTATGAACAGAAAGCCGTTGCCGATCTTCTTGCACTTTTAAGCCTGGGCATCCGTAATATTTATCTTGGACCGAGCTTCCTGCTTTCATCAGTCCGAATGTTCTTCAATATCTTGTCGATACATTCCACCTCAGAAAGATCACCAACCCGGAAGACGATATTAAAAACCTGCCTTAAGCAGAATGTGCAGGCTTAAAGCACTCGAAAAAGAAAAACACCCTGCAGCGTTACGTCTGCAAGATGTCCTTTGAACTCCCCGAGTTGGGCTCGAACCAACAACCCCTCGGTTAACAGCCGAGTGCTCTACCATTGAGCTATCGAGGAATATTCTTTTCGTTGATTTCTTATCAACGAAAGATATTTTATCACAATATACCTTCTTTTTTCAATAGGTTTTCGTAATTTTTCAAAAAAAATAAATCCGGGTTCATAATGAATCCGGATTCTTTAAAGTGGAGAATACGAGAGTCGAACTCGTGACCTCCTGCTTGCAAGGCAGGCGCTCTCCCAACTGAGCTAATCCCCCAAAGGCTTGTTCTTCAATCAGAACTTCTATAGAATATCATATGAGAACAAACCTGTCAACACTTTTTACTAAAATGCGAGCAGCCGGATCAAAAATGGATTATGATCATATAAGAATTTCAGAAAACACTTTTTTCAATCATTCCAAAGCAGGTATGTCCGACAGATGTGGAATACAGTAAAGTCAGTCCCAGGAAGATCAGCCATACGATCAGTAAAGCGGCGAGAAGTCCCAGAATACCTCCTGCCAGGTGATTCACAAATCCAAGCACCGGCAATTCTCCGATAATATTTACCGCAACCATCAATGCCTTGACTATGATGATCGCCAGTAAGAATGTAACCAGGAAAGAGGCTACCTTCAGCACCAGTCTTGAAATGTACGATGCCACATAGGATGGAAAACTTGTGACATCCAGTTCTTTATAGATCGTGCTGTTATTATTCTCCAGCAGCATATTTTTCAAAAATTCCGGTACTGGTGAATTTTCAATAATTTTAATCTGTTCATCTCTCGGGATCTCTCCTATAACGGAAAAGGATGTCTTCTGCCGAAAGACCATATTTACTCCAGCCTGTTTCTCCAAGACTTTCAATCTGCTCCGGTGTCAGATTTTCAAGCGGTGTACCACTTAAATTCATTTTTGACAAATCGTCCGCAGAAATCTCCGGCATGAACATTTTTATACATTTTTTCTCGATCACATCATCAATCGGTGTATACTTCACCAGTGCATTCGATACATAGGGTGACAGAAACGTCACCAGAATCATAGTGATCAGGGTTGCAAGAAGAGAAAGTCCAAACTTCAAAAATCCCCTGATATATCCTACTGCAATGCAGATCAGAAAAATGCCTGCTACTACAATCAACAACCAATTATCCATACGCTCTCCTACTTCGTCAAATAAACGACTTTCAGTTCATTTGAACTCATCACATAGTACCTGTTCACTCCCACAGCCCGGAAGATTTCTTCTATATCCGCACTCATCCTGCCTTCAAATTTCAGGATTCCATTGATCTTATAAATACTGCACCGTCTTCCTTCATATAGAATGACCTCATCTCCATCAATTTTCCCGTGCTTATATTCGCCCGTAAACTCTTTACTGAAAATCAATTCACCCGATCGATTATAGACCCTCAGCTCATTTCCTGACTTTTCTTTTTATTTACGAGGATCATCCCGAAATATTGATCAGAATGGAAAACGCTCCTGATCTCCTGATCCAGCTTCACTTCTTTCAGCCGCTTTGTGTATCTTTTCCGTCATAAATTTCAAAAGCATTATCGCCTACCGCAATCGACCGATCAGTCCCCATAAAGAATACATCCGCAAGCATCGTTCCCTCATACTGATCTGCCGTCACCCGGTTATCTGTCTTTTTCTTTTCCGGTTGCTCCGAAATTATAATATCCGATTCTCGACTCTACAACTCCATTGTCCGTATAAAGATAGCAGACCGCCAGCATCATACCGTCATCTGTCATATCAAGGGCAACCGGATAGCCTGTCGTTCCAAGCGTGATCTGCTGCTCTACAAGAATATTGCCTGCCGCATCATAAGAAATGATCTGCGGAGAATTTTCATTTTTCAGGATTGCACTTACAATACCCTGATCCGAGATTGCAATCTTTTCAATCGGAAGTGTCGTTTCTATCTCACCTTTCAGTCCGTCTTTCGTGAATACCATAATACTATTTCCGCCTCTGTCTGCCACGGCAAATGCATTCTCCTTTACTTCGATCATCGGCGTCTTGATCTGCGTCGGCTGGATCCACACTTCTTCATTCTTTTTATTCAGATAGACTACTCCATTCCGGTTATATCTTATGATTCCTTTTGCAAACTGTACATAATTGCTTGTATCTGAAATTTCCTTCGTATAACTTGCCGCTTCTCTCGCTGTTCCATACGTCTTATTATCCAACAGCAGATAAGTTCCACAGATTGCCAGTACTGCCAGTATCAAAATGGAAACTGCACCTTCCCATTTTTCCAGCGTACCTTTCTTTCAGCTTTCTTAAGCTGCTTTGGATTTTCCGGTGGTTCTACGACCTTCAGATACGGAATTTTTCTTTGTGCCATAGGTTTTCCCCTTATCATCGGTTTTCTTCAATCAGGGATTGCTCCAATCCCGGTTGGGATAAGTATAACACGTCTTTAAGGCAATATCAATTTCTGCCCGATGTAAATCAGATTGCCATTTGATAATCCGTTCATCCTGCAGATTGCATCGACATGCGTGACATCACCATACATTTTTTACTGATGATTGCCAGTGTATCGCCCTTTTCTACCACGTAAACTCCATCACTTCCATTCGTTGAAGATGACGGTACGGCAGATGCTTCAACTACTTCATCTGACTGACTGTTCTTTGCCTGACTGCTGTTTGTCGAAGCATCTCCGTCTGTATCGTTTTTCGATGTACCGTCATCTCCTTCTGCTTTTTATCGGATGCACTGTTGCTTTTTTCTGTATCTGTATTTTTATTGGCTGCACTGTCAGTTTTTCCCTGATCTGCATCATCACCGGCTGTGCTGTTCTCATTTTCTGCACCTGTATTTTCATCGGCTGTACCATCCTCCGAACCGTCTGCCTGTCCACCATTTGGATCATTGCCTTCATTGCTACTTCCAGAATTATCAGAATCTTTCACCGTGTTAATTGTTCCTGCCACCTCTTCTATCTGGTTCTGAGCTTTTCTGATCTTATTAAAATTGTTCAGCATGGCAACTCCCATGATCACAAGCACCAGCACAAGTCCCACACTCATCGCATAAACAAAATTTCCCTGATGCTTTTGCCGGGTTCGTCTTCCCTGCTTTCTAGCCAGATCACGAAAGTTCTGTGCAGCCTTGTCTTCCACAACTTCCGTCTGCACCGCCCCATTTTTTTTTCGACTCGAGATCATATAATCCTGCATACACGGATTTTTTTCATAATACGTGTAATGGCCGCCGATCTCCATCAGGTCATTCATTTTATGTACATAATACGTTTCTTCTTTTTCCTGTGGATCACAGATGATAAAGACTGTATTCTTTTTTTCGGAAATGATTTCTTATGCAGTTTTTACCGTAGAATTTCCCGGTGCTTTTTCCGCATCATCTCTCACCACAAACCAGCCGATCAGTTCCCCCTCTTCAAAAAACTGTTTACATTCTTCATATGCCCGTTTCCACGTTTCATCATCGATCAGATATTCCATCCCAGATACCCTGAGTTCCTGCATCTGGATCGCACCATAAATATAGACATAATCTTCACCTTCGTATGTTTGAAAATCTCCGATCAAGAATGCACCCAATGGCTTTTTGTGGGTCGTTTCTGTATTTATCTGATAACTGTGCAAAAATGTATCCACATAATCCTCTACATAGATCTTGGGACTGTCACTGACATTCCCGATCTGCCGAACATTTTTTGGTATCTGTCTCTCCATTTATTTTCACCTTCCTGACATTACTGATTCATTGATTTACATTTCCCGGCGTTACAGAAAGAATAACATATTGATTCAGAGAGATTTTAGCAGTTACTGTCAAATGCGTTCGACATTTTGTCTGCCTGCACAATCTTTCGTTATTCTTTTGATTTTTCATTCTTATTTCTTAAAAACCCGAAACTAAATCGTCACAATTATGTGCTAGAATAAATTTAGAGATGTCAGGGTCAAAAGGTCTGAAACCACGTGTGCTTGCACACTGGTGGTAGAATGACCTTGAGACCCGCCCCGATATGAGCATAAAAGTGGGGCGTAAGCACCATGATATGCGAATAGCGGGTAGGATTGTGGGAGTGCGTAGCACGAAACAATCCGTTGGCATTATTGTTGGGGGCTTTTGACCCCAACATCAATTTAAAATGTAAGGAAAAAGTACTTCTCTGCATTTTCAATAATTTTAATGGAGTGATGATGATGAGATTATTTAAAAATATATTTCCGTTCATAAGCCTGCAACGATTATTTATGATGAAACTTTCTATCAGATACTCAGAGAGACTGCCCGGCATCCGATTGTCCTGCGAATGAAGCTTTATCCCCACCACGGAACAACGAATTGCTATATTCACTGCCTCCATGTTGCTTATTTTAACTATAAGTGGTGTAAGGCACTTGGACTTGATTATGAATCTGCCACCCGTGCCGGTATGATCCACGATCTCTTTTTTATATGACTGGCATACCCATGCAAAAGAGACCGGAGAATATTTCCACGGACTGACCCATGCACGGCGGGCTCTCAGAAATGCACAAAAGCATTTTCATCTCAACTCAACAGAAATGGATGTCATCCAGAATCATATGTGGCCTGTCACGTTGCTTCATATTCCACATACAAAAGAAGGATGGATCATTACTCTGACTGATAAATATTGTGGACTGCTGGAAACCTTACGGTTATTGTAAGCAGAGCCTTTGATCTGTTTTCAAGAAAAATATCGTACCAAAAAGGCTCTCTGTAATCCTGTCGAAGGATAGATCAGACAGTGGATTCATCCCTGTCTAATATAGAAAAAAGGGATATGGAACAACACTCTTTCCATATCCCTGCATCATGATTGACAAATCTTATTCAGATTTTGGTCATTATTTGTTCAGTTCTCGTAACCGTTCCAGTTCCTTCCTTAACCGTTCATTTTCCTTTTCTGCCGCATCCGCTCTTTTTTTCTCTATCTCAGTCTCCCTTTTTTCCGCTGCAAGATCCGCTTCTGCCTTTTTTCCTTATATCCGCCAGCTCTTCTTCCAGCTCATCGATCATCAGCTTGACCGTATTCCTGTCCATGATCTCCAGTTCCTCTGAAAACATCTCCATCATCCTTTCACCGTTCCTGCAGATCTGATAAAATTCCTTATAAATTCTCCGAAAATCCGGGTTATCCGGCACAGTTCCAGGATCATTTCGGGTCATCCTCACATAAAAATATAAGCCATTTGTCCAGACTGCTCCATTCTTTCCTGTCTTTATTTTGGATGATGCTACGAAAATGTCAAGGCAAATGAAGGTATATTCCTGCAGCAGATCCAGCTCCAGCCCCGTATCACTTTTCTGACGGAACCGGTGAATCGCAACCTTCTCTGAAAACCGGTGGAAATCTCCCCGACTCTTCTCAAATAGCACGATTGTATACACTCGCCTGATATTTCGGTAGGCAAAGGTATCTCCCAGTTCTTCCCGGACTCGTTTATACTGCCGGAGCAGCAGATCTGCGGAATAGCAGGCACTCCTCTCGCCCGGAAATCCGTATCCGATCTTCTGTACTTCCACATTCGCAATACTGCCATCCTCAAACTGGATCACGATATCCATCACCAGCAGCGAACTTTCCGCTGCGATCCGTCCTGACTCATTAGGCAGGACTTTCAGAATCTTCACTTTCCGCCCCAGCACTTCTGACAGGAAGTCACTGAGCCGTTCCGGTCTTGTATCCGGGTTCATGATGGCTTTAAAAAGGGATCATAAAGCATTTTAATTCCCCGGACTCACTACAGATCTCCAGGTATTCCTGCTGATAGGATTCTTTCCAGCCCCGGTACTGTGACCAAAGCTCCGGCTTTTCCCGGATTTCCTCAAAATCTCTTCCTGAGTCCGTATCATTGGAAAATAATTCTGTAACTGATTTTTCATAGGCATTTCCTCTCTCGTATTTTTTTCTTCTTTTATCCCCGGGATTTTACATTGGATCTTTTATCTTTGTTTCAGATATGACCGACGCCGTCATTTTTATTTTACATTGCAATCTTTTCAGATGCGGATATCCGATAGAATTGCGTATCTGCTCAAATGCTCTTCCTGCTACAAACATCGCAAAAGAACTGATAAATGGAACCTTTCCACATGTAGAAAGTCCTGCTGCAACACCAGTCATATTTGCTTCTGCAATCCCACAGTCGATAAAACGTTCCGGATATGCTTTTTTAAATACAACAGTCTTGGTGGCAGCTGCCAGGTCTGCATCTAAAACAACAAGATTTTCATGCTCCCTACCCAATTCGACCAATGCATTGCCGTAACTGTCACGTGTCGCAATCTTCTTTACTTCTGACATAATGCTTCACCTGCTTTCTCTAATTCTTCCATTGCTGTCTCATATTCCTCTTTGTTCGGTGCCTTGCCATGCCAGCCTACTTGGTTCTCCATGAAGGAAACACCTTTTCCTTTGATCGTCCTGGCAATAATCGCAGTAGGCTGTCCCTTGTGCTCACGGGCTTTCTTGAAAGCTGCTGCAATCTCGTCAAAGTCGTTTCCGTTGATGCTGATCACATGGAATTTGAATGCTTTAAATTTCTCGTCGATTGGATATGGGGAATTGACCTCTTCTACCGTTCCGTCAATCTGTAAGTTATTGTTGTCCACAATTACAACCAGATTGTCAAGCTTGTGGTTGGCAGCCAGCATGGAAGCCTCCCAAGCCTGACCTTCCTGAATCTCTCCGTCACCGAGCAATGTGTACACACGGTAATCCGCATGATCCATCTTACCCGCCAGAGCCATACCTACGGCTGCGGAAATGCCCCTTCGTAACTTCTCTTTTACCAGTCACAGTCACCTCTACTGCTCCGCCGCCTGCAGCTGCTGTGAACTCTTTTGTCTCAAGTTCTTTCTGCTGCTCTTCCATCTGACGCTGCATTCTTCTGAGCCTGCTTCATAAGATTTGCCATATTTCCAGGCATTCCGCCACCTGGAAATCCTCCACGCTTTGCCATGTCTAATCCTCCACTGTTATTTCCATATTTATTTTCTGTTCTATGTCCACAAATGTATCCTCAAAGTGTCTGCCCTCTTCTACATGCCGTACATCCACTGACACCTTTTTTCAATCTTTTCTCAATCAGATCTTCCAGTTCTGCGACATGGTCTTCACGTCCGACCACGCTGGCTGAAAGACTGTCCGGAAGCACGATCATCAGACGGTTATCTCCTCCAAGACTCAGTCTTGCTTTTTTAAGAAAGCCTCTGATCATACCTGACGCTTCATCTGCGATAGAACGGAAATTCTTCACCACCTCCTGCACATCCTCCGGAATTGCATTCGGCAGTTCCGGTTTTGGAAGACGGTCTGCCTGGCTGTTCTCACCGGCATCACGATTGACATAGACAATCCGCTCTGCCGCACCAACACCCTGTTCCACCTTTTCTTCCACAGCACGGATCCGGTCAAGCAAAGCATCCTGATTTGTCTCCATCTCAGGAACACATAACTTGATCAATGCAACCTCCAGTAAAACTCTCTTCTGCGTTGCATATTTCATCTGACCGGAAAGTTCTGAAAATACTCGGATATAACGAAGCAGCATATCCAGTTCGATCATGTCCGATTCTTCCTTCAGCTGCAGCATATTCTCCGTAGATACATCAATCACATCCTCTATATTATCAGATGTTTTCACCAAAAGCAAATTTCGCAGATACCATGTGAAATCCCCGACCAACTGGGTAAGTTCTCTTCCCTGCATGACCAGCTCTTCCACAATATCGAGAACTGCTGCCACATTCCTTCCGATCACATTTCTCAAAAAGCTTGCTAAATACATCCGTATCCACCGCCCCAAGTACCTCCAGCACATGATCGTAAGTCAGCTTCTGTCCAAGATAAAATGCAATACACTGATCCAAAAGGCTCAACGCATCACGCATCGAACCATCTGCCGCCTTCGCAATATACCGCAGTGCCTTATCCTCCACCTCGATCTGCTCGGTATCCATCAGTTCCTGCATCCTCGCAGTGATCGTCTCAATACTGATCCTCTTGAAATCATAATGCTGACATCGTGATAAAATCGTGATCGGAATTTTATGAACTTCTGTCGTGGCAAGAATAAAGATAACATATTCCGGCGGCTCCTCAAGTGTCTTCAAGCAATGCGTTAAAAGCTCCGATGGAAAGCATATGCACCTCGTCAATAATGTATACCTTATATTTACCTTCTGTCGGTCGGTATGTCACTTCCTCCCGGATCTCACGGATATTATCAACGCCATTGTTAGACGCAGCGTCAATCTCAATCACATTCATTGAAGTGCCTGCTGCAATGGATTTACACATCGCACATTCCCCACAGGGACTTCCATTCACTGGATGCTCACAGTTCACAGCTTTTGCAAATATTTTTGCAACCGTTGTCTTTTCCTGTCCCACGCGTCCCACAGAATAGATACGCATGCCCGATACGGTTCGCCTTGATCTGATTCTTCAATGTTGTAACTATATGGTCCTGTCCTTTTACATCTTCGAATTCAGCCGGACGGAATTTTCTGTATAGTGCCGTATATGACATGAATTACACCTCTTGTAATTTATTATCTGAGATTTATTTATCGCCAAAACTGATGCCGATCGTTCTTGCCTCCTGAATCAGACCACAGTGCGGATCAACATATTTCAGCTTTCCTGCAACCTCTTCCAACGGAACTTTCACTGTCTCACCATTTCGCATGGCAACCATATAGCCATACTCTTCATTCAAGATCAGCTCTGCTGCTTTTGCTCCGACTCTTGTTGCAAGCACACGGTCATATGCACACGGAGAGCCGCCCCGCTGAGTATGTCCCGGAACGGTGATACGCACCTCTTTATCCGTCTCTTTCTGGATCTGCTCTGCCAGCTCATAAGCAATCGAAGGATATTTTCTTTTTGCGAGCTTCTCTTTTATACTCTTTCTTTTTCAGCTTTGCATCTTCTTTTGAAATCGCACCTTCTGCAACAGCAAGGATCGTAAATGGCTTGCCTGCTTTTGTACGTCCGTCGATTACCTTCTTGATCGCCTTAATATCATAAGGGATCTCCGGAATAAGAATGATGTCTGCTCCACCTGCAATTCCTGCATGTAATGTCACATGTCCTACCTTATGCCCCATTACTTCCACGATAAATACACGGCTGTGAGACGTTGCTGTTGTATGGATCCTGTCAATTGTATCTGTTGCAATGTCTACCGCACTCTGGAATCCGAAGGTCATGTCCGTTCCCCAGAGATCGTTATCAATCGTCTTCGGAAGTGTAACGATATTCAATCCTCCTGACGAAGCAGATTGGCTGTCTTATGCGTTCCATTTCCGCCCAGTACCACAAGACAGTTCAGGTTCAGCTTGTGGTAGGTATGCTTCATGGCCTCCACCTTGTCCAGCCCGTTCTCATCTGGCACCCGCATGAGCTTAAACGGCTGTCTGGAGGTTCCGAGGATTGTACCTCCTCTTGTCAGGATTCCTGAAAAATCCCTATGAAGTCAGCATGCTGAAATCCGCATAGATCAGTCCCTTATATCCATCCTTAAATCCATAAATCTCAACATCCTCTCTCTTAGAACAAAGTCCTTTCACAACTCCACGCATCGCCGCATTCAGAGCCTGACAATCTCCACCGCTTGTCAACATTCCTATTCTTAACATTCATGCATCCTCCTTCATTGCTGATTTCGCACTTTCATATGATCCGCTTTATTCTTCCCGGGCATTCTTTTCATGGATATTTTCTTCATGCATTTTTTCTTCATTCATTTTTCCT
>VOFB01002636.1_pt1 | contig 14297 bp, 17 predicted proteins | sample 5384141 | NCBI WGS metagenome assembly VOFB01 (sample SAMN12384721, study PRJNA508395) | human gut metagenome | isolation source: healthy gut A | host: Homo sapiens | reverse complement strand
TAACAAAGGATTAAGCCCGAATTTTGGGCCAGAAAGCCAGAGCATATTTAGTCAACATATGTCCCCGATATCGATGAGGGAATATGCCTTTCGCCACAACTGTTCAGGTCGCTGGATCAGATGGGAACCGCGCCAAAAGGTCTCGTATCTTCGGCACAGCCGGACAGCCCGGCATGGGCAGAGCACCGCACGCCACGCAGGCAATTTACGAACACCGCGATCGGGGAGTATTGCCAGGCGGTCAGCCAGAATGTTCGGCGCAGAAGAGTAGCAAGTCTGTGCCTCTGGCTTCAGCGGCGAATAGGACAAAGAAGGTCAGCGGCATGGCATTTATCACGACGATTAATCTCCAGCTTTTTCGGCCCTCAGCCGAAGATCGCTCGTCCCAGTGTCGCCCGCGCCGGGAGAGCAGAACCGAATCTCCTCAGCATAAAAAGCGGCCTGTCAGGTTCATTGTTCCGTTCTTTCACCATTTCACCAAGCCTTCATCGCTGAGTACCTGTCGATCAGGATGACGTCTGCAAAGATCTTCAGTACCCGCTTTTTGTTCATAGTATTTTCCTTCAGCCCATCTGGCGATTTTGTCTGTGGCTGATACCAGCTTTTGTCCGAGGCCAGATTTCCGGCATGTCAGGCACAACACCTCCATTTGCCAGCCAGCCGCCCGGCCATTCCATATGTATTCAAAGTTTCACCAGGCCCGAGCTTGTGTACCTGCCAGGCGCTGGTGGTATGACAGCTCACTCCGCGCCTCAGTTACTGGTGCCTGAGATTGTCGCGAGTCCACACAGTTTTCATGTTGACACCTGTGAGCCTCACCATCCAGTGTGTGGGGCCTGGCCCAAGATCTTCTCAAAGTCAGCTCTGTTGGCAAAACGGCTCATAGTACCGACCTCAGGGCGCGCAGACTGGGGTCGCGGTGATCCCGAGCAGGTGATACGATCTCTTCCACCGAGCGAGGGTGCCGTTACTTTCTGGGATTGGTGCCAGCACGATCACCGCAGCAGGCACGCCACGATAACCGGCCCGTTCGACGGTAATGAAGGCATAGCTTCCGGAAGCTGGTCGAGGTCTCGCAGCAGCCGGGTTACTGGTCGTCGTCAACAGTCGCTCTCGAATATCGCCAATGGCGACCGATCCTCTGATTTAACATCACGTCCGTTTTTTCACCCAGCGCCACCGCCACCAGCGCTGGACCGACGGTCAGACTACCTCGCCAGGTCGCTGGCCTGCCGGTCCGTCGTTCATTTTTGTCACATTTCAATTAGGGGATTGACAGTTCAAAGTCAGGGTCTGCCTGTCAGGGGCTGCACCCACCGCCATATTGAAAGCCTTCCGCCGCCGTCAGACCGGCATATTCCTGCAGTTTTTGGTTATAGACCTGCTTGAAATACCAGAGTTCGGAGGTGACTTCCGCAGGTGCTGATCACTAAACTTCCTCCGTTGCGGGCAGGAGGGCAGTCACATCACCGAGCAGACGGTTCCTCACGACTTCAGTTGCTTGGCTGCCTGTGATTGCAGCCGGGCGCCGCCCACGACGCCTTCACGTTTGACGCCAGCCTGCAACCAAGCACATGGTAACGGATAGGCTGAAGACGGTTGCCTGTTGTTGCTCACCGATATGCGGATAATCCGGTTATAGTATAGGTTGTCTGGGCCGTGTTATCCGCATCTCCGGTCATCTCTGGATATCGGTTTTTCAGGTTGTCTGAATGGCACAGCGGTGGTGCCCGGAAGCCGTATGATGGGTAAGTACTCAATGTATCCCGGTCGTCCGGGCACACGTTTCGACCACCGCATGTCCGTGTCTTCACGCCCGCATCATTGCCGGCCGCACCTGCGGGCTGGTGACAGTTGCTGGTTGTCCGGCGTCGGTCAGCGCGGGGTCACAGGTTCCGTGCCGGCGCCATGATGACATCTGGGGATCACCCCTGCGCCAGCCAGCTGAGGGTGGCAGCCCTGAGCCTGCTCCCCTCGATTTCAGCGATCGATGGTTAGCCCCGAATCTGCTGATTCATGCCTCTGCATTTCTGAGCCGCCTGCACCGAGTCGTGGGCGGGGGTGTTCTCCCACGACAGTCCGTCATAGCTCATCTGTACAGTTCGAAGCCAGCAGCTGCGACCTCTTCCTTATCTTCCGCTGTGATTTCCTACAAAGGCCGGCGAGGAGTTTGCCCCCTCAGCGCGCCCGCTTACCGGGGGTGGCAGATGGGCGACACGGTGGGCAAGCACCCAGGGGGCCAGAGTGGAAGGAGGCCCGGGCTGCAGGGGCACCGCTGTATATAGGCTCCACCTCCACCACATAAGGGATCCCGTCTACTGTAATGCGGTAAAATTCCTTTTTTGGCATCGCTTTTTGCCTCCTCCGCTGTGCTGTACTGGTCGTTTGCACTATTGTATCAGAGAAAACAATAAAATTCCATTCATCTTTTTTGAAATAATCCATAATATCAAAGTTATGGAAACGAGATCGGTGGGCTAGGGACTGAATTTTTGCTTCAGAAAGTCGGCGAACTGTCGGGAGGCGCGGTTCAAATACCGTCCTTTCCGATGGACCATCACAATGTCACGGGTGTGATATACGTCCTCGATATCCAGAAAACGAATATTCTCGCTGAACAGATGCCGAAAGGAGGCAGACTGGGAAGCGATGGTGACGCCGGCGTTGGCGTTGATCAGCTCCCGCCGGAGCAGATGGTCGCACTCCATGATGTAGTGGGGCGTGATGCCCAGGTCTGCAAAGATCCGGTCGGTCTGAGCGCGGAAGGGCAGTCCCTTCAGAAGCATGATGAAGCGCTGGTCGGTGAGCTCCTCCAGACGGACACTTTTCCGCTGTGCCAAGGGGTTGTCCTTATGGACAGCCAGCTTGAAGATGTCCCGAAGCAGCAGGGTGGATTCAAATACCTCCCCATAAATGCCCGGGGAGGTGACCGCCAGATCGATTTGACCCCGGTTGAGCAGCGCAGCGATCTCCTTTGTTTTCTGCGACCCGCTGATTCCACTTGTAGTTGGGGTGCTGGTACATGAAGGCGTGCATCCCCTGAAGAAACTGAGAGGAGGAGACCGCCAGGGAAATGGAGTTGTCCCCCTCATCGGCAATGTCCTGGAGCTCCCTCTTTGAGTTCTCCACCTCCATCAGGATATGGTTGACCCGCTGGAGAAACCGCTGTCCATTCTGGTTCAAGATGATGGACCGTCCATTGTGGTCAAAGAGCGGAACTCCCAGCTCCTTCTCCAGTCTGGAAATCATCGTACTCAGGGCAGGCTGGGAGATATTGAGTTCTTCTGCCGCCCGGGAGATATGCTGGTAATAGGCCGCGGTCTGAAAATAGCGGAGCTGGGTCAGTTCCACGATATGTCCCTCCAGATCCATAATTTTTATCTTATACTAATATAAAAAATCGATAATTGCAATATGCGTTAAAACAGATTAACCTAAAGAAAAAAGAAAAATATTTGATTTTTGTTGGATTGTGACCAAAGGCGCAGCAGAGAGGAGGACCTTGTCGTGGGCGAAAAAACAAAGCTTCAAGAGATGCTTGAGAAAAGGAAAAGATCAGACAGGGAGGGGAGAAAAAAGGTCGCGAAGCAGCACGGCGCGGGTAAGCTGACAGCCCGGGAGCGCATCGACCTGCTGTTTGATCCCGGTACTTTCCAGGAGTACAACATTTTTATGAAGCACCGCTGCCATGACTTTGGGATGGAGAAGGTAGACACACCGGCGGAAGGGGTGGTGACGGGATACGGATTGATTCATGGGAGAGGGGCCTTTGCCTTTGCCCACGACTTTACGGTTCTGGGCGGCGCCATGGGGAGATGCAGGGCATGAAGGTCAAGCGGATTCAGGAGCTGGCCATGGACGCCGGCGTGCCGCTGATCGGCCTGAATGACTCGGGGGGCGGGCGGATCCAGGAGGGCCTGCCACTTCCTATGGGGCCATCTTCTTCAACAACGTGATGGCTTCTGGGGTGATCCCCCAGATCTCAGCCATCATGGGGCCCTGCGCCGGCGGGACCGTGTATTCCCCCGCGCTGACCGACTTCATTTTTTCCGTGGACAAGACCAGCCGCTCCTTTATCACCGGCCCGCAGGTCATCAAGAACGTGACCGGGGAGGTGGTGGATGCGGAGAAGCTGGGAGGAGCGCGGACCCATAATACGGTGTCAGGCGTGTCTCACTTTTTCTGTGCGGACGACCGGGACTGCATTGAGAAGATCAAGACCCTGCTGAGCTACCTGCCCCCAAACTGCCGGGAGATGCCGCCCATCATGCCCTGCGGCGACTCTCCGGACCGCCGCTGTGAGATGCTCAACACCTTCATTCCGGATAACCTGAAAAAGGCCTACGATATCAAGGATGTTATCCGGGAGATCGCGGATGGGCACGAGTTTTTTGAGACCCAGGCCATGTATGCCACCAATATGGTCACCGGATTTATCCGCATGAACGGCCGGTCGGTGGGGGTGGTGGCCAACCAGCCCAAGGCGATGGCAGGCTGTATCGACATCAACGCTTCGGACAAGGCGGCCCGTTTTATCCGCACCTGTGACTGCTTCAATGTGCCCCTGCTGTCCATTGCCGATGTGCCCGGATACATGCCCGGCACCAATCAGGAGTATGGAGGGATTATCCGGCACGGGGCGAAGATGATCTACGCCTGGGCAGAGGCCACAGTCCCGAAGATCGTGATGGCGGTGGGGAAGGTCGTGGGCGGCGCCCGGCCTGCAATGTGCTCCTGGGAGCTTCGGCCGGACTTCATTTTCGCCTGGCCCACGGCGCAGATGGTAGTCGTGGGGCAGAGGGGGCCGTGGATATCTGCCGGAAGCACGAGCTGAAGCGGGCTGAGGAGAGCGGTGAGGATGTGGCTGCCCTCCGTGCCCACTACATCGAGGAGTACAAGGAAGAATTTTTAACCCGTATAAGGCGGCGGAATATGGGAAGTTTGAGGACGTGATCGAGCCTGCGGAGTCACGGCGGGTCATCATCCGGACTCTGGAGCTGTTTCAGAACAAACAGGTGGTCCTGCCAGCCAAAAAACACGGGAATATGCCGGTCTGACGGCGGCGCGGAAAGGAGCTTTCAATATGGCGGTTGGATACGGCCCCCTGAGCGGGGTAACAGTGGTGGACCTGACGCAGTTTTTGTCCGGTCCCCTGGCCACGATGATCATGGCGGACCTGGGGGCGGATGTGATCAAGGTGGAGCGGCCGGACCGGCCCAAGGCCAGCGGCCCGTTTCTCAACGGGGAGCGGGTCTACGACCTGTCGGTCCAGCGCAGTAAGAAGAGCATCACCCTGAACCTGAAGGCGGAGACAGATAAGAAGGTGCTGCTGGAGCTGGTGAAAAAAGCGGACGTTCTGGTGGAAAATTTCAAACCCGGCACGATGGAGCGCATGGGCCTGGGTTATGATATCATTGCCGCAGCCAATCCCAGGATCATTTATATGGCGGTCTCCGGCTTTGGCTATACGGGTCCATACCGTTCCAGAGGCGCGCTGGATATGATCGTTCAGGGGATGAGCGGACTGATGAGCCTGACCGGTGAGCCGGATGGCCCGGCCATGCGCTGCGGGACCTCGGCCAGCGACGTGTTTACCGGGCTGTATGCCTTCGGTGCCATCTCGGCGGCCCTGTATGACCGGGAAAAGACCGGAAAGGGACAGTTTATCGATGTGGCGATGCTGGATGCCACCTTCTCCTGCCTGGAAAACGCGGTGATCAATACCTGTGTCTTTGGCACCGATCCCCAGAGGGTGGGCAACAGCCACCCCACCAGCGTCCCCTTCGGGACGTTCCCCACCTCCGATGGAGAGATCATTATCACCTGCTCCCGGGATCCTGCATTTTACAGTCTGTGCCGCGCCCTGGGACGGGAGGATATGGTGGAGGACCCGCGCTTCTCCAAGGCGGAGGCCAGACGCCAGCACAAGGCGGAGCTGACTGAGGAGATCTCCAGATTTACCCGGGCCCGCACACTGGATGAATGCGAGCGGATCTTTGAGGCTCACGGGGTGCCCAATGGCCGCATCAACACCATGAAGATGATCTGTGCGGACCCTCAGATCGCGGCCCGCAATATGATTGTAGAGGTGGAGCACCCGGTGGCTGGAACGTATCGGATGGCGGGCAGCCCGCTGAAATTCGGAAATTACCCGGATACCACCTATGAGCCCGCCCCCACCCTGGGACAGCATACCCGGGAGGTCCTGGCGGAGTACTTAAAAATGCCGGAGGAGGAGATCGAAACCATGCTGAAGGAGCAGAAGGAGCTGGTGCATACATAAGATGGCGGGCGGAGCGCGGGACAGGGGACCGGCCTGTGGAATGGAAGATTTTGTTTTGTGCCTGACGTGCGGAATCTGGTATAATCCGATACGTATTTTGTGGATAAAAGCAAAAGGAGGTATCGAGCTCTGAGCTGTGCGGACCAGCAAAGATCATAGATAAGACTAGAGGGAGGATACTATGAAGATAAAAGCCAAAACCGGAGATCTCGCACTGGGGATCTTTTCGATTCTGGGCGGAATCATCATCCTGATCCTGACAAAGGTGCAGGGACTTCAGCTGATAAAGGGCGGACAGATGGGGCCCGGTTTTTTCCCCACAATCTGCGGGATCGCCATCGCGATCTGCGGGGCCATGGTCCTTCTGGAGGCGGCGCGCCGGATCGCCCGCGCCAAAACGGCCCAGGCGGAGAAGGAAGAACTGGAGACAAATATCCTGAACCTGACAGAGCTGAAGAATCTGTTGCTTTTTATGCTGCTGGGGACTGGGGTACTGCTGCTCTCCGACTATCTGGGGCTGCTGACCTGCCTGGGACTGAGTGTGATCGCCTATTTGAAAATATGGGGCCGAGAAAAGTGGATCAAGTCGATCGTGATCGGTGTATGTATGGTGGCGTTCCTGTACGGGGTCTTTGTCCTGTTCCTGCATGTGCCGGTCCCCAAAGGTCCGCTGGGCTTTTAAGGAGGAGGTACACATATGGACTTGCTGCATAACCTTGCGCTGGGCTTCTCAGTCCTGGCTGATCCCATGACCATTGTGTACTCCCTGATCGGCGTAGTGTGCGGTGTTATCATCGGTGCGCTGCCCGGTCTGGGGCCTTCGGTGGGCATCGCAGTGCTCCTGCCCATGTGCTACGGACTTGATCCGGCCTGTGCCCTGTGCATGCTGTGCGGGATCTACTACGGGGCCATGTACGGTGGTTCCATTACCTCCATCCTGATCAATACGCCCGGTGACTCTGCCGCCATTATGACGACCCTGGACGGATATCCCATGGCGCGGCAGGGAAAAGCAGGGAAGGCCCTGGGCATGTCCTGTCTGGCATCGGTCATCGGCGGGACGATATCTGTGGTGTTGTTCATGTCTCTGGCACCTGTGGTATCCAATTTTGCTACAAAGTTCGGGCCGTCCGAATATTTCGCCCTGATGGTGCTGGGGCTTACCTCTATTGCGGGCATGACAGGGAAATCTCCTGCAAAGGGTTTTTGGCTGCGTTTATCGGCCTGTTTGTGGCGGGGATCGGAATTGACCTGATCTTTGGTACTACAAAGTTCGTATTCGGCAATGTAAACCTCTACCCGGCATTGACTTTGTGCCGGTGGCCATGGGCTTGTTTGGGATCGCAGAGATCGTATGCAACTATTCTGACAATAATCTTAAAGTGGATAAGGGGAGCCTGAAGGTCAAAAAATCTGCTGCCCAGCAGACATGAGTGGAAGCTGTCCCTGCCCCACATCGGCCGGGGGACGATTTTAGGCTTTATTGTGGGGATGCTGCCAGGGGCGGGTGCTACGATCGCTTCTTTCTCCTACGACATGGCAAAGCGCACCTCAAAGCGGGGAGAGGAGTTCGGCACCGGTGTGATCGAGGGTGTGGCGGCCCCGGAGTGTGCCAACAACGCTGCCTCCATGGGGGGCCATGGTTCCTATGCTGACCTTGGGCGTCCCCGGTTCGGGCGCGACGGCCATCATGATGGGTGCGCTGATGATGCTGGGCATCTCACCTGGTCCCTCCTTCTTTGTGAATGAGGCTGACGTTGCCTGGGGACTGATCGCCTCCATGTATCTGGGAAATGTCATTCTGGTGTGCATTGGTCTCGGCGCGCTCTCCCTGTTCGTGCGCATCCTGAATGTAAAGACCTCCACCCTGAACGCGCTGATCTTTGCATTCATTCTGGTGGGCGCCTATGCGCTGGAGAACTCCATGTTCACTGTGGGAGTGACTCTTTTCTTCGGCCTGCTGGGTTATATCCTGAAAAAGGTGGGGGTCCCTGCGGCACCCATGGTGCTGGCGCTGGTGCTGGGTGCGATCACCGAGACCAATCTGAGACAGGCGCTGATCATTGACAACAACAATTTTGGAGCGGTCATCTCCCATCCCATTTCCGCGGTCATCCTGGTGCTGGCGGTCCTGCTGGCGTTCGGCACCCCCATCAAATCCCTGATCACAAAACTGTGGGCAAAAAAAGAAAGCGTGACCGGCGTTGACCTTATGTATGATCGGGCGGTGCCCGGTTATATAAAATGAAAAAAGGAGAAAAGAAATGAAAAAATTGCTTGCTCTGATTTTGGCGGCCGCAATGTCGCTCTCTTGCGGCGTGTGGAAACGGTAGCCCCTCCTCTGGCGGAGGGAGCACTGAGCCCGCCGGAACTCCCGCGGCATCTTCAGGGGAGGAGACCGGATGGGTCCCCACAGAGGACATTGAATTTGTGATCCCCTTCGGCGCGGGCGGCGGAAATGACGTTATGGTCCGAAAAATCCTGGAGATCGTTGAAAAATACGATATGTGTCCGGTGAATATCGTCCCGGTGAACAAAGAAGGTGGTTCCGGAGTGGTAGGCTATACCTATCTCACCTCCAAGGGCGCCGGGTATGAGTATGCGCTGGCCTCCACATCCGCCAGCTTTTACACCCAGCCGCTGACGGGAAATTCTCCCTTTACGCCGGACGAAAGCACGTTTTCCTTCGTGGCACATATGGTAAAAGACCCTGTGGTGCTGGTGGCCCACCCCTCCTACGGTTTCACATGTATCCAGGATGTGGTCGACTATGCCAAGGAGCACCCCGGTGAGCTGAAATGGGGCGGTGTCGGCAACGCATCTGACGACGCGATCATCATGTATATGCTGAACAATATCGCCGGGATCGATCTGACCTATGTGCCCTATGACGATGGGGGAATGTGCCAGGCGGCGCTGCTGGGCGGACACATCGGCCTGAGCACCGTCTCTCTGGCAGAGGCGGAGGAGCACATGGCGGCAGGCAACATGGTGGCGCTGGCCGCCTGCGCGGATGAGCGGTTTGACGCGATCCCCGAGGTCCCCACCGCGGCAGAGCAGGGCTTTGACATCGGCCATCAGCAGAGCCGGGGCATCGTGATGAACGCCGGCGTGCCCGAAGAGGTGCTGGCCTATTATTCCGACCTGTTCCAGAGAGTCTCTGAAACAGAGGACTGGATCGAGTATGCAGAGTCCAACGCCATGACGGTGTCCTTTATGCCTTATCAGGAGTTCGCAGCATATGCCGCTGAGATGCTGGAGGACTATACCACCTACCTGGGCATGATCCCCAGGATTGATCCAGGGCTGATCTACCTGGATCTGGATGCAGGGCCGGCCCCTCTTTTTGATGGGGCCGGCCCTGCCGTTTTGCGCCCCCCTTGCATTGGGTGCCCAAATCCGCTACACTTATTTATCATCCTTATCATCATCCGGGAAGGGCAGAGGGGCAGAGGGCATGGACCATGAGGCATATATGCGGCGGGCGCTGGAACTGGCCGCTCAGGCGGCGGAGCAGGGGATGTGCCGGTGGGGTGTCATCGTCCGGGACGGGAGATCGTGGGAGAGGGCCGCAACCGCCGGGAGGAGAAGGGGGACGCCACCGCCCACGCGGAGCTGGAGGCCATCCGGGACGCCTGCCGCCGGCTGGGGAGCTGGAGGCTGCACCGGTGCACTATGTATGTCACCCTGGAGCCCTGCCCCATGTGTGCCGGGGGGATCATCAACGCCCGGATCGGCACCGTGCGCTATGGGGCCAAGGATGACAAGGCGGGGGCCTGCGGATCGGTGCTCAACCTGTTCGAGGAGCGGTTCAACCACCGTCCCAGGCTCTATCGGGGCCCCATGGAGGCGGAGTGCGGCCGTGCCCTGCGGGCCTTTTCGAGGACCTGCGGGAAAAAGACGGATTTTCGAGGAGATTTAACCTTTTGTAACATCTGCGGGTGACTTATTTAATAAAAACTGATATTATAATACTCGCAAGGCAAGAGCATCTTTTCATTCTATCCTCCATCTTTTGGAAGGCCGACAGGGACTGTCGGCCTTTCCTCTTTTCCACGGCTGCGGGGGAAGGAGAAAAACCAGTGCGATTTAATGGTTATGTAACATTTGCCCCTTCATTTCTTAATAACCCAGGGTATCTTGATACTTGCAAGAGACAGTTTGTTTCATTTTAATCCTCTTTTTCAGCAGAAAGTCCCGAGCGCTTTGGAGCAGGCGTTCGGGACTTTCTGTTTTTCTGCATAGATTTCCAGATCCAAGGGAGAATACAGGGGGAAAGGAGGGCGCATATGGCTGAACAGAAGCAGGATGGACCTCACCCCTCGCCGGGAGCCCAGATTTCCCGGTCCCCCTGACCCTGGAGGGAGTGGAGCAGATCTTTGAGGGCTGCTCCGACTTTGCAGAACGCACCGCGCTGCTGCATAACGACCCACAGAGGCAGGTGACCCTCTGCTATATCAACGGCATGGTGCGGGGGGAGCGGATCAACGACTATCTGCTGCGGCCGCTGGCCCAGGACCCGCGCCTGTCTGCGGTATCTGAGGCGGAGGCATTCCAGCTGCTGGGACAGGGGGCGCTCTATAATTTATATGTAGAGCGCCGCACCACGCTGGACCAGGCGGCGGTGGATCTGACTATGGGCTGGTGTGTCCTGTTCTTTCCCGGGCGGATGGACGCACTCTCTTTCTTCGTAGGGACAGAGGAAAAGCGGGCGGTGGGGCAGTCGGAGAACGAGCCCGCCCTGAAGGGGGCCCGGGACTCCTTTGTGGAGTCCATCCTCACCAACACCTCCCTGGTCCGCCGCCGCCTGCGGGCGCCGGAGCTGAAGGTCCGGCAGCATGTGGTCGGACGGCAGTCCCTCACCCCGGCCATGGTGGTCTATCTGGACGGGATCGCCGACCCGGACACGGTGAAGCGGGTAGAGGAGAAGCTGGACGCCATCGACATCGACGGGGTGGAGTCGGCAGGGAACCTGGAGGAGTACCTCACCGATGCGTCCCGGACCCCCTTCCCTGATGCCGTTCACCCAGCGGCCGGACCGGTTCTGCGCCGGGCTGCTGGAGGGGCGGGTGGGGCTGCTGTGTGACGGCCTCCCCTTCGGCTATCTGCTGCCGGGCACCATGGACCAGTTCTTCCGGACCAGCCAGGACCGGGCCTTCAACTGGATGACTGCCTCTATGCTGCTCCTGCTGCGCTATTTCTGCATGGCGGCCACCCTGCTTATCCCCGGGCTCTATATCGCCCTGGTGACCTTTCACCCGGAGGCCATCCCGGTGAAGCTGGCCCTGTCCATCGTGGCGGCCAAGCAGGAGGTGCCCTTCTCTACTGTCTTTGAGGTACTGATTATGCTGATAGCCTTCGAGGTGCTCCAGGAGGCGGGGCTGAGGCTGCCCTCTCCTATCGGAGCTACTGTGTCCATCCTGGGCGGCCTGGTGGTGGGCAATGCGGCGGTGGAGGCCCACATCGTCTCTCCGGCGGTGCTCATCGCGGTGGCCATCGCAGGGGTGGCGGGATACACCCAGCCCAGCCAGGACATGGCGGCCGCCCTGCGCCTGTGGCGGTTCCTGCTGGCCGTCCTGGCCAGTGTGGGGGGGCTGTTCGGCCTGGCCATGGGCTGGGCCGCCCTGATCTATCACCTGGCCGGGCTGGAGAGCTTCGGCGTGCCCTATTTGGCGCCGTTTACGTCCGCAGCAGGACAGGAGCGGGGGAGCCCTGATCTGATCCGGCTGCCCCTGCCCTGGATGAAGTGGCGGAACGGTGCGGCGCGGTCGGCCAACCGGAGGAATCAGCGATGAAAAAAGTTTTAGCAGCGGCCCTGTGCGGCGCGGTGATGTTCCTGCTCCCAGGATGCGGCGGGGAGCGGCTTCCCTATGCCCGGGAGATGGGGGACATGGCCCTGATGCGCACCATGGGAGTGGACACGGGGGAGGGCGGAGCGGAGCAGCTCCATGTTACGGTGTCCAGCGGCCGCCGGGCCAGAGGCTTGCAGGGGGAGGCGGAGCCGCCCCTGGTCCTCTCTGCGGAGCGGGAGTCCATCAGCAGCGCCTGCCTGGCCATGCAGGGGCTGAGTGACAGCTATGTGTTTTACGGACATGTGGACCAACTGCTGCTGGGGGAGGAGCTGTCCCGCCGGGGCATCCTGGAGACCCTCCAGTACTTCAGCCAGGACCAGGAGCTGGGGATGGGGACCCAGGTCTGGATCGTCCGGGGCGGTACGGCGGCGGAGGCCATCTCCGCCGAGCAGGAGCGGGGGTGGAGAGCCGCCTGTCCACCATCCAAACGGACAGTGAAATGGGGATGGCGGGGGATGACCAGGACCGTGGGGGAGACCCTGACGTCCCTGATGGAGGACGGTTCCGCCTATCTGCCCGGGCTGGTCCCCGGGGAGGACGGCGCACTGCTGGAGGCGGGATACGGAGTGGTGAAGGACGGCATGCTGGCGGGCTGGCTCACCGGAGAGCAGGCCCGGGGCCTGGAGCTGGCGGCCGGGCAGTTCGGGGCGGACATCCTGGAGCTGGAAACCAGGGAGGAGGCGCCGCAGTCCGGGTGACAGCGGTATCGTTGAGCTGTGTGCCGGAGTTTTCCGGCGAGAGGCTGACTGGGCTGGAACTGGCCTGCCGACTCTCTCCGGGCGGAAGAGAGCTGGGGGGCCGGAGCCGGCAGAGCTGTGTGCGGCGGCGGAGGAGCGGGAAGCGGCCCGGATCTCAGCGGCGCTGGAGCAGCTGAAGGGCTGGAACGCGGACTGCCTGGGCCTGGCCAGGCGGGCGGGCCAGACGGAGAGCGCCCGCTGGAACGCCCTCCGGGCCCAGTGGCCGGAGGTGTTTCCGGAACTGGAGATCCAGGTGACAGTACAGGCTTCGCTGCTGGCGGCCTGAGGAGGAAAAGGGATTGAAACAGGAGAAGGTCTCGTTCCGGCAGCTGATGGCGCTGCTCTGGGCCGGGCTGCTGGGGCCGGCGGCGGAGTGGCTGCCTTCCATGGTCACAGAGCGGGCAGGGCCCGCCGGGTGGCTGGTACCCCTGCTGGCCCTGCCGGTGCTGCTGGCCGCCGGGTGGCTGGCGGGCTCCCTGAGCAGGGGAGCAGGGGGCTGAGCCAGGGACTGATGGACAGCTTCGACCCGGGGCAGGGAGAGCGGTGCTCACGATCTATATCATATGGATGGAACTGCTGCTGGCCCTGCGGCTGCGTCTGTCTGCCCAGAGAATGATGGCGGCGGGGGAGAGGACGGCGCACTCTGGTTTTTCCTGCCGGTGCTGGTCCTGATGGCCCTCTGGATCAGCTGGGGGAAGGCGGGGCGGCTGGCCCGGACCGGGGAGCTGTTTTTCCTCCTGCTGGCCGCTGCCGCCGCCACAGTGGTGGGGCTGGCCCTGTTCCAGGTAAAGGGAGAAAACCTCCTGCCCCTGTGGACAGAGCCCGCCGCGCAGACCTTGTATGCCGCCCTCCCGGTGTCAGGGGTGCTGGGATACGGACTGTATGCCGCCTTCCCTATATACGCCTGAGGAGGGGGGAGAGAGGGCGGGCGCTGGGTCCGGTGGTGTGGGGGCTGTCTGGCCCTGTGCGGGACCCAGCTGGTCATCCTGGGGGTATTCGGCCCCGCACTCACGGCGGAGCTGGAAAGCCCGTTTTTTCAAATGGCCAAGAGCGTAGGGGTGGAGGGGGCGTTCCAGCGGGTGGAGAGCCTGGTGGCCGCCGTGGAGCTTCAGCGACTTGATCCTGCTGGCGGGGCTGCTCCAGGGCATGAAGCGGATCGTGGGGGTCCTCCTCCCTCAAGGTGAGCCCCCACGCAGCCGCCGTGATGCTGCTGGCCTCCGCCGGGGTAGTGGGGCTGGCGGCTTTCCCTAACAGTGCGATTCCAGAAGCGCTGGGGAGAGGAGCTGTGCTGTGGGGGAACCTTCTGCTGGCCCTTGCTCTCCCTCTCCTGGCAGTCGTGGTGAAATGGTTTCGGCACTGAGTCAGATGCACCTACATCTTGTAGGTTAAATGAAGGAAAAATCCGAAGATATAGTACCGTAAAAG
>VOFB01004452.1_pt1 | contig 14305 bp, 27 predicted proteins | sample 5384141 | NCBI WGS metagenome assembly VOFB01 (sample SAMN12384721, study PRJNA508395) | human gut metagenome | isolation source: healthy gut A | host: Homo sapiens | reverse complement strand
TTGTAAAACGTATGGGTGGAAGACGCCTGCTTAAATTGCGGGGCAACATATCATATCGTATTTAATCCGACAAAGGTGGAAGGCAAGTGTGATGCCTGTGGAGCGGAAACCGTACTTCGATGATGACAACCGGAAACTGTACAGAAGCGTCTGTCTGTATATCATGAACAGACACAGCCACTGACCGATTATTACAAGGCACAGGGAATCCTGAAATCCGTTGACGGAACCAAGCCAATGGATGAAGTGTTTACGATATTAAGGTACCTTAGGTGAATAAGATGAAAGTAACGATCAAATCTGCTGAAGAGATTGAAAAAATGCGCCATGGGGAAACTGCCGTGCATCAGAATCTTGCAAGAGAAATCAAACCTGGGATGTCTACTTTGGACATTGACCGGTTGGGGGAAGAGATGATCCGCGGATATGGATGTATTCATCATTTAAAAATTATTGCGGATATCCGGCGTCTATTTGTGTTTCGGTAAACGAAGAAGTGGTGCATGGGATTCCGACAGACGAAAGGATCATCAAAGAAGGAGATTGCGAGAAGTGCAAAGTTATCAAAAGAAAGGGAAGCATCAGAATCATCTGTGAAAACCCTAAGCACAAACAGAGACAGGGTTAATTTCCACTTTGTTTGAAAAATTATGTGCGGCTGCAGCGCATGAGAATGTGCTGTTCATAATATAACGCGAACGCGCGTGGTCTGTTGCGCAGTCCTTACATACCGAGAGGATGCAGCAGATTGTGGCTGGGATTGCTAAGCAATCATTACTATAGGAAGAAAAAGGTGTATGCACACATTTCAGGGCGGGAAACCGCAGCTGCATGGGTCTTTGGAATTCCTTACTATTAACAAAGAAATCTATATGGAGGTGTAAACACACATGGCTCGTATTGCAGGTGTAGATTTACCAAGAGAAAAACGTGTTGAGATTGGTTTGACTTATATCTATGGAATCGGCAGAGTTAGTGCTGACCGTATCCTTGCTGAGGCAAACGTTAATCCTGATACCCGTTGCAGAGACTTAACTGACGACGAGGTAAAAAGAATTAGTGCAGTAATCGATGAGACTCAGGTTGTAGAAGGTGACTTAAGACGTCAGACAGCTCTTGATATCAAGAGATTACAGGAAATCGGATGCTATCGTGGAATCCGTCATAGAAAAGGACTTCCGGTTCGTGGTCAGAAAACAAAGACCAACGCAAGAACAAGAAAAGGTCCTAAGAGAACTGTTGCAAACAAGAAGAAATAATTCTTGGCAACTTTATAATTTTAAATTTAAGAAAGTAGGTTAGTTTAGATATGGCTAAAGTTACAAAAAAAGTGACAAAAAAGCGTGTAAGAAAAAACGTTGAACATGGACAGGCACATATTCAGGCATCCTTCAATAACACCATCGTTACATTAACAGATGCTGAAGGTAATGCATTATCATGGGCAAGTGCCGGTGGTCTTGGATTTAGAGGTTCAAAGAAATCTACTCCATATGCTGCACAGATGGCAGCAGAAACTGCTACAAAAGCAGCTCTTATACATGGATTAAAAACAGTTGATGTTATGGTTAAAGGACCAGGATCAGGAAGAGAAGCAGCAATCCGTGCCCTTCAGGCAGCCGGACTTGAAGTTCTTTCTATTCGTGACGTAACTCCAGTTCCTCATAATGGATGTCGTCCACCAAAACGTCGTAGAGTATAATTAGGAGGGATATCTAAAATGGCAGTAAATAAAGTTCCTGTTCTGAAAAGATGCAGATCTCTTGGTTTAGAGCCAAGTTATTTGGGATATGATAAAAAATCTAACAGAGAATTAAAGAGAGCGAACAAGAAGGTATCTGAGTATGGCCTTCAGCTTCGCGAAAAACAGAAAGCAAAATTCATTTACGGAGTATTAGAGAAACCATTCCGTAACTATTATGATAAAGCAGACCAGATGAAAGGTATGACAGGTACAAACCTGATGACTATCTTAGAGAGCCGTCTTGATAATGTTATCTTCCGTCTTGGATTTGCAAGAACCAGAAGAGAAGCAAGACAGATTGTTGACCACAAATTCGTTACAGTTAACGGAAAGTTAGTTAACATTCCTTCTTACCTGGTAAAAGCTGGCGATGTAATCGAAATCAAAGAGAGCCGTAAAAATTCCCAGAGAATGAAAGATGTCGTAGAAGTAGCTGGCGGCAGATTAGTTCCGGAATGGCTTGATGTTGATGCAGAGAAAATGCAGGGAACCGTAAAAGAGTTACCTTCCAGAGAAATGATTGATGTACCAGTAGACGAGATGCTTATCGTCGAGTTGTATTCTAAATAATCATAAACTAGCGGGCTGAAAGAAGAAACAAATTACCCGAAAGAAGGAGGGGCTTTGTAGTGTTCGATTTTCAAAAACCAACAATTGAAATTGCTGAAATTTCTGAAGACAAAAGATATGGAAGATTCGTATGCGAACCTTTGGAAAGAGGATATGGTACAACACTTGGTAATTCTTTAAGAAGAATCATGTTGTCATCCCTGCCAGGTGCAGCAGTAAGTCAGGTTAAAATCGATGGTGTACTTCATGAGTTCAGTTCTATTCCTGGCGTAAAGGAAGATGTTACTGAAATCATTATGAACATCAAAGAGCTTGCAATCCGTAATAACAGCGCTGATGATGAGCCTAAGGTAGCTTACATTGAGTTCAGTGGTGAAGGCGTTGTTACAGCAGCAGATATTCAGGTAGATACAGGATATTCAGATCATGAATCCGGATTTAGTAATTGCACACTTAAACGGCGGTGCTGATTCCAAATTATACATGGAACTTACCATTACAAAGGGCAGAGGATATGTCAGCGCAGATAAGAATAAGACAGAGGATACACCAATTGGTGTGATCGCAATCGATTCTATCTATACACCGGTAGATCGTGTAAATGTAACGATTGAGAATACTCGTGTAGGTCAGGTTACTGATTATGATAAGCTTACATTGGATGTATATACCAATGGAACTTTAGAGCCAGATGAGGCAGTTAGCCTTGCTGCGAAAGTATTGAGTGAGCACTTAAATCTCTTCATTGATCTGTCAGATGCTGCACAGCAGGCAGAGATCATGGTTGAGAAAGAGAACGATACACAGGAGAAAGTTCTTGAGATGAATATCGATGAACTGGAATTATCTGTTCGTTCTTACAACTGTCTGAAGAGAGCTGGTATCAATACCGTTGCAGAGCTTATCAACCGTACTCCGGAAGATATGATGAAGGTTCGTAACCTTGGCCGCAAGTCTCTTGAAGAAGTACTTGCAAAACTCAAAGAGTTAGGTTTACAGTTAAATCAGGGTGAAGAATAATAAAAACTGGCGGTGTCAGTAATCCCGATGAGTGTGACAACGTCATAGAACATTTATGGCTTGTGGTTTGAAATGCCACAGAATTAAGAATGGGTTCTGCCGGTAAATCCAAAGAGTATGGCAGGATACCCCACAAATGGAGGAAAATTAAAATGGCAAAGTATCGTAAGTTAAGCAGAACATCCAGCCAGAGAAAGGCTTTAATCAGAGGTCAGGTTACTGCTCTGATCGCTAATGGCAAGATCGTAACAACAGAAGCAAAGGCTAAGGAAATCCGTAAGGTTGCAGAAGGCCTGATCGCTGCTGCTGTTCGTGAAAGAAAGACAACTTTGACAGAAGTTACTGTTACTGCTAAGGTTGCTCGTAAAGATGCAGACGGCAAGAGAGTAAAAGAAGTTGTTGATGGTAAGAAAGTTACTGTTTATGACGAAGTAGAGAAAAGATTAAGAAGGATCAGCCTTCCCGTCTTCATGCAAGAAGAGAAATGCTTAAAGTTCTTTACACAGTAAAGACAAATGACGGAAAGCAAGAAGGGTGCAAAGGAAGTTGACCTTGTTGCAAAGTTATTTGATGAGATCGCTCCGAAATATGCAGACCGTAACGGTGGTTACACAAGAATCGTAAAGATTGGTCAGCGTAAAGGTGATGGCGCTTTAGAGGTATTACTTGAGTTAGTTTAAAATTTGTCAATGAGAACCCCCATCTGCGAAAGCAGATGGGGGTTTTTATACTTAAAAGTGAGAATCCGCGCCGGTTTTGCCGATGCGGATTTTTTAAATTTATGAAATATGTGATTTGGAGAGCGGATAAGGTTTCCGTTGGTCAGTTCGTCCGATCAGATAATCCACGCTTGTGTGATGAAAATCTGCCAGAGAAGAGAGAATTTCCGTTGGAATTTGTCGCTCGTCATTTTCATATCTGGAGTAGGTTCGTTGTGTAATATTTAAGATTCTGGCAATCTCTGTCTGTGTTAAGTCTTTGTCTTCCCGTAAGTCGCGAATGCGTTTATATATCAAATATTTGTCACCTCCCCATGCTAATAGTATATGTGAGACCAAAATGGTCTATTGCTGTTTAGACCATTTTGGTCTAAAATATTTGGAAGGCACAATATAAGGCACATATTGAAATGCTTATAAATATTGATAAAATAAAAGCGTTACAAAAGAAAAATGGAAGCAGGAATGTCGGAGTTTAGTGACAAGTTATCAGAGTATATTGTAAAAAGCGGATCAAATGTGTACCAGCTTGCAAAAGAAGCATCTTTAGACAGAACAACATTGCAGAAGACGGCAAAGGACAGAGACTTCCGTCTTTGGATTATATTAGGGAAATATGCCAGTACATAAAAATATCCAGTAATCAGGAAGAGGAACTGGTTCGTCTCTATAAGATTGAAAAGCTGGGACACAGTACAGTAAAAGCATGGGATGAAATTCAGCAGATTATTCTTGATATTTACCAGCTCAGAAAAAATGAAAAAAGTTCCTGGCATATTCGTTTTGATGAATTAAGCCTGAAAAGTTTTAATGCCCAAATTGTGCAGAAATGCGATTCGGAAATGGATTGTTTAAAAGCAATTATGTGCGTCATGGAACAGGAACTGGAAGATCCGGATCAAGCCGAAATTTATATGGATGTTTCATGGGCAAGTAAACTGGTGTTATGTCAATTGAGGCAAAGTGAGGGAAATAAGTCGGAAAAATTAACTTGCCATCAACTTGTGAATTTAAAGCAGACAGAACATGTAAAAGACGGGATGCTGGAAAATATTCAGATGCTGCATCAGGTACTTCCATATGCATTTACAACACATAATACCTATGATATGCGTTATGCTTATATCAGTGAAAACAGCGAAGATCAGAAATTGCATTTATGGGAACATTACATTATTACACGCAGACATGTAATTTTGTGTTCGGAACAGGATTATCAAATGATTGTCATTTCCGATGAAATGATTGCAAAGGCATACAGGCAGGAAGTCGGGCGTATGCTGAGTGCATATCGTCCGCTGTTCAGTTATCAGGGGTATTCCGGTGAAGGGGTTCGGAAATACCGCGCCTTGCTTGATCATGATGAAACACATGTAACTTACGAGGGATTTCCGTGTCTGGCACTTATGATTCCCGATGAAATAAAAAAGCAGTTGATTGCAGATCCGCAGATTGGAACATATGCCACAGCATTTTTGATATGCCAAAAGTAAAAAGAAAACCAGTACATTAATATTTTTGGAATGGAAGAGGTAAGGCATTTTATGAAAACCGGGCATTTACCGGGAGTGTTTGATCATTATTTTTATGTGGAGTCCATGGAACTTCGAAAGGAAATGCTTGAAAATTTCCATAGAAACCTTCTGGCGCATACACGGCAGTATTATATGATCAATGGGGATAAATTTAAAATAAACAGTTCTTTTGGAATTGATGTATTTGGACAAAATAAGGTCGCATTCTGTTCAACATCTGACGAGTTTCCATTTGGTTTTATCTCAATTGATGAACCGGGTATCAGTGAAATGTTTGCCAGTTATTTTGATAATCTGGTACAGTCCCAATATGTATATTCGATTGAGGAAACCATAACAAAATGGGAGGAAAAGGTGGAACAGATAGAAAGAGAAATAGAAATAGAAGATAGGAAGGAATGAGCTTTTTTAGTGCATAGGTACTAAAAATAAAAGGCACAATAAAAGGCACATATTGAAAAGAGGAGAGAAATTGATAAACTGAAAGAGAAAAACGAAAGTTAGGAGCAGTTATGAAAACATTGGGTATTATTGGCGGTCTTGGACCAATGGCGACTGCATATTTCATGGAGCTTGTGACAGGAATGACAGATGTCGACTGCGATCAGAAACATATTCCAATAGTGTTACAGAGTATTCCGCAGACACCAGATCGTACTTCGTACATATTGGATCATATACAAAAAAATCCACTTCCGCAAATGGTAGAAGCCGGAAAACGGTTGAAGGAGGCGGGAGCAGCGTATCTTGCAATCCCGTGTGTTACAGCACATTATTTTTACAGGGAGCTTTGCCGGCAAATAGATCTGCCAATTATTTCTCTGTTGGAAAAAAACCGCTGATTATTTCAGGACAGAGGGTGTTGATGAGGTGGCAATTCTGGCAACATCGGGTACGGTAATGAGTAAGATTATCCAGCAGGAATTAGGAAAAAAACATATCCAGACGTTGCTGCCTGATGAAAGACAGCAACAGAAAATCATGGAGATTATCTATAAGCAGATTAAGGCCGGACGATCGGTAGAAATTGAAGAATTTGAACAAATTGGTACACAATTACAACAACGAGGCGCACAGAAACTGTTACTGGGATGTACAGAATTATCTCTTTTAAAAAGAGATTTTACCCTGAATCAGGCATATGCGGACGTATTGGAAATATTGGCATCTGCTGTAGTTACCTATAACGGATTGCCAGTAAAAAGAATATCACAGACAGACACAGGAGATAAAATAATGCAGAGAAATGTTTTGGAATATTTGGAAGAGACAGTAAAAGAGTGCCGGATAAAATCGCATTTGCAAATGATAAAACGCAGTTGACATTTCAGCAATTTTCAGATGACATACGTGCAATTGGCAGTGAATTAATTCGGAAAGGCTATCAAAAGGAGCCGGTTTTGATCTATATGAATAAAAGCCCGGAAGCATTGGAAGGGTTTTTCGGAGTGATCGAAAGCGGCTGTTTTTATGTGCCATTGGATGAAGAGATGCCGAAGAGACGCATCGAACTGATTATTGAAAATACGAAAGCAAGAGTTATCATCTGTGATCAGGAGAATCTGAAACGTGTAAAGGAACTTCCTTTTGATGGAGAAATTATGCTGCATGAGGAACTGGCAAAGAAAAGAGAGGACAAGGAAAAGCTGGATAAGGTAAGAAGAACAGCACTGGATACAGATCCGCTTTATGTGCTTTTTACTTCCGGATCTACAGGGATGCCAAAAGGGGTAGTGGGACATCACAGAGGTGTCATTGATTATATTGACCAGCTTTCTGGGGTGTTGGATTTTGATGAAGAGAGTGTATTTGGCAATCAGGCACCTCTTTATTTTGATGCCTGTATGAAGGACATTTACCCGACACTGAAGTTTGGTGCAACGACCTGGCTGATTCCCCATGAACTGTTCCTGTTTCCGGTCCGTCTGGTGGAATATCTGAATGTACATAAAATCAATACCATATGCTGGGTGGTATCTGCACTTACAATGATTTCTGCATTTGGGACATTTAAAGAAGTAGTTCCGGAATATCTGCGCACGGTTGCATTTGGAAGTGAAGTGTTTCCAATCCGGCAGTTTAATCTGTGGAAACGGACATTGCCACAGGTAAGATTTACAAATCTGTATGGGCCGACGGAGGCAACCGGAATGAGCTGTTATTATCATGCAGACCGGGAGTTTTCGGAGAATGAGGTGATCCCAATCGGACAGCCTTTTGAAAATACAGAAATTTTACTTTTAAAAAGGAGGTTTAGAGGCTGCGCAGGGGGAAGAAGGAGAAATCTGTATTCGGGGAACCTGTCTTACTCATGGATATTATGGAAATAAGGAAAAGACGAAAGAAGCATTTGTCCAGAATCCCCTGAATCCGTATTATCCGGAGCTGATTTACCGTACAGGTGATATTGGAAAAAAGAAATGCAAAAGGAGAACTGATCTTTGTGTCCCGTAAAGATTATCAGATTAAACACATGGGGCACCGGATTGAACTGGGAGAGATTGAGGCAAATGTACTTCTGGTCGATGGCATTCAGACAGCATGCTGCATTTATCCAAAAGAAGATGAAAAGATCGTCCTGTTCTATACAGGAACGCTGAAAAAGGCAGAACTTCTGATGGAATTAAAGCAGCGTCTGCCAAGATATATGATTCCAAATGTGTTGTTTCTTATAGAACAGCTTCCGCTTACTCCGAATGGAAAAATGAATCGCAAAGCAATGGAGCAGTTTTATATGGATCATAAAAAAAACAAAAGAAGGAGAACAAAATAGTTATGGAAACAAGAGAAATCATTTTGGATATTTTACAGGAAATGCATGAAGATATCGATTATGAAAAAGAAAAAGCATTGGTGACAGATAAAATTCTGGATTCTTTTGATCTGGTCAGTCTTGTCTCGGAATTGACCGATGCGTTTGATATTGAGATCACAGCAAAAGATTTTGTGGAAGAAAATTTTAATTCGCTGGATACGCTGGTAACTATGGTAAAACGTTTACAGGAAGAATAAAACAGGGAGGCGGTATGCTTTTTACATCATATGCATTTATTGCATTTATCGCTGTCGCATTTTTTCTGTATTATCGGATTCCACGCAAATGGCAGTGGCCGTTTCTTCTGATAATCAGCATTGGCTTTTATGCATCGGCAGGAATTTTTTATCCCATCTTTTTACTTGTAAGTTCGGCGGTGACCTATCTGGCCGGACTGTGGATCGAAAGAAACCGAAAACAGGAAAAAACTTACATCCGGGAAAATGCCGGCCAGTTTGCATCGCGGCAGGAGAAAAAGGAGTTTAAGCAAAAAGGAGAAAAACGTCGAAGAAATCTTATGGTGTCAGCACTTCTGATCTTACTTGCTGTTCTTGGAGTATTTAAGTATGCGGATTTTGTGATTGACAATATGAATGCTGTTTTTATGCGGTTGGAAGTGATCGGGAGCTGGAATATCTGGATTTACTGCTTCCAATGGGAATTTCCTTTTATACATTTCAGTCGCTGGGATATCTGTTGGATGTATATTGGGAAAAAATCGATGCACAGAAGAATTTTTTTCAAACATCTGCTGTTTGTATCATTTTTTCCACAACTGGTACAGGGACCGATCAGCCGTTATTCCGATTTATCACAGACGTTGTATGAAGAACATGTATTTGACAAAAAGCAGGTGATATTTGGACTGGAAAGAATTCTCTGGGGATATTTCAAGAAACTTGTAGTGGCAGATACAATCCTTACAGCAACCACTGCCGTGATTGGAGATGAATATTACAACGGTGCGTGGGTGCTGGTCGGAATTATTTTCTATGGCATTGAACTGTATGCCGATTTTACGGGAGGCATTGATATTACCATAGGAATTGCGCAGGTATTCGGAGTGAAGGTTGCGGAAAACTTTATTCGTCCATACTTCTCAAAAAATATTGCGGAATATTGGCGGCGCTGGCATATTTCCATGGGAACCTGGTTCAGGGACTATATTTTTTATCCAATGAGCATTTCCAAACGAATGGGAAAGCTGACAAAGTTTTGTAAGACTCATTTTGGAAAAGGAGTAGCAAAGAGGGTGCCGGTTTATCTGGCAACCATGGTTACCTGGTTTGCAACCGGAATCTGGCATGGTGCAAGCTGGAACTTTGTCATGTGGGGCATTATGAATGGCGTGATCATCCTGATTTCTCAGGAACTGGAACCGTTGTATGCGCGGTTTCATAAGCAGTTTCCTTCACTTGGACAAAGAAAAGGATATCAGGCATTTCAGATTGTGCGGACCTTTTTCCTGATGGGATCGCTTCGGATGTTTGATTGTTACGGGGATGTGCCTCTTAGTTTTTCAATGTTTTTAGCATGTTCCGGGACTTTGATCTTCGTGCGTTGACCGTGGATGAGTTTTTGGATCTGGGACTGAATATCCCACAATATGTGATTGTGTTTGCAGGTACGGTGTTAATGTTTTCCGCAAGCGTGATCGGACGAAAGGAAAGTGTGCGTGAACAATTGAGCAGAAAGCCGTATGTTGTGAGGTATGCAGCAGTAGCGGCACTGTTTCTTGCCGTTGTTCTGTTTGGATCTTACGGTGTGGGATATGATGCTGCGCAATTTATTTATAATCAGTTTTAGATGAGGAGAAATGTTTTGAAAACCGCTGTTAGAAGGATTGTTTCTGTTGGAATACTTTTTGATTTTGCTGTTTGCAATGCAGAGGCTTGTGATGCCAAAGTATGTGGATGATGTGATCGAAGGTGGATTTACAGCAGAATATTATCGGGAAGAAAATCCGCATGAGGTGTTGATGGTAGGAGATTGTGAGTTATATGAAAATTTCAGTCCAGTCACAATGTGGAAAAACTATGGAATTACAAGTTATATTCGGGGAAGTGCCCAGCAGCTTACCTGGCAGTCGTATTATCTGTTAGAAGACGCACTGAAATATGAAACGCCGGATGTGGTTGTATTTAATGTGTTAGAACTGAAATATAATGAACCGCAGAGAGAGGAATACAATCGCATGACGCTTGATGGAATGCGCTGGTCAGTAAGTAAGGTACAGGCAATCCGTGCATCCATGCTGCCGGAGGAACATTTTATTGATTATGTTTTTCCACTGCTGCGTTATCACAGCCGGGTTACAGAACTTACCGCAAATGACTGGAAATATTATTTCAAAGACAAAACGCGGACAACTGCCGGTTATTATATGAGAGTGGATACAGCGCCGTATGAAGAAGGAATCTGGGAGGAAGAAGAACCGGAAAGTGACACGTTGGGGAAAAAAATGCAATGGCATATCTGGATAAAATCCGGATGTTGTGTGAAAAGAACCATATTCGTCTGCTTCTGGTCAAGGCACCAAGCAAGTCTCCGGTCTGGTATGACACCTGGGAATCACAGATTTTGGAATATGCGTCCAAATATGATCTGGATTATATCAATTTTTTGAATCTGGTGGATGAAATCGGAATTGATTACAATACCGATACTTATGATCAGGGCCTTCATATGAATTTAAGCGGAGCAGAGAAATGTGCGGATTATCTGGGAAAATTTCTTTCAGAAACGTATGGACTTAAGGATTTAAGATCAGATAAAACGATTTATTCGGACTGGGAAAATAAGACAATATTTTATGAAAATATGAAAAGGCACAGTATAAGGAACTGAAAAAATACGGAGAAATTGTAAACTATTAAAGAGAGAAAGAGGTTATAGGGATGAAGAAAAGTAAGAAAATTATAAGTCTGGTTTTGGCAATTGCAATGGTATTACTGGTACCGGTCAGTGTTATATCGGCAGCACCAAAGGGATATGGATTTCGATATGCCGGAGTTACGGTATATGTTCATGGAAAGGCATCCGGACTGATCGATAAGATGGGCGAGCCAAATAAGAAAAGCAAGTCAAAAAGCTGTGCGTATGATGGGGAAGATATCAAATATGTGTATGACGAGTTCACATTGGTTACTTATACAGAGAAAAAACGGTGGCACAGAATATGTACAATCCATCAAATTTACTTCAAAAAAGGCAAAGACCAAAGAAGGAATCAAGATTGGAAGCAAAGAAAAAAACAATGAAAAAGAAATATGGAAGAGCACGCGACAATTTCGGCGTGTACACTTACAAAAAGGGAAAAATGGGAATTACATTTACCGTTGATGATGGAAAAGTCTCTGCAATCCAGTATGTAGCATATTAAAAGATTTTATACGAGGGAGAATTACTTATGAGAAAAAAAAGGAATGGGAAAAGCGGCAGCAGTAATTGCTGCGGCAATGCTATTTAGTCTGTTTTCGGAAGCCGGAATTGCTGCACCGCAGATGGTACAGGCTGCAACGTATCAGAAAACGATAAAGAATAAATCGGTAAAGAAACCGGAAGTGCTGGTCGGTGCGGATAAAGTAAAAGTATTTTCAATTAAGGTCAAAGAAATTGGCAAACAGATTCAGGAAGCAGAAACAACAGAACCGTCTGACGATACAAAAAATCAAGATGGGGAATCCGCACAGCAGGAAGAAAAAACAACGGAAATAACAGAGAAAACGGAAACAACCGATATCACAACAGAAACAACAGAAGAAAATGGTGGTGGGGATTCGGTCGAAAATATCGAAGAAGCCCAGCCGGAACAACCGGAAATTGTAAGCATTACCTATCGGTACAAAGTAACAGTGAATGTAAAAAATAAAGCAAAAACGACATTCGAAAATTGCTGCTGACCGGAAAAGCTGGTGGAAAAACGATTACATTTACTGCAAAAAATCTAAAAGTGGGAAAGACAATGACACTTTCCAAAAACTTTGAACTTACAAGTAAAACGGAAAGAGATACTCCGGAATTTGAATGTCAAAAACTTCAGGTATATGCAGGAAGCATGGTAAGTACCTATCGTTATGCCAGCGATAAATTGAGCAGTGATTATGCGACACCCGATAAAAAGGCACCGGAAATCCGTGGATTTGTTGGAAAGAACAGCTATAATGGAAGCATCCCATATCAGACCATATACAGTGATCAGGAAAAAACCTATGATTATTTCAAATATGTGTATGCACAGGATAATCGTGATGCAAAGATAACCTTGAAGGTGGATACCAGTAAGGTGAATTTCAAGAAAAAAAAGGCACGTACACGATTACTTATACGGCAGAGGACAAGGCAGGAAATGTCAGTAAGAAAACTGCAAAATTGCAGTGAGGGTAAATGATTCTCTGGATCAGATGGCAGATACGGTTTTGGGACGTATTATAAAAAAAGACTGGTCGGATCGGAAAAAAAGCGACTGCTATTTACAATTATACAAGAGGTCATATTGCTTATACCGGAAATTCAAACAAATCAAGCTGGGAGAAAGAGGCTTCTAACGGTCTGCGCTATGGACGGGGAGACTGTTTTACTTACTACTGTGTGTCCAGAGCATTGCTCACGCGTGCCGGAATTCCAAATATTGAAGTGACGCGTGTGCAGGGGTATGGACATCACTGGTGGAATATGGCATATGTAAATGGTGGTTTTATCACTTTGATACCTGCCCGCGTAAGGCTGGTGGAAGATTTTGTCTGGTGACGGATGCGCAGTTAAAAAATTATTCTGCTACGGTAGGCAAACGTTCCCACATCTGGGCGTATAGTCAGAAGCCAAAGTCACCAGAGAAAGTTTTATCATCAATTTTTTAAGAGAGAACAGGAGGACGAACGATGAAGAAAATGAAGAAAATGAAGAAAATGATGAAAAACATGGTATGTATGCTGTTATGTGCAGTTATGGCATTATCAGTTATTACCATACCGGAAAAGGTAACAGCAGAGACGACAACAAAAAATACATTGTATCGGTATCGTGAAGTGAAAACAGGTAAATTTGGATGCGTGAATCGAAAGGGAAAAAGTAATTGTAAAACCGACCTATGATTTTATTGATACATTTGTTGACGGTCTTGCACAGGTAGAGAAAAACGGGAAATACTGATATATCAATAGCAAGGGAAAAAGAAGTTATTAAAGTTCAATATAAACAGGCAGATCGGTTTTCAGAAGGTTTGGCTTTGATACAGGAAGGTAAGAAATATAAATATATTGATAAAACAGGAAGTACTGTGATTAATGTAAAGGGAAAATATCCGTCCGAGTTTTCGGAAGGATATGCAAGCCTGCAGATAAACGAAAAGTGGGGATATATTGATAAGACCGGAAAAATCGCAATTGAACCAAAATATGATATGGCATATAGCTTTACGGATGGACTTGCTTTGGTTAGTGAAGGTGGCAGGGAAGGATTCATTGACACAGATGGAAATTATGTGATCAAACTTACGGACAAGGTAGACTATGCAAGTTTTCGGATGGTTATGCTCTGATTAGGAAAGGAAATAAGTGGGGATTTATAGATAAGAAGGGAAATATCGTTATAAAACCGGCTTTTTATGGTGCAGCTGATTTCAAAGAAGGATTTGCTTCAATTATGGAAAAGGTAGGAGACAAATATCTGTCAGGATATATAAACAAAAAAAGGAAAAATGATTACCAAAGCAATCTATGAAGAGGTTGATGATTTTCAGGAAGGAATGGCATGTGTAAAGAAAAATGGTAAATATGGTTTTATCAACAAGAAGGGAAAACTCGTTGTAAATGCCATATATGATAATGCTTTTTCGTATGAAAATGGACTTGCATATGTAGCAAAAAAGGAAGTAATGCCTATTTTATAGATAAAACAGGAA
>VOFB01003763.1_pt1 | contig 14316 bp, 23 predicted proteins | sample 5384141 | NCBI WGS metagenome assembly VOFB01 (sample SAMN12384721, study PRJNA508395) | human gut metagenome | isolation source: healthy gut A | host: Homo sapiens | reverse complement strand
TAGTCGCCGGAGATCAGAGAAAATTCCGTATTTCCGTATTTTCCCTCCTGCCTCCGGCGGATCACCGGTCCGTGGAGATGGCCGTAGCAGCACAGCTCCACCTTGTAAGTTTCCAGCATGGACAGGATCTCCGGCACTGGTAGCCCTGATACAGGGGATAGTGAGGAAGCAGAAGATGGGCTTCTCCCCCGCCGCCTTCAGCGAGGTCTCCAGTCGCAGCAGCTCCCGGTTCAGCACCTTAGCGTTGTGGGGCTTCTGTTCTTCCTCCAAAAACCAGCCCCGGGTGCCGCAGACGGCGTGACCGCCGTAGAAAAAGCAGTTGTTGTGCAGCAGTTCCAGGGTGGTGAAGCCATTGGCCTCACAAAAGGTGCGGAACTTGGCGGCGGTGGCCCACCAGTAATCGTGGTTGCCCTTGATGAGATATTTTTTGCAGGGAAACTGCTCCAGAAACCCGGAAATCCTCCGCGGATTCCTCCAGCGACATACCCCAGGAGGTATCCCCTGCCAGCACTAGCAGCACATCCTCCGCCGTCAGTTGGCTCAGGGGACGCCCGATCCGCTCTGTATAGTTCTCCCACGCGGGCCGAATACCTCCATGGATTTGTCGCTGTTCAGGGACAGATGCAGATCCCCCATGGCGTACAGCGCCATCCGGCGGCACCTCCTTTCAATGTTGTTTTTCAGATGACTTATTTCAGGAAGTCCAGCACCGCCTGCTCCATGGCCTGCTTCTCCACCGTTTTTGTCAAAGCGGCGGGACTTTCTCTTTCAGCTCCGCCAGATGACGGGGCACAGTGACACCGCTGGCCGCATGAAGCTGATCCAGCAGCTCCAGTCCGTCGCCGCAGGGTGTCTCCACGATGGCGGTGAGCACGCTCCCGCAGAACTTGTAGGGACTGGCGGTGGAGACCACCACGGGGAGGTCTCGTCCCCGGAAGCGACGCGGTACTGCGCCAGCACCTCCGCCGCCACGGCGGTATGGGGGTCGATGAGGTAGTCGTGATCCTGCCAATACCGGCGGATGGTTTCCTCCGTTTCCTCCTCCGAACAGCAGCCGCCCCAGAACTCATCGTCCAGCTTTGCTTTGATGTTGTCGGACACCTGATACCGGCCTGCGCTGCCCAGCGCGTCCATATAATCCGAATTTCGGCGTCATTCTCCCCGGAGAGGTCGAACAGCAGCCGTTCCAGATTGCTGGAGATCAGAATGTCCATCGAAGGACTGATGGTGGTGTGGAAGGGCCGGTTCCGGTCATAGATGCCGGTGCGGAGGAAGTCCGTCAGCACATCGTTGCGGTTGGAGGCACAAATCAGCCTGTTTACCGGCAGGCCCATACGCTTTGCGTAATAGGCCGCAAGAATATCCCCGAAGTTGCCCGTGGGGACGCAGAAGTTCACCTTGTCCCCCATGGTGAGAGCTCCGTCCCGCACCAGATCGCAGTAGGCGGAGATGTAGTAGACCACCTGAGGCAGGATGCGGCCCCAGTTGATGGAGTTGGCAGAGGACAGGAAATAACCCCGCTTGTCCAGCTCCGCCCGGACAGCTTCATCGGAGAAGATACGCTTAACGCCGGCTTGGGCGTCGTCAAAGTTACCGATGACCGCCCGGACGTCCACATTCTCCCCCTCCTGCGTCACCATCTGCCGCTCCTGCACGGGAGAGACGCCGTTCTTGGGGTAGTAGACCTGAATACACGTCTGGGGCACATCCGCAAAGCCGGCCATGGCCGCCTTGCCGGTATCGCCGGAGGTGGCCGCTAAAATACAGGCCGTCCGCTTTTCGCCGGTTTTCCGCAGTGCGGCGGACAAAAGCTGAGGCAGCATTTGCAGCGCCATGTCCTTGAACGCGGAGGTGGGACCGTGCCACAGCTCCAGACAATATAGGCCGTCCTCCATCTTCCGCACCGGCGCGGCAGCGGATCATCGAACTGCGCCGGGCCGTAGGCGTTCCGGCCAAAGGTCAGCAGCTCCTCCTCGGAATAATCCGTCAGGTACAGTGCCATGACCTTCGCCGCCCGCTGGGCGTACTCCATGGGTGATCAGGCCGCTCCAAAAAGGCCCGGTCGATCTGAGGGATCCGCGTTGGGGTCAGCAGACCGCCGTCCCGGCTCAGGCCCATTTTCACGGCTTCCGCCGCAGAAAGGGACACGTTCTTATCCCGCGTGCTGTAATACTTCATATCGGTCTCCTCCTTTATGAGGCTAAATAAATGCGTTTTCGATATAGGATGCGGAGGCGCCGCCCTCGTCATAAACCTCCGCCACGTCGAACCGGACCGGTACGTCCAGCTCGTTCGCCGCCAGATACAGCTCTGCGGCACTGCGGAGCCGTTGCTGCTTGCGGCCGTCCACAAACTCACGGGGCAGGGCGATGGAGCCGCTCCCCCGAAGCTTGACCTCCACAATGCAGAGGAGTCCTCGCTTGTCCTTTGCCACTAAATCCAATTCTCCAAACCGGCAGCGCCACTGACTTTCCAGCAGCGTGTAGCCCTTCTGCCGCAGATAGCGGGCCACCGCCGCCTCGCCCCGGTTTCCGGCGCTCTGGGTCTTACCCATGGCGTTTGGCCTCCCACTTTTTCAAAAAGCTGCGCCGGTGCTCCGGGCAGGGGCCGTACTGGTCCAGCAGTTCATAGTGCAGCTTCGTACCGTATCCCTTATGCTTAGCGAACTGGTACTGGGGATATTTTGCGTCCAGCTCTCCCGACACATACCGGTCCCGGCTGACCTTGGCCAGAATGGACGCCGCCGCGATGGAGGCGCTTTTTGCCGTCCCCGCCTACGATGAGCTGATGGGGCGTCTCGATGGCGTATCGGCTGCCGTGGTCCCGATTGCCGTCGATGAAAGCCGTATCCGGTCGGACGGACAGGCCCTCAATGGCCCGCTGCATGGCCAGCATCCGGGCGTTGAGAATGTCCATCTCGTCGATCTCCCACGCCTCCACACGGGTCACGCTCCAGGAAACCGCCTGAGTGGTGATGACTTCGTACAGGGCTTCCCGCTTTTTTCCGTCAGCTTTTGGAGTCGTTCAGGCCGGGATGTCCAATTCTCTCGGCAGGATCACCGCCGCCGCGTACACCGGCCCCATCAGGGGCCGGCCCCGGCCTCGTCCACACCGCAGACGGCTCCGCCACCGCTGTTCCACGCCTGACGCTCATAGTCCCAAAGTTCCATATCAATACTCCACGATCATTTTACGGCAATTTTCGCAAATATATGCTGGGAGTGCGCCCGGTTTCCTGAGCCAGCCCAAACTGCTGCACATATCCAGCACAATGCCGCCTCTGTCCTCGATCCCACGCCGTGTGATCGTCAACGGCAGCGTCTCTCCCGGCGGCAGGAAATACAGGCCGCCGGTGGGGAACGTAAGCCGCCTGACCGCGGCGCATTTCTTTTCCGCATAATGGGCAGTCCATTTTTGCCATGCGCTCCGTATCCACCTCCCCGCCGGAGATCAGAAAGCCCCGCTTCTTCCTGCTGCTTCCAGCAGCCGGTAGCCGTAGGCTATGTCATTTTCCTCCGCTTCCCGTTCCGGCAGAGCGGACAGCTTATAGGCTGCTTTCAGGGCATCGGGATAGTGCGCGCCCAGGTAGGTCATCAGGTGGCATCCCAATGTCTCCACGTCTAGAATGTCGTCCTTCACGGCGCCGGTGTAGGCCAAGTTCAGGCCCACGCTCTGGTCGTCGAACTTGGGCCAGAGGATGCCGGGTGTATCCAGCAGTTCTAAATTCTTGTCGATGGGCACCCACTGCTTGGACGGGTAACGCCGGGGCGGTCCTCGGTCTTGGCGGTTTTCCGGCCTGCCACTTTATTGATAAAGGTGGACTTGCCCACGTTGGGCACCCCCAGGATCATGACCCGGACTACCCGGCCGGTCATGCCCTTTTTCCGCATAGGCCCGGAGCTTGTCTGCCAGCAGTTCCCGGACGGCTCCGGCAAATTTCGCCGTGCCCACGCCGTTTTTTGCGTCGGATTCCAGCACGGCATAGCCCTTTGCCGCGGAAATAGTCTGCCCAGCGCTTCGTCCCCTCCGGGTCGGCCTGATCCACACGGTTCAAAACCACCAGACGGGGCTTTGCCCGCCGTCAGCTCGTCCACATCCGGGTTCCGGCTGGAAACCGGAATGCGGGCGTCTAAGATTTCGCATACCGCGTCCACATTCTTGATCTGCTCGGCGATCATCCGCCGGGTCTTGTCATGTGGCCGGGATACCATTGAATATTCATGACCAAATCACTCCGATCCGTTTAAAGTCCCGCTTCTCCGTCTCATAGTCCGGACCGGGGAAAATCAAAAAGGCCGCCTTGCCGATGACATACCGGGTATCCACCGTACCCAGCCGGTAATCCCGGCTGTCGCTGGAGCCGTTGCGGTTGTCACCCATGACGAAGATGGACCCCTCCGGCACCGTCAGGGGAAATTCGGTGCCCTCGGCGGTGTAGGTCGGCTCCCGGATGTAATCCTCCTCCAGTGCCTCACCGTCCACATAGACGATGCCCTCGGCAAAGTCGATGTCCACCGTCTGGCCCTCCACGGCGATCACCCGCTTGACGATGGGGTCATCGTCAAACACGCCGTTTTTCCGCAGGATCACGATATCGCCGTACTTGTAGTCATGGTACAGCATGGAGTTGACCACCAGCAGACGATCCCCGTGCTGCAACGTATTGAGCATGGAGTGGCCGTCCACTCCCATCATGCGGATCACAAAGGTGAAAATCGCCACCACCACCAAAACGGAGCCTACCAATGACTGCACCCATTCATACAGGTCCCGGCCCTTCGCCGTCTGCTTTTCCTGTTCCTGCATCAAACTCTTCCTTTCAGACCATAAGGCCAATTACGCATTATTGGAATAGTATATCAAAAAAAGCCCGGCGTCACAAGGTCTGCGTCAGATTTTTATGACAAAAAAAGAGAGGCTTTCGCCTCTCTTTTTGTCTGCTCAACTGAAAGCTGATTACAGCTTCTCCTTGACCTTGGCACCCTTGCCGACGCGGCCGCGCAGATAGTACAGCTTGGCACGACGGACCTTGCCGTTGCGGACGACCTCAAAGTGGTCGATGGAAGGAGAATGGACGGGGAACACCTTCTCAACGCCGATGCCGTAAGAAACACGGCGGACGGTGACGGTTTCCTCAATGCCGCCATGCTTCTTGGCAATGACGGTGCCCTCAAACACCTGGATACGCTCGCGGAGCCTTCCTTAACCTTCACGTGTACGCGAACAGTGTCGCCCACCTGAACGTTGGTGATTTCCTTCTGCAGGGCTTCTTTGTTCAGTTCCTTGATGAGATCCATGGATTTTTTCCTCCTGTTAATAGGCGTTCATGCCGCTTTTTATGCGCATTGGCACACTTTTAGCCGGCGCACGACAGAGGACCGCCCTTTGTAAGCCATGATAGAATACCATAGAATCTGTCAAATTGCAAGGATTATTTTAGAGTTCTTCCGAAATTTCTTCCGATTTCGTCTCTCCGGCAAACCAATCCGGGTGGTTGTACAGCTCCGGGAAGGAGTGGAACACGCCACGGTGCTTAAAGCCGGGGAAGGTGTCCAGCTGCAAGCCGTTGATCCCCTGAAAAATACTCTTTTCGATGTTGGGATTCGTCTTTTTCAGCTCCCGCAGCAGGAATTTGATCTCCTGCCGCTTGCTGCGGCCCACGCCGTCCCCCGCGGCGTCCCGTTCCTCGGTAAACCGGCAGGCGCATTGAAGGAATTGCAGGTGGTTGTAGTTTTTCCATGCGATAATGGCGTCCTCATGGACGCAGTACAGCGGCCGGATCAGTTCCATGCCGGGGAAATTCTTGCTGCGGAGCTTGGGGGCATGGCCTGAAGCTGTCCGCCGTAGAACAGGCCCATGACAGTGGTCTCGATCACGTCGGAAAAGTGGTGGCCCAGCGCGATCTTGTTGCATCCCAGTTCCTGAGCCTTGCTGTACAGAAAGCCCCGGCGCATCCGGGCGCAGAGATAGCAGGGGTTCTTTTCCACGCTGACAGTAACATCAAAAATATCGCTGTCAAAAATCGTGATGGGAATCCCCAATAAGGCGGCATTGTCCTCAATAAGCTTCCGATTCTCCGAATTGTAGCCGGGATCCATCACCATAAAGACCAGCTCAAAGGGCTGAGCGGTATGGCGCTGCAGCTCCTGCATCAGCTTGGCCAGCACAGAGTCCTTGCCGCCGGAGATACAGACGGCGATTCTGTCCCCCGGCTCGATCAGCTCGTACCGCTTCACAGCGGCGATAAAGGGGTTCCAGATGGATTTGCGGTAGGGTTTGATGAGACTGCGTTCGGCAGTCTCCCGCGGTGTCAGTTCCCGGGACATACGTTTTGATCCTCTCTTACTGTTACAGCCAGATGGCTCCTAATTTCAAAATGGACGCCGTCATCCGCCGGACCACGGGCGGTTCTCCCAGTCCTCCAGTGTATAAAGCTGGCTGTCCTCCACGATGGGTCCATATCCTCCAAAAGCTCCTCGATCACCGGCATGTGGTAGAGCATCACCGCGTCCTCATAGTGAAGCTGGAAGCTGCGGTAGTCCATATTGGTGCTGCCGATCAGGGCCGCTTCCCGGTCCGCCATGACGCTTTTGGCATGGAGAAAGCCAGGGGTATACTTGTAGATCTTGACGCCGTGGCGCAGCAGCTCACCCCAGTAGGTCTCCGCCACCAGATACACCAGTTTTTTATCCGGGATAGCGGGGATCATCAGCCGCACATCCACCCCGGCGTCCGCCGCGATGCACAGCGCCTTCTGCATGGACTCCTCCACCGCGTAATAGGGCGTGGTGATATACAGCATCCGCTTGGCAGAGGCGATGAGCTGAAGATAGACAGCCTCCACCGGATTGTCCGGGTTATTCAGCGGCCCATCCTCAAAGGGCTGGCAGAAGCCCTCCAGCGCCGGACCTTCCCGGCGGGAGCGGTAGTAATCGTCCTCGTTGGGAAAATGACGGCCCAGCATCTTCCACATATGAATGAACTGGAACGCAAATCCCCAGGCCCCGTCCCCCGTCAGGCGAACGGTGCTGTCCTTCCAGTAGCCGAAGCGCTCGATCCGGTTGGCGTACTCGTCTCCGATGTTGATACCGCCGGCGTAGGCCACATAACCGTCGATAACAGTGATCTTGCGGTGGTCCCGGTAATTGAAGTAGATCCGATTGACATAGCGGTGGACCGGGTTAAAGACCTCCACCTCGATCCCGCGTCTTTGATGGCTTGCAGCGTCCCGTCAGACAGACGGGTCAAGGTGCCGAAATCGTCGATAATCAGGTGGATCTCCACCCCGGCGGCGGCACGTTCCTTCAATACGGCGAAGATCTCGTCCCAGACAGTCCCCTCCGCCAAAATATAATACTCCATGAAGATATAGGTCTCCGCCTGCCGCAGATGCTCCACCAGATCCCGGAAGAAGGACTCCCCCTCACCGAAATAGGCGGCGTCCGTATTGCGGTACAGCCAGAATTGCCGCTTCTGGAGATAGGCGGCCAAGCGGCCCCACGCAGGGCTGCGGCGGGTCAGGGCGGTCTGATTCAGGTCGCTGAGCATTTTTGCGCTCTCCCGCTGGGGGATCGGCGGCACCGGCTTCAAACTCAGCTGCTTGGCCTGATGCGTGCCGCCCCATAGACAGAACAGGAGCATACCTGCCACTGGCAAAATCAGCAGCAAACACATCCAGCTCAGCTTATAAGACGGACTGCCGCTGCGTTGGTAAACCCGAATGGCCACCACCGCACCGATCAGCTGGAGAAATCCGTACACAAAGCTGGCCTTTTCTTTCAGGAAACGGGTCAGCAGAAGGGTCACCGCGATCTGCGCCAGCACCGTCAGGGCGCAGAGCATCAGACTGGCCGCAGCGGAGATCCGCCGCTCCGTGCGTTCCTGATTCCTATGGGACATTCTGCCCATACCGTCACCTCCCGGATTCAAATAATTTTCTATGATAATTATAGCAACACAACCGGCAATCTTCAACTATATTTGAAAAAAGCGCATGGCCATTCCAGCCATGCGCTTTTCATTCAGCGGTAATTCTTACGCAGCAGATCCTGCTTGATGTCCCAGAGCTTCTGGCTCAGGTCCACATAGTAGTTGTGGGGATTCTCAAAACGCTTTACCTCGTCCCACAGGGTAATCGATCTGCTCTCGGCAGTACTTCTGGATCTCCGACAGCGTGGGCTGCTGATACACCAGTTCGCCATGGTCAAAGATCTTCTCCTGAGGGGCTTGATGGTATAGTCCGTGTAGGTCCGCCGCTTCCAGGTGGCATCCGGATCGAACAGTTCCAGAGGCTGACCCTCCTCGATCACTTCATCCCACACGGTGATGTAGTCCGCCTCCGCCTTGCCGGTGGCCTTGTCAAAGATCCGGTAGACCTTCTTGAAATGGGGGTTGGTGATCTTGCCCACATTTTCGCTGATCTTGATCTTCGGCACGATGGTGCCGTCCTCTTTCTCAATGGCCGCCAGCTTATACACGCCTCCGAACACAGGATCGCTCTTGGAGGTGATCATCCGCTCGCCCACGCCGAAGAGGTCCACCTTGGCCCCCTGACGGAGGATGTCCTGAATGATGTACTCATCCAGGGAGTTGGACGCGGAGATCTTGCAGCTCTCCCAGCCCGCCTCATCCAGCATCCGCCGGGCCTCCCGGGTGAGGTAGGCGATGTCGCCGGAATCCAGACGGATGGCGCACTTGGTAATGCCCTTGGGCCGCAGCACCTCGTTAAATGCTCGGATGGCGTTAGGTACACCGGAGTGAAGGGTATTATAGGTATCCACCAGGAGGGTGGCGTTGGTGGGGAACATCTCGCAGTAGGTCTTGAAGGCCTCATACTCCGAATCGAACATCTGCACCCAGGCATGGGCCATGGTGCCGCCGGCGGGAACGCCGTAGAGCTGGTCGGAAATGGTGCAGGCCGTACCGGCGCAGCCGCCGATATAGGCAGCCCGGGCGCCGGAGATGGCGGCGTCCGTGCCCTGTGCCCGGCGGGAACCGAACTCCAGGATCACGCGCCCCTCCGCCGCCCGGACAATGCGGTTGGTCTTGGTGGCCACAAGGCTCTGGTGGTTGAAGATCAGCAGCAGGAAGGTCTCCACCAGCTGCGCCTGAATAGCCGGAGCCCGGACAGTGATGATCGGCTCCCGAGGGAAGATGGGAGTACCCTCCGGATGGCCCAGACGTCACCCGTGAATTTGGAAATCGCGGAGATAGTCCAGGAACCGCTTCGGAAAACAGATCCTGCTCCGGAGATATTCAATGTCCTCCTCAGAAAAATGCAGATCCTGAATATAGGCGATGATCCGCTCCAGACCGGCGCAGATGGCATAGCCGCCGTGGTCCGGAACATCACGGAAAAAGATGTCGAAATAGGTGATTCGATCCTTCAGCCCTTTCCCAGATAACCATTTCCCATGGTCAATTCGTAAAAGTCGCAGAGCATCGTCATATTGAGTTTATCTGTGATATCCATCGTGTGTCTCCTTCTCGTTACACCACAAGTTACCACACATTATAGCTATCTCCCGGATAAAAGCAATTCTTTTATCAATTTTTTCACAAATAAACATTGACAAGGCACCTCTGCTCCCCTATCATAACTAAGACGGCGGCCGACTTTCGCGTATCCCTCACCTGCCGGCCCCCTTTGGAAAGGAAACAAGCCATGGAAGTGATCTTAGGCATTGATATTGGCGGCTCTACTACAAAGATCGTAGGGCTGCGGACCGACGGCAGCGTGGTCTCCATGCTGCGGGTCCGGGCAGAGGATCAGATCACCAGCCTGTACGGCGCACTGGGCAACTACCTGACCAGCAACGGTCTCTCCCTCGGAGATGTGCGCCGGGTCGTTCTGACCGGCGTTGGCGCCAGCTATGTGGACGGGGATGTGTTCGGCCTGCCCACCTGCCGGGTGGATGAATTTCAGGCCAGCGGCACCGGTGCGCTGGCACTGTCCGGACAGGGCTCCGCCGTGGTGTCACGATGGGTACCGGCACTGCCTTTTTGTGGGCGGAAGCCGGAAAAGAAGTGCGGCACCTTTGCGGCAGCGGTATCGGCGGCGGCACGCTGGGTGGCCTCTGCCGCAAGCTGGTGGGTATGGAACGCTTCTACCAGATCAAAAAGCTGGCCGCTCAGGGAAATCTGAACCATGTGGATCTCACCATCAGCGACATTGCCCGGGACCCTGCCTCCACGCTGGACCCCAACATGACCGCTGCCAACTTCGGTGATCTCTCTGAGGACGCCACCCCCGCCGATCTGGCCGCCGGCGCGGTAAATCTGGTCCTTCAGGCCATCGGCACTATGACGGTGCTGGCCTGTCAGGCTGCCATACGGACACCGTGATCGTCACCGGCTCCATGACCACGCTGGATCAGGCGGAGCCAAACTTTGCGGCTTTCGAAAAAGCTCTACGGCATCCATTACGTGATCCCGGAAAGCGCCACCTTCGCTACCGCTATCGGTGCCGGACTTTGTAGCCTGCGGCAGAAATCTGTAAAGTAATGCAGCTTTAAAGTCATTGCATTGACTAATTCCATGCATCCGCAAGGAAATCAAGCAAAACAGCTCCCGGTATTCACCGGGGCTGTCAGAACTTTTCTTTCGCCCCGCTGAACATTTTCGAACTATATGGAGAGCTCCGAAAATGCGGGATTTTAATGGCGCAGGACACCCTTCTTGGGTTTCCCGCGCACACCCTTCCTGCGGATACCATAGCAGAGAATTCACCGTTTTATCAGCAAGAAAAACAGCTCCCCAGTATTCACCGGGGGGAGCTGTTTCATCTATTGGGATCGGATTTACTCCTGATCGTCATCAGAGTCCTCTTCCAGAGAGCTCATGTCGAACTCCAGCTTCTCACCGCAGTTGGGGCAGATGACCTCGCCATCCTCCAGCACGGACTCATCGAAATAGATGGTCTCCTCGCAGGTGGGGCAGGTGGTGGCGTAGCAGTCCTCGTCCTCTTCGGCGTCATCCTCATAGTACTCGTCATCGAAAGACTCCTCGTCATCCTCGTCATACACGATGTCCTCGATATCCTCCAGATCATCGCTGACAGCGTCCAGACCGTCCTCCAGCTCGCCCTGAGCATTCCACAGATCCTCCAGCTCCAGGCCGATGTCCTCCAGAATGTCCACCATAGCGGACAGGATCTTGCCCTCGTTGGTCTCCGTGTCGATCTTCATGCCTTCCATCAGGCCCTTCAGATACGCAACCTTCTCAGTGATCTCCATAGTGCGCCCTTTCAAAATATCAATTTTGGAAATAAAGGGAGGATTATCGTTATAATCCCCCCTTCAGCGTGTCAAAAAATCCTTTTGCCCTGTTGAGACCATTTTCAGAGTGTTTAAAAGCGAAAATGCTCGTAGACTAACGGCAGGGAAACAGGCGAAGCGCCGCCAGTGGCGGATGTAGCGAGCCTTTTCGAGGAAATCCTGCAGCGGATACACCCGCCGCTGTTTGGCTTGAGCCGACGGTGTATCCCTTCTTGGGTTTCCCGCGCACACCCTTTCCTTACCGTCGCGGAAAAATCTACCGCTTTATCAATCGTCTCAAAAGGGGGATTATCGTTATAATCCCCCCTTCAAAACTTATTCCTTCACGCGGCCCAGATACTCGCCGGTACGGGTGTCGATCTGGATCTTCTCGCCCTCGTTGATGAACAGAGGCACCTTGATGATAGCGCCGGTCTCCAGCGTGGCGGGCTTGGTGACGTTGGTGGCGGTATCGCCCTTCACGCCGGGCTCGGTATCGGTGACCTCCAGGTCCATGAAGTTGGGCACTTCCACGGTGAACACGCTGCCCTTGTAGCTGAGCAGAGAGCACATGGTGTTCTCCTTGACGAACTGGAAGGCATCGCCCAGCACGTCCTTGTTCAGCGGGGTCATGTCATAAGTCTCGGGGTCCATGAAGTAGTACAAATCGCCGTCGTTGTAGCTGTACTCAGCGTTCTTGCGCTCCACAGCCACCTGCTCGAACTTGGCGCTGGGGTTGAAGGACTCCTCACGGATTGCGCCGGTCATCACGTTCTTGTACTTGGTACGCACGAAAGCGGCGCCCTTGCCGGGCTTGACGTGCTGGAAGTCCACGACCAGCATGGGCTTACCGTCCATCTCAAATACAACGCCCTTACGGAAATCGCCTGCAGAAATAGGCATAGTTAAATCCTCCTCACAAATCTTTACGAGAAAACGACCGTGAAGTGGACATTTTCTCAATTCTTTTCCTGTCTTATAAATTTGACCGATGATATTTTACCCTATCTTGTCCGTTATTGCAAGTGCTTTTTCCGGTTATTTTGTGTTTTCCCTCCGGATTTTTTGGTATTTATAGGGCAGGCCTTTAAACGGGCGCTGCAGCAGGTGCAGAACACGGTTCCACAGTCCCACAGGTCCCCCAGCGGCTCCACCATCCACGCCCGGACGCCCGCCCGGTGGGCCGCCAGCATATCGGTCAACAGCTTATCTCCCAGCATGGCGGTGTGGGCCGGATCTGTTCCTGTTCGCTCCATAGCGGCCCGCAAGCCCTTTGGACTGGGCTTTCCGGCATGGCCCTGATAGCCGATGCCCAGATCTCCGCAGAACTCAGTCACGCGAACGCCGGATCGGTTGTTCGACACGATCATCACGGTGATCCCGGCGTCCTTCAGTTCCGTCGATCCACTGGCGCAGGGCGTCATCCGGGCGGCGGACCGCCTTGGGTGCCAGTGTATAGTCCAGATCCGTCAGCAGCAGCGTCACGCCCTGACCTTGCAGAAAGGCGGGGGTGATGTCCCGGTAGCTGTCAAAAAGAATGTCCGGCGTCAGCATAAGCCGCCCTCCTCTCACATAAGAATAACTGCAGTATACCAGAATCCTGACCGCTTCACAAGGGGGAACCGCCATGCAGCTCTATTTGACCGTCCGACCGGAGGACACGCGAACCGCCTCCGCCTATCCGGCGGGACTGGCCCACGCCGCCTACCGCATCGGGGAGGGGTCCTCCCTGTTGAGCCGGAATTTACTGACACCGGCCCGGTCCGGCCGATGGCCCCTGTTGCCGGGGCTGCTGGTTCTCAGTGACCGTTCCGCGCCGTCCATTGACCGTCCGGCGGCACTGGCCGAGGCCGTGCTCCGGGAATGCGCCCGCCGCAGCTATGGCGGAATCGTTCTGGATTTTGACGAGCCGTCCCGGGAGGATCGCCGCCGCTTTGCTGCCCTATTGGGGCAGCAGTGCGCCAAAAGTCGGAAGTTCTTCGTCTCCTCCTTCCTACGCCGGGGCGGCGAGCATCCCACCGTTATTGTGAACACAGCCATCTCCGGCGGCAGCTTTGAAACCCACATCCGGAAGAACTCGCCTGTTACGGCGGCGGGCGGAATGGGTCTTTGACCTCCAGCGGCTGCGGATGGACTTCCGTCTCCCCCCGCCCGGAGCGGTCAGGGAGAGCCGCTGACGCAGGCGGCGCTGGACGCGCTCTGAAGGAGCGTCAGCCCGCCGTTTTTTCTCCAAAGACCTGTTTGCCCGCTACTTCACTTATGCCAAGAACGGTGAATCCCACTTCATCCTCTTTGATGACGCCGACACGCTGCGGCAAAAGCTGCGTCTTGGGCGACAGTTGGGCGGCCGCCGCGTTTTTCCAGTGGCCGGAGGTCTGCGACATCGCCGACTCGCTGTTCCGCCGCAAGTAAAAAAGTACCGCACCTCTCGGTGCGGTACTTTTGCTTCTTAGTAGAAACGCTTCTTGTTCTTGACGAGCGGCCTCAGACTTCTTGCGACGCTTGACGCGGGGGCTCTCATAATGCTCTCTCTTGCGAACCTCGGCGATAACGCCTGCCTTAGCGCAGCTAGCTTGAAACGCTTCAGTGCGCTATCGATGGATTCGCCTTCCTTGACATGAATCTCAGACATTTATATTTTCCCTCCCTCCGAGACATCCGGCTTGATCCTGGATGCTTAGGGGCTACGTATAGCCTTAACATACATCATTATAGGAAATAATCAGAAGAAAGTCAAGGATTTTTCTCAAATCCGAAAAATTTGATGGTTTCCGCATTTGAGCCGATCGTTTTCCCTTACCGGGGCTTTACGATCAGGTTGATCAGACGGTTCTGACCAGAATGGTCTTGACGATCTGCATTCCGCTGGTGGCCTTCTGCACCTTGTCCACAGCCAGTGCGGCGGCCTTTGACGGTCTCCTCGTCGCTGTCCACGGGGACGGTGACGGTACCCTTCAGCTTGCCGTTGACCTGCACGGCCATCTCCACAGAGGAAGCCACGGTCTTGCTGGCGTCATATACCGGCCACCCGCCTGGCAGCACATTTTGCCGGTCTTTGCGG
>VOFB01003055.1_pt1 | contig 14324 bp, 19 predicted proteins | sample 5384141 | NCBI WGS metagenome assembly VOFB01 (sample SAMN12384721, study PRJNA508395) | human gut metagenome | isolation source: healthy gut A | host: Homo sapiens | reverse complement strand
ACAGGCTGCACGGCGTGAGCTACTGCGCCGCCTGCGACGGGGCGTTTTTCCGCGGGAAGGACGTCGCCGTGGTCGGCGGCGGCAATTCCGCCGTCAGTGAGGCTCTGCTGCTGTCGCGGCTGTGCCGCCATGTGTCGCTCGTACACCGCCGCAGCACGTTTCGGGCAGCGCCCGCCGGGCTGGCGGCGCTGGAAAAGCAGGACAATGTGACATTCTGCCGGAACAGCATCGTAACGGAGCTGCTGGGCCGTGAGCGCCTGACCGGCATCCGCCTGCAGAACGGCCGGGAGCTGGAGATCAGCGGCCTGTTTGTCTGCATCGGCCGCACGCCTGTCTCCGCCCTCGGCGGCGAGCAGCTCCGCCGGACGCCGGACGGCTATTACTGCGCGGACGAGACGACACGGACCGGCCTGCCGGGCGTTTTTGCCGCAGGCGACGTGCGGGAAAAGCAGCTGCGCCAGATCGTTACGGCCGTCTCGGACGGCGCAGCGGCGGCGCAGCAGGCGGAGCATTATCTGGGCAAAACGTCCCGCAGGGCGGAAATATAGCGCGGGTCCGTTCCGCAGCAGCCGCCGACGAGTGCAGCTCCGGCATCGATCAGCGTGCGCATATGCTGCGCGAATGCCGCCGGGCCCATGGAATAGATGGCCTCGCCCTCCGGCGAGATCTCCGGCATACCCGCATTCGGCTTGACAAGGAGCGGCACCTTTGCAGCCTGCCTCATGTTGCGCACAAGGCTCTCGAGCTGGTCCGGGCCGGTGGAGCAGTTGATGCCGACGGCGGCCGCGCCGAGCTCCTGCAGCGTCTCCACGGCCTCGACGCAGGTCCCGCCGAAATAACCGCTGCCGTCGGCCTGCACCGTCATGCTGCACAGGACCGGCAGGGCGCAGACGCTCTGCGCCGCCTCGAGGGCGACGGTCATCTCGTCGATGCCGAGCATGGTCTCCACAACGAGCAGGTCGGCCCCGGCCTCGGCCAATGCCGTAATTTGCTCCGTGTAAATTTCAAACAGCTCGTGATATGTCATCGTCCCGGCAGGCTCGAGCGGCACGCCGGTCGTTGTGAGGTCGCCTGCCACGAGCGCGCGGCCGCCTGCCGCCTCGCGCGACAGGGCGACGAGCTGCCGGTTCAGAAGCGCAACATCGTTCTCGCGGCCGCAGCGTGCAAGCCCGCGCCGGTTGGCGCAGAACGTCGGCGCATAGATGATCTGTGACCCGGCCGCGATATAGTCCCGCTGCAGAGCCAGCAGAGGCTCCGGATGTTCTGTGACCCAGACCTCCGTGCAGATGCCGCGCGGCATGCCCGCGCGCATCAGGTTCGAGCCGGTCGCGCCGTCGAGCAGCACGGGGCCGCGCGCAAGCAGCGCCTGAAAAGCTTCGTTTGTCATAGGTTCCTCCGTGGTATGGATTTCTTTCTCTATTCTACCCGTTTCGGCGGGAATTTGCAACGAGAAACTTCCGCATGCATTTTCGGTTGCATTCCGGTGGGGTTTCTGCTAGAATAGCGATAGATTCCATTCATTATTACAAGGAGGACAATATGAAAAAGTCCGTACTGCGCAAATATGCCACGCTGATCGCCACGGTCGGCGTCAATGTCCAGAAGGGTCAGGAGGTTTCATCGCCGCCGAGCTCGATCAGCCCGAATTCGTAAAGATGGTCGTTGAGGAATGCTACCGCGCCGGTGCAAAGCGCGTTGTGGTGGACTGGGACTATCAGCCGCTGACGAAGCTCCATGTCCGCTGGCGCAGCCAGAAGAACCTCTCCACGCTGGAAAACTGGGAGGAGGCCCGCTGGCAGCACTATGTTGACGAGATCCCCTGCCGCATCTACCTGCTCAGCGAGGATCCGGACGGCCTGCGCGGCGTCAATCAGGAAAAAGATGGCCAAGGCCGGTCAGGCTAAGTACAAGGTCATCCGTCCGTACCGCGACCAAATTGAGAACAAGTATCAGTGGTGTATCGCAGCCGTCCCCGGTGTTGCGTGGGCCAAGAAGCTCTTCCGAACCTGTCGAAGGCACAGGCCGTCGAGAAGCTGTGGGAAGCCATTCTGGCCGCCTCCCCCGCGTGGACGACGATCCCGTCGCCGCATGGAAGGCCCATAACGAAGACCTTGCCCGCCGGTGTGCCTATCTGAACGACCTCGGCATCACGGAGCTGGAGTATCACAGCTCGAACGGCACGAATTTCAAGGTCGGCATGATCGAAGACGCCGAATTCAAGGGCGGCGGCGAGAACTCTCTGCTCGGCCACTTCTTCAACCCGAACATCCCGACGGAGGAGGTCTTCATCTCCCCGAAGCGCGGCGTGGCAGAGGGCATCGTCTATTCCACGAAGCCGCTGTCCTATCAGGGCCAGCTTATCGAGAACTTCTCCATCCGCTTTGAGGGCGGCAAGGCCGTCGAGGTCCACGCCGAAAAGAACGAAGCCCTTTCTGCAGAAGCTCATCTCCATGGATGAGGGCGCTTCCTACCTCGGCGAGTGCGCGCTCGTTCCCTATAACTCCCCGATCCAGAATTCCGGCCTGCTGTTCTACAACACGCTGTTCGACGAGAATGCCGCCTGCCATCTGGCGCTCGGCATGGGCTTTGCCGACACGATCAAGAATTTTGAGAACTACACGCTCGACGAGTGCCGTGCCAAGGGCATCAACGATTCCATGGTGCATGAGGACTTCATCGATCGGCTCCGCCGACCTGTCCATCGACGCGCACACGCGCGACGGCCGTACCGTGCCCATCTTCCGCGACGGCAACTGGGCATTTTAATGGGGATCTCTGAATATATCAGAGCTTTTCTGAGTCCCGAACATAAAAGCTGCTGCAGCGATTCTGCTGCAGCAGCTTTTTTATTCCGTTAGCAGGGTAAGCCTCCCGGTTCTGCGTGTCGCGTTCAGGTCGATGGGCGCTGGTTCCGGCTGCCGCGCCAGCGGAGCTCCAGAGAGCGCTCCGCCTCGACATACGGTCCGTCCACGAGCACATCGGCAGCCGCCAGCAGCCGCAGGCGCGCCGGGTCTGACTCCTGCACGAGCGCCTCATAGCGCCAGCCCGTGTAGACCCAGACATTGCCGCCCAGCGCGTGTACGGCCTCTGCCAGCGCAGCGCACTCCGCTGCCTGCTCCATCGGCTCCCCGCCGGAGAGCGTCAGGCCGTCGAGCAGCGGATCGGCCGCATACCGCGCCAGCAGCGCCGCCGTACTTTCTCTCGCGGCCGCCCGCCGGGTCGTGCGTCTGTGGATTGTGACAGCCGGGACAATGATGCGGCAGCCCTGCGTGAATACGGTCAGTCGAAGACCGGGGCCGTCCACAATGGACTCGGAGACCGTTCCGGCAATGCGCATCAGTCCGTCACCCCGTGCTTGACACGGTCGCGCTCCTCGGCGCGCTTGCCGTTGTTGAAGCGGTCGAGCGTGCCCACAAGATAGCCCGTGATGCGGCGGATACGCTCAAACGGCTGGTCCGGCGTCTCGCGGCGGCCGCAGCGCGGGCAGGTATCGCCGATGATGCCGTTAAAGCCACAGACCGGGTCACGGTCGACCGGATGGTTGATAGAGCCGTAGCCGATGCCGCACTGGCCCATGAAGCGCACGACCTTCTCGAATGCGGGCAGATTCTGCAGAGGGTCGCCGTCCATTTCAATATAGGAGATGTGGCCGCCGTTCGTCAGCGCATGATAGGGTGCCTCGATGCGGAGCTTGTTAAAGGCCGAGATCGGATAATACACCGGCACATGGAAGCTGTTTGTGTAATACTCGCGGTCCGTCACGCCGGGGATCACGCCGAAGCGCTTGGCATCCATCCAGACAAAGCGGCCGGAGAGGCCCTCCGCCGGGGTAGCAAGGCAGGAGAAATTCAGGCCGCGAGCCGCCGATTCACGGTCAGCGCGGTTACGGATGCGGCCAATGATCTCAAGGCCAAGCGCCTGCGCCTCGGCGCTTTCACCGTGGTGCGCGCCGGTCAGCGCCTTCAGGCACTCGGCAAGGCCGATGAAGCCGATGGAGAGCGTGCCGTGCTTGAGCACCTCGCGCACCTCATCGTCCGGGCCAAGCTTTTCGGAGTCCAGCCAGACGCCCTGCCCCATCAGGAAGGGGAAATTGCGCACGCGGCGGCGGCTCTGGATCTCGAGCCGCTCGAGCAGCTGGCCGACGACAAGGTCGAGCATCTCATCAAGGCTGCGGAAAAAACGCGGCCTCGCGGTCGCCGCGGCCAGAATGGCAAGCCGCGGCAGATTGATGGACGTAAAGGAGAGATTGCCGCGCCGCGCCGGATACCTCGCGGGAGGGATCGTAGACATTGCCACCACGCGGGTGCGGCAGCCCATATAGGCGATCTCCGTTTCGGGATGGCCCTCCTTGTAATATTTCAGGTTGAACGGGGCATCCTGGAACGAGAAGTTCGGGAACAGGCGCTTGGCGCTGCAGCGGCAGGCCAGGCGGAACAGGTCGTAGTTTGGCTCACCCTCGTTGAGGTTCACGCCGCTCTTCACACGGAAGATCTGAATGGGGAAGATCGGCGTCTCGCCGCTGCCCAAGCCCGGCCTCCGGTGGCAAGCAGCAGGCTTTTCATCACAAGACGGCCCTCCGGCGAGGTATCCATGCCGTAGTTAATGGAGGAAAACGGCGTCTGCGAGCCGGAGCGGGACTCCATGGTGTTCAGATTGTGGATAAGCGATTCCATGGCCTGATACGTCGCGCGGTCCGTCTCCTCTGCGGCGCGGCGGGCGGCAAATTCCTGCGCGCGGCGGATATCGCCCTCCACGCAGCCGAAGGCCGCCTTGAGCTGTGCCGCCTCGGCATCGTCATAGGCCTTCTGCCCGGCAAGCGCCGGATGCAGTCCCTTTTCGGCCAGCGAGGCCGCAAAGCCCTTGAGCTGAGCATCGGTCGGTGTTACGCCGCACAGCAGCTCAAGCGCGCGGCTGAGGTTCTGGCGGTAGCAGGCACGATACGTCTTGGCAACGCCCTCGGCCATGGCATAATCAAAGTTCACGATGCTCTGGCCGCCGTGCTGGTCGTTCTGGTTCGACTGAATGGCGATGCAGGCCAGCGATGCATACGACGCGATGCTCTGCGGCTCGCGGATGTGGCCGAGGCCGGTGGAAAAGCCGCCGTGGAACAGCGAGAGCAGGTCGATCTGGCAGCACGTTGTCGTCAGAGCGTAAAAATCAAGATCGTGGATGTGGATATCGCCGCGCTCATGCGCCGTTGCGTACTCCGGCTTCATCAGGAAGGACTCGGAGAACTGCTTGGCGGCCTCGGAGCCGTAGCGCAGCTCGGCATCGCAGCAAGGCGGGTTTTATGCCGCCTGCATGTCCAACGGCGCATAAAGCGGCTACCGGCAAAAACCGGTGTCGCCTGAATATATAGGTGATTAGGGAGCGTCGCCCCATCTGACTAAAAAATCTATTATATTTCTCACGCGCGCCCGTGTCAATCGAGCCATACGAGATTTTGACATTATGTTCTGTCTTGACTTTTGGCGCAAACTGTGCTCTGCCAAACGATGTACATCGGCTTTTGGCAATTGATTAGCGCCGCCGATTTATCATGCACGGATAATCAATTTGGCATAAAAAATCGTCCGCACCCAATGCTTATGCGAGGATGCGGACTTGGTTTTCAGCTTTGTTTTTTGCGTATATTCGGGCGAATATACAGGTATATTTTACGCGGCGGGCTTATCGAGGCTGGCTCCATGGCGCGCCTGAACTGCACGGTAAACAGTATCGCCGTCGTGGTCACGGCCAGCAAGTCGGCCACAGGTTCGGCCAGGAACACCGCCGTGGTCTTGTCGGCCATGAACGAGGGCAGTATGTATCAGCGGTATCAGCAGTATTATCTTGCGCAAAAGCGCTAGGAACAGCGAGCACTTGGCATTGCCCAGCGCGATAAACGTCTGCTGGCACCAATCTGCACGCCCAGTATCAGACCCATCGCCATGTATATGCGCAGTGCGCGCGACGCAAACTCGATCAGATCCGGTTCGCTGTTGAATATCTTTGACGAACACCTGCGGCACAAGCTCCACCGCCGCCCACAGCGCAAACGAATACGTCACGCAGCATATCAGCAACAGCAAACGCCTTGCGTACGCGATCGGCGTTGCGCGCCGTAGTTATAGCTGACGATGGCTGCGCGCCTGAAAAGCCCGACAGCGGCAGCATCGCGAGCTGCATTACGCTGGTGATATGGTGCATCGCGGCCACGGGCCAGATCGTCGCCGTACTTGAGCAGCGACGTATTGAAGCACACTGCGATGAGACTTTCAGTGGAAAGGCTTAGCAGCGCTAAGTCGAGCGTTGTGACGCAGAAATGGCGGAAAAGACGCCGAAATGCAATCGCCGCCGCCATCACGATTATCGCGCACAGCAGTACGATCTTTGCCCATGCGGTCGCTTTCTTCAAGTGCGGCCTGATATTCGGCTTCATCCGCGAGTATCCTGCCGCGCATGTTTTCCTCGCTCGTGTAGGCCATGCCCGAAAGCGCGCCCGACGGGAACATCAGCCGCACGCGGAACACGCCCGCCGCTGCCTGCATCCTCACCCGCAAAGTCGATGCCGCCGTCCGTAACGGCGCGCATTCGGTAAGGTTCATGCCCGCGCTCTGACCAGCATGTCGATATTGCCTTCTACCTGACCGGCGAATTCAATGCGGGCCGGTATAGCTGTCTATGTCCATCTCCCACGCGTCGCCCAGCAGCGGCATGTCCAGAACGCCTACGTCTAGGTAGCGTTTGCACACGTCCTCCAGCCGGTAACGGTATACCATCGTAACCTCATCGCCCTCGCTGCACGGCACGAACATGTAGTACCACAAGCAAGGCCGTTATCCTGCTGCTCGGCATAATACACGCCCTCGTCGCCGCGCGCGCGGCAGATTCGTCGTACCGCATCGCGATTTCACTGCTGTCGATTATGCGCGCGGCGCTGAAATCAAAGTAACACTGCCGAAGCTGGGATCGATGTCGCGCGTGAAGCCGTTTTATCGAATCGGTCACGCTGTACGTGATTTGTTTTCCTCGACCGACAGCGAGCCGTCGATCCCTATCACCATGCGTGCGGTGAAATCATCCACAATGGCGTCGCCGCCGGCCAGCGCCGTCTGCGCTATCCGCAGCATAAAAATGTCAGCAGTGCCGCCGCAAGCCTTTTCATTTTCAACAATCAGCCCCTTTTAAAGTCTCATTATCTTGCTGAACACATTTTACCATCCGGCACGCGCGTGCGCAATGGATACTATGTTCAAAAGCATCGTTCGTGCCGCTTGATACCGCTTTAACTGCGTCTCAAATGAAAATTGACAGTCTCGGACTCTGCCCTGTCCTGAAATACCGCCTTAAAAAATCGCCGCGCTCCCACATGCAGGCGCGCGGCGCATAAGCCGTTATCCCTTTATTTCCTCCATGGCTTCAAGCATGGCGGCCTTTGGCGGCCATGCCCTGCTCTGTGACCGGCTTTATCCATTTAAGGCTGAGCATATTTCAGCTCTATCGGGAATTTCACCAGCTCCTCGACCATCGAGGATATGAACACGATTATGAACGGCGTGTATCGCCATGCCGGTAAGCAGCACCATGGGCACGGTGATGAGCCATATGCCGCCCACCTCCATAAACATGCCCATGCGCGTTTCGCCGCCCGAGCGGAACAAATTGACCTGCAGGTAATTGGTATGGCGCACCGCCCCAGGAACATGTACGCGATAAGTATCTGCGTAGCGGTCATGCGCACCGCGTCGGACACGTCGAACAGGCCGAGCAGCGGCCCGCGCGCCAGCACCACGCACGCGCATATGCTAAACGACAGCATCGGGCACAGCATAGTGGACCAGCGCGAATACAATTTCGCCTCGCCCAGCTCGCCCGCGCCCACGCGCTTGCCCACCATGACCGAGCTGGCGTTACTCAGGCCGCGGAAGAACGAGAACGTAAAGACCCTCGACCGTGCGGAATATGCTTATCGCGGCCAGATTACCCGCGCCCTGACGGCCGTAAACTATGTTTACCACCAGCGGCGCAAGGCTATAGAGAGTTTCGTTAATGACCAGCGGAGAGGATTTGATAAAAGTACTCCCTGACAAAATCGCCCGACCAGTGGAACATGCGGTCTATGTGCGTGACCGCGATGTTCTTTTGCTTTTTATGCATACGATCAGAAGCACCGCCGCGTTGACTATCGACGCGACCACGGACGAAACCGCCGCGCCCATTACGCCCAGTTTGGGCGCGCCCATGGCCGTATATCAGGAACCAGTTAAGCCCGGTATTGGTGAGTATGGACGCTATGGACGCCACAAGCGGCAGCTTCACGCGCTCGGTCGAACTGAGCACCGTGGAAAGGGCCGTGGAGAAGGTCTGGAACAGATACGCAACGCCCAGCGCGCGCAGGTAAGTCGCGCCGATTGCGCACACGTCGGGATCCGGACACATATATCTGCATAACCTTATCCGGTATGAATATCGCCAGCACGGGAAAATATCACCGCCAGCGCCATCATACAGGTATTTGTAAGGCCGTATGCGCGGCGTATGCCGTCGTCGTCGTGTATGCCGTGGTACTGCGCGATAAACAGCGTGCCGCCGCAGCACAGACCCCAATAGAAGCCGAACAGCAGTCCGCCAAACTGTCCGGCCGCGCCCACCGCCGCCAGCGCGTTTTCGCCCTGAGAGCCGACCATGAGCGTGTCGATAAACGACAGCGAGCTGGTGAGCAGGCCCCTGTTATCGCGACCGGCAGGCCCAGCCGCAGCGTCTCCTTAAAAATTCCCGGTTGCCAAATTTCCGCATAGGATGATTCCTCCAAATAATATAAAGGGCGTTTAAGGCGCCCCCTAATTCGGATAAATTTAACGACCTGCGCGCCCGTAAAGCAGCGTCCACGTCGCGCAGGCCCACGTACACGCGCAGTATGAGTCAATCGCCGCCCACGCGTATGCGATCTCTTTATGCCGTCAAGCGTCTTTTTTCGCCTATGCCCTCCACCTTGCGCAGGTCGTCCACGCTCTCGCATAAGGTCTGCCGTCGATTATGCGCTGCGCGGTCTTTTCACCCACGCCCGGCAGGCTGATGAGCAGCGATATGTCCGCGCTGTTTATGTCTATGAGGGCGCTTACCGGCGGCTTGAAGTCGGCCACTTCGATAACCGTATCGCTGCGCATAGCCGCAGTGCGGAAAACCGACACGCCCGCCAGCAGCGCGCATATCAGTGCCAGCGCAATGTAGCCGCGCTCACGCCGGATGGCTTCACGCATCGTGCGTGTGGCCGGTGAAGCCCTCCAGCTCACTGGTGCAATGCACAGCGCGTCGCGGCCTTGTCGATCACGCCCATGCAATACGGGCATTGCGCTCAGGCTCGGGAGCAGGAGCCGTCTTGGGGCTTATGGAGCTTGTTAATCAGCTTTACAAACATGAATATGCACAGCGCGATAAGGAAAAAAAGTCAATCACGGTAGACAGGAACGAAGCCGTACTAATACCGCCGCGCCCGCCTCCTCGGCCGCAGCAGCCGACGGATACGAATTGCCGTCCAGCGCGATGAACCAGCCCGATACGTTTACCTTGCCAATAATCAGGGCTGAGCAGCGGCATGAAGATGTCGTTGACCAGCGACGTGGTGATCGAGCCGAACGCCGCGCCGATGATAACGCCGACGGCCATGGTCGATCACATTGCCCTTGAACGCAAACGCCTTAAACTCCTCAATGAACTTCTTTATCATTGGCAAATGCCTCCCCCAGGCTTTTTTTTATCATTTGTATCAGACCACCAGCGCATACGCGCTATACATGACATTATAGTACGCAAACAGCACAAACGTAAGCGTATACAGCACCCAGCGCCAGCCCCGGCGCGATGAAAGCAGTGCCAGCATGATATACAGCGGATACATCGCCGCGATGTACCTTATGCCCGATATCAGCCATGTGGACGAGAACGACAGCGCCACATAGCACCACGCATGTCGCATTGTCGCCCGCATCGCCGCGGCGCACAAACGCCAGCAGCAGCAGCGGCAGCGCAAGCGCCATGACAAACTCGGGCAGGAACCATGCCCATAACGCTGGACGCATTCGAGCCGGCGCGCAGATTGCCGCAAAAGGTTTTTCTGCGATTATGCGCACAGTTCCACATGGAGGTAAGCTGGTTGCCCCAGTTGAGCTGCTGATAATACAAAAACGCGGTGGGCGTGCCGTACACGGCATAGTTAACAATCATGAAGCCACGTAGCCCAGCAGTATGCACGCGGTCAGCGCGACATTGCCACACCTTGCGCATACGCACGCTGTGCCGCACGCGCTCGCCCAGCGTGGCACGCGATACGACCGCGCCCACGTCCTCGCGCTCGCGCATGATTATGTCGGAGCTGGTGGGATGGCGTTCGAGGCTCCTGAGTATCTCGTAAAACACCGGCACCGCCGCGAACATGCCGAACTGGCGCGTAAATGCCGCGTATGCGCCCACTATAACCGCGGGCACAAAGTGCCGCTACGGGCAGGTATACCGACAGCAGCGCAAAGAACACGAGCGCGCTTTCGGAATGCGTGGCCGAGAATACCGCACGCTGCAATCGAAAGAAGAAGAAAAGCAGCACCCGCGCGGCGGGTTCAGTACATGTCCGAAACCATAGCATAAAGGGGCGCACGCCGCTGCCCAGCGCCATTACTTTGACAGTATCATGCCGCTAAGCATGCATAGTCGCCCACGAGCGCAGTTGAGCGCGCGTATCATGACCGGATAGCCCGGCAGGAACGCAATCATTCGTATTCCTGAACATAGTCAGGTATGCCAGATTGTCAAATCCGTACCAGTACCGCGCAATGCGCGTATAGTTAACCGCGTCCCACTTATTCAAATATCCGGGGCAGCGAGTCAAGGCCGAGCGGTTGCCAAGCCGTTTGCGCTTATGACTATCGAAGTATAATTAGCCACACAGCGCACGCGACGCGGCGAACATCATCAGCACCCACAATGCGGCTCTGAGCGGACGACTGCCGAAAGCCATAAAGCGTATATCCTCGCGCGGTTCGTCGCGGTGAGTGCGCGCAAAAATACCGCCCGCTGTAACCCTCATAAAATAGCGCGGCAGATACCACAAAAGCACTGCGGCCATCAGTATGGCGGCTTATCCACGGCAAACAAAAAGTTTTCCACGCCCGCAAATGCCGGCGACTGTGCAACGACAAAAACGCTTGCATGAAACCCGGATACTGCAATCGACCACTTCCCCTTGCCATTTATGTCAAACGCTTAAACCGTTTGCGGTCTGCGCTCGCTTTCCATCCGTTTACCTCTTTTCAGCAGCATATACGTCACCGCTTCGCTCAGCGCGTGCAGACAAACTTCTATTATATTAGAAGAAACGCCACCGTCGCCCACGAATGCGTGCCGTCGGACGATTCGATATGCACGCGTACGGTCGACGCCGTGCCGCCGTTATCCAGCACGCGCACCTTAAAGTCCTTAAGATACATCTTGTTAAGGCTGGGGATAGAACACCTGCAGCGCCTTGCGCAGCGCTATGTCCAGCGCGTTCACGGGGCCGTCGCCCTCGGCGGCTGTCACTTCTTCGCGGCCATCCACGGCCACCTTGACCATGGCTACCGCACTGCGCTCGTCGTACTGCCTGTGCGTAATCACCACGAAAGTCCTTCAGGTCGAAAGCTCATGTCCTGCCCAGCGATTCCAGCACCAATAGCTCCAGCGACCCCTCGGCCGCCCATATGAATAGCCCAGCCATTCGCGCTCCTTTAGCCGCGTCACTATGTCGCGCGCCTGATCGCTGTGCAGGTCTATGTGCGGCGCGACGCGTTCCATCTGGTTTATCAGTCCCGACTTGCCCACTACCTCGCTCACCAGTTCGCGGCGCTTGTTGCCCACGGTTTCGGGCGGGATGTGTTCGTATGTAGTCGGGTTTTATTGACCGCGTCCTGATGCATACCCGCCTTATGCGCAAACGCGGATCGACCCATCGTAAGGCATTGTGCGCGGCAGCGACATGTTGGCTACCTCGGCCACGAAATTGGCCGCGCCGGTAAGCTGGCTCAGCCTGAATTCGCCCGGGCTCACAGCCCAGCTTCATAATCAGGTTAGGCACCAGTGCGCACAGATTGGCGTTGCCGCACCGTTCCATAGCCGTTTATCGTGCCCTGCACCCAGTATCGCGCCCGCGCTGACCGCGGCCAGCGCGTCGGCCACCGCCAGCGACGTGTCGTCGTGCGTATGAATGCCCACTATATCACCTACTGCGGCAATTGCCTGCCTGGTGCCGCGCGCGTTATGTCGTCCGGCAGCGTCGCGCCGTTAGTATCGCACAGTATATGGCTCGCGCCGCCCTCTTTAGCGGCCTTTGATCGTCTCCAGCGAATATTCCGCATCGGCCAGCCAGCCGTCGAAGAACTGCTCCGCGTCGAAGAATACCTCAACGCCCGCGCGGGTAAGCCGCGCAATCGATTCGTATATCATGCGCAGGTTTTCATCGGGCGTTGTGCGCAGTTACCTCGTGCACATAAACGCCGAACTTTTTGCCAAACAGCGACGCAAGGTTGCGCGCCTGAATCGATTATCGCTTTAAGCCCCGATGAGTCCTCGGCGCGTCGCCCACGCGGCAGAAACGCGCCGAACGCCGCGATGCGCGCGTTTTGCTGCATTTGGTTGCATGCGTACTGCATCAGCCCATGTCCTTGGGGTTGGACGCGGGTTCGCCTCGATAAAGTCCACGCCCAGCTCGTCCAGCCGGCGCAGTACCTTGATCTTTGTCCCCTCACGCGAAAACACCACGCCTCGGCTTGAGCCGTCGCGCAGCGTAGTGTCAAATATGATATGACGCATGACTCTCTCCCTCCGCACGGCACGGCTTTCGGCGCGCAGCAGTCCGATGATTATCGGCGTGCCTGAGCGGTCTTAGCTAAATTAATTTGATAAACGCATTTGAATGTCGGCAGGCTTCCCACGACGCATTGTCTTGCCATTGAACAACCAAGTCAGCTTCCATATCCGCTATTTAGGCATAATCAATTTTCAGGGTATGACAAGCGCGCACGCGGATTTATTTACTTGTAAAAAATGCCGACATATACATTAATAGTATAGCCGTTTATGCATCGCGTCAATATGTCTCGCTAAAATCCTCGCCGTGCCAGAAGCGTTTTAGCAGATTTTGAATGTCGCCCGGCATAGCGTCGCCCATGCCAGTGACTTGAAACAGCTCGCTGTACGGTTCACGAAAGAAGCGTCGTCCATCAGCAGCGCTACGCCCGCGTCGTCCCGGTGCGTATCACCGCGCCCCGCTTCGCCTGGAAGTACCTGTATATGCCAGGATAGACATAGCATAGTTGAAGCCTTCACCCAGCTTGCTGTCAAATGTGCGGCAGCGCGCGCTTCGCGCTCCAGACACACCTTGCGGCAGACCCACGCCCACCTGATCGCCGGGTGCCCGAGGCCGCTCGCCCGGCAGGTCTAACGCTCCCCTCCGAGAACACGCCGTGATGAACGCGACCTCATGGAGCGCGCGGGCGACGCTTGAACTTTGCCAGAAAAGCGTCGCGCTGTGCGTCGATCATGCCGGGGCGCTGTTCGATCACTATCCACGTCCGCATGGCGGCGCTTAAACTCGACCGCCGCCGTGCGCAGGTAGGGCATACGACGAAAGCACGCTATGTAGTTGCTATGCGCATCGGCCATTGCGGTGCAATAGCGCGTCCGCAATGCGCGAGCGACGGGGCCGCGAGAATAGCGCGTGCGGCAGCGGCACGGCGTATGAGAAAGTTCTCACCAAAAACGGCGTGAGGCAGTTCCAGCATCGCGTCGCCCGAGCCCCTCCAGCCCGGGAGCGCTGAAAAGTAGTACTTCATCGGCGTGAGCGTGGCCGAAAACAGCACGTATGCGCCTTTTTGTCATGCGCACTTGCGTATGTGTTGTCGCATCCATCGCAAAGCTGAGTCACGTCCACGGCGCGGTCGTGCGGCTCGTACAGCGTGGCGTAGTTCTCGCCGTCGTACATCGCGCCCACGCGCGCAAAGTCGAGCAGTCCGAACCAGCGCTCCGCCCACCTCGCCCGAGCACTCCTGCCTGAACGGATAGCGAAGACGTCGCGTCGGTCAGCTCCTACACGCCTTAATCAGCGAATAATCGGGCGCTCGTTGTCAAATGGTTGTCTCCGCCTGCCGAACGCCAGACCGTCGCGAATTTGACCAGCCGTATCGCAATTTGCTTCGCGTGGAGCCCGGCCCGAGCTGTGCGCGTTCAAATGTCGGTACAGCTTTACATAGTCATCGAAGTTGATCGCCACTCATGCGCGTCCTGGCTAACACGCAACTGAACGAAGTACAATACTG
>VOFB01002818.1_pt1 | contig 14352 bp, 22 predicted proteins | sample 5384141 | NCBI WGS metagenome assembly VOFB01 (sample SAMN12384721, study PRJNA508395) | human gut metagenome | isolation source: healthy gut A | host: Homo sapiens | reverse complement strand
GAACCCTCGCGCCGCGTTAAGGACCTATACCCTTAGCAGGGCACCTCTTCGGCCTCTTGAGTACTTCTCCTGACTCCGAATTCATAATACCTTATGCAATTTGAAGTGCATTTTTTCCGAAACGCATGGTTAAATTATACATAACTGATTTTACATTGTCAACACTTTTTTTGCATTTATTTTAATATTTTTTTTTTATACAGTCTTTACCTCCTGCCGGGAAGCAGTATTTTAAGCTCAAACCAGTTATTTTCCTGCGCAGCAACGACTGATCCGTAGTACTTCTCAACCGTACTCTTTATACTCTTCATTCCATATCCATGAAGTCGTCTGTCCTTCTTCGTTGTCACCGGCATACCATTCTTGAAGTGTATCTTCTCATCACAGTAATTTTCTGTACGGATGCGGACAAACTGTTTTTCTCTGGTTACATAAAAGCCAGATCAGGCGTTTCTGTTTCTCCTGCTGTTTTTCCGCACTCTCAATTGCATTATCCAGCATATTACCAAATAATGCACTTACATCCATATCATCCATAAAAGACAGTGCTTCCCCGTCTACAATAAATTTCAGTTCAATTTCTTATTCTGCATATCATTGCTTTTTATTTGTCAGCACAGCATCCAAAATCTGATTTCCCGTCTTGTTCTGTGTTTCGTATACCCTATCTCCCGTTCCATTTTTTCCAGATAACTTGTAGACTTTTCCGGTATAAGACTGCGTTTTGAGAATATTGATCTGATGCTTCAGATCATGATATTTTTGATTCACCATATCAATATTTTCTTTGGATAGCTGATAGTTTTTATATTGCATCTCCATAATATTATGAAGTGTGTCTTTCTCAAAGCGGATCTGAATCTTCTTTGACCTGAATATGATATGCATACAGCACTGCAATACCACTCAGATCTACAAGTGTACGGATAATAAAAATATCCATAACAAAACTTCCACTGAACAATCCATTCTGATCAAGATAGCTTTGTTACTCATGGCAAATACTGATGCAGCAATGATAATGACCACCAGCAGTTCTCTTCTTGTAATATAGTTCTTCAAGATCTTTTTTTGAGATTCAGCTCAATCAATGTCAATATGGCAAAATCACTGCATACACCAGGACAAGTTCCACCCATCTCCAGTGTTCTCCTTGCATTCCACGCACATACCGCAGATAATAATAGATCTGCCAGCACATAGACGCAGCAAACTCTCCGTTAATAAAAGCCTTTACACAATAAAATCCAGCCTCTCTGAACGAAAAATCATTACATATATAAATATATCCAAGAAGTAGTCCTACGATCACCATCATTGATGGAATAAACAGTTCCTGTCTCACGCCATCTGTTTCTGTCATAAAAATAATAAAAGGAGGGCAAACTGAACACAACTTACTGCTGCCAGCTTCCATCTCCCAAGTTTTCTTTCATTCGTACATGCAATCACAAATACGGATAAAGCATAAGCTATGGCATAGTAATACCCTGGTGTATTTAGCACCTCTGCTGTGTTCATTTGCCCACCTCATTCAAATATTCATTTAATGCGTCCAGGAATGGTTTTCGTCTGCTCCTGCTTACCTGAATCGTATTCCATTGACGCTGACGTCACTTCCCATATAATTATCCACATACTCCAGATTTACCAGATAGCATCTGTTACATCTAAAAAGCTTTTTGCATCCAGCTGACTTTCCGCATCCCGGATCGTTCCTTTGGTCGCAAAGCTACCTTCTGTTGTATGATAAAGCAGAAGGTGGTCCCCTGCACCTCTACATAACAGATCTGTGTAATATCCAGTTTCTTTTGCCGCCTTTCAGTGCAATGGTGATAAATTCTTTTTCCTGTACGTTTACTCTGTGAAGCGCTCTTCCCATACTCTCCGAAAAAGAGAAATACGAAATAGGCTTCAGCATGTAATCCAGAGCATTTACTTTATAGCCCTGAATTGCATACTGAGGCATATTAGTTATAAATATGATAATAACATCCTTATCCAGTTCGCGGATTTTTTCTGCTGCTTTCATTCCATTCAGGAACGCCATCTCAATATCCATGAGGATCAGGTCATAATCCGCAGAATAATCTGTCACTATATCTTCTCCGTCCCGAAATTCTGTAACCTGAAATTTCAGTCCGTTTTCTTTTTCGTATCGACTCAGGTGAGTTCGTAACGCTTCCAGGTCATTCGCATCATCTTCCACTGTTGCAATACGAAGCATGTTCATCCCCCGTGCCTTTTCTACATAATAATACTTGTAGTATAACAAGAAAAAGCACAGGAAACAATGTATTTTTTATTTCAGAGTAAATGAAATAAAATCAAAGCTTCCCTTTCCTTCGAAGACGAAGAACAAAGCTTCTTTATTTCCCGAAACATGAATATCAGAGGAAAATTCCCTGAGTTCTTTACTCGGGCTCATGGAAATCTCAGCTATAGCTTCTCCGTTTTCACTGGTACGGACATACAGTGTACCTTCCGCATGTCCCTTTATAGTCACACTGATCTCTTTTGTTTCACTGAGATCAAAATATTTTAAATCCGGCAAGCGCACCATCACACATATTTGCAATGTACTGATCCGGTCCGGATTCTCTGTCTTTCCCTCCTGGGTCAGGTAAGGACATCCTTTTTTGGATGCTTGATCATACTCAGGAAACGAGTACCTTTTTTCCATAAAGATTGCAGGCAATGTATGACGGATAGCTTCCTTTTCCTTCCAACGGACCTCCATTTAATCCACAGGAGGTCATTTCTGCCTGATAAAATTTGCCATCTTCAAAGCGGATTTCTTCTGCCATAGCCTGACGTGAAGACTGTTTACGGTTGCTGTGTCTGTGATAGAAAACAAAATATTTTCCATTTAATTCAATGATACTGCCATGTGTATTTCCGGTATTGCATCTCGCATGCTTCACATCCGGTACACCTTCAAGACCTACATCACCGTTACTTACCAGAATACCGCCATACTGAAATCCTTTAACCGGGCTGTCACTTGTCGCATAGCAGAGTTCATGACTGTTCATTGTGCTGTAAATGAAATAGTATGTACCATTAAATTTACGCATGGAGCTTGCTTCCAGGAAGGGATGTCCCTCATAAGGAGTACCGATGGATTCCTTTTTCGCCAGCAACTCCAATATAGGACGGTCCATTCAGTACCGTCAGCATATCAGAAGGATCAAGTTCAAAACACATCGGGCCATGTTCTGTCGGTTTCGATCCATCCAGAAGAATCGGGTTGCCTGCCAGTGCAAAACCTGTATACAGATACAGTTTTCCATCATCATCCATAAAGATACCCGGATCAAACTGGAACGGCTCATTTTTTTTGCCAATTGCAATACCGTCACTGTATTTTACATACCCGTAAAATTCATATTTTCCTGCCGGTTCATCACATACAGCTACGGAGATCATCTTTGTACCACCCATGAAATAGTAAAGATAAAATCTTCCGTCCGGTCCCTGGATCATATCCGGTGCTGCCAGACCATTTGTAAGACGGATTCTCGGTGCTGCCGGATCCTGTTCTCTCTTATAAATGCAGCCCTCATAACGCCAGTTACCAAGATCATTCACCGGTGCCGACCAGCAGACATAATCGCCCAGGCAGAAATTCAGTCCGTTGAATATATCATGAGAACCGTAAACATACACGGTCTCCCTACAACATGTGGTTCTGCATCCGGAACATATTCCCAGCTTGGCATGTATGGATTCACAGCCTGTTTTGTTTTCATGTTTTCCTCCAGATTTCATATTATCAATTTCACAATCCTGATTTTACAGTTCAAAATTTATAGTCTCACTTTTATCGTATCTGCATTGTATCATGATTTTCCGTATCAGATTTCTTTTGAACGTGGTTGGTTTATTTTTCTGCGTGAGCAGTAACTTTCCCGATCCTGCCGGCATACACTGACCAGAAATAATTTCGTTTATAACTGTCTACAGACATCTGCGGAACAAGGACTTCTGCACCTGTACCATCCAGAAGATGCTGACCCACAATACATTTCGAAGGATTTTTCTGTTCAAGCACAATTTGCTTAAGACCTGCACAATTCGAAAAAAGCATAGTCTTCAATCTGTGTCACATTCTCCGGGATCACGATCGTTTCTTCACCCTGATATGTCTCACTGTCCTTTGCAGTCCATATTCTGGTTTCTGCAGATACCTCTCCCCACGTTCTGTGAGGTTTCTCCGGGAGTTCCACAGTTACAGCTCTGTCATCCCCCAGCATCGCTTTCATATCGCGGATCAGCTGCACGGTATTTACCTCTTTTCCTGGCTGATTCAGATGAAAATTGGTGTCAAAAAACCACTCCGCTTCCATCAGACTGTTTTCCGGATTTCCTATAACAGGAAAATCCAGTTTCTGACGCAAAAATACATCATATGCTGCCAGGTCATCCATATCTTCCACAGACAGTTTATTTACCGGACAGTACCGATACCAGACCACAGCCCCTTTTTTTTCAAGTCTTTTGGCCCAGTCATTCATATAGTCCATAAATTCCAGCTGAACTACATCTTCTGTAAATCTTACTTTCTGGTTCACATCATAACCATTCGGAAGGATGTTTTCCCGACATGTATCCAGTTCGATATCTCCGTATGTATTAAAGGATTTCTTCTGATAAATGCTGTCCGTCTGAGGCTTCTGCCCTTTCATTACATAATTCAGCTTTTCCAGTGCAAACCGTGGAAAATTTCCCAGCATCGCCTCAAAGTTTTCACTTTTCAGATCACGAAGCATTCCAAAGGCTCCATCAGCAGCCTGCCACATGTATTCTCCGTTAAAATAATCGGAAAATGTCTGCTCACTCTGCTCCGGGAAAGGATTACGATATCTCCTTCATGAATATAATTTTCGGAAAGATCCATAACTGCCTTGGTTCCAAGACCTGCATACATACCGAAATTAACTATTTCATATGAAGGAAAAAATCATCCATCAGAGCACTGTCACAGTCAAAAAAGCCACTCCGCTTCCTCCGACAAGCACAATTCGCTTTCCCGAAGTTTCCTTCAGCCTCTCATATTTACTTTTCAGTTCTCCCATAAATGTATCCCCGAACTGTACAGGCAGTCCAAAACCGCAGATCAGAAAAATACCTGTTCAGCCAGAATCACTGCCAGTGCAGTTGCAACAATACGTCTTACTGTTCTTTTATCCATATTTAAAACCTGAAATAAATAAATGCATTTTCACCGCCTGATGCCATCCTGCCAAGCCATGAAAATTCAATCACAGTCACCATAACAACAAAAATCACTGCTGCCATACAAAAAGCCTTTCTGAGTCTGGCAGTTCTTATCGATCTCCTCAGGAAGTCGTTCCAGAATCAGCCAGCTAATTCCTGTCGTAAGAAGTCGCAGAATCGCAAATCCCCGAATTCCCAGGAAACTCATAGTCTCAGCTATTCCACTGCCCAGAGGATTCACAAAACGGCTGTTGCAGAATCCGCCATGCACCGATAAGTGAAGGAGCACGAAAGAACACCCACGCAATATTCACAAGAAGCAGCGTAAGAATCCAGCCAGCCACCGGATGAAGGATTCTCTTTTTATCTTTCCTAATCTGTGAAAGGCATATAGCACCAACCATATAGATCCCATGGATCAGTCCCCATACAACAAAATTCCATGACGCTCCATGCCAGAATCCACTCAGCAGAAAAACGATCAGTACATTCCTGCATCGCTTTGCAAACCCTCTGCGGTTTCCTCCAAGTGGAATATATACATAATCTGTAAACCAGCATGTCAGGCTGATATGCCATCTTTTCCAGAAATCCTGTATGCTTACCGCGCGATAAGGATGCCTGAAATTTTCCATAAGCCGTATTCCCATCATACGTGCCGCACCTCTTGCAATATCTGTATATCCCGAAAAATCACAATAAATCTGAACCGCAAAAAACGCCGTTCCCAGAACCGTTCCAATCCCTCCGGCATCCTGCGGCGCAGCATATACTTTATCAACATATACCGCCAGATAATCTGCCACGACAACTTTTTTGTAAAATCCCCGGAGCATCAGCCAGAAACCATTCAGCAGATTTTCCCCTCTCATTGTATGCTTTTCCTTCAGCTGTCCAAGAAGATTACCTGCTCTCTCGATCGGACCTGCAACCAGCTGTGGAAAGAACGATACAAACATAGCATAGCAAAGGACTTTTTCCGCTGAAATTTCGCCAATACACATCGATCACATATGCCATTGTCTGGAAGGTATAAAATGAGATTCCCACTGGCGGGACTGAATATTTCAGACCGATCAGAAATCCCAGACATACAGTCACTGCCAAAATCAGCCAGGCTCTTCTGTGCCTGCCCTTCTCAACAGCAATTCCCGCCAGATACGTGATTGCCGTTGTAAGCAGAAGCAGTCCTCCTGCCCAGGAACTTTCTTTTATGTAAAAGAAATAGCTCACAGCCAGTAGAAAGAGTTCTCTGTATTTCCATGGAATCTTCCAGTACAAAAGCACTACCACCGGAAAGGAGAAAACAAATGTCAGTGATATAAAATTCATTTCTTTTCCTCCTTCACAAACTGTTCTTTCAGATCCCTTATCACTTTTTCAGTCCGGATCTGTGCCCCTTCCGTAGACAAATGATTATCCGTTCCATACAGATAAATTCCTGTATACAAAGAATCCTCAAGTTCCGAAATGACAGGAACATTCAGCTGACTCTTAAAATATTCATGCAGCCGGATTCTTTCCTCCTGTGTGCTGTCTTCAGAAAGCGCATATTTATTCCTGGGTGAGTAAGTAAAATAAACTTTTATTCCCTGATCCAGAAATCTTTGAAATTCTGTATTTATGGAATCGATATAAGTATCCTTCGGATATGCATTTACTGTATAATTTACCGGAAGTCCGTAAATCGGTTTTTCACTTGTGGAATTCGGACGATACACTACATAATCCCCGTATTCATTGTAGCTTGGCTCCTCCACTTCATTTCCATCCTCGTCATACTCTGATGCGCAGACATCATAATTTTTTCTTTCCATATCTGCTCTTGCATCCTGATATGCAGTAAAAGCAGTGAAAATCTGTTTATACTCTCTGAGGTCCAGCTGCGCAAACACATCATAATCAGACTCCATCATGGCAAATGTTGCATAATCCAGTTCCTTCTGATAACAAAACTGCCGATTTGCCGCATCAAATTCCGGCGAATCCAGAAGGACATCTCCTTCCTTCATACAGGAACGAATCAGTTCAAGCTGCGGAAGTGCCGGTGAATAGGCAAAACTCCCATATTGACTACTTCATAATCAGGAAAAGCCTGGTCTATCATCTCACTGTCGTAACCAAATCTTGTCGAAGAGCCGGAAAACAGGACAATCTTCTTTTTATCCTTCATGCTCAGCAGACGATCATATTTATCCTGGAATGTATCGAAATAATTTCCACTGTAGGCTGGAGCCTCGATTGCGTTGATATGCAGAGTATGCAGCATATCACAGTCCTGAAATGCATAGTCACTGATTTTTTCCAGATCATCATAAAGATACAACTGTTCCAGATGACTGTTTCTGAATGCCCACTTTTCAATTTCATAGATTCCCGGCGAAAGAATCACGGTTTTACAGTCTGTATCTGCAAAGCATTCTCCCGGATTGTACGTACCGGCAATCCTCCAAGACTGGGGGAATACAGATCTGCTGTGCCTTGCCGCTATATCCGGTTATGACTGCAAAGCCTGATACTTTTTGTATATAAAATCTGCCTCGTCTATCCACGGCGTCCACTGTGCATACAGCACAAGCCCTGCTTTCCACGCGATCCGGCTTCCAAGTCCCACAGCCTGGCCGCCCATCAGCCCTGGTATTCCATCCAAGCAGTGTGTAACCCTTTCTGAAAAAGAGATCCGTTCTATTGAAGTATTGATTCTCTGGTGAGTACCTCGATAACAGATGCTCACTCTGTCTGAATCCCCGAAGTGTTTTGTCCGCCATTGGCATCATACAAAATCTCATATTTTCCTTTTTCAGCCTGAATGCAGATACTCTCCGAATATTTTACTTCATGCAGAACAATCTCCACGGTTTTTCCATCATCATCTTTTTTATTTCTGTCTCGCCATGATAATCTGTGCCCAGAAGCTGCCAGTTATTATCCAGCGTGACTGTAAAGCTCACATCGCTTCCGGATTTTATTGTTCTGACAGAATCCGTTACCTGATACCCATCCCCTTTTCCATAACAATATGACAAAGCTGTTCTTTTTTCGGGCTCTTTCTGCTTACATCCTATCAGACCTGTCACTATCAGAAGAAGGAATACCCAGAATACAGTTTTTTAATTTTCTTTTTACCCATAGTTCAGTCTCCTCCTTCCGTTTTATCTTATAAATACACAGCGGCCTTCCGGTAGACTTAAGGCACATCTTTAATTGCTTGCTAACCTTTAGTTATACCAGAAGACCGCCTGATTGTACCAGCTTTTAAGACTCTTTATTTATTGTTTTTTCTTGCTGCAATTGCCTTCTGCTCTTCCGGCAGATCCTTCTCTATCGTAAAGAAGAAAATCAGAATTGCACAGATCACATAAGCAATTGTCTCTACCCAGATATATCCGACAGAGATTGCTGTCTGTGCCGCAGCTGTTGTGCTGCAGTACCCAGTGCAATGTCTGCTGCCTGGTCATATCCACTGGCATTTAAGATTGCACTGAAAATAGAATTACATACCGGAGTCGCAGCAACCATGATGGAACTGTAAATAGACATTGTCAATCCATCTGTACGGATCCCAAATTTGTACTCAATATGATCAATAACATCCGCAAGCATGGCAAGAATCATGTAGCATGCCGGAGCAGATCCGAGACATTTCAGTGCCACACCGATTGCTACAGGAACAATCTGTCCGTTACCCATAATCGCGATCACACCACCGACAGCTCCCAGCAGCATACCAACCATACATACAATACGTTTTCCAAATTTATTGCAGAGAGGTACGATTGCCACTGCTGCCACAGCCATCGGAACTGCACCCATGATACTTAAAAGTGACTGTGAAGCACCCCAGGCATCTGGGCTGTTCCAAGAAAGTGTTGTCCATTACCCATTTACAGAAATACGTCATGGAACCATTCTTCATAGCGCCGCTCCACTGGAAGCCCATGTGAGAACAGCATAACGATCCACCACATTTTTTCACTGGTAACTGCGGAAAGCTGTTCTTTCAGAGAAGCAGTTTTGACTGTTTTCTCCTCTTTCAGCTCCCTGTGACATCTGCTCTTCTGTTACACGCTCACGTAAATTTAAACTGTAAGAAAATGGTAAGTGCAGAAAAAATAGCAATGGCAGTCATCGCTACCAGCCACAGATGCTGATTTTCCTTCAGTGCGAAAGAAACCAGGATCGGGAATACCATGGAACCGGCACCCATAACAGCAAGTCCTGCCACATTTTGTGAAGGAAGCCAGTGCACCTCTCTGTTTACTGTTTCTTGTAGATACAGGAATCAGTGTGGAGTTAGCTGTATTGTAGATCGGATAAGCCACAGCATAAAACAGGTTGTAGGCAATCGCGATCCACACCATTTTGGCGGTTCCCTCAAAAGGAACTACAAACATCAGTACAGAGGCAATGGACAGAGTCAGAGCAGACAGCAGAATCCACGGTCTTGCCTTTCCAGCCATTGTTCTCGTACGCTCAATAAGCTGACCTACGATCAGGTTTGCTGCTACGATCAGAATGGTCGAGAACAGCTGTAAGGTTGTCAGAAATGTCAGGTTCAGTTTCAGGACATCTGTAAAATAATTCTGAAGGATACTGGTAAAAATACCGGAAGCCAGAAGTGCTCCGAACGGTCCGATAAAATATCCGATCAACATCTCCGGAAGTTTTACATCCTCTGATTTGATTCTGGAACCGGTCAGTGGACCGTTCCAGAAATCTTTATTTGTCTTGCTCATAAAATCAATCCTTTACTACTTTGAAGAAGGAGGAAATAATCGTGAAGATCAGAGCGACCGCACATTAACGATCATTCCAATGATCGCACCTTTTAAATCCGCCATATTCTGAGCGTTGTTCTCAAAAGTCATGATGGATCCGATTGCAGCGATTCTGCTTCCCACAAAAGCGATCAGCGCATATGCTGTCAGCACACCGCATGCTACCGGAATAATATCCAGAACCGGCTTTGCTCCCATTTTCACAGAAACTATGATCATAACGATTTCAAGAATCGCAGCAACAGCCAGGCAGGCAACGATTGTATTATCAGTACCAGTAGTTTTTACAAAATAGTTTGTTTTGCAGTTCATCATGTACAGAACCAGTCCTGCAACAGTTACTAGAACTGTGATTACACTTAAGACCAGTCCTGCGCCCATTTTTTCTTTTCAGTCATAGTTATTCCTCCTTTACTGCTCTTTCTTTTTTCAGTCCAAGCAGGTACATTGCTGCACAGAGTACAGTCAGTACACCAAATCCATACGAAGACCTGTGATCAGGTTATCATACCATGTATTCAGTTTTCTCGATATGTGTGTAGAGGTTGACATACCATCCATTGCATTTGAGTTTGCAAGTGCATAATTCTGATACAGCATTGCCTGTTTCAGATCTGTCAGAAGTTCTTCACTTTGGCTTGCATTTTCTACACTCCAGTATGGCCATACTGCTTCTACTGCTGCCATGGTGTTGTCACCGGTGTTACATGTCATGGTTACACCATTATGTACTGCCATGCATCTTCGTATAAGCCGGATCCTGAATGAAGTCCTCAGACATCAGGCCCTTGAAGCCCCATTCTTTTGAAGGATATTCAGAAGCAGTCCGGTATGTGCATTACTTGTCACACAGCCGACACGGTTGTATGTAGTCATTACAGCAAGCGCATTTGCATCTTCGATACAGGACTGTGTACCACGAAGCTCATTTTCACGTGCAGCCTGTTCTGTCATAAACTCGGCAATACCTGTACGGTTGATCTCTGTGTCATTAAATGCCAGATGTTTCGGTGCGATCAGTACACCATACTCATGTCCGGCTTTGATGATTGCTGCACCCCTGACCTGCTGTCAGAACCGCATCTTCTGAGAAATATTCATGGTTACGTGCATTGTACGGTGTACGATGAAGGTTGGTTCCAACTCCCCACCAGATTGCTGTATTTGCCCACAGAGAATAGTTACCTACTGCTTTTTCCCCATTCTGCAGCCAGCTGTTTGCTGAATGTCTGGCCAATAACAGTTTCGTTTGCCATAACACCCATCTTGTAGTCACGGTTCGGATCATCTTCTGCGATCACACAAGGATCTCCTGTAGAAGCATCGGGTTTGCATACTGTCCCAGCGGATAAGAGTTGAATCCGTTCGGTCCATCGTTCTGGATTGCTTCCGGAGAAGTGATAGATTCGATAACCTTTGTGCTGGTTCCACCAAGTCCAGTACGAATCAGGCATTCCTCCAGAGTAAGCTGATCCATCAGTGTACTCCATCTTTCATCTGTGATATCTTCTACACCCTTCATATTTGCCAAGGTCATTCCATTATCTGCCCCGAAGGTTACAGAAGACGGATCTCCGTTTGCTTCGATATCACTGTAGTCATCAGCCATAGTGCTGATCATCTCATCTGTAGCTGTCAGGTCTTTGTATGTTTCCCGGCCAAGTTCCTTCCCAGTCATTTCTGCTTAAGTAAGTAACGGTGTCTTCCATCCAGTTATTCAGATCTGCATCCTGGAGCTGATTTTCTACCGGTGTACCATTTAAAAGTTACTGCAAAGGAAGAGGAATCGAAATCACCAAGTTCCCATGTCTGTACATTATCTTTATTTCCTTCAACATCCTGATCCTGTGCAGCAAGCACGTTATTTACTGCCTCATGTGCACCATTTCCAACAGTGAAGTAATAAGTTCCATTATCCAGGATCCAGTTACCTGTTGTTCCTGCTTCGTTGCTCGCATGTGCTGTCCCAGCTTGCCATATCCTGTGCATCAGCAGTAATTGTAACAGTCTGGCTTTCGCCCGGCTCGATCATATCTGTTTTTTCATAGTCGAGAAGCTGTACTGCTGATTTTTCTACTTTATTTTCTACATCATAGTCTGTATAAGAACAGAAGTATACAGCTGCACAACATCTTTACCAGCAACATCTCCTGTATTCTTAACATCTACTTCTGCTGTTACAGTTCTGTTAGCAAGGTCTACATCCACACTCTTGAGAGTCTGCTCGAAAGTTGTATAAGAAAGACCATATCCAAACGGATAAGATACTTCATCATCATAGTTCCATGCTTTGCCTGTAGAACTTCCTACAGTTGCGTCCGCATTTCCCTGTCCAAGTACCGTATCTGCATATCTTGTCTCGTAATATTTATATCCAGTATAAATATCCTCTGCTTCCACTTCTTCTGCATTGATATTTACAGACGGATCTGCATTTGTCCACTCATAGTTTCCAAAATTCTGTGCTGCCGGTGAGTTGGCATTTGTCACAGCATAAGTATCTGTCAGATGACCGGACGGATTTGCTTCTCCGGAAAGGATATCTGCCACACCATAGAAACCATAACCTCCTGGGAAACCAATTTCCATGATTGCATCTACACCATCGTTATTTTTTGATCTCATCAATTTCCATTGCATTGGCATTATTCAGCATAACAATGACTTTTACCGCCGTTGTTCTCTTTTTTGCTTCAACAGCAGCGTTGATCAGGTCACGCTCATCATCACTTAAGCCAAGCGGGTCAGTCTGATTCAGATTCTGAGATGCATCTACGCCATCCACACCGGAAGGTAAGTTCCGTTTTCTGTAGAAGAACGTCCGATTGTTACAAGCATAACATTGTAGTCATCCATGGATTCTTTCCACTGGCTGTCTACGCTGTCCATCTTTTCCTGTGAAGGCTCTTTGCTTGCAAAAACGCCATCTGTTGCAGGAGCTGTAATGTGGTAATATTCCATGATATTTCCCCACATGTTAACCTCTGTCTTAAACTCTGATTCCAGACTCTTGTAAAAGCTTCTGAAGATCCTCATTGATGCCAAAGCCTTTTGCATTCAGTGCCTCAACAAAGTCCACGGTATCTGCATCTGTTCCTTTATTCTCATTCAGGGAGCTTCCCATGTCTCCACCCTGTACCGGATAGTAGCTGGAAAATCCAAGAAGGGACAGTTTCTGTGTCTCATCTTTTGACAGCGGAAGTGCATTATTCTCGTTCTTTAACAGAACCGTTCCTTCATACGTTCTCCAGATCCTCGATAATCCAGAAGTTCGATGGAATCTTCGAATAATCAGATTTGTATGTGTACAGGTCCTCATCTGTACTGTTACCATCGCACTGCTCTTTGTGCCAAGAAATTTGTCGATATCTGTACGATAAAGCTGTCTACATTATAGGTCTTGCCGCAACAGAAACGGTCAGAAGAGACGCTGTAAGAGTAGTCAGACCACGCCAGAGATTTCTTTTTCTGCTCATGATTATAGCTCCTCCTTTCTTTCCCTAAATATGGTCAAGCCTCATCGCTCAAGTGCTTCCATACTTTCTATGAACCTAAATTTAACATATTTTTAAAAACGCTCCCATTTTTTCGCACTGCACTTTTTTCAGCCGTAAAATGGGAGCGTTTTTTTAAATTTTCACAAACAAAATTTTTTAAGAAATCTTGCACTAAATTGTGAAGTTTGTTTTTGTCTATATTGCCCATATGTTTTATTTTGCTACAATTACCGGAATCTCACAGGTATATGTTCTTTCTTCATCAGAAACAGTGATCTTTACATCCGGCTTCTCCGGCACGGACCATCGCTTCACCGTAATAAGTATCGGTATTCCATAATTTCCTTCTACATAGGAGCAGGCACTTCCCAGCCCTTCGAGCGTAGCATTCTCTACTGTAACTTTCAGATGATGCTTCTCCATCGGTTTCCAGTTTCCGGCAGAATCTCCATACTGTAATGGAATAAACAGCAATCTGCCAGCCTTCACAGTTTTCTGCTCGGTCTGATATGAAGCTACTGTTTCTTCATTTGCTGTCATCAGAGTCTGATCGACTGATCTCCTGTCCGTTTTTATCATAAGAAACTGCTGTGATCTCACCGTCTTCATATGGAATGTGGAATTTTGAACGGCATTTCTTTACTTTGCCACGGGCAGCTTTTTTACCATTGACCCAGAAGTTCCACCTCTGCTGCTCTTGCAAAAACTTCAACCTCTGCTTTTTCTCCGGCACATCCCCGCCATGACCAGCTTTCCAGTGCTTTGGACAGCGCCCATCCGGTCAATTGCAGATTCTCCTTCTGATAAACAGGTTTCACAGCAATAAACGGACCCGTTTCCTAGCACATGTAACTGAA
>VOFB01004536.1_pt1 | contig 14354 bp, 20 predicted proteins | sample 5384141 | NCBI WGS metagenome assembly VOFB01 (sample SAMN12384721, study PRJNA508395) | human gut metagenome | isolation source: healthy gut A | host: Homo sapiens | reverse complement strand
CTGGATCAGCTTCTCCTCCACCTTCTGGTCGAAGACGGCGTACAGGGCGTTGCCCCAGGTCTTGTCGGCGGTCTCCGGCAGCTCCACACCGATGGACTTGGCGGCGGCCACCGCCTCCTCGTCGCTGGTGATAGCCATAAAGTCCAGACCGGTGTACTGCTTCACCGCCTCATGCATAGGCATGCGGGGCCATCCGGGAGTCAGGTCGATCTGCTCCCCCTGCCACTCCACCTGATAGGTGCCCAGGATCTTCTGGGCGGCGGAGGAGAGCAGGTCCTCGAACAGATCCATCATGTCGTTGAAATCGGCGTAGGCCTGATAGAGCTCCACGGTGGTGAACTCTGGATTGTGCTTCGGGTCCATGCCCTCATTGCGGAAAAATGCGACCGATCTCATACACCCGGTCCAGACCGCCCACAATGAGACGCTTCAGGGGCAGCTCGGTGGCGATGCGCATGAACATGTCGATGTCCAGGGTGTTGTGGTGGGTGATGAAGGGACGGGCAGTGGCGCCGCCGGAGATGGTGTTCAGGACGGGGGTCTCCACCTCCATGTAGCCCCGGCCGTCCAGGAAGTCCCGCACGTGCTTGATGAACTGGGAGCGGATGACGAAGTTGCGCTTCACCTCCGGGTTGACGATCAGGTCCACATATCGCTGGCGGTAGCGCAGCTCGGTGTTGGTCAGGCCGTGAAATTTCTCCGGCAGGGGCAGAAGGGACTTGGACAGCAGGGTCACCGCCTCCACCCGGATGGACATCTCCCCCCGCTGGGTGCGGAACACGATGCCCTTCACTCCCACGATGTCGCCGATATCCAGCTTCTTGAAGCGGTCGTACTCCTCCCCATCCATCTCGTCCCGGCGGGCATAGAGCTGGATGCGGCCCGACTTGTCCTGCAGGTCGCAGAAGGACACCTTGCCCATGCCCCGCTTGGACATGAGCCGCCCGGCCAGCGAGACTTGGCTGCCCTCCATGGCGTCAAAATCCGCCTTGATGGCGGCGCTGTCGTGGGTGACCTCATATTTGGTGATCTGGAAGGGGTCACGCCCCCCCCCCTGGAGCTCCTTCAGCTTGTCCCGGCGGATCTGGAGCAGCTGGGACAGGTTCTGCTCCTGGTTCTTCTCTTCAGCCATGTTGTCTCTCTCCTATCTCTGTGGATGGCGGGGCGCTCAGCGCTGCTCCACCTTCAGCAGCTTGTACTCGATGCGTCCGGCGGGGGCGTCCACCACCACTTGGTCTCCCTCGCTCTTGCCCAGCAGGGCCTTGCCGAAGGGGGAGTCCTCGGAGATGGCCCCGTTCATGGGGTCGGCCTCCTGAGAGCCCACGATCTTGTACACCATAGTCTCGTCGAATTCCTCGTCCAGCACGGTGACCGTGGAGCCCAGGCGGACAGAGCTGCCGTCAGAGGGCTCCTCCTCGATGACCACATAGTTGGACAGGATCTCCTCGATCTCAGCCATGCGGGAGTAAAGCTTGCCCTGCTCGTTCTTGGCCTCATCGTACTCGCTGTTCTCAGACAGGTCTCCGAAAGAGCGGGCCTCCTTGATCAGCTCGGCCACTTCCTTCTCCCGAACTGTCTTCAGATAATTCATCTCGTCCTGAAGCTCTTTCAGGCGCTGGGGGCTGAGTTTATATTCCTTTGCCATGACTCGTTGCACACCTTTCAGACCGCTCTCCGGGGCGGCCCCGGGGCGGATGATCGTTCCAGAATATGAAAATGGGTATATGGATGCAGTATGTGCTATTATAGTGTTTTCGGCTCCGTCTGTCAAGTAAATTCTAGGTCAGTGCGCTCCAGACGCCCTGTCTCCCACAGGATCTCCAGCAGGGGCAGCCACTGGCCCTCCTTCTGCCGCTCTAAGCCGGGGACCGACACCGCCAGCCCCGCCAGATCCGCTTCCGGCCCAAACAGGGAGAGGACCGCCTGCCCCGCCTCCTCCGCCCGGGGATCGAAGCGGATGGCCGCCTGGACGCCGTCCCAGTCCGGCCGCAGGGCCACACCGTACTGTCGGTGGAGGTAGCGTTCCAGCTCCCCTCCGCCCGTCTGTACGGAGAGGCACAAATCCCGCACCCTGGGGCACAGCTCCTCCGCCGCCCGGACCAGATCCCGCTCCGCCCGGCTCCCCGCAGGGCCACCGCCGCCCGCAGCGGGTCCTCCCTTGGCGGCGCAGCAGCGCCAGAGCCATAGGGGCGGCGCAGGACCGAGCAGGGGCAGGGGGTCCACAGGGCGCAGGCCGGCCCGGCTCAGCTCCTCCCAGAAGGGGAAATCCTCCGGCACCAGCACCCGTGCCGCCCCCTGCCGGACCAGCCGCCGGGCCGCCCGTCCCGCCCGTCTGCGGGCCCAGAACCCCTCCGGGTCCAGCGCCACTCGGAGCACCGGCACCCCATGGAGCGGGGCCCGGACCACCTTAGTCCCCCTTCCCGTCCCTCTGGTACACCACCTGTCCCAGCACGCCCCCCTCACCTCCCCCCACAGCATATGCCGCCGCCGTCCCCGCCTATGCCTCCGGGCACTGAGAAGGCGGCGGGTCTGCACCTGCCGCCTGAGATTCTCGAAAAAGTGGCTTTGCCACTTTTTCGAGAAAGATGCAGTCTGCCGCGCGCAGGGTTTGACCGCCTGCGGCGGACAAACCTCACATTTGCAGCCTGAGCAGTGTTTTCCCCCGATGCACAGGTCGCCGGGGAAAACGGATCTAAACTGGGTTCGCGCCGGCGGGCTCGAAACTCTGCGAGGCTTTTTCCACAAGCTGAGGCGGCGGGCCTGTGCCCGCCGCCTGAAGTCTCTGTCTGTGTCCCCTATTTCTCCCAGGGGACGTCATTTTTCTTGGTCTGGGGCGTCCTGTGCTCCAGCAGGCGGCGGGCGGCCTCCCGCTCCTCCTCGCAGTGATTGCTCCAGGTCTCCCCGTCCGCGATCTTCTGCAGGCGCTTCTCGCTGTACGAGGCATAGTCTTTCATGGCTATCTGGACCCGTTCCTCCCGCTGCTGTTCCAGCCGCTCCTCATGTCTCCGGGCTCTCTCTGCCTTCTCCCTCCTCCTCCTGGCGGCGGGCCACCCATTCCTCCTCCGCGCAGAAGCGCAGGGCCCGGCAGCGGCCGCAGGAAAACAGCTCCACCGGGATGGCTCCCTCTGCCCAAGCGTTGGCATCCCGTCCGAACAGAAAACCGTCGCTTACAGCTCCAGTTCGGAGGTATTCCATCCCCAGGCTTTGAAAAATCCCGCCGCAGGGACACCGCATCTCTTCCATGCCGCGCTCCCCTCTCTCAGCTCACAGTGTAGCTCACGCTCTTGCCACTGGCCCGCAGTGTAAAGGTGGAACCTCTAAAATAGTTCAGGGGGTCCTGACGCTGTCCGTTCAGACGTACCTCAAAGTGGAGGTGGTTTCCGGTGGAGGAACCGGTGGTCCCCACCAGGCCGATGGTCTGTCCCTGGGTCACCTTATCTCCCTCACTGACCAGCCGCTTGCTCATATGGGCGTAGAGGGTGCTCTCTCCGTTGGCATGGCTGATGACCACATAGTTTCCGTAGGAGCTGTTGTAGGTGGAAGTAAGGACTACGCCGCTCTTGGCGGCCCAGATGTCCGTTCCGCCGGCGGCGGCGATATCCACTCCAGTGTGGTTGTTGGGCCGCCCGGTGACCGGGTGCGTACGGCTGCCAAACAGGAGGTAATGGTGGTGGCATAGCTGGGCCACTTGAAGCCCTTTTCACTGACGATGGTCACGCCCTGGGCAGCCAGCTGGGCCTGGAGCTCCCGCTCTTTCCGGGCGATCTCGTTGTCCATGGCCTTGGCCGCCGCCTGGAGCTTGGCCTCCATGGCCTCCAACTCGTCCTCCTGGCTGCTGATCTGACTGATGAGGGCGTCTACCTCCGCCTGCTGGCTCTTCAGCCTGGCTTTGGCGTCCGCCTGCTTCTGCCGGGCTTCCTCCTGGGCGGTGCGGGCCTCCTCCAGCTCCGCCTTCTCCTGCTCGATCTGGGCCTGGGTGGCCAGCAGCTCGTCCATGATGGCGTTGTCATAGGCCATGATCTCCTCCACCATCATGAAGCGGTCCAGCATGTCAGAGAAATCCTCCGCGTTGAAGAGGATGGCCCAATAGGAGACCTCCCCTCCTCCTCCATATAGCGCACCCGCTCACAGAAGAGCTGATACTGCTCCGCCTCCTGCTGCTCCAGCTGAGCCAGTTCGTCCTCCTTCTGGGAGATCAGCTCGTCATATTTGGCGATCTGTGCGTCGATGTTGTTGATCTCCGACTGGATCACGTTGATCTGCTGCTCCAGCAGGCTCTTCTGTTCCAATGCCTCGTCCTTGTCGGCGGCGATGGCGTTTAACTGGGCCTGGATCTCCTTTTGCTGCTGCTCCAGCTCGCCGGCGCTCTCCTTCAGTGCATCGATCTCCGCCTGAGTCACAGCGGAGGCCGGCATGGACACCGCCCCTGGCAGAGCCAGCAGAAAGGAGGCGGAAAAGAGGACCACCAGCGCCAGGCTGATGGCGGGGATAGCGCGTCTTTTCATGGGCCGCCTCCCTCAGTGGACGAAAATATTGGCTACGATGGGCAGCAGCATCAGCAGGGCCATGATCCCTGCCAGCACTGCCATCACGATCCTCTGTGTCTTTTTTCTCATACCTGCTTCTCCTTATCTCATACCTGAAGGAACTTCCGGATGGCCACCACCGAGCCGCCCACACCGATCACCAGTCCCACGCCGCAGAAGACCAGCACGATGTTCCCCGCCATGGAGGCGTAGGACAGAACGGTGATCAGGCTCAGGCCGTTGGTCTGGAGGATCAGCCGGGAGACCGCCTCATACAGCCCCCATTGGATGAAGAAAGCTACCAGGGCGCCTGTAAGGCCCAGGATCATGCCCTCCACCACAAAGGGCCAGCGGATGAAGCCGTTGGTCGCACCGCACATCTTCATGATGGCGATCTCCTCCCTGCGATAGAAGGTGGCCAGCTTGATGGTGTTGGCGATGATGAACAGGGAGACCACCACCAGCATGGCCACCAGCACAGCCGCCACGCCGGTGGCGATGTTGCGCACCATGACGAAGCCCTGGGCGATCTCAATGGCCGCCTGGGTATGGGCCACTCCCCGGACAGCCTCCACCTGAGACACGGTGGCCGCCATCTGCCCGATATCCTTGACATGGATCTCGAACCGATCCCGGAGCACCTCGGGGGCAGGCTGTCCATCAAATCGTTCTGCTCCCGCCCTGCCTTAAAAATCCTCCAATGCCTCCGCCCTTGTGACAAAGGTGACCTGGGACACATTGGGGACAGCCTCGATTTTCGGCTGAAGGGCCCGGGCCTGCTCCTCCGAGTAGCTGTCGTCAATGTAGGCCAGGAACAGATTCTCGTCCTCCAGGTCCCCCAGCATGTGGTCCAGGTTGACCGCCAGCAGGGTGAAGGAACCCATGATCAGCAGGCAGGCCACGATCATGCACACAGCGGCAAAAGACATGAAGCCGTGGGTGAAGATAGAGTGGAAGCCCTCGCTGAGATAGTATTTTCCGTTAAATCGTCTCGCCATTGTTGTAATACCCGCCTGTCTCGTCGCTGATGATCCGTCCGTTCTCGATGGCGACGACTCGTTTGGAGAACCGGTTGACCAGGGATTTCTCGTGGTGACCACCAGCATGGTGGTACCCAGCTCGTTGATGCGCTCCAGCAGCATCATGATCTCCAGGGAGCGCATGGGGTCCAGATTGCCCGTCGGCTCGTCGGCGATGATCATGCTGGGATTGTTGACCAGAGCCCGGGCGATGGCCACCCGCTGCTGCTCGCCGCCGGACAGCTCCCCGGATACTGGTCCGCCTTCTTCTCCAGGCCCACCAGTTGCAGCACATAGGGGATGCGCCGGCGCAGCTCCCGGTTGGAGGCCCCGATGGCCCGCATGGCAAAGGCCAGGTTCTCGTGTACCGTCTTCTTTTCGATGAGGCGGAAGTCCTGGAAGATGATGCCCAGCGTCCGCCGCATGTAGGGCACCTGTCCCGGACGGATGTTGTTCATGTTGTAGCCGTTCACCATCAGCCGCCCCTCTGTGGTGGCGATCTCCCCGGTGATCAGCTTGATGATGGTGGACTTCCCGGAGCCGGATGGCCCCACCAGAAAGACGAACTCCCCGTCGTCGATCCGCATGGAGACCCCTTTCAGCGCCTTGGTCCCGTTGTCGTATTCTTTATATACATCGATGAACCGTATCATGTGTCCCTCCGCCAGACGGCCGCCACTCCCCAAGTCGTGCCTTTGGCACGCTCTCTCCCAGGGGCGGGCGGCTGATGCGCTTTTTCAAAGTGTATCACAGTTTGTGTGTTATGTAAATGGATTTTTTTGCGGCCATTTTGTCGCTTCCGCTCGCTATATTGTATGCGGCGCCGCCCCGGAACGGCAACCCCTCCCAGAAAAAAATTTTGGCATTTTTGCTCCTCCAAATTTTTCCTCCTCTCACAAAAAAATCAACGCCCCGTGCCGGGCGCTCGCGCGGGGGCGTTACTTCTTGACCATCAGGGCGACCTTGAAGGTGATGGCATCATCGAACTCCCGCAGGTCCAGGCCGGTCAGCTTCTTGATTTTCTCCAGCCGATAGACCAGGGTGTTGCGGTGGACGAACAGCTTACGCGCAGTCTCGGATACGTTCAGGTTATTCTCAAAGAACTTGTAGATGGTGAACAGCGTCTCTTGGTCCAGAGCATCGATGGGGTTCTTCTTGAACACCTCCTGCAGGAACATCTCGCACAGGGTGGTGGGCAGCTGATAGATCAGCCGGCCAATACCCAGATTCTCGTAGTTGATGATGTAGCGCTCCGTATCGAAGACCTTGCCGACCTCGATGGCGATCTGGGCCTCTTTGTAGCTCTTGGCCAGGTCACGCAGATGCAGGGCCAGGGTGCCGATGCCCACGAACACGCGGCTCTCTCCATCGGCGCGCAGGGCCTCCTCGATGCGGAGAGCCACCTCCTCCATATCCTTGGCGGTGGCATCCTCCCCCATCTGGTGGATCAGCGCCACGTCGTGCTCACCTACGCTCAGTACAAAGTCGTTCTGCCGGTCGGGGAACAAGCCCTGCACCACATCCACGGGCACGGTGTCCAGCCGATCGTCCACCGGGCGCACCACGAACACGCCGCGGGCCACCTCGGCATCCACGTGCAGCTCCTTGGCCCGCATATAGATGTCACTGATGAGGATGTTATCGGAAATGATGTTCTTGATGAAGGAGCCCTTGTCGTGCTTCTCCTCATAGTAGTTTTTGGCGGCGTTCAGCGCCACGGCGGCCATAGAGCACACCGTGCGGCTCATGCTGTCATCGCCGGTGGCGAACACGGCATAGTCAAAGGTGTTGCCCCAGCTGGGCAACGCCTTGAAGCACTTGCCCTCCAGCGCCACGCAGGTGCCGTCCGCCGAAACGATAGGCTCCACATATTTGCTCCATCGCTTGCCAATGGCCGTCAGCTCACTGCAAGCGATAACGGTGCCCTCGGCATCGATCACGCCGATGGTACGGTCGGTGGTCTCTTTGAATTGGAGTACAGAGTTCTGAAAAATTCTGCCGGACATAACGTGATCCTCCCGCAAATCCCGCGACGGTACTTTGTGCAATCTGCTCAGTCGTTGCTCCTATTATATCGTCATAATCACGATTTTGCAAGCGTTTTTTTCTCTTTTCCACAAAAAACTTGTCGCGTTTTTTGTGGTTATGTCAAAAAAATCACAGACCACATACACGGTATAGCGCTGATATCTCCTCTGCGCGCAGCAAACGGTACGCTCCGGCAACCAAGGAGTCATCCAATGTCAGCGGCCCCATGGACAGCCGCTTCAGATACAGCACCGGCGCGCCGCGGGCTGCCAGCATCCGCTTGACTTGGTGGAATTTCCCCTCCCGCAGCGTCACGATACACACGCGGTCAGGCAGAACCTCCAGCCCGGCAGGCAGGCATTCCAGCCCGTCCCCCAGCGTCATCCCGCGGGCAAATGCCTCCGTATCTGCCGCTGACAGTTCACCGTCCACCCGGGCAAAGTAGCGTTTTTCCACGTGGTATTTAGGACTCAGCAGCCGGTGGGCCAGTTCTCCGTCGTTGGTCAGCAGCAGCAAGCCCTCCGTGTCCTTGTCCAGCCGCCCCACCGGAGCAAGGCCGATACGGCGCAGCTCCGGCGGCAAAAGGTCCAGGACCGTGGGCTGCTTTCTGTCCTCGGTGGCGGTGAGGACGCCGGCGGGCTTATGCAGCATTACATAGGTAAAGCGGCAGAGGGAGATGGTCTCGCCGGCCACGGTGATGATGGCCGCGGCCGGGTCCAGCTTGTCCTCGGCGGAGGCGGCCAGCCGGCCGTCAACACGCACCAGGCCCTGCCGTACCAACGCTTTCACCTCCCGGCGGGACCACTTCCCAGTGCCCGCCAGCAGCTTGTCGAGACGCTCCATAGGCCGCCTCCTTTCGGATTTTTACCCTATGATAGCATATTCTCAGCAGATTGAAAATAGGTAATTATGAGGTGATGAATATGATGATATTACATATATCCAAACGGCGCATTGCCGTTATGGCGGTGTCATTTATGGTGATCGCTGCCGTAACCGTGGTGTTAGCCGGGTGCTTCTCTGACAAGGAAAATACCATTACACTTGCCGACACCGCAGAAATGGCAGACTATTTACAGCAGTTGGGCTGGCAGGTGGAGCCTGATCCGATCGAGACGCTGGACCTTCAGCTTCCCCAGACCCTGGGCGACACCTGGGGCGACTACGCCGCCATGCAGACCGAACAGGGCCTCCCCTTTGCAGATTTTGCGGGACAGCCGATACGGCGCTACACGTTCCGCATCACCAACTATCCCGGAATGGACGGGGGCGTGCAGGCCAACCTGTACCTGTGCGGTGATACGCTTATCGGCGGGGACGTTGTGGCCACCGGGAAGGGCGGCTTCCAGCACGGACTGACATATCCCGCGGTATAGAGCGCAAATCAGAATACATTTTGACATATCTCGTCAGAATTATACAAATTGTTTTCGAACATTGGCAAAAAAGAGGAAGCCTTTCGGCTTCCTCTTTTTAATTGGCTTTGTCCCTGTGGGGTCAAATTACTCGTCGATCTCGATGACGACGCCGGAACCCACGGTACGGCCACCCTCACGGATAGCGAAACGCAGACCGTTCTCGATAGCGATGGGGTGATCAGCTCGACCTTCATGTCGACGTTATCGCCGGGCATGCACATCTCGGTGCCCTCGGGCAGGGTGATGACGCCGGTCACGTCGGTGGTACGGAAGTAGAACTGGGGACGATAGTTATTGAAGAAGGGAGTGTGACGGCCACCCTCGTCCTTGGTCAGAACGTACACCTGGCCAACGAACTTGGTGTGGGGATGAATGGAGCCGGGCTTGGACAGGACCTGGCCACGCTCGATCTCGGTCTTGGCAACACCACGCAGCAGGGCGCCGATGTTATCGCCGGCCTCAGCGTAATCCAGCAGCTTGTGGAACATCTCGATACCGGTAACGGTGGTCTCGCGCTTCTCATCGGACAGACCGACGATCTCGACCTTCTCGTTCAGGTTCAGCTTACCACGCTCCACACGGCCGGTAGCCACGGTACCACGGCCGGAGATGGTGAACACGTCCTCGACGGGCATCAGGAAGGGCATATCCTCCTTGCGGTCGGGAGTGGGGATCCAGCTGTCAACAGCGTCCATCAGCTCCTTGATGCAGGCATACTCGGGAGCGTTGGGATCGGTGGACTCGGAAACCAGAGCGTTCAGAGCGCTGCCGCGGATGATGGGGGTCTCGTCGCCAGGGAAGCCGTAGAAGTCCAGCAGCTCGCGAACTTCCATCTCGACCAGCTCCAGCAGCTCCTCATCGTCGACCTGGTCGCACTTATTCAGGAAGACCAGCACGGAGGGCACGTTCACCTGACGGGCCAGCAGCAGGTGCTCACGAGTCTGAGCCATGGGGCCGTCGGAGGCAGCGATGACCAGGATAGCGCCGTCCATCTGGGCAGCACCGGTGATCATGTTCTTGATATAGTCGGCGTGGCCCGGGCAGTCGACGTGCGCGTAGTGACGCTTCTCGGTCTCGTACTCGACGTGAGCGGTGTTGATGGTGATACCACGCTCGCGCTCTTCGGGAGCCTTATCGATGGAGGAGTAATCGGTGTACTCCGCCTTGCCCTGCAGAGCCAGGAACTTGGTGATGGCCGCGGTCAGGGTAGTCTTACCATGGTCGATGTGACCGATGGTGCCGATGTTAACGTGGGGCTTAGTTCTCTCAAATTTCTGCTTAGCCATTTGAAATGATCCTCCTTAACATTTTTGTATCGTGTGTGGGGCAGCGTTACAGTCTAACACTGCCATTTTACAGTATTTTGGTGGGAAAATCAATCGTAAAATACGGTTTTAGAAATTTTCCCGGCCGGTGCGCTTGGCGATCAGCTTCTCCTGCAGGCCCTTGGGCAGCTCGATATAGTGGCTGGGCTCCATGGTGTACTGACCACGGCCCTGGGTGCGGGAACGCAGGTCGGTGGCATAGCCGAACATCTCGGCCAGCGGCACGAACGCGTCGATCTGCTGTGCGCCGGAACGCATCTCATAGCCCTGGATCTGTCCGCGCCGGGCATTCAGGTCGCCGATCACATCGCCCATGTACTCGTCGGGGACGATGACACAGACCTTCATAATGGGCTCCAGCAGCGTGGGATCCGCCTTACGCATAGCCTCTTTGAAGGCCATGGAACCGGCGATCTTGAACGCCATCTCGGAGGAGTCCACCTCGTGATAGGAACCGTCGAACAGGGTGACCTTGACATCCACCACGGGATAGCCAGCCACGGTACCGGAGAGCATGGCGCCCTGGATACCGGCATCGATAGCGGGGATATACTCCTTGGGGATGGCACCGCCCACCACGGCGTTGACAAACTCGTAGCCCTTACCGGACTCGTTGGGCTCCACGTGGATCTTCACATGACCGTACTGGCCCTTACCGCCGGACTGGCGGGCATACTTGGTATCCTGATCCACAGCCTTGCGGATCGTCTCCTTGTACGCCACCTGGGGCGCGCCCACATTGGCCTCCACCTTGAACTCGCGCAGCAGGCGGTCCACGATGATCTCCAGGTGCAGCTCGCCCATACCGGCGATGATGGTCTGGCCCGTCTCCTCATCGGTATAGGTGCGGAAGGTGGGGTCCTCCTCGGCCAGCTTGGCCAGAGCGACGCTCATCTTCTCCTGACCGGCCTTGGTCTTCGGCTCGATGGCCACGCGGATCACGGGCTCCGGGAACTCCATGGACTCCAGGATGATGGGATGCTTCTCATCACACAGGGTGTCGCCGGTGGTGGTATTCTTCAGACCAACCACGGCGGCAATATCACCGGAGTAGACGGACTCGATATCCTCGCGGTGGTTGGCGTGCATCTGCAGGATGCGGCCCATACGCTCGCGCTTGCCCTTGGTGGCATTGAGCACGGAGGAACCGGTGGTCAGCGTGCCGGAGTAGACACGGAAGAAGCTCAGGCGGCCCACATAGGGGTCGGTCATGATCTTGAACGCCAGGGCTGCAAACGGCTCGTCATCGGAGGACTTGCGCTCCTCTTCCTCGTCGGTCTTGGGGTTGACACCCTTGATGGCGGGGACATCGGTGGGGGCGGGCATATAGTCCACGATGGCGTCCAGCAGCTTCTGTACGCCCTTGTTGCGATAGCTGGAACCGCAGGTCACGGGCACCATCTCCACGGCACAGGTGGCCTGGCGGATGGCGGCGCGGATCTTGGCGGTGGGGATCTCCTTCCCCTCCAGATACAGCTCCATGATCTCATCATCGAACATGGAGACCGCATCCAGCAGCTTCTCGCGGTACTCGTTGGCAAGGTCGACCATATCCTCGGGGATAGGCTCCACGCGCATATCCTTGCCTAACTGATCGTAATAGATATCGGCATCCATCTCCACCAGGTCGATGATACCCTTGAAGGTATCCTCCTTCCCGATGGGCAGCTGGATGGGGACGGCGTTGGCCTTCAGCCGGTCATGCACCATGTCCAGCACGTGATAGAAATCCGCGCCGGTGATGTCCATCTTGTTGACGTAGATCATCCGGGGGACATGGTAGTGATCGGCCTGACGCCACACAGTCTCGGACTGGGGTTCCACACCGCCCTTGGCACACATGACGGTGACAGACCCGTCCAGCACACGCAGAGAACGTTCCACCTCAACAGTGAAGTCCACGTGGCCCGGGGTGTCAATGATGTTGATACGCGTCTGGGGGAACTGATCCTTGGAGCCCTTCCAGTAGCAGGTGGTCGCGGCGGAGGTGATGGTGATACCACGCTCCTGCTCCTGCTCCATCCAGTCCATGGTAGCGGTACCCTCGTGCGTCTCACCCAGCTTGTAGTTCACGCCCGTGTAGTACAGAATACGCTCTGTGGTCGTGGTCTTGCCTGCATCGATGTGTGCCATGATGCCGATATTTCTTGTGTTTTCCAGTGTAACCTTTCTCGGCATACCGTTCTCCTTTTTGTGTCGTTGGTATGATTACCAGCGGAAGTGGGCGAAAGCCTTGTTGGACTCCGCCATCTTGTGGGTGTCCTCGCGCTTCTTCACGGCAGAGCCGGTGTTGTTGGCGGCGTCCATGATCTCGCCGGCCAGGCGCTCGGCCATGGTACGCTCACCGCGGGCGCGGGAGTAGTTGGTCAGCCAGCGCAGACCCAGGGTCTGACGACGGGCAGGACGAACCTCCATGGGGACCTGATAGGTGGCACCGCCCACACGGCGGGCCTTGACTTCCAGGCTGGGCATGATGTTTTCCATCGCCTGGGTGAACACTTCCAGAGGATCCTTCTCGGTCTTGTCCTTGATGATGTCAAAGGCACCGTAAACGACCTTCTGGGCGACGCCCTTTTTACCGTCCAACATGATGCTGTTGACCAGCTTGGTCACCAGCACGGAGTTGTACATAGGATCGGGCAAGATCTCTCTCTTGGGAACATTACCTCTTCTGGGCACTATGCTTCCCTCCTTCATAAAAATATGATTTCACAGGTACTCAACAGCTTGCGAAGGCTGTTGTACGGCCTGCCAAAGAGGTATTTTTATATATAGTATATAAGAAACCTTTTCGGCAAAGCTCATGCTGCAAGTTTTACTTGCTCTTGGGGCGCTTTGCGCCGTACTTGGAACGGGCCTGCATACGGCCGGACACACCCTGGGTATCCAGCGTACCACGGATGATGTGGTAACGGACGCCGGGCAGGTCCTTGACACGGCCGCCGCGGATCATCACGACGGAGTGCTCCTGCAGGGAGTGACCCACGCCGGGGATGTAGGCGGTGACTTCGTAGCCGTTGGTCAGACGCACACGGGCGGCGCCTTGAACCAGCGCTCCGCCTTCCTGGTGTCGAAGGACTTGCGGGCGCCGAAGATCTGAATATTCATAACATACTCCTTATTTATAATAGAACGGAGGTCCTATTGATGACAAAGCAAATCGAAGCCCTGCGGCAATGGGTGGCAGAGTCGGAAAGCATCGTCTTTTTCGGCGGAGCCGGGGTATCCACCGAATCCGGGGATTCCGGATTTCCGCAGCGTGGACGGCCTGTATCACCAGAAATTCCAATACCCACCGGAAACCATCCTGAGCCACAGCGGCAGCCGGGAGGTGCTGGAGCTTCACGGCAGTGTGCTGCGGAACTACTGCGAGAGGTGCGGGGCCTTTTACGGGCTGGACACCATCCTGCATTCCACCGGCGTGCCCCGGTGCCCCGCCTGCGGCGGGGACATCAAGTTCGACGTGGTGCTGTATGAGGAGAGTCTGGATAAGGAGGTGCTGGCCAAGGCCGTTCCGCCATATCCGGCAGGCAGACCTGATCATCGGCGGCACGTCCCTGGTGGTATCCGGCGGCGGGGCTGGCGCAGTACTTCCGGGGCCGGCACCTGGTGGTGGTGAACAAAGGGCCAGGTAGGCAGCAACGTAGGCGCGGACCTGACCATCGACGGCCCCATCGGCCAGGGTCTTTTCCCAGCTATGAAGTACCACGGCTGCCCCGGCGGCGCAACGCTGGGGCAGGTTTTTTCAGAAAAACAAATTCCGCAAATTCCCCTTTGACAAAAACCATCCGGCATGCTATAATGAGTAAACGCATTCGGTTGAGGCCGATTTGCGAGTGTGCTGGAATAGTGACAGGCAAGCTTGAGGTGCTTTCTGTGTTCGACTGGACGTGTGGGTTCAAGTCCCATCACTCGCACCACTCTCTCTTTCGTTTGCAGGGAAAAAGAACATTGGATATGCGCGAGTGGTGGAATTGGCAGACTCGCTAGATTCAGGTTCTAGTGTCCAATACGGACGTGCGGGTTCAAGTCCCGCCT
>VOFB01004230.1_pt1 | contig 14385 bp, 27 predicted proteins | sample 5384141 | NCBI WGS metagenome assembly VOFB01 (sample SAMN12384721, study PRJNA508395) | human gut metagenome | isolation source: healthy gut A | host: Homo sapiens | reverse complement strand
AGGTGGTTAAGCTAAACACATCGGGAAAAGCCGATTATATAGAGTTACTTTTAACAGCCAGTTATGGATTATCCCTGCTGGCTTATTTTTTTATCGAAAAGGAGACAAGCAACATGAGAAAAGAACAGATTATTACGACAAACAATAATCAGATGGAGGAGAAAGGCATGAAGAACAGGTTCATTCACTTTAAAAAGAGATTCGTTCCGGCATTATCCGGAGCACTTATGGGGGTATTCTATCAGCAGCAGGATTCATCTACTATGAACTCTGCACTGAAAGGAATTGTAGCAGGTGTCATGATGGCTGGTATTTCAACAGTTCTGACATTCTTAGGCTTCTAAGATGGGGAAAAAGAGTTCCCCTTTTAGTAAAAGGAAAGAGGTGAATAACAAGTATGGATATTTTTAAGCTTGGAGACAAGATCCTTGCACTTCTTGAGGCTGTGTTTGGGTTTTGGAACAATCAGATATCCCTGGTCTTTGCAATGCTTGGACAGTCACCGGTCAGTTTCAAGGGCGGAGGTCCGTGGGCAGTTATTGAGGGTATTGAGCCGGTCTTTGTAGCGGTTGGCTCATCCCTTGTTGTGCTGTTCTTTGTTATCGGTTTCTGCTCGGAAAGCATAGATGTAAAAGATGAGATGAGGTTTGAGTCTATATTTCGTATGCTTATCCGACTGGGACTTGCAGAATGGTTTGTTGCAAATAATGTCACGATTATGAAAGCGTTTTTTACTTCCATAGGAAATCTGGTAGGACTTATATCTGCCGGGACAACGACACAGCTTGCTATTGACAGTACACAGGCAGATATCATTAAGGGACTTGGATTTGGTGAAAGTCTGGTAATGCTGATACTTACAGCTTTGCTTGCAATCATCATTATTATCTGTGGATTCTTTATCATCTACACAGTGTATTTGAGGTTATGCTGACTGGGCACAGACGCTTATATATCTGTGTGAAATGACATTTACGATAGCAATGACTGTCGGAAGCGTGAAGGGTGCACAGACACTTACAAGCAAGGCATTACCGTAAAGCAGATACAGAAAGCCTTGGACTTAAGAAACTGGGAATTGCCTTTTTAGGGAAAAAGGTATGTGTCAGGTGTTGAGAAAATTTTAAACCAAAAGTTTAATGATTTTTTCTTAAAAGTACGATATAATAGACACCTAGGTAAATCGTGTTCGGGATGGAAGAGATATTTACAGGAGGTACAAAGCTTATGGAACCAATGTATTTGTCAATTCAGCAAAAAGAAACAGGAAGACAGATTAAGAAGCTGCTCGTGGAAAATGGTTATACCGTGAAAGGACGTGCAGAGTGCTATGGGATTTGAGAATCCGCAAGCAATCTACAAATGGATTTCCGGTAGATCATTGCCGAGCTTAGACAATTTTGTAATCTTAAGCAGATTACTGCATACCAGTATTGAAGATATCCTCGTCGTTGACGGGGATGTTGTTCGTTTTAGGGGAAATTCTTTTAAACTATTGGTTCAATGACAAATGGCTTGCTTGGTAGTAAGCTAATATCAGAACGAAGGAAAACGAAAGAAACGGAGGAGACATAGAATGCAGAAAATGACATCAGCATATGCAAACAAAATGCTTAGAAGCTTGGAGGAGGATAAGGCTTTTTGGGTGAACAAGGAAGCAGCGTCCAGCACATATGTTGTAGCTAATAACGAGGAACCGGTGGTGCCGGAATATGACTATGCCGAGGTTGCTGCTACAATTGCGGAGATTGATGAAAAGATTGCCATCATCAAGCATGCGCTTAACGTGTCAAACGCTACTGCTAAGGTTTTGGTTGGGGATGAAGAAATGAGCATTGATACAATTCTTATAAAGATGGCTCAGCTAAATAAGAGAAAAGCGGTACTTGACCATATGCGTAAGCAACTACCGAAGGCAAGAGTAGAGCAGCACTCCTATATATCCAGAAATTCTGTTCCGGAGTACAGATATATCAATTATGACCTGGAATTGATAAAGAAGGAGTATGAGAGCGTTTCTGCGAAAATTATGGAAATGCAGATGGCACTGGATAAGTACAACCAGACCGTGCAATTTGAATGCGACTGCTAAACAGTTGCATTCATGAGCAAGTAGCAAAGCGAATTGCGAATGTTCTATTTACTAGGATATTTTCCGTACAAGGCTTCCCCTAAATTTATGGTGATCCGGAAGTTTATGTTCAAGACTAAGGTTTGTCTGTTATCGGTTATTTATTATCGGTTTTGGTTCATTGTGGGTTGAAAATCTGATGAAAATTTATAACAGTCTGCCTTGTAGAAAACCTGCTTCGTAGAAGCGTGTGGAGGTTCGGTTCTAAGCACAAGCGAGCTACACCTCGCTGAAAGCGATTTCTAATGTGTAGCTCGCCTGTAGCAGTTAGCCAAAGGCTAAACTGTTACAGGTCTTCGGATTTTCGGCGGCCATCTTAATGAAGAGGAGTATTTGATGAAGAATTTTTGGAGAATGAGAGCCTGTTCGATATTTTCGGTGCCATATGCATACGTGGACCATTGCTCCTATTTGGCGGACACATTGTTTGTGCAGAATAAGGTGAGGCTGAAATTCAAGAATGAATATATGTAAAAGCAGAATCACCGTATCGCATTATATTTTTGCAAGGTGCGAAGGAAAGATACAGAGATTCGAAGAAGCACTGGAAAGACTTAATAATAAGATGCTGTTGTGTGGCTACAGGTATTATCCGGAGGTTTGTAGTGAAATAGCAGGAATGTTTGAGGAAGGAATGAGAATCGGCAGATAGTTCAGTGATGGATTTGATGCCGATTTTTGTGTTGTTTTAAAAATTATGAATCAGAACTCTGTCGGTCAGACTTTACGGACAGTTTATTGTAAAACAGAAAAAGCCGGCGGCAAGTGATTTTCTCACAAGCCATCGGCTAAATAAAAGACTATCCGGAAATTTACTTATAATATCAGGTTATTCCGTTACGATTAAGTCTTGTCCTGCATCACTATTCTTTACTTCAAGACCAAAGAACCACTCAGTTGAATTTTCGAAGGAAAGGGATGCAAACTGTTCCTCCGTTGGATAGAGAATCAAATAATTCCCATTGCTGGATATTTCACACGCGACATTTTGTCCGACTATTTTATGTTTTGCCGTTTTAAGCATTTCCGTTGTGTATGCTTGAAGTGCTTCTTCATATTCCGCTTCGGCGTTCATTTGATAATTTTCAATGTCACTGTTCACCTTATCCCGAAGAAATTCTCCGTTTACAATATATCTTGCCAAAAATTCTTTTCCGTAAGATGCTACTGTTTTATCATAAAATCTTTATCCCATTTTTCCCGTCGGGCGTTCCTGTCTGATATAAGCTTTCGCCGTATCGGAGATAATCGCCGTCTTTCAGCAATCCCCATAGTTTTCCGAGCGTGTTTTTCTTCAAGCATATCCGATTCATATTCGCCTAAAAGTCTTTCCATTAAAAACAAATTGGCTGTCAATATAATTATAGCTGGCGGTAATAGCGAATCTGTGCTTTTCATCATAGGATTGAAATGCTGTTTGAAGCGAAATATCAATTTTCTTCCCCATTCCAATCAATGATTGCCGAATCAACTGTATTTCCCTCTCCAAAAACAATCGGATAGTCATTTGGTTCCTGCTGTATTGTCGGCGGCGGTGTTATAGTCGATTGTCCCGGCTTTTCACTCGAACAACATTCCCAAATAATCCACTTTTCACTCCGCCAAAGCCAATCAAAGCAACAAGGCAGACACATGATATTGCTGAGGTAATTCCTATTAAATTTTTTCTTTTCCTTTTGTTTTCTGCAATGATTTCATCGCTGCGTTGAAATACGCTATCAGCCATTTCTTTATAGTTCTTCATACTTAAAGCCCTCCTTATCAAGTTCTGATTTGAGTGACATTTTCGCACGATAAACAAGGTTTTCTATTTGACGATTATTTTTCTTCATTACGGTTGCCGCTTCGGTATTGCTGAAATCTTCAAAGAAGATAAGATAAAGCACCTGCTGATATTCAGGCTTTAATTTTGCGAGTGCCTTGTGCACAATAATTTTGTGTTCTTCTTGTATGTAGATTTTTCAAGGTTTTCCTCATCACTTATCATATTCTGATAGTCCTCTATCGGAGCATTGGATGTTTTGGAGGCATGTCTTAAATAATCAATCGCTACATTTCGCCCAATAGCATAGAGCCAAGTTTTGAATATACTTTTGTTGGAAAATCTCGGCTTTTTCACTACAAGTTTTACAAAGGTTTCTTCTGCGAGTTCTTCAGCAACATAAATGTTTTGCGTAAATCCGTTCAGATAAAAAGTTAAACCGTCTTTATAATCCCTTATTATCTCGACAAGGCCATTTTCATCGCCATCAAGGAAACGGCGGTAGCTACTTGCACCGTTATCCATTGACTGCCTCCTTCCTGAAAGGATGTTCTTTCTCCTTTCACTTATTAGACGGATAAGTATACTATTTCTCTCAGTAAATTCAATTTATTTTCACTTATATAAAAGACCGCCTTACCCTGAAAGATAGACGGCGGTTGAAATTTTCATATTTATGCGGTATAATCTTATCCATCAGAAAGACAAATTCATTTGTGGAGGTGAGCAATATGAAAGAGTATAAGTTAATCTATCTTAACAAAGGGGTTAAGCTGTCACGGGAAAAAGATTTAGCACAATCCGAAGATACTTTAAATCAATATGTATCTGAGGGTTGGGAACTTCAGCAGATTATTTCCCCCAATGACTTGGGCGGTGCGTTAATTGCTGTTTTATACAAGGAAAAATAGTTTGACAATTCCAGTTTAAATGGCCACTGGCAGTAAATTTTAGTTTATTCGTTTTTCTTACGTAGTGAGTCTTTCTGCCGGACCCAAGGCGTTCTATAGTGCCATCGGAAACAAATACACTGATGTTATCATCAGTAAGTGATCAGGCTGTGGGGGCTGTTGGAACAGCAAATACATATATAGGTGTTTTTATTATCATGTTCGGGGTAATATCATCCGGTATGGTAGCAGTTATGTCACAAAATATTGGAGCTGGAAAACCTGGAATTGCATATCAGGCCAGGCAGCTTGGACTTGTATTTAATGCACTGACAGGTATCCTGATGTCTTTTATTCTTGCTGCTTTTTCTGGGTGGATACTTAAGATAGTGAGTATTGCCCCTGCTTTATTTGAGCCGGCTGAAACATACCTTAAAATTGTTGGAGGTGCAAGTTTTTTAAATGCGCTTATTCCAATTTTTTCGAGTTATTTAAGAGTGTTTGGTTATACAAAACATTCCTTAATAGGGACAGTTGTTGGTAATGTAATTAATATTATATTGAATTCGGTATTCTTGTTTGTGTTTAACTGGGGAGTAATGGGAGTTGCTGCTGCAACAGTTTTTTCAAAGGTTGTGAATCTTATTATTGTAGCAGCAATGGGAGCTGTACTTATAAAAGCAAAGCAAAGTCCTGAGCGCGCACAACCACGGAAGATACTTGCACAGATTGTTAAAATCGGTTTTCCTTCGGCATTCGAAACAGCACTTTATAATGTAGCAATGACATTTATAGTATGTTTTATGAACCATATGGATACGGATGGAATGAATGTTACAGCTCGTTCGTATGCTATGCAGATAGCCAATTTTTCATATTGTGTGGGAGCTGCGCTTGCACAGGCAAATGCCATTATGACGGGCTGGAGAATCGGGGCAAAGAAGTATGAGGAATGTGACAGGGGTACGCGAAAAGCTGTAATATATGGTCTTGTAACAGCAACGTGCTTTTCTGTGACATTTGCAATTACCGGACGTTTTATCGTTCATATATTTACGAATGATATACAGATGATTGAGCTTGTAGTAAAACTGTTGGTAGTAGATATGAAAAAAGATTATGGAGTTTTCCTGAATGCGGATGACTCATCGCTGGAAAGGTTCAAAGAATATGATACAATTGTGATTGATGCACAGTATTTTAACCCCGGAAAGATATCGGGATTCTGCATGAAAATGAAGTAACCGTATATACCTACCTTAATATTGGCTCAATCGAGAATTTCAGGGAATATTATGCGGATTATGAGAAACTGGCACTCGGTGATTATGAGCATTGGGAAGAAGAGAAATGGATGGATGTATCCAGTCCGGACTGGCAGAAGTTTATAGGAAGCCTTGCCCGTGAATTATATGAAAAAAGGTGTTGATGGTTTTTTCCATTGATAATTGTGACGTGTATTATTATGCTACCACGGCAAGTATATTTGATGGACTTACTGTTATTCTGCAAGATGTTATGTCACTCGGAAAAGAAGTTATAAGCAATGGCGGCGATGTTTATGTAACGGAATATAGGGAACGTTATGGGACTGCTAAAGATATTATGACCGGCGTGAACCAGGAGTCGGTATGGAGCGGTATTGATTTTGATAAGGGAACCTTTTATGAGCAGAATAAGGACGTTAGAGATTATTTCTGCGAATATGTGGAATCGTGTAAGGCAGACGGTGCAGAAGTGTATCTGTTGGAATATACAACAGACAGTAAGCTGATTCAGAAAATAGAGGAATATTGTAAAAAACATGATTTCCGATTTTATATTTCAGATTCACTTGAATTGGAGGTTACCAGAGATGACAGAAAGAGAAAAAATGTTACGTGGAGAGTTGTATGATTCATCGGATAACGAATTGGAACAATTACGCCTGAATGCGCGTAAATTAGCAAGAAAATATAATTTGACGGATGAAGATTGTGCAGAAGAGCAAACACGGATATTGCGGGAATTATTGCCGGCAACAGAGGAACTTCCGTATTTGCAGGCACCGGTCTATTTTGATTATGGATGTCATACTTACTTCGGAAAGAGCTAGCTCTGCTAATTTTAATTTCACATGCTTAGACGTAGGTGAAATACATATAGGGGATAATGTGATGATCGGTCCTAATGTTACATTGGCAACTCCTATGCATCCATTATTGCCTGAGGAGCGTAATGTCAGGAAAAGAGAAGATGGCAGCCTTTATACTCTTGAGTATGCGAAGCCGATAACTATAAAAGATAATTGCTGGCTGGCATCCAATGTGGTTGTTTGTGGTGGTGTTACCATAGGGGAGGGATGCGTCATAGGAGCAGGAAGTGTTGTGACCAGAGATATTCCTCCCTATAGCCTGGCAGCCGGAAATAAACCCATGCCGTGTTATTCGTAAAATAACCGAAAAAGATCATATGTATGGCTTATCGGGTGAATAAAAAAAAGAAGTATTGAAAACCGTGCAGTAACTGGGATATAATGTATTTGAGTGTACAGAGATTCGAAATCCTTAAAAACAAGTGAAGGAGGAAAAGAGTCGTGTGTGAAATAATGGAAAATATGATGTAAGCGAAGTTGCTAACGAGGCAAATACGAAAGCAGTAATCAATATGCTTCGCTTTTAAGGTCGATGAAGATGAAGTCCGAAAACTCTATCCTGCTGAATTTGAAGAAGGTAAGAGAAGCTTCCTGGAAGAGTCTAATTAAAACTGAATATTGTTGATGTGCCGGCCGCAAATGTTAGATATCGTTATCTGACGATTGCAGGCCGGTATTGATATCTCATTAATTTCACATTAAAATGAGTATATAAAATATATTTGATGAATGGAGAAATCCGGATGAATAATTTGATTTTGGATTTTTCGCATGTCTATTGTGATGAGAGAATACCCGATAGAAATAAAATACACTGGATTGACTGCTCGGATATTACAGAATGCGATTTATATTGTTCCGGGTGTGCCGCAGATGAAATCTGGGCAAGGATCAAGCCTTATGGAATTAACGGAATACATTTTCTTGATTCGGGTAATTATCATTATGTTACCGGGATAATTACAGATAGAATTGATGAGGATTTTGTTCTGGTAGTGTTTGATCATCATACGGATATGCAGAAGCCTATGATTGATAATATGATAAGCTGCGGCGACTGGGCCGGACAAACTCTCGAAAATAACCCGTACCTGAAACAGTTGGTATTAATTGGTCCTCCGGAGGATGATATAGAACAGATTTATTACCGGGACGGGCAGGGAAAACTTTTGACTTTTTCAGCGGAAGAGATAAAGTCTGGGAAAGATAAAAATAAAATTGGCGGTATTATAAGCAATCTTCCGGTGTATATATCGATAGACAAAAAGATGTGCTCGGTTTAAAATATTCAGAGACGAACTGGAGTCAGGGCATGATGAGCCTGCCGGTATTGGAAAATATATTGTCATATTTTATGCAGAATTACAGGATAATCGGTATAGATATATGCGGCGAATGCGATCCGGGGATGCCTTTGCCGGAATACAGTGAGTCAGAATTGGTAAATGCCGGCACAAATAAGAAATTATTCGATTTTCTAACACAATATATTAATACACGCATGGTACACAAGGAAGGATAAACACGATGTCATTAACAAAAGCAACAAATTACCTTAAGGAAAAAAAGGTTATGCAGATCATATAATTATATTGGAACAGTCAACGGCGACCGTTATGGAGGCGGCGGATGCTCTTGGAGTCAAACCGGGAATGATTGCCAAAACCATGCCATTTATGCAGGGAGATAAAGCTGTTCTTATCCTGACTGAGGGAACGGCAAGAATCGATAACAGGAAATACAAGGATTATTTTCACAACAAAGCCAGGATGATACCGTTTGAGGAAGTTGAGAATGTTATCGGACATGCGCCGGGTGGTGTATGCCCGTTTGGAATTAATGACGGTATTGATGTGTATCTTGATGAAAGTCTTAAGAGGTACGATACGGTATACCCTGCGGCAGGAGACGACCATAGTGCCGTTAAACTGACAATACCTGAACTTGAAGCTGTGTCTGGAGCCGCAGGATGGGTCGATGTATGTAAGATGAACAGGGTGAAGTTTAAGTAACAACAAGAAAAGCCTTGTAAATAACACCGCATTTTGATACAATAGTATTAAGAAATATGTCAGTGGGTGCGCATACATACGATGAAGGAAATAGATACTAATAAGAAGAACATTAAACATAGCAAAAGACAGTAGAAAAGTGCCGCTCGCAAAGTGTGTATTGCGATACGGCGCTTTTTTGCAATACTCGGAGTTACCTTTGGGAATGACAATTGTGTGCATATACGGCGTTATGTTGGTATGTACGCACGGACCGTCAAAGGTTGCGAGGGACTTATTCGTAATGTCGGTCAGGGAATCGAGCATGGGCGGATTTCTGGCCAATATGGTTGTCAGTAAATCGACTATAGAGAGAATAGAGGCAGCCAATACCGTCAGAACAACGGATGAGATCTCAGATACGGAACTCATAGAATTTAACAATCAGAATCATACGGGCAGCATGATTCCGGAAGATTTGGATGACGGAGAGAAAACCGTACAAAGATATGGGCGGTGTATTTCTTTACGAAGTGTCGGGGGCGACGTATTCGGGAACTATGGTAGTTATAAATGATCCTTCGAGAGTCATGGTCGGTGTTTCGGGAGATTACAGCGGAGAGCCGGGGAATTAACGTACCGGCTATATGCGATAAATATGGAGCCGTACTGGCTGCAAATGCCGGTGGATTTGAAGATATAGGCGGTGTAGGAGACGGAGGTACGCCGAGAGAATTGTTATGTCCGAAGGAACATTAAGGTATGGCAGCCTGACGGAGAGCTATGATCTTATAGGATTTGATAATAATAATGTGTTCGTAATAGGCAACATGACGGGGCAGCAGGCTGTGGACAGAGGAATAAGAGATGCCGTATCATTCGGCCCTTTTCTGATTCTGAATGGGACACCGCTTGAAGTCAGCGGAATGGGCGGCGGATTGAATCCGAGAACTGCAATCGGACAGCGTGCGGACGGCGCGGTACTTCTTCTGATTATAGACGGCAGACAGGCACACAGTCTCGGAGCATCGATGAATGATCTGATTAACGAGATGTTGGATTTTGGTGCTGTTAATGCAGCTAACCTTGACGGCGGCGGGTCAACAGTATTATACTATGATGGTGAAATACATAACAAAATATCTTCTGTATATGGTGCGCGTGGTGTACCGACTGCAATTATTGTATGTAATAAGGAGGATCCATGAGAAAGAACAGAACCAAAAGCCGGTTTGGCTCTTTCATGAAAACATATACGATAATCCTTGCGGTAATTGCCGTTGGCATATGTGCCATTGTGTGGACGAAACTCAAGAAATACCAGAATGACTACGACAGCGCAAAACAGGCAGGAAGTGCCACGAATTATGTGCAGGAATTTGTGTCCGGACTTGATTATGACAGTATTCTTGAATACATAGATAAATATGGGTTGAATGTAATGAAAGGCATTAACCCGGAGATAAACCATGCAAGATATTTTGATAATCTGATATCGGTATATGGTGTGAGTTTTCGTGAAAATGAGAAAACACCAATTCAATCACGAGATATGACATTATGGCCGGTGATGTCAGAATTGCCGTAATATCACTTAAAGCATCAGGCAAAAATGATGAATTCGGATTCCATGGATGGGCTTTAAAAGGATATGGCTTTTTGACACAGATGAAATAGAATATACGGATATTGATATATGGGTACCGGCAGAGTGCAAAGTCGCGTATAATATGCAGGAATTATCAGATGAATATATAGTGGAGAACAGTGTATCGGATGATGATTTTACGCGTAAATTGAAATCACTCGGGGTCAGTGTATCTGATAATGTGAGATATCATATAGAATATACGTTTGGAAACAGAAATATTGCTGCAATTAATGCCGACGGACAAATGTTAAAATCTGTTATTAACGGCTCGGTATACGATTTCAGACAGGGCAGCACGGCAATGCCGGATGATTTACAAACCTATGTAATGAACGCAATGGATTCTTATATATACACCCTTTATAAGAAGAAATCATTTGGAGAAATTGCGGAATATATTGAGAAGGACCCGATGCATACAGAATGATCAGTGAGGTTCTTACATCAGCGGCATGGGGCTGGACTCCGGATACGGTTGATATACTTGAACATGATGTAACGGATTATGTATCTTACGGAGATGATTTTTTTACCTGCAGATATTATGGACGGATTTACAAATTCAAAGATGGAGCTATGGAATCCGGCGAAGAGGAATTTAACTACAGAATAATATTCAGAAATATAGGCGGTAAGTGGCTTATGGACTATTTTATATTGACGAAGGAGGCACAGTGATGATCACATATAACAAGAAACAACACATATTTAAAATAGATACCCGGAATACAAGTTATATAATGGCGGTTGCAGATAACGGTTATCTAGGACATGTATATTATGGAGAAAATTAAATTCATCGGATGTAAGATACCTTATGTCAGAAGATGAGTGGCCGTTTGATCCGGTTAAAACTCCGGGAGAAAGGGCCTTTTTATTGAAAGGTTCGCGATGGAATATCCGTGCTCGGACAACGGTGATTTCAGAGGCGGATGTATCGGAGTACGTAATGGCGCGGGACAAAAAGGTCTTGAACTTATATTTGATTCGTACAGGGTGTATGCCGGAGATACAGGTCTTAAATCACTTCCGCACACCTGGGGAAGTAATGCCGAAACATTGGAGATAACGCTCAAAGACGAGTGTGCCGGTGTAAAAGTTCTGTTAAACTACTGTGTGTATGGCGATGCTGATGCAATATGCCGCAGTGCTGTAATATATAATATCGGAGATGAGGCATTTTATATTACCAATGCGTTGTCGGCATGTGTTGATGTCCGTGATGAAGAATATGAACTGCTGACACTTAACGGTTCATGGGGAAGAGAACGGCATATATGCACGAGACCGATAGGATATGGTACTACCGGGATAGAGTCACAGCGTGGCATTCCGGGGCATCAGCAGAATCCGTTTATTGCCATGGTGTCAAAAGGATGTACACAGGAATCAGGATATGTATATGCAATGAACCTGATATATTCATCCAATTTTGAGGCTGGTGTCAACAAGGACCAGTTTGATAATGACAGAATGTTCATAGGAATCAATCATGAAGGCTTTGAGTGGAAACTGGAACCGGGTGAATTGCTTGAAATACCTGAAGCAGTGATGGTTTTTCGGCATCCGGACTGGGACATATGACCAGAACATTCCATGATTTATACAGAAATCACCTTATAAGAAGCGGATGGAAATATATGCCGCGTCCCGTACTTATCAATAACTGGGAAGCCACCCATTTTGATTTTTGATTCGGACAAGCTTATAGAGATAGCAGAACGTGCAGCAGATAAAGGAATAGAGATGTTCGTTATGGATGACGGATGGTTCGGCCACCGCAACAGTGATAACAGCAGTCTTGGTGACTGGGTTGTGAACAAGAATAAGATAAAAAGGCGGACTTAAGCATCTCGTTAACAGAATTAATTCCATGGGAATGAAATTCGGAATATGGTTTGAACCTGAGATGGTTTCACCGGATTCAGATTTGTACAGAATGCATCCTGACTGGGTTATGGAATACCATGGCAGGAAGGCACACAGGTGCGTAATCAGTATGTGCTTGACCTTACCAGACCGGAAACAGTGGACTATGTGTATGAAAGTATAGCATCGGTCTTAAGAAGCGCCAATGTTGAATATGTCAAATGGGATATGAACAGATCATTTACCGATGTCGGAAGCAATTACCTTCCTGCCGACAGACGGGAGAAATCTGTCACAGACAGATTCTTGCGGTATATGCGATGCAGGAGGCTGCTTGAAGAATTTCCGGTCTTCTGCTTGAAAACTGTTCGGGAGGCGGTGCAAGATTTGACCCCGGAATGTTATATTTCAGCCCGCAGATATGGTGCTCTGATGACACTGATGCAATTGAAAGACTGGCAATCCAGGGAAGGAACTGCTATGGTATATCCGGTTTCTACGATTGGTTCACATGTATCTGCGTGCCCGAACTATGAGACAGGAAGAGTTACACCTTTTTAAGACAAGAGGTGAAGTGGCTCTTTGCGGAACCTTCGGATATGAACTGGATGTGACGAAACTGTCTGATGAAGAAACTAATATGATACCCTATACAGGTCGAATTATATAAGAAATACAGCAGGCTTATCCAGACCGGCGATTATTACAGAATTGCATCATATTCCGGAAACGGAAGATATGACTGTTATGAAATTGTATCCAAAGACAAGAAAAACGCGCTGGTGACATTTGTGCAGGTCCTTGCCGAACCAAATATGAGAAAACATCTGATCAGGTTATGCGGATTGGAACCGGATGCGGTATATAATGTTAATGGAGTTAAATATACCGGAGATGTTCTTATGAAAGCCGGACTTCCGGTTGTAAGACCTGTGGGAGATTATGCTTCTATTTTAATCGAAATTAATGCCTGCGGAGATAAATGATGCAGGGAATTATTATTTATGAAAACCATGCTTTTCCCATACAATATGGGGCGGAACAAGGCTTAGGGATGTATTCGGATATGATGAGCATGGTGATGATATTGGCGAGTGCTGGGGAATATCAGCGCATCCCGGAGGAGATGACACAATAACCGGAGGACAATATGACGGGAAGAAACTTTCGGAAGTGTATTTTTCACACCCCTGAATTGTTCGGTAATATTGACTGTGACAGGTTCCCGCTTCTTATTAAGATAATAGATGCCAAAGAAGATTTGAGTATTCAGGTTCATCCTGATGATGAATACGCTTCGACACATGAGAATGGCTCATATGGAAAAACGGAATGCTGGTATATAATAGATTGCCCGGACAATGCAAAGCTTGTTATAGGACATAATGCCGGAACACATGAGGAACTGGTTTCCATGATAGAAGCCGGAAGATGGAATGAATTTATAAGATATGTCCCTATTAAGAAAGGCGATTTTATCCAGATTGAGCCGGGAACGGTTCATGCGATAACAGCAGGATGTATGCTTTTAGAAACCCAGCAGAGCAGTGATATAACATACCGGGTGTATGATTATGGCAGACTGATGAACGGATCGCCCAGAGAACTGCACATAAAGCAGAGTATGGATGTGATTACGGTTCCGGCACCGGATGCCGGTAAAAGCGTAAGAAACTATATCAATATTCCGGCTGATGAGTTGTATGAAATTGAGTCATGCAGATTATATAAAGTGTTCAAGATAGTATCCGAGAAAGGATTTGCGTTCAATATGGTATATCCGTTTATGAATATGAGTGTTATAGACGGTGAAGGAAGTATTGACGGTACATATATTAAGAAAGGTATGCATTTTATAATCCCATCCGGATACGGAAAGGTACACATTGACGGAAAGATGACGATAATAGCATCCACCGTAATCTGACTTTAGAGGATAAGACATGAATGAGACTTT